>Ga0308412_1001554_pt1 | contig 12537 bp, 11 predicted proteins | sample HotsprottomLayer_FD_202357 | JGI IMG/M metagenome (GOLD analysis project Ga0308412, IMG submission 202357) | Hot spring phototrophic mat microbial communities from Octopus Spring, Yellowstone National Park, Wyoming, United States -... | ecosystem: Environmental > Aquatic > Thermal springs > Hot...
CTTTCTGAAGATGGGCAAGCGAAGATTGGACAACCATCGCTGGCCGGTATGCGAGTGGTCGGCAAGGTGCTCGGCCCGGTTCTTGGCCCGAAGTTGGTGATTCAGAAGTTCCGACGGCGCAAGAATTACCGTCGTAAGCGCGGCCATCGCCAACTGTACACCCAGGTGAAGATCACCTCGCTGGAAATGCCCGGGGTACAGGGGGAAGCGGTAGGGGAAACTTCCGAGCCTGCCGCGCAGCCTGCTGGCTGACTCATGCCGGAACTTGCTCAATCCTCTGATTAGCCCTGCAATCTCAAATGTAGCCCCGCACGCTCGGGACGCGCCCCTCCCAGCGTCGCCAAAGTGTCCAGCGGTGCCGGCTGGCGCATCGCCCAGCCGAGGCCTTTTCATGCCTGGCAGACCAGCAGATAACACCGCGTAAACATCGCGGGCACAAACTCTTACGTCATTGTGTGCCATCCGAAAACTGCCCAATCAAGGCGGCAATTCTGGATTGCCATAGTTGGTTTTCGACATTTATTCCAGTAGCAATTATTGACAAGCTCGAAAACTAGTAATAGTATGCAATAGCATTTTCGAGGCCGCTAAATAATTCCATGCGAAACACCAAGCAACGGAGCGAGATTCTCCGGCAGCTCCGCAGTAGCAAGTCGCATCCCACGGCGCAGGAGCTTTACGAGCTTGTCCGCCGTGTGGTGCCCAACATCAGCTTGGGGACCGTTTACCGCAACCTACAGCGGCTGGTGGCTGCCGGAGAAATCCGCGCGTTGAAGGCCGGCGGCCAGACACGTTTCGATGGCGACACGGCACCGCACGGGCATATACGGTGCGTGCAATGCGGTCGGGTAGCAGATGCACCGGCGCCGCAGCAGACTCTCCAGCCGCCGGCAGGCCCGGAACTGGAAGGATTCGTAATCGTCGGCTATCAACTGGAGTGGCTGGGAATCTGCCCGCAGTGTGCGGCAAAAAAACAAGACCAATCGGCCCAGCGAACCCAGTAAGCAGTTTCGGTTTGTGTGAAGTCGTTTTAACCCTGAAACCTTTGTCAAGGAGAAAGCAGTAATGCTGAGTCAAAAGATCGAGCAAGCCCTGAACAAGCAGGTCAACGCCGAGTTGTATTCGGCCTACATGTACTTGTCCATGTCGGCATACTTCGAGTCGCAAAGCTTCAAAGGGATGGCCAACTGGATGCGCATCCAGGCCCAGGAAGAACTGACGCATGCCATGAAGCTGTTCGATTTCATCAACGACCGCAACGGGCGGGTGGTGCTCGGGCCTATCGAAGGCCCGAAGACACACTGGGACTCGCCGCTTCAGGTGTTCGAGGACACACTGCGGCACGAAATGCAAGTCACCAGTTCGATCTACGAGTTGATGAATCTTTCCCAGGCCGAAAAAGACCATGCCGCCCACAACTTCCTGGAGTGGTTCGTCAACGAGCAGGTCGAGGAAGAAGCCACCGCCCGGCAGGTGGTCGATAAACTGAAACTTGCCGGCAACAACGGCGTGGCGCTGCTGTTGATCGACACTGAACTGGGACAGCGCACGCCGGAACCCACCGCCTGACCAACACAACGCCAGAATACCAACTATCAAGGCACAGAAACAGCAATAAAGCCACAACACATAGCAATAAACCCAAAACACAGTGCGGTTGAGTTTGTAAGCATTGTCGAGATTGTTACGAAAAGGAGAAAGACATGTGCGTACTGGTAACTCGTGAAGCCCCGGATTTCACCGCCAAAGCTGTAATGTCGGATGGTTCCTTTGCCGATCTGAAGCTTTCCTCTTATCGCGGCAAGTACGTGGTGTTGTTTTTCTATCCGCTGGATTTCACGTTCGTCTGCCCTACGGAGATTGTCGCTTTCGACGAAGCGCTGCCTCGGTTCAAGCAGCGGAATTGCGAGGTGATCGGGGTGTCGGTCGATTCGCACTACGCCCACTGGGCATGGCGGAACACGCCTCGTGACCGTGGCGGCATCGGCCCGATCGGCTATCCGCTGGTGGCCGACCTGGACAAGTCGATCTCGCAGAAGTACAGCGTGCTGCTGGAAGGGGGCATCGCGTTGCGCGGGCTGTTTCTAATCGACCGCGAGGGAATAGTGCGCCACGCGGTGATCAACGACCTGCCGCTGGGCCGCAGCGTGGACGAAGCGTTGCGCGTTCTAGAGGCCTGGCAGCACTACGAGAAACACGGCGAAGTCTGTCCGGCCAACTGGCACGAAGGCCAGGAAGCGCTAAAACCCACGGCCGAAGGGGTAGCGAAGTACCTGGCGGCGCATGCCAAATGACGGCCGGCCTGTCGGCGTCAAGAACCAGGGCTGGTTCTGAGCTTTACCAGTTGCGAAAAGCCGGCGGCAACGCGCCAGGGCAGCGGGCATTGCATACCGCCCAGTGGCCATTGCTGGGCAGTTGGCGCGTGGTTGCTTCCTGCAAGCGGCTGGTCGTTTGCCGCCGTGTGTAATCTTGAGGCAGTTAGCGGGATGAAGCCTTCGCGGCTCATCCCGTTTCTGCTACGGGCGGCATGAATCGACGAGTTTTCTGCTGCGAAAACGCACTATTCGTACCCGCCCGGATTATATGCTCAATCGACTTACTTACCGGCGGCGCTTGGGCTTTGTTCCAATATCAGCACCCAGTCGTTGCCAGGCTGTTCCTCGCCCGGTGGATCGAAGGTTTGCCGCCCCTTGGCTTCATATTGGCCGATGCCGGTCATCTTCCCGGTACGCGGATCGAACCAAGAGGCCTGGACTTTACCAGCGGGCAACTTGTCCATCTGGATTATTAGAGTCCGGCCGGTGGGCGTGTACACCAGCGCGTATCCCTCGCCCCGCAACGCCAGACACATTTCCCACGGCGTCGTCTGCTCGAAGGCCAGCAGCGACAGGTCGGGGCGTTGTGTCAAGAATGGGCGGGACTGGATGAGTTTACGCAGGTATCCCATCTGTCGGGCGCTGGGGGCGTCGAGGGCCTCGTACCAGTACTGCTTCGGGTGGGCTACACCGGGATACTTGGGCGAGTGCATCTGCCAGATGCTGTGATGGCCGTAAGTGTGGCCGGCTGCACCGGCAAACACCGCCCAGTAGGCCGCTCGCCGCGCGTCGTCGTCGGTGGCAATCGTGGGCGGACGGCCATGCTTTATGCCCGGATAGGTGGACTCCAAATCGACCACGGGCACGGTGGGTTTCATGGTGTAGGCGTGTTCGACCATGATCCAGTTCAGCGCCCAGCGTCCGTGTCCCGATTGCAGCCCGTGAAAATCCAGCCATCGCTCGTTGTTCATGAACCAGGCGGTGCTGCCAGGGCCGCTGGTGTGATAAGTCATTAGCACTTTCGAGTAATCCTCAGTGCCACTGACGCCGACGGCGATGCCGCGAGCCATGGCTCGCCAGATTGCCCGGGCTTCATCGGTCGGCGCCGCCCGGTCGCCGCCCAGAATCCAAATGATGTTAGTATGCGCTTTGAACCGATCGCCGATAAACCGGCCGTAGGCTTCGGCGTTGTGGACATTGAAGAACCCGTCCACTAGGCCATTTTGCCAATCGGAAGTAACATTTTTCCCCCAGGTGGGCAACAGACCCACATATAGCCCGTGCGCCTCCGCTAATCGCAGCACTCGCTCCACGTCGTCCCAGTAATCGTTCGCCGGCCCCTCTTTCACGATGGGCCGATCCGGGCGGCGCGGCTCGATGGGAAAATGGCCGAAGGCGTTGGGTTTATCGGAGCGCAGTTCCACCAGCACCACGGTTTGGATGACCGTGAAACCTTTCTCTTGCCGGTCGGCAAAATAGCGGCGCATTTCCTGCTCGTCCAAATCGTGAATCAACTGCCAGGCTGTATCTGCCAGCCAGAAGAACGGCCGGCCACTGAGCGTGACGAAGAAACGCCCGTTGTCGGCCACTCGCAACTGTTCGAGCTGCGCCGCCTCCAGCATGCATGATGAAATGCCAATCGTCCCCAGAACAACCAAGCACTGCAAACAGATCATAAAACGACCAGGCCCAAAGTGATGCATTGTTCGATACCTCTGATACAACGGTTCTTTCCCATCCGACATCCCACAGCCGATCCGCAGCAACACAATGCGCCGAGTCACGGCGCCTTGAGCCATTGCATCCGTTGTTGCCAGTCGCGCAGGTAATCCCTGCGCCAGCGGTTGACGGTCTTGGCACCCGGGAAGTTTCCCTCGCGGAGCGCCGGATCGGGATTATCGGTCCAATAAGGACGGTTGGGGTCGGGTTGCACAAACGATCCGCCCCAGCTTTCGCTGGCCGGATTGTCCGGCTGGCCCCGCAAAAGGTACAGCACCGAAGGCGTATCGCCCATCTTGATGTCCGGCTTCTTGGCGAAAAACAGGTTCCCCAGCGCACCGTGGCCGCGGATGTACCGGGCCACGAACTCGCGGTTGCCCAGCTCCCCAGTCTGGTCGCCGCCCACGTACATCCCGCGAAAGGTCGTGTCGGCCTCGATCATCCACAAATCGGGATGCTTCTGGACCAGGTAGTCCCGCGCCGCCGGATCCATGCGCCGGTTCCATGAGCTGATGAAGTACACGCGCAGTTTCGGCTTGATGCCGGGATCGTCGTGAACCGCCTGGGCCACGTCGGTGATCGATCCCCACACCAGAATCCACAGCGGCCGGGGATCATCGGCCCCGGCACGCTGGATGATCCACCTTGAGCCTTCCGTAGCGGTGGAATAACCGGCCGGCGGCGCCGGATCGATCGCACCCTGTTTGGTGATCGCCCGCAGGGCCTCGGGCGCTGGGAAACGGTCGCAGCGCTGCTTCAAACGCGGATAGTCGGCCGCGTAGGCCTCCAGCACCTCGAGGATGTGCTGTTTGCGGCCGGCATGGGGTGGGGAGGATATCAAACCCTCGGTATCGAACAGGTCTGCATACATCAGGTAGTGCACCATGGACTGGAAATCGTCCGGGTCGGAACCGCCAATATCCGTGGAGACGATGACGCGGAATCGCTCCCCGGCCAGCGCACCGCCGGAGGGTTTGGCCGACTCTGCACAATATCCGCACGTCAGCCCCACCGCGACGATCGCCATGGCCGCAAGCAAATGTGCACGCCAAGGTCCGGCGCTAACCCGAAATACCCGGCCAGCAACGGTAACAACACCGGCAAGAGAAGTAGTCAAGCTCATGGCGGTCCCAAGTAATGCCAGGTTAGTTTCTCACGGCGGAACTTGTGCGCGTTATGCGCGTATGTTTTCGGGTGATCTGGAGGGCCACGCTCCGTCGTGGCCGTAGTTTCTCACAGCGGAACTTGTGCGCGTTATGCGGGTATGTTTTCGGGTCATCTGGAGGGCCACGCTCCGTCGTGGCCGTGCTCCCAGCGCTAACGGACGCGACCGCACGGCGTCGCCGTATTTGGTTCCGGGCGCAGCTTGCGTTAGGATGAACCCGACCGGTCTTGCAGCAATGTCAACCAATGTCAACAACCCAGCGGCATAGCCCGGGAACGGCAGTCGGCGATACCGGACATAGCCGCCGCTGATTTCCTGACGTGCCGGATCGGCGTTCCAGAATCCCGTGCCAGGAGTGTACCAGCCGATTCGCCAGTTGCCCAGCGGCAGGGTGAAGAGGACCAGCCGGTTGCAGTGTGCACAGGGTGTTGGTAAAGCGGCGGTTCAGCGAACAGCCCAGCAGGCGTTACCCGCAGTTGAAGCCAGCTTTGCCCCAGTCTGGACGATCAACCCAGTATTGCGCGGATGTTTCACATCGGCTTACGTGGCAGCCGCCTGAATCAAGTATTTGGCATCTGCCTGATCAGTACCTGATCAGTAGCCGACAAGACAAGAAGATGCGGGAAAGAGGACTTGAACCTCCACGGCCTTGCGGCCACCAGGCCCTCAACCTGGCGCGTCTGCCAATTCCGCCATTCCCGCAGGATTCGGCGCCCCGTAAACGGTACCGCAAAACTCCGTAATTGTGACGGCGACGCAGTACTATTGTCAATTTATCTGCTCCCGGCGGGCAGTCAAGCGCCGCGGCATCTGCCGCACTCGTTTGCCCAAGACGGCCTCCCAGCAGGCCACCGCCCGATCTCCCCCACCGCCAAACCCACTGCGCACCTCTACAACGCAACTGGCTCCGCGGCATCCTTCCGCACCGTTCGGTTTTCACACCGCCGGTCACCCACCAAGACCCCCTCCCCCAACCCCCTACCGCCGACTTTACTGTACACAATTGCATCGCAACCGGCTTGCTGGCGTTGTGGCTGCCGCACGCGGCCGGTCATGGCCGCGGCGCGGGCGCCCCGCCGCCAGTTATACGTATCCACGCCTCCCAATGGGTGCGAATTTTCTCGATGGCTGCCCGACGGCGCTCGGGCGGGTCTTCGGCCCGATAGTAAAAATCGGCATTGAGAATCGTTGCCACGGCAGCGCCTGCCCGGCCGCGCACTACCGGGTCCGGGTCTTCCAGGGCGGCCAGCAGGGCGGTCATGGTGTCCGGATCACGGGAAGCGGTCTCCGGCTCGGCGGCCAGCGCCGCAGCGGCCGCTGCGCGGACCTGCGGCGGATGTTCCTGGCTCAACTCGGCGCGTAATTGCTCGGGCGGCTTGGCCGGCGCAGGACGCTCCTGGCGCACCGCCCGGCACGTCAGCGTGGCAAGCGCCGCGCAGCCGCATACTATCAGCAGGTAAGCGCCGAGACGTCCCATGAGCCGTTGTTCCCCAAGACCGCCAAGCTATATAACTTTACGGATTGTCGGCGGGAAGACTCGAGCGGTCAAGCTGATTGATGCCTGCGCTGGCCGATTTGCCCGAAAAACTTGCAAAGAAGCAGTCTTGAGGGTCGAAAGCGGGACAGATAGAGCTGCAACTGCGGGGTGGTGCCCCTTGAACGCTTTACCGACATTTCCGCTGTACCAGTACAAGACGCACACACCGCAACCGGCTTTGCCCGCCAGGATTGTGATGACGCGGGCTGGCGGATTGTCTATAATAAGGCGTGAAGTGTCACATTCTGCCATTTGTTCCTGCCGGACTGGCTTCCCAACGGCTTGGGCATGGGCCGTCGGCGCCCCATGTGCAGCACCGTGCAGACAAGGGGGACCTGTAGCATGACGCCTTCAAAGTCCACACCTGCCCAGCGCCGGGGTTTTTCGTACCGCGGGCTGGTTATTGCGCTGCTGTTGATGGTGGCCGCCCCAGCGCTTGCTTGGGCGCTTTGGCCAAGCCTGTCGCGCAAGTCGTCGGATAACACCGCCATGCTTTACACGGTGGAGCGCGGCGAGTTTGTCCACGAGATTGTCGATCGCGGCACCGTCGAAAGCGCTAACAATACCGAGGTCAAGTGCGAAGTCAAATCGAAGAACCTTTCCGGAACGCAGATTCTGTGGGTGGTGCCGGAAGGCAAGATGGTCGAACCGAACGAGAAGCTGGTGGAACTGGACAAATCGGCCCTGGAAAACGAAGAAAACGCTCAACTGATCGCTTATTACAAGAGCGAGGCCGAGGTCATTCAGGCCAAAGCTGCGCTGGACGCGGCATTGATAGCCCTTAAAGAGTACGACCCGGTCGCTTACCGGGAGTATCTACAGAAGCACGGTCTGCCCGATGTCGACTCCGAAGGACGCTCGCCCCCCACCAAGATCGCCGCAACCGGCGCACAGCCATCATCCAAACAATCGCCAGCAGCGGGCGGCGCAAATGGGACGGTGCTGGACACTGGTCCGGCAACTGCCGATGGCCCCCAGGCGCCCAATGGCGAGCCAGCGGTTGCCGAGGGCGGCGCGTATCGCCAGCAGGAACTGACCATCCGCAACGAAATCGCTGTTGCCCAGGAGAACCGCAACCGGGCGAAGAACTACTACGAGTCGAGCTACGGGCTGTTCAAGAAGGGATACTTGAACAAGCTGCAACTGGAGGGAGATGCATTCGCATTGCTGAAAGCCGAAAACGACCTGGAGATAGCCAACACCAAACTACAGGTGCTGGAAAAGTACACCCGGGCCAAAGAATTGCGGCGGCTGCAATGCGAGATCGAATCGGCCCAGGCTAAACTGAAGGCCGCTGAAGCAAGCCACAAAGTGAACCAGGCGCTGTTAGAGTCGATCCGCACGCAGATCAGTTTGTGTACGATCCGGGCGCCATGTGCTGGGCAAGTGGTGTACGCCAACGTGACCGGGTACCGGGGGAACAAGGAGGTGATGATTGCACCGGGCGAGATGGCCCGCGAGCGGCAGGTGCTCATCCGTCTGCCCGACCCCACCCAAATGCAAGTACTGGCCCGGATCAGCGAAGCCAAGATCGCCATGGTGGTTCCGGGGATGACCGCCAAGATACGGCTGGATGCCTTTCCGGACCTCCAACTGGAAGGGACGGTGATCAAAGTAGATGAGTTTCCGGCGCCCAGCGGCTGGTTCGGCTCGATCGTCAAAGAGTACGAGACCACGGTGTGGATTCACGACACCCCGCCAGGGTTGAGGCCCGGGCTGACGGCCGAGGTGCGCATCCTGATCGAACGTTTGCCCGATGTTCTTCAGGTTCCGGTGCAAGCGGTGTTCGAGCATCTGGGCGGGTTTTACTGTCTGGTGCCCGAGGGCCGCCAGTTCCGCGCGGTACCGGTCGGCCTTGGTTCGACCAACGACAAGTACGTGGTGGTCAATTCCGGCCTGGAGGAAGGCCAGCAGATCGTGCTCAACGCTTCGGCATACCGGGACAAAGCTATCGGCCTGCCCGAGCCTGGCAGCGAGAACTGGCGGCCGGCGTCGCGCAGCGGGGGGCTACGTGAACGTGGCGCGGCCCGCGGCCCTCGCCGGCTGGATGACGAAAATGGCAGCCGCAAAGGGCCTAGTCCCTTGGAGATCGCCCGGCAGCTCGTTCAGCAGTTCGACGCCAACCGCGATAACCGTCTGGACCTGGAGGAAGCCCCGGAACCGTGGAAGTCGCATTTCGAGCAGTGCGATATCAACAACGACGCCAAGTTGGACGTGGCGGAATTGATTCGGGCGATCGCCCGCGGCCACGGGCGCAACGCCGAACCTTCCCCGCGCCCTCCAGCCGCGCAGCAGCCCACGCCATGAACAGTGCAGTAGTAGTGGAAAACGTCGTCAAAGAGTATGTACTGGACGGGGAGACAGTGCATGCTTTGCGGGGCATCAGTTTCACAATTCCGCAGGGGCAGTATGTGGCCATCATGGGGCCGTCAGGGTCGGGCAAGAGCACCCTGCTGAATCTGCTGGGATGCCTTGACCGGCCTACGGCGGGCAGAATACTGCTGGGCGGCGAGGACGTAACCCAGGCAAGCGACGACCGGCTGTCGGAAATCCGCGCTTCGCACATCGGCTTCGTGTTCCAGTCGTTCAACCTCATTCCCCAACTGACAGTGCTGGAAAACATCGAGGTCCCCCTGTATTACCAGGGGCGGTTGGGGGCGGCCGATCGGCGCCGCTGCCGTGAGCTGGCGGCCATGGTAGGTCTGGGCGATCGGCTCCGGCACCGCCCCACGCAACTGTCCGGCGGCCAGCAGCAGCGTGTGGCCATCGCCCGCAGCCTGGTCAACGACCCCTATTTCATACTGGCCGACGAACCGACAGGAAATCTCGACTCGGTAACTACCGAGGACATCCTGCAAGTGCTCGACGATCTGAACCGCCGCGGCAAGACGATCCTCCTGGTAACGCACGAACCGGACGTCGCTCGCCGCGCAAAACGCATTATCCGCCTGCGCGACGGACAGGTATATTCCGATGAAATGGTCGATTAGCGCATTTTCCCGATAGTACTCGGCAGGCCCAGCAGCAACCATGTCTTTCGTCTGGTTACGCACCTGGCAGTTGGGGGTCAAGAATCTGTGGATGCACCCCCTGCGCTCGCTGCTTACGGTGCTGGGAATCTTCATCGGCGTGGCCAGCGTGATCTGGCTGCTGGCCATCGGCGAGGGAATCAGCCGCAAGGCCCAGGAACAAATCGAAAGCCTCGGCGCCACCAATATCATGGTTCGCTCGATCAAACCGCCCGCCGATGCTTTGGACAACACCGGCAGCACGCATCGGGTGATTCCCTACGGCCTGACCCGCGCCGACTACGAACGGATAATCGACACCATCCCCACCATCGAAGAGGCCTTGCCGATCAGGGAAATCCGCTATCGATTCATGTACGGGCCGCGGAAGATGGAAGGACGCCTGGTCGGCTGCACGCCAGAGTACATGGAAGTCAACCGGCTGGAGGTGGCCCGGGGACGCTTCCTTACCGACACCGATCTGCGCGAAAAGAAGAATTACTGCGTATTGGGGGCCAATGTGGCCAGGGAACTTTTCCCCTTTGAAGACCCCACCAATCAGAAAGCGATCCGCATCGAAGAGGACTACTATCTGGTCGTTGGGGTGATGAAATCCCGTTCCCCCACCGCCGGTATCGGCGGCTCGCTGGCTGCCCAGGAGTTCAATAACGACGTTTATATCCCCATTTCCACCTTGTGGAGCCGCATCGGCGATTTCGTATTCATCCGCCGCCCAGGTGTAATGGAAGGCGAGTACCTCGAGCTAAGCCAGATCACGCTGCGGGTAGACAGCGTCAAGAACGTAATGCCCACGGCAGATCTGGTCAAGGAGACCCTCGCCCGGCATCACCGCAAAGAGGATTGGGCGGTTGTGGTACCCCTGGAACTGCTGGAACAGGCCAAAACCACCCGAATGATGTTCATCATCTTCATGGGGCTGATTGCCGCCGTCTCGCTGGTTGTAGGCGGCATCGGGATCATGAACATCATGCTGGCCACGGTCACCGAGCGCACCAGGGAAATCGGCATCCGCCGCGCACTGGGGGCCAAACGCAGCGATATCACACGCCAGTTCCTCATCGAAACCGTGGTGCTTGCGACCGTGGGCGGGATGACGGGGATTATTGGCGGGTTGACGTGCGGCCCGGTGCTGCGCTTTCTGCGTGGCCGACTGGAGGCCGCCTTTCCCGATGTGGTCGAGCAGCTCCCGCCGGTCATCCGCGCAGTGGAACCGATCCTGGTGCCCTGGTCGATACCGCTGGCCTTCGGAATCTCGGTTGTAATCGGGGTGATCTTCGGGCTGTATCCGGCTGTGCGCGCCGCCCGCATGGACCCCATCGAGGCCCTCCGCCACGAGTAACTGCCGCACAAGCCATCCGGCTCTCACGCCGCACCACCGCCGAATGGCTCCGCCGGATCGGCTGGGAACTGCTGTGCCGCGGCTGGCCCGGCTGGCCGTCACCGGCCCACATGGCCCGCGCGAATCGGTACCACCGTTGCAATCATAGTCGGAAATTGCCTCCGGACACGCATACAGGCGGAGACTGTCGGGCCGTTTTCGCCGGATGAGTAGACACGGATACAGCCAGCAACTGTTGGGCCGTTTTCGCCGCATGAGTACCAGTACGGGTCCGCCCAGTAGCTCCCGGTTAGTCTTTTACGGCGAAAGTTGTTCGCGTTTTGCGCGCATATTTTCCAGTGACCTGGAGGGCCACGCTCCGTCGTGGCCGTGGGTCCAAGTCCTTACGGACGTGACGGAGCGCGTCCCTCCACTACCTCCGTTTTGTTGCGGCCGAAGGCTGCTTTGGGTACCAAAAAACAACAAGCCGCCGAGTACAACGCTCGACGGCTTGCTGCTTTTCCGGTCCGAGTGCCCAGTATGTGTTCGGTCAGTTGCCTTGACCGCCGGGGCGACGGCCGCCGGGCTTTCGCTCGCCGGGCTTCCGCTCGCCCATGCGCTTCTTCATCCAAGCCTGGTACTCCTCGAAGGTGGCCTCTTTGTCCTCTCCGGCCATCTCGGCGAAGTTCTTCTTGGCCTGCTCGGGGTCTCGCTGGGCCATGCGGCTCTTCAGATACTCCGCTTCGGTGAGCTTGCCGTCCTTGTTTTCATCCAGCCGATCGAACAAAGCCTTCAGATCGAACTTCGGCTTTTCCTTGGGCGCTTCGCCTTCGGCCGCCAGCGCGCTACCCACCCCTAGGGCCAACACCGCCAAAAACACCAGCACGAACCTAAACATAGTACGGCTCCTGTGTACGACGTACCCCAGCAACGGCCGGGGTGCCACACCTGCCGGGCACTCCTGCTGTCCGGCCGCGCTTCACCTTTGTTAAACACCCGGGCTGGGACATAGTTTCGCGGCCTCTGGCGGCAATCGGACGATTTCGCAACCGTGCTTCGCGCGGGCCGAGCCGGGACATTTTCCCTTCTAAAGTGGCATATGTCTGTCACCAAATGGATGTAATGGAGGGACGCGCTGCGGTCGCGTCCGTTAGTACCTGCGAAAACGGCCACGACGGAGCGTGGCCCTCCAGATCACGTGAAAACATGCGCGCAAAACGCGCACAATGAACGCCGTGAGGGACTGAAACATTCCGACGCCGGCCGCGCGCAGTAAACCTCGCTTGGCTTTCCTAACCGGTCACCGGCCGCAACCGCCTGCCCGAGGCGGTATTGCCGCGCACAGCTAGCGCTGATATGCTGCACGGAGCGGATGGTTTCGTCGGAACTGCTTGCGGGCAAGAAGCTTATGCGATCGGACAACCGCCAAAGCGATCAACTCCGGCCGGTGTCGA
>Ga0308412_1001555_pt1 | contig 12536 bp, 9 predicted proteins | sample HotsprottomLayer_FD_202357 | JGI IMG/M metagenome (GOLD analysis project Ga0308412, IMG submission 202357) | Hot spring phototrophic mat microbial communities from Octopus Spring, Yellowstone National Park, Wyoming, United States -... | ecosystem: Environmental > Aquatic > Thermal springs > Hot...
CCATCCTACACTGGCTGAAAGTCTTCGTTTACCGTTTCTTCCAGATCAGCCAATTCAAACGCTCGGCCATGCCAAACGGCCCCAAAGTCGGTTCGGGCGGTTCACTCTCACCTCGTGGCGACTGGCGGGCGCCAAGCGATTCCAGTGCCGCAACGTGGTTAGCCGAGATCGAGCGGTTGGAGGGGGAGGTGGGGTGAGATAACGTGTGCCAAACAGAGTTTACATTGAATGCTGCAAAGCAATATTTTCTGTGTCCTGGTTAGGCTGAAAGAAATGATAAGTACCCTAGTCGCCAGTTCGTGATGAAATTACTTTCGGAGGAGGACACGGGGTTTTTGCCAACGGTAAGCTTCTGATTAACGATACGTGTTATTCTAATTAATCCACAATGTTGCTCTATCCAGCCTCTGTCTCTGAACCAAGAATACGTCGTTTCTGAAGCAACATTGCGATAGGGTTCCCGAAAATCACTGAACGAGTAACACTATTCACACGCTTCAGAATTTGTCTAAAGCACGTGACAAGTGAAATCAATGCGAGTCTCTGTGTAACGGGAAATTACTTGCCGAGTATGCCAATCAAGATCTGCTTGTAGTCAGTTTTTTGTTTTTGTAGAAACTGTTTGATTTTTTGCCGCCATTTTCTATTAGATAGGATGGCTTCTTTGCAAAATCTATACAGCTTACCATCGGCTGTTTTTATTGTAGCATACTATTGCTGTGTTAATTTGGTATGGTTAATCTTTGATCAGTTATCTTTTGCACCGATATTTGCCATAGATTGAAAACGCTGAAAAATAAGGGCAGAACCTGGAATTAATGACTTGCTCTGCCAGGAAATCGGTAGGGATATAGATAATGATATATCTTCATTTCCTTGCTCAGCGGGTTCAACGGTGCAATAACGCATATAACCAGCGACGTACAGCTCGTCCGAACATAACATAAGGATGTGATTCTATTTTGTAGAGACGAGCGAGAGCGGCATCACGTTCGGCTCGCAAGGTCACAACATCCATATCCCTTAAAAATTGTCGGTTTGCTTGTTGAGGATGTACGATCAAAAACCAGCGCAATCCCACTGGATGTGGCCAATGAATTGGTATGCAAGTCATACCTTCCTCCTCAACTAATCTACACATAAAATCTAGTGTATAGTATGATCCACCGGGATATACCCAATCATGACCGGTATAGTTTTCATTACTTTCGACAAAATTAGCCACAAAGATGGCATCAGGTTTCATAACCTTTTTGGCTGAAGCGACACATGTTCTGATCTGTGAGGCTGATGCATGTGAAAAGATCGATTGTGCCAAAAGAAAATCAAACGTTCTTCCAAATACTTCAAGATTAAACGAGCGATCATGGGCGAAAGATGGCTGCTTCACTGCAAGAATGGATTCTCCCAGCTCATGTTTGATACCTTCCTCAATTAACCATTGTTCTGGTTCAATCCCGAAATAATGACCACTCAGCAAATATGGAATGAATAAGCGCCCACCACGCAGTGATCCGCATCCAATATCAAGGAGATAGTGATGTTCACGTAATCCCAGTGAAGTAAGCAGATTGAATTGTAGCGCCGCAACAATATCATAGTTGTCGGGATGACTCACAAAAGCACGATAATGACGATCACCTGGCGAAAGGTGCTTACCTAAACAATCATCAATTGGATTGATACTCATAGTCGATCCTCCTGGATGGTGCTATAATCGCCGTGTATAATATCAGCGGCTTGAAGATACTGCAAGTCTGACATCAAGAGATAAAGGTTGACAGTGAACGTATCGATTGTCATTCCTACCCTGCATTCTCCAATAATCCGTGACGTTATTATGTCGTTAGACCGACAAACAGCGAGTTCTTGCATTCGTGAGATTATTGTTGTTGGCCAGTGTACTTCTGATAAAGTCATTCCACCAGCACGATTTGTTCCAACTAGTCGTCCAGTTGCTGCTGCAGTAGCTCGAAATCTCGGTGCTCGGATTGCAAGTGGCGATGTGTTACTATTCATTGATTCCGATTGCATTGCGCATCCCTATCTTGTAGAATGTCATCTTGCCCACCATATGCGTGGGCAAATGGTGGTAGGAGGTAGCATTGCCGTTGAAAAAGATGACGCATACTGGCGATTATGTGATAACCTTCTATCGTTTACTTCCTTCTTGAACATAATGCCGTCAGGTGAGCGATCGTATTTGCCAAGTCTAAACTTGAGCATAAAGCGCTCTCTCTTCATAGATATTGGCGGCTTCGACGAGCAATTTGGTGGAGCGGCAGGGGAGGATATTGATTTTAGCCTTCGGCTACGCGAGAAAGGATATCGTTTATTCTTCGATTCCGATGCTATCGTGTATCACCGTCCTCATCGAGTTAATGTCGACGCGGTTATCAATCACTTGCGTTCGTTTGGTCGGATTCAGGTTATACTGCATCAGCGTCATCGCCAGCTCGGTCGGTCGGCGTTGCCCAGTTGTCTGCGGCCGTGGGTATGGTTGTTACTATCAGTCGCGCCGCTTCTGTCAGTAACGGATGTGTTACGACTATACTATCGCTATCCGCAGCTTCGGTCGTTTTGGCACTGCCTATTTGGAATGGCATTAGGAAAAAGTGCATGGTACTGGGGATACGGCGAGATGCTGCTATTTCATAAGGAATGATCCTGTATGACAACAAATCTTCGTGCGGAAAAGCTATTAATCATTGGCCTTGATTGTGCAGCACCAGAGCTAATCTTCTCACTCTGGCGTAATGACCTGCCAGTCCTACGTTCCTTGATGGAACGTGGTATCTACGGACGTATGGAGAGTTGCATTCCAGCGATTACAGTTCCAGCCTGGACTTGTATGATGAGCAGTCAGGATCCCGGCCAACTTGGGATTTATGGGTTTCGGAATCGGGCTGATCATAGTTACACGAGAATGGCAACAGCCACGTCGCGATCTGTTCCTATTCCTCGTTTGTGGGACATCCTTGGCTCAGCAGGTAAACGAGTTGGTGTTATTAGTGTTCCCCCTACCTACCCCGTTTCACCTGTCAATGGTGAGTTGGTTAGTTGTTTCCTGACGCCAAACGCTCAAAGCCAGTTTACCTATCCATTAACTCTGCGTGACGAGATTCTGAGTTGGCTTGGTGAAGAGTTCCTGGTTGATGTACCAGATTTTCGTTCTGCGGATAAGCCGAGAATTCTACGAAGTATCTACCAGTTAGCTGAGCAGCGTTTCACAATCTGCCGTCAGTTGCTCAAACGCCAGTCGTATGATTTTCTTATCATGGTTGAGATGGGTGTAGATCGAATTCATCACGGGTTCTGGAAAGATATGGATCCATCACATCCAAAATATATTCCAGGGTCTCCTTTCGCTCATGCTATTCACGATTACTATCAATTTATTGATCAAAAAATTGGCGAGCTTCTGAATGTTATTGATGATAACACAGCAGTTTTGATCATATCCGATCACGGTGCGAAAGTAATGCAGGGAGGTTTTTGCTTGAACGATTGGTTGATCCGTGAAGGATACCTTGTTTTAGATGAATATCCAGTGCATCCCACACCGCTCGAACGATGTCAAGTCAACTGGCAAGCTACTCGAGCATGGGGGGCGGGTGGGTATTATGGTCGCATTTTTTTGAATGTCACCGGGCGTGAACCACAAGGTATCATTAGTAAGAATGAATATGAGATAATTCGTGACGAGATTGCTGCCAAATTATTAAACCTACGAGATCATCGTGGGCAGATAATGAATAATCGTGTCTTCAAACCAGAAGCTATTTATCGCCAGATACGTGGTATTGCTCCTGACCTGATAGTCTACTTTGGTGATCTTGACTGGCGATCAATTGGTAGTGTCGGTCACCAAGATATTTATACGTTTGAAAATGATACCGGACCCGATGATGCCAATCATGCTCAGTTTGGGATGTACGTATTCTATGATCCACGCCGAATTCGTAAAACAGCGTGCATAGAAGATATTACCATTTATGATGTTGCGCCAACCATCTTGCAATATCTTGGTCAACCAATACCAGATACAATGATCGGTCAATGCCGGGAATGGTGAGTCAGTAAAGATGAAAGTGTCAGTCGTTATTCCTAATTTAAATTCGCCACTTATTGATGTAGTCCTACAATCATTGCATCAGCAACAAACACCTCCTTGCGAAATCATTGTAGTGGGACGCGATGATCAACAGCGTATCAGGAACTATCCATTAGTACGTTTTATTGAAACTCCTAAATCGGTAAGTGCAGCAGTTGCGCGAAACTGGGGGGCAAATGCTGCATACGGCGATATTGTCTGCTTCATTGATGCTGACTGTCTCGCTTATCCTCAATGTCTGCACCAACATGTGCAGGCTCACCTTCAGGGTGAGGTAGTAGTTGGTGGGGGAGTCGCTATTCATGATCGTCATTACTGGCATCTTTGTGATAATCTGGCTGTCTTCGCTCCATTTTTAACCAGCCAGCCGCGTGGTGAGCGACCATACTTGCCCAGTTTAAACTTAAGTGTCCGTCGTATTCTCTTCCTCGATCTAGGTGGATTTGATGAGCGTTTTTTCGGTGCTTCAGGGGAGGATGCCGATCTTTCATTTCGTCTCAGACAACGCGGTTATCGACTATTCTTCGAGCCAAGTGCGGCGATTGAACATCGCCATCATCGTCTTACCATTGGTGACGTTTGGCGCCATCTGTCTTCGTTCGGAAGGAGTTATGCTAGCATCTATCCAAAATATCCTGAATTAACAGGTCGATATAGACGCACCGATCTGGCTGGTGGTCGGCCAGGTTTTTTACGCACAATTGCTCCACTCTTAGCAGTGATTGATTGTATGGAACGATGGTTCCAATATCCTGAGTTGCGAGCCTGCCCACATATATTGCCCGGCATCCTCTGGAGTCGTCTGGCATGGTATGATGGAATGGCAAATGGGATGCGACCATGACAATGTGGAAGTATTTCCCGATCACTCGGCATATATACGAGTGGTGCTGGGTTAGAAGTCATGTCTATCCATCCGGATATATGCCATGGCGTAATCTCTTCAGCCGCACGATTAGATGGCACTGGCGGCGTTTTACCAAAACACTAGACCAACCAACAATTATTCACCTACCTTATAGGCCAGAGATCGAGATTCTTGTAACGTCGTTGCGTCATGAATATCCGCTTTTCGTGTATCATACACCATTGTATGAAGCTGAATTTTTTCTACTGCCAGCTTTGGTTCAACCTGATATGATCGCATTGAATATTGGTGCACATATTGGAGTGTATACACTAGCGTTGGCGCAGCTTTTGCCGAAAGGACATGTGTATTCTTTTGAGCCAATGCTAGAGACATATCAACACCTACGACTAAATATCGCTTGGAATCAATTACGAGGTCTTATACCAGAAAATGTCACTGCCTATCGTCTAGCTTTCGGTGATGTTGATGGGGAGACAAAACTATTTCTGGAATCCTCAACTATGCAGGCGTCACTATTGGCGCAGCAACCCTTACAACCGTATGAGTATGTGCCAGCGGCGCGGCTAGATACGTGGTTGAAGCAGCATTCCATTGATTCGGTTGATCTTATTGTAATCGATGTAGAAGGTGCTGAAGATATTGTGTTACGACATGCAATTACTCTATTTCAACAACCACGCCAACCGTTGATTTTGTGTGAGTTGAATCGTAAATTTGGCCGTCAGGAAGCGATCTGGGAATTGCTCAGTCAGTTTGGTTATCGATTTTGGCGGTATCACTCATTGCGGAACTGTATCGAACCCGTATCAAATCCGTATGAATCGGCAATTTATATTCATCAAACGCACCTTGCCCATCGTGGATATGGTAATGTGATTGCAGCACCAATAACTTGGACTCCACCTCCGTCACCTGTCATAAGCCTATCAGAAAGTCATTCCAGCATATGAAATACTGGTTATGGCGTGCATTACAGGGCACGGCTCTAGCTGTCATTGCCGAACTGTTGTCCCGGATGTCAAATACTATCTTTTTCATACTACTAACATGGCAGACAACTCCAGTTGAAGCAAGTACGTTCAGTATCAGTTTCGTATATACAGGATTATTAACAGCTTTTTGTTTGGGCGGTCTCGAACAATTACTCAACTGCGAGGCTTCACATGATCTTGCCAGTAGCCGGATAACATTAGGCAATTTTCTGCTAGCTCGTGCTCTCACGGCTATCATTATTTATGGTGGGTTGTTCTTATGGTTGGTTAAGTATAGTGCCTATGATCAATATACCGTGCTGGTCATTGGTTTACTTGGCTCAATTATAATTCCTGAAAGTTTCACCAATCTGTTTCAGTCTTTTTTCATTGCCGCCAATCGCGTTCATTATATTGTTGGGCTCAACGCGTTGACCGGTCTAGCACGGGTTTGCTTGGGAGCAGCACTTATTGTACTCGGCGGCAATAGTGCGACTGTTGCGGTGGTCGTTGTTGTAACGAGTTGGATGGGAATGCTTATTGCATTCTTGCTAGTTGGAAAACATTTTTTTTGGCCATCTATTTCTTTACAAAAACGGTTGTGGAAACACTATGTTCGCGCAGAAACACCGCTCTTTCTAATGGCATTAATGGCTGCGCTAGAGGGTAATTTTGATAGTTTATTGCTTTCTGGAGGTGGTTCAAATGATATTATCTTAGTCGGTTCATATAGTGCTGCGGCTACAATACTTAATGCACTACTGATCATACCTAATACTTTGCGTCAAATTATTTTGTCTATTTTTTCTGCTACATTTTACATGGATCGAGAAAAATCTTTGCGTTTATATATGATTTTTATGCGTATAGCTCTGTATGGGGCATTATTTTGTTGTTTACTTATTACTTTCATCGCGCCAGAAATCGTTTCAATGATGTATCGCCAGTCATTTGTCCTTTCAATACCAATCTTGCAAGTTTTGATTTGGTCGTTTCTTTGGACAATGCTCCTTGTTCCCAACGGACGATTGATGCTCACAGCCGGCATTCAACACCGTGCAGTTCTTCCACAGTTGGCTGGTGTACTACTGAATGTGGGGTTGAATCTTGCCCTCCAACCAACGTTCAGTGTTATAGGTGCTGCTATAGCGAAGGTCTGTTCGGCTGCACTGGTCTTCTGGTGGTGTTTCTGGATTGTGCGTTGGGAGATTTACTCTTTCCCAATCGGGTCAATGGTGTGGCCTGCCGTCGGTACAACTATTATTACGATCATCTTTTTCTTACTTAATGATTGGTCGCATTTCTCATGGGTAATTGAAGTAATTATTGGAACGTTCGTTTATATCTTTTCTTTGTGTCTTTTGGGTGGATTTCAAAAAGAAGAGCTGCAGGCATTCTGGCACTTTCTACGTATTCGCGACCACCGTGCAATAAGAGGTGAAATATGAGCCGTGTCTTAATTATCGGCCTTGATGCTGCTGATCTCGATCTCATTAAGCCTTGGGTTGATGCAGGATGGCTAAAACATATTGGCAATGTACTGAATCGGGGTAGTTTTGCGCCATTGCGTTCAACAATTCCTGTTATGTCACCACCTGCCTGGACGTCGCTGATCAGTGGTTTGAATCCAGGCAAACATGGTATCTTCGACTTTGTGCGCCTTGCACCAGGTAGTTATCATATTGTCAGTACTCGCCGCGATCAGACCACGTATAAGACCATATTTGATTATGCCAGTGAGTATGGTAAGTTTGTTCTGGCTCTTAACGTGCCCATGACGTATCCACCCATTCCTGTTAATGGAATCATGGTTTCAGGTCTTGGTGCACCAGTGAGTGGTCAGTTTACCCATCCCCGTCATCTACGAGATGAACTGCTGGAATGGGGCTATCAGATCGAGCCAGAAACAGAATTTGCCCCTGGTCGTGAACAACAGTGGTTGATTGAACTTGCCCGTGTGACACGAAGCCAGACTGATGCAATGCTTCGGCTTATGGAACGTACACCTTGGGAATTGGGCATGATCGTATACCGGGCAGTTGACGAGGTAGAGACATTTTTCTGGCATCACATGGATCCGACCCATCCGCTTCATGATCCTGAACAAGCTGCGAGGTTTGGACCTGCTATCTTGAAAGTACATCGCTTGCTCGATGAAGAGATCGGACGGCTTATGCGCATGGCTGGTCCAGAAACGACAATTGTGTTGGTTTCAGATCATGGTGGAGGACCACTTCACCGGGAAGTTTTTTTGAATGTCTGGCTAGAACAACAGGGATGGCTGAAACGTCGTATTCCCCGATCTAGCGAGCATTGGTTACGACAACTGGCTATCACTCTTGGCATTACCCGTGAACGTCTTTCCCCACGCCTGAATAGTGCATTCTGGATATGGCTGCGTCAACGTATACCTATCACCTGGCAGCGTCGTCTGGCCCCTTCTACTATTAATTTGCTGGCCGATTCAGTAGATTGGTCAAAGACAAAAGCATATAGTTTCGGTAATATTGGTCAAATCTATATCAACCTTCGTGGTCGCGAACCGCAGGGAATTGTTGCACCTGGTGTGGAATATGAGTCTCTGCTCGATGAGATCACTACGGCCCTTTTCCAGTTGACTGACAACGGTCAACCGGTGGTTGACGCTGTCTATCGAGGTAAGGATTTATACCATGGCCCGTATGCAGATTATGGGCCAGATCTCAATGTCATTATGCGCGGAATGAGTTATGTTGCTCAATCGTGGCGTGAGATGGCTGGTCAGCAGATCTTTGCTTCACCGGGATCAAACTTTACTGGAATCCATCGTCCACTTGGATTACTAGCAATGTGTGGTCCAACTGTTTCAAATCATGGTAGGCTGCCCGAAGTACGGATCGTCGATGTTGCTCCAACCATTATGTGTCTTCTAGGAATACCAACGTCACCTGAACAGGATGGGCGGATTCTAACCGAGTTTCTATCTAAGACATTTGCTGAGCAGTCTCATCAACAGTCCACTGAGGTAAGTACTACAGCTACCGGAGATTTACGCCGACCTCTAAACAATGTTGATTGGGCGAGTGCCGAGGAAGAACAAGAGGTGCTTGATCGACTGCGGAATCTTGGGTACCTTGAATAGGAGTACCAATTTGTGTGAGGCAACTAATACTTTCGAGTTATTGTTGTTGTGCAGGGGTTATCGTATTGTCGTGACATAGGATCGTCATCTGAATTAAGGGAGGTTTCTGTATGCGGCGAAGTTTACTTCTCTGTCTTCTCTCAATGGCTATCGTTCTAAGTGTGTCTTCAGTTGTCCACGCGCAGGCTCTACCAGGAACGGGCTGGTATTCGACAGCCACTATTCAAAATGTCGGTAGTGCAACAGCCAATGTCAATTTGGCAGTCTATCCTCAAGGTACCGGTAGTGCTTCCACTGCAGGTTTTACTCTCGATGTCGGTGCATCTAAGGTATTTGTCGCTGGTGGTAATAACGCTTCCGGGACGGTCGATGTATCTCCTCCACTTGCGTCAGGAAGTGGATCAGCGGTTATTTCCTCAGATCAACCTGTAGTTGCCATTGGCTCAATTCAGAATAATCAGCTCAGTGCATTTCCCGGTCTAGGTGTCAGTGGTGGCAATGCAGCAGAGTTTTTCCGTGGTGCTTCACAAGCTGGGACATCATTATTCTATCCTGTGGTCAAGAATAACTTCTTTAACCGCACGACGGTGTTCTCTATTCAAGCTGCCGGTAGCGACGCAAACATCACTGCAACAATTCGTGCAAACAATGGCAGTATTCATACGAAAACACTAACTATTCAGGCTAACCGTTCAGTGTTCCTGGTTCCAAACGATTTTACACCACCGATGGCTAGTGGAAGCTGTGGTAGCAATGCTAACACTTCACCGTGCTTCGGTTCGTTGTCCATCACCTCTTCGTCCGGCAGCATTGTAGGTGCGTACATTGAGTTTCAGACCGCTCAGTCGCCTGCACAACTAGTATTGGCAGCTTCAATGTTTGCTAATACAGAAGCAGACAATAAGATTTATTGCCCTGTGATTAAAAATGAGTTTGTTGGTCGGACCACTGGGATGACAATTGCAAATACCTCCAACGCAAATGTCACTGTGAATGTGACCTACAAGGTATATCAGGGGGCGAATGTGGGGTCTACTTATACCCAAAATGGAGTTACAATTCCGGCTAATGGTTCGGTTGTTTTCTCACGCTTTAATTCAAATATGGGTGGCATGCCAGATGGTAATCTGGCGGCTGCTGTTGTTGAACTGGTAGGTTCAACTAATAGTATTCTCGTTGGAGTGGTTAACGAGTCAAACTTTAGTGGTACCCCCGTGCGAGCAACGGCCTATACCTGCTTTGGTGAGGACTCAGCTACCAACCGGCTGGCAGCACCATTGTTCAAACGCAATGTAGCGGGTGTCACTTCAGCACTGGTCGTGCAGAATGTTGGGGCGAATGATGTTACGATGACAGCTACTTTCAAGTGTGGTACCAGCTCACCAGTAACTGTTACTACCGGTTCTATTGCACCTGGCTCTAGCTTCAACTTTAGTGGTTTTGCTGGCGCACCGCTTATGGGCAGTGTTCCTTTCGGTCAGAATTGTGCAGTCACTGTTACTGTTCCGTCAGGAGGAAAGATCGTGGGTATTGCCCAGGAAACTGCACAGTTTGGTACCGTACAACCTAATTTGAATACAAAGAATTATGAAGCGTTTAATTTACCGAACACATAGGTAAAAGACAGCTAATCGGTATTATCATCAAGACTAACCAAGCGATGAGATGTTTTCTTATCGCTTGGTTACTATAATTTACGAGAAATTTCTATTGCTTTGTAACCTTATAACCATGGAGGTAGCTTTGAAATCCGTGCGCTATACGTACTTGCTTTGGCGGTCCCTATTGATTATGGTCGTGATGATCTTAACTGCCTGTACATCATCGAATCCCGATGCAGTGAGTACCCCCACTGCTATGTCTATTCCAACAGTGCTGGCCTATCCAGGCGCTTATCCGTTACCACCTCCACCCACTGCTAATTCAAATGATCCATACCCGCTACCATCATACCGCGATCTTCCTGAAGGTCCAAGATTCACTATTGACCAGCCTGTTCGGTTGTCGAGTGGTCGAATTACCGGTAGCGGTCCTGCTGGAGTACCAATCCGGATTGTGAACATTACCCGCGGTGCAATTGACATTGCTACGACGACTATCGGCGCAGACGGAACCTTTAACGCACCGTTGGTTGATACATTTGTCGGTGACAGAGTAGCAATTATGCTTGGTGATTTAACCGGTACTTCGTTTGATCGCAATCAGTTTCTGCGTGGTCCCAGTTATGAAGACTGGCCCCTCATTGGAATTCTGTTTGCCAGTGCCATTGTTGAAGAGTAGTACAGTAGTCAACTTGTTGTTCTTGCATCCAACTGAATTACACCCCCCTACTCGACCTGCCGTGGTCGATACTGGATTGCCTCAGCAACATGGACTGCCGCAATCTGTTCGACACCGGCTAGATCGGCAATGGTGCGGGCTAGGCGGAGAATGCGATGATAGCTGCGTGCTGAGAGGTTGAGTCGCTGCACTGCCGATTTGAGCAGTGATTGACCGGCACTGTCTAGTGCACAGAATGCCCGAATCTCGACCGGGCCGAGATCGGCGTTGCTTTGACAACGCGGATGACCACGTAGGCGCTCGGTCTGACGGTGGCGGGCAGCGATGACCCGTTCGCGAACGGTCGCTGATGGTTCGCCAGCGGCCAGACTGCTGAGTTTGTCGTACTTGACCCGCGGCGCCTCAACATGAATGTCGATCCGATCAAGCAGAGGGCCGCTGACCCGACGCTGGTAACGACCGACCAGTGTCGGTGAACAGGTGCAGGTGCGTTCAGGATCACCGTACCAGCCGCAGGGGCAGGGGTTTTGTGCTGCAACCAGCATAAAGGCCGCCGGATAGGTGATGCTGCCGTGCGCCCGGCTGAGGGTTACAACCCGATCTTCGAGCGGTTGCCGTAAGACTTCGAGCCGATTCCCAAACTCCGGGAGCTCGTCGAGGAACAGGATGCCGCGATGGGCCAGCGAGATCATTCCCGGTCGCACGCGACTGCCACCACCGACGAGTCCAGCCGTCGAGACGGTGTGGTGCGGTGCGCAAAAGGGGCGTTCCCGAATGAGCGGTGTGTCGCGTGGGAGTTGACCGGCAACGCTGTAGATTTTGGTCACTTCCAGCGCTTCAGCGAAACTGAGCGGCGGTAGGATTGAGTGAAGTGCTCTGGCGAGCATGGTTTTGCCAGAACCCGGCGGCCCACTCATCAAGATGTTATGTCCGCCGGCTGCTGCTATCTCTAACGCACGCTTGACGTGTTCTTGCCCGCGAACGTCGGCAAAGTCAACGATGCGAGTTGGCACCGTTGGAGTGAAGCCAGTTGTACCTCGGTACGGTTGTAGTGGGCGTTCGCCGCTCAGATGGGTGATGAGCTCGCGTAACGAGCGTACTGGTATGATGCGCAAGCCTTCTACCAGAGCAGCTTCTGCTGCATCTTCTGCCGGTAGATAGATGGTCGAAATGCCGTTC
>Ga0308412_1001557_pt1 | contig 12531 bp, 12 predicted proteins | sample HotsprottomLayer_FD_202357 | JGI IMG/M metagenome (GOLD analysis project Ga0308412, IMG submission 202357) | Hot spring phototrophic mat microbial communities from Octopus Spring, Yellowstone National Park, Wyoming, United States -... | ecosystem: Environmental > Aquatic > Thermal springs > Hot...
GGGGACGGGCGAAGCACGCGGGAGAGGGGGCGAAGCGCACCCGGGATAGGATCGGTCGCCGTCATGCCGTCGTCCCGGGTCGCGATCCTCAGTATCCACACCTCTCCGCTCGCCCAACCCGGGGCGGGGGACGGTGGGGGCATGAACGTGTACGTGCGGTCGCTGGCCTCCGCGCTGGCCCGGGCCGGCCTCGCCTGCGACGTCATCACCCGTGCCGACGCGCCGGGCCTGCCCCGCGTGGTCCAGGTGGAACCCGGTTTCCGGGTGCTGCACCTGCACGTGGGTCCACCCGAACCCTTGGGTCGCCACGACCTCGCCGGGATCGTCGATCCGCTCGCCGCCGCGCTCGTGGACGCCGGCTGCGTGGACGTGGGTCGCTACCAGGTGCTGCACGCCAACTACTGGATCTCCGGCGCGGTCGCGCACCGCCTCAAGCACGAGCTGGACCTGCCCATGGTCGCGACCTTCCACACCCTGGCCCGGGTGAAGGCCGAGGCCGGCGTCGACGACGACCCGGTGCAGCGGGACCGGGTGGAGGGCGAGGTGGTGCGCTGCGCGGACCTCATGCTCGCCTCCACCGCCGGCGAACGGGGTCAGCTCGCACACCTGTACGGCGCCGACGCCACCCGCATCGAGGTGGTGCCTCCCGGGGTCGACCACCGGGTGTTCTCCCCGGGCGGGCCCGGCGCCAAGCGTGCGGCGCGGGTCGCGCTCGGCCTCGGCGAGGGACCCCTCGTCCTCTTCGTCGGCCGGATCCAGCCCCTCAAGGGACCCGAGCTCGCGGTGCGGGTCCTCGGTGCCCTCGTCGACCATCCCCGGGCCCGCCTGCTGGTGGTGGGCGGGCCCAGTGGGCCGGACGGTACCCGCCACCTCGCCGAGGTGCTCGCGACCGCCCGCGACCTGGGGGTCGTGGACCGGGTGCGGGTCCTGCCACCGCAGCCGCACCGGGCGCTGGCGGAGTTCTACCGGGCCGCCGACGTGTGCGTGGTGCCGAGTCGCAGCGAGTCGTTCGGGCTCGTCGCGCTCGAGGCCGCCGCGTGCGGCACCCCGGTGGTGGCGGCCGCCGTGGGGGGCCTTCCCTCGCTCGTGGAGGACGGCGTGACCGGGTTCCTCGTGGAGGGCCGGGAGCCCGAGGCGTACGCCGGGCCGGTCTCGGTGCTGCTCGGCGATCCCGGGCTCGCCTCGGCCATGGCGCAGGCCGCGCACCAGCGATCGCGTCGGTACGCCTGGAGCATCACCGCCGGGCGGCTCCGGCGCCTGTACGCCGACCTGGGGGCGCGGGCACCGGTGACCTGCCGCTGAGACCGGACGGGTCGCCGGTGCCGGTCTCCCTCGTACCGCCCGGCTGCCGTCGTTGCCTGTCGAACGCGTGCGGATGGGTCGGAATCGATGAAGAGCGTGCGAATGCCTACAGGTGCGTTTGACATCGGCGACGGTGGCTTCTAGGATCTCGACCGGGCCCGAGGGGCAGCCGGTGCGAACCGTTCGGGGAAGTGCGGCTCACACCCGGCGTTCCTCGGGCCCGCTGCGTGCCCCGACCTTCACTACCCTTGGCGAGGCATGCGTATCGCCATCCTCGGAGGGGGCCGGATGGGTGAGGCCCTCGCCCGGGGTCTCCTCGCCCAGGGTGCCGAACCGGAGACGCTTGCGATCGCCGAGACGGACTCGGCTCGCCGCCGGACGCTGGAGGCCGCGCTCCCGGGTGTGCGGGTGGCCCCGCAGGCGGCGGGGGTGGCGGGTGACGTCGACGTGGTGGTCGTGGCGGTCAAACCCCCCGACGTGCCCGGCGCGCTGGGCGCGGCGCTCCCGGTGCTCGGTCGGGGGACCCTCGTGCTCTCCGTCGCCGCCGGCGTGCCGATCGCCCGTCTGGAGGCGTTGGTGCCCGATCGTCCGGTGGTGCGGGCGATGCCGAACCTCGCCGCGTTGGTGGGAGCCGGTGCCGCCGCCATCGCCGGCGGACGGCACGCCGAGGAGCGCCACCTCGAAGCGGCCGAGCGGATCCTCGGGGCGGTGGGGGTCGTGGTGCGGCTCGCCGAGCGCCAGCTCGACGCGGTCACCGGGTTGTCGGGCTCCGGGCCGGCCTACGTGTTCCTCCTCGTCGAGGCACTGGTGGACGCCGGGGTGCTCAACGGTCTGCCCCGTGACGTGGCCACCCGCCTCGCACACCAGACGGTCGCCGGCGCGGCGGCGCTGCTCGGCGGCGAGGGCGCCGACGCCGCCGAGCTGCGCGCCGCCGTCACCTCTCCGGGGGGCACCACCGCCGCCGGGCTCGCGGCGCTGGAACGACGGGCGGTACGGGCGGCGGTGCTGGAAGCGGTGACCGCGGCCGCCGCCCGGGCGGCCGAGCTGGGAAGGTCGGAGGGTTGAGCAAGGCCGACCGGAGGCCGCCGAAGCTGCCGGAGCGACCCTCGCCCGGTCTTCGCCGGCGCCGTCCCGTGCGGGCGCCCTCCCCACCGGCGCGACTACGCCGCCTCGGGGTGGCGGGCGTGTCCGGGCGGTTCGGTGTCGCCGAACTGCGGCATCTCATGCGGCGCCTCGCGGCCGGGGACCCGGAGGCCTGCGCGGGGCTCGGTCCGTTCGCCGGTCTGACCGGGGACGAGCTTGCGGGCCTGCTGGAGCGGGTGTGGGGATGCCGGTCCGACGGGGCCACGGTGGGGGTCGACGCGGCCCGGAGCCTGCTGGGGGCCGCCCGGGCCCGGGAGCGGGTCCTCGACGTGGCCCGCCGAGGTGGTGCGGTGGTCTTCGCCACCGCGGCGCCGGCCTGCCTGCTCGGCTTCCACGCCCGCCTCGCGACGCTCGCCCGCGAGGCGGGGGGCCGGGTCGTGGTCGATGACGGTCCCCACGGGGTGCCGGTGTCCGGGAACGGGCACCGGCGGATCGTGTGGGTGGCGGGCGTGGCCGTCGCCACCGACGGTCGCACGCTGGGAGGGTCGGTCGGTCGCGACGCAGCGGCCGAGCTGCTCTTCCACCTCGCCCGTCCCGACCTGGTCGTGGGTGACGGACCGTTCGCCGCGGCCGCGGTCCGGGACGGGATCGAGACGGTCGTGGTGGCCGACCTCGACGGCATGGCCTTCGGGGTCGCAGCCGCGCGGGGGCTGCCGGTGACGGTGGTGCCGGTCCGGCTCGGGGCCTGCCCCGGTGCCTACGAGGAGCTCCTCGACCTCGCCGCGGCGCCGTCGGGGCGCGACGGCGAGGACGGCGACCCCGCCGGGCGGTGACCACGGCCACTCCCGGCCCGGACCGACCCGGGGCCCGGACCGACCCGGGGCCCGACGAACCACACCGACCACGTGCACCCCAGCAGCCCTCAGCAGGCCTCAGCAGGCGCCAACCGCCGCATTGTGCGACTCCGGGGTCGCGACCTACGCTGCGGAGGGGTCGGCGGGTGGAGCCGGGCGGGCGCGCCACGGAGCCGTGGGCACCGGCGACCCGGAGAGGTGCGGACAGCGACGTGGCCGACTCGGTAGCGAACACCCGGTTCCTCACCGTGCAGGAGGTTGCCGACCTCATGCGGGTGTCGACGATGACCGTGTACCGCATGATCAAGGCGGGGGATCTCCCGGCCGTCCGGGTGGGCCGGTCCTTCCGGGTGCGGGAGGACGACGTGGCCGCGTACCTCGGGTCGCGCTCGACCCGGCGACGCTGAGCCCGTGGCCCCACGGCGCGGGATCGTCTCGTTCCTGAGCGACTACGGCACCACCGACGAGTTCGTCGGGGTGTGCAAGGCGGTGATGCACTCGATCACCGACCCGCTGGTGGTCATCGACCTCACCCACGAGATCCCGCCGCACGACGTGCGCACCGGCGCGCTCACGCTCATGCGGACCGCGCCGTACCTGCCGAGCGGGGTCGCGCTGGCGATCGTCGATCCCGGCGTGGGGACGCAGCGGCGGGCGGTGGCGGTGGAGGTCGAGGCGGGTGTGCTCGTCGGTCCGGACAACGGCCTGCTCGCGCCGGCGGTGGCGCTGCTGGGTGGACCCCGCCGGGTGGTGGCGATCGAGAACCCCGAGCTGGCCCTGCCCGCTCCCGGACCCACGTTCGCGGGGAGGGACGTCTTCGCGCCGGCGGCGGCACACCTTGCCGGGGGCTTGCCGCTCGAGCGGCTGGGGCCGGAGGTCGACCCGGCGTCCCTGGTCCCCGGGCTCGTCTCGTTGCCCCGGCAGGCGCCGGACGGCCTCGAGGCGGAAGTGTGGTGGGTCGACCGGTACGGCAACTGCCAGTTGAACGTCGACCCGGCGGAGCTCGAGGCGCTCGGCGTGGCCCGCGGCGGGACGGTCGAGGTGCGCTGCGGCCCGGCGGCGGCGATGGCCCGGTGGGTGCACACCTACGCGCAGGCGCGGCCTTCCGAGCTCGTGATCGTCGTCGACTCCTACGGGCTCGTGTCGCTGGCGCTGGACCGGGCCTCGGCCGCCGAGATGCTCGGCCTGCGGACGGGGGCCCCGGTCACGCTCGTGGCCGGCGACCCGCGACCGGCCTCCGGGCCCGTGACACCGGACACCGGACACCGGGGCCGGGGAGGCGGAATGGAGGAGGGGATGAGGGGATGAGGCCCGGGACCACCATCGCGGTCGTCGCGCTGCTGGCCGCCATCCTCATCGCGTACGCGGTGCAGCTGGCCCTGCGATGAGCGGACCGGTGTGGGCGGGACCCCGGCGGCGGCGACGAACGCCGAGGGGCGGGCTGGGAGGCAAGTGCTGTGAGCACCCCAGGGGCGGAGATCACCCCTACGGCACTCACCGGCGCTCACCGCCACGCACCGGGGCCCCGCGTCACCCTCCTGCATCGGCCGCAGAGCGCGCGACCTTGAGCGGGAATCTCACAGAGCGTGTCACGAGGATGACCGGCGACGCCCGAGGGGGTGGCTCGCGTTGACCGTGCGCATCCCGGCGAGGCAGGTGCCGGAGTTGGCGAGCGCGGACGTGGTGGTCGTGGGGGGCGGTCCGGCGGGGCTGGGCGCCACCCTCGGCGCCGCCCGGGCCGGGGCGCGGGTGGTCTGCCTCGAGCGGCAGGGCTTCCTCGGGGGCAATCTCACCGCGGCCTCGGTCGGCACGATCTGCGGGCTCTACGTCGCCACCGGCTCCGGCTTCGAGCCGGTGGCAGGCGGGGTGGTGGAGGAGCTCACCGGCGAGTTGGCGCGACAGGGCGCCGGGTTCGGGCCGGTCCCGTTCAGGCAGACCGCGGTGTTCCTCTACGTGCCGTGGGCGGTCAAGCGGCTCGCCGAGCAGCGTTGCGCCGCCGAGGGCGTCACCCTCCTGCTGCACTGCCTGGTGGGCGACGTGGTGGTGACCGACGGGATGATCGAGGCGGTGATCGTCGCGACCAAGCGCGGCCCGATGGCGGTGCGCGCCGCGACCTACGTCGACTGCACCGGCGACGCGGACGTCGCCGCGTTCGCCGGTGCACCCACCGTCACCGGCCCGGGAGCGGGGCGCCAGGCCGCGTCGATGCAGTTCGTGATGCAGCACGTCGACGTGGACGCGATGATCGGCGCGTACGGGCGGCTCTCCGAGCTCATCGCCACCCACGGTGCGCACCTGCCCCGGGACGCCGGCGCGTTGTTGCCGACCGGCCGGCCGGGGGAGGTGATCGTGGCGATGACCCGGGTCCTCGGTCCGAGCGGCGCGCCGCCGGACGTGACCGACCCTCGGGAGGCGACCTTCGGGGAGCTCGAAGGGCGGCGGCAGGCCGAGGAGGTGGCCGCCTTCCTGCGGGCCCACATGCCAGGCTTCGCCGACGCGTTCCTCGCGGACACCGCCGCAGTGCTGGGCGTGCGTGAGAGCCGACGGATCGTCGGTCGGCACGTGCTCTCGGGGGCGGAGGTCACCGCGGGCACCAGGTTCCGGGACGCGGTGGCCGCAAACGCCTGGCCGCTCGAATACCACACCCGAGGGCGGTCCACCGAGTACCGGTTCCTGCCGCCCGGTGTGACCTACGACATCCCGTACCGCGCCCTGCTGCCGCTCGGGGTGCGGAACCTGCTCGTCGCCGGCCGGTGCTGCTCCGCGGATCGGGACGCTCTCGCGTCGGTCCGGGTGATCGCTCCGGCCATGGCGCTCGGGCAGGCCGCGGGTGTCGCCGCCGCGCTCGCCGCCCGAACCGGCGGCGACGTCGGGGCGTTGGCGGTGGGCGAGGTGCAGGACATGCTGCGGGCCCAAGGTGCGAGACTGCCCCCGTGAACCTCGCCTCGCTGCTCCTGCGGGCCGCCGCAGCCACCCCCGACGCGGTGGCACTCGTGGACGGGTCGCGGGGGGTGACCTTCGCCGAGCTCGCGGCGGACGCCGCCGGGCGCGCCGGCGCGCTGGCGGCCGCCGGGTTGGCACCCGGTGACCGGGTGGCGCTGCTGCTCGGCAACGATGTCGACTTCGTCGCCACGTTCCTCGGGGTGCTCTGGGCCGGTGCGGTGGCCGTGCCCCTGAACCCGGTCGCGCCGGCCCCCGAGCTCGCCCGCCGCCTCGCCGCGGTGCGTCCCGGCGTGGTCGTCGCCACCGGTGCCGTCGAGGTCCCGCCGGGACCGTGGTCCCGGCTTCCCGCCGAGGCCCTGCGCGCCGCCACCGACGGTCCCCGCCCGGCGGAGGCCGAGCGTGACGACGCCGAGCCGGCGGTGCTGCTGTTCACCTCCGGGGTCGCCGGCGCGCCCCGGGCGGCGGTGCTCACCCACGGCTGCCTCGCCGCCAACGTCGGGCAGGTCCTCGACCATCCCGGCCTCGCCGTGTCCGCAGCCGACACCGGCATCGCGCTCCTGCCCTTCTTCCACATCTTCGGGCTGAACGTCGCGCTCGGCGTCACCCTCGCCGCCGGGGCGCGCGTGGTGCTGCCCGGGCCCTTCGACCCGGTCGGCGCCGCGGCCGCGATCCGGGAGCACGGCGTCACCCTCGTCGCCGGGGTGCCCACCATGTTCGCGGCGTGGTGCGGCGCCGCCCCCGAGGCCGTACCGGCCGACACCTTCGCCACCGTGCGCCTCGCGGTGTCCGGTGCCGCCGAGCTGCCGGCGCCGGTGGCGCAGGCCTTCACGGCGCGCTTCGGGATCCCGGTCCACCAGGGCTACGGGCTCACCGAGGCCTCCCCGGTGGTGAGCACCACCGCCGGTGGCGAGCCCCGGCCGGGATCGGTGGGCCGGCCGCTGGCCGGGGTGGAGGTGCGGATCGTCGAGGGCGGCGGGACCGAGGCCGAACCCGGCGACCCCGGCGAGATCCAGGTGCGGGGACCGAACGTGTTCCCCGGCTACTGGGAGGACCCCGAGGCCACCGCCCGGGTGCTCGTCGACGGATGGTTGCGGACCGGCGACATCGGGGTCTGCGACCCGGACGGGGAGCTGCACCTGGTGGACCGGGCCAAGGACCTCGTGATCGTGTCGGGCTTCAACGTGTACCCGGCCGAGGTGGAGGAGGTGCTCCTCGCCCATCCCGACGTGGCCGACGCCGCGGTCGCAGGCGTCCCGAGCGCCCGTACCGGCGAAGCGGTGGCTGCGCTCGTGGTGCCCCGGGCGGGCCGGTCCCCGGATCCCGAGGCCCTGCGGCGCTTCGTCGGCGAGCGCCTCGCCCGCTACAAGGTGCCGGAGCGGGTGCGGATCGTGGACGGCCTTCCCCGCAACGAGGCGGGGAAGCTCATCCGCCGGGAACTGCCGGACCTGTGCTGAGCCACCCCGCCCGCATCCCCCGGTCCGGTGGACCGGCGACGCCGGTGTGCCGGGCGCGAGGACCCGTGGCGACGAGGAACCCCAGATACAGCACCGTGATGCCGGTTGCGAGGGCCAGCACGAACGCCTCGTCCTCGCCCAGGCGACCCTGGAAGAGCCCCGCCGCGCCGGCGAGCAGCGTCCCCGCCGCGATGAGGAGGTTGGCGAGCGCGCGACGTGCCGCCCCGGGCGCGGCGCGTCGCCGCGCGAACCGCCACGCCGACCACAGCGCCCCGCCGACGACCACCACCGTCGCCCCGCTCGATCCCAACGCCGCGCACAGGCGCGGCGCGGGTCCGAACACCTCCCGGCCGGGTGGGATGGCGGTACCGGTCGGCACGGTGTGCATCGGGGCGACGAGCACCACACCGGTCGCCAGGCCCGACAGGAACACGACGGCCCACTGGGCGCGCCGAGCCTGCGTCGCCGGCGCGAGGAGGTGGACGGTGCCGAGCGCCAGCCACGGCACCCCCAGGACCGCGCCGAACAGGTAGAAGAGCCGGAAGGTCGGGGCGTCCCAACCCGTGGTCACCCCCACCGACATCGCTGCCGACGCGAGCGCGAAGAGGGTGAGGGCGACGGTCCAGGCGGCTTCGTACGGTCGCCGCCCCCGCCAGGCCCGCAAGCCGGTGGCCTGGGCGAAGAGCGTGGCGACCGCGGTCGCGGCGAACGCCCCGAGCACCACCACGGCTTCAGGCTAGGCCGACTTCGTGAACATGTGCACAAGCGGGCTAGCCTGGGCTCGCCGAACCCGCCCGGGGATCCCGAACCGGGTGGGGGTGATCCGCAGGAGCACCTGTGACCGGACGATCCCCGCGGCGTGCCGCCCCGGAGGCCGCGGCCGCGACCGCCGAGGAACGGCGGATACCCGATGCCAGCGTCGCGCGGCTCGGTACCTACCACCGGGCCCTCGTCGAGGCCCGGGATGCGGGTGCGGTGACCGTGTCCTCCGAGCGGCTCGCCGCCCTGGCCGGGGTGAACGCGTCCCAGGTGCGCAAAGACCTCTCCTACCTGGGCTCCACCGGTACCCGCGGTGTCGGCTACGACGTGGGGTTCCTCGTCCTGCGCATCGGGGCCGCGCTCGGCCTCAACCGCCACTGGGCGGTGGCGATCGTGGGTGTCGGCAACCTGGGGCAGGCCCTGGCGAACTACCGCGGGCTGGGCGCCCGCGGGTTCGTCGTCGCCGCCCTCGTCGACGCCGACCCGGCCAAGGTTGGGCGTCGGGTCGCCGGGCTCGTGGTGGAGCCCTTGACCGATCTCGACCGGATCGTCGCGGCCCGCGACGTGCGGATCGGGGTGATCGCGACCCCGGCCGGCGCCGCCCAGGAGGTCGCCACCCGCCTGGTGAGGGCCGGGGTGCGGGCGATCCTGAACTTCGCCCCCGCCCCGGTGACCGTCCCGGCGGGGGTGAGCGTCCGCAACGTGGACCTGGCGCTGGAGCTCCAAGTGCTCTCCTATCACGAGGCGCACGCGGCCCAGACGGGGCGGACCGAGGCGGTGACACGCCGAACCCGCGGTGCGCCGGGTCCCCCCCGGACCGTCCCGGTCCCCGCCGACCCGCAGCGGGTGCCGTGAGCGGGGCCCGGCCGGCACTCGCCGGTCTCCCGGTGAACCTCCTGGTGGCCGGACGGCGCTGCGTGGTGGTGGGGGCCGGACCGGTCGCGGCCCGCAAGATCGCCACGCTGCTCGATCTCGGCGCCGCGGTGGTGGTCGTCGCACCGCACGTCACCGACGAGGTCCGGGCGTGGGCCCGGGCGGGCCGTCTCGAGCTGCGGGCGCGGCCGTTCGAGCCGGCCGACCTCGACGAAGCGTGGCTCGCGATCACCGCCACCGGAGACCCCGAGGTGGACCGGGCGGTCGCCGAGGCCGGCGAGGCCCGGCGCATCTGGGTGAACTCGGCCGACGACCCGGCGAACTGCTCGTTCACGCTGCTGTCGCTGGTGCGGCGGGGGGATATCGTCGTCGCCATCGGTACCAACGGCAGGAGCCCTGCGCTGGCCCGCCACCTCCGGGAGCGGATCGCGGCGGAGATCGGCCCCGAGTACGAGGCCACCCTCGAGCTGCTGGCCGAGCAGCGGGAGGCCATGCGGGCCGCCGGACGTCCCACCGAGGTTCCGGGCTGGCGGGACGCCTTCGCCGCCGGGCTCGTCGAACTGGTGCGGGAGGGCCGGACCGACGAGGCGAGAGAGGTGCTCCGCCGGTGTCTCTGATCGTCGTCGGTTGCAACCACCGCAGCGCGTCGGTGGAGATGCGCGAGCGGGTGGCGGTCCCGGCGTCGCGCGTCCCCAAGGCGCTGGGTGATCTCGCGTCCCGTGAGCACCTCGCCGAGGTGGTGTTGCTGTCGACGTGCAATCGCACCGAGATCTACGCCCGGTGCACGAAGTTCCACGCCGCGGTCTCGGACGTCCTGGCGTTCCTCTCGGAGCAGGCCGGCGCGGCTCCCGAGCGCCTGTCGGACCACCTGTACACCTTCTACGACGACGCCGCGGTGGCCCACCTCTTCGCCGTGGCCGCCGGGCTCGACTCGATGATCCTCGGTGAGGGGGAGATCCTGGGGCAGGTGCGGGACGCCTGGCAGCAGGCGGAGGCGGAAGGGGTCACCGGTCCGATGCTGCGTCGGGTGTTCCGCCACGCGGTCGCGGCCGGGAAGCGCGTCCGCCACGAGACCGCCATCGGGCGGGGCGCGCAATCGGTGTCGTCGGCGGCGGTGGCGTTGGCGGAGCGGACGATGTTCTCGCTGCGGGGCCGCTCGGTCCTGGTCCTCGGGGCCGGGGAGGTCGCCCACGGGCTCGCCCGGACCCTCGTCGCCGCCGGCGTGGGCGAGGTGCGGGTGGCGAACCGGACCCACCAGCGGGCGGTCGAGCTCGCGGCCCGGGTGGGGGGCCGGGCGGTGCCGCTCGCCGAGGTGCCCGACGTGCTCGCCACCACCGACGTGCTGCTCACCGCCACCGATTCCACCGAGGTGCACGTGGAACGCGACGACCTCGCCGCCGTGATGGGCCGGCGCGGCGGCGCCCCGCTGCTCGTGGTGGACGTCGCCGTGCCCCGGGACGTCGATCCGGGCGCCGCCGCGGTGCCGGGGATCACCCTGCTCGACATGGACGACCTCGAGGCGTTCACGCAGCAGGCGCTCGACGAGCGCCGCCGGGAGGTGACCCGGGTGCAGGAGCTCCTCGCCGCCGAGCTGGAGCGGTTCCGCCTCGAGCGCAGTGCCCGGACCGTGGCCCCGGTGGTGAGCGCCCTGCGGGAACGGGCGGAGCGGATCCGCGTCGCCGAGCTGGAGCGGTACGCGGCGCGTCACCGGCTGGGGCCGGAGGAGCGTGAGGTGCTGGACGCGCTCACCCGCTCCATCACCCGCAAGCTCCTCCACGACCCGACCGTGCGGTTGAAGGAAGCGGCCGGCACCGGGCGCGGCGAGCTGCTCGGCGACGCGCTCGTGGCGCTCTTCGACCTCGCCCCGCCGGGCGAGGACCCCTGAGCCGCCCGGCCCCGCGGTGACCCGCCGCTTCCGGATCGCCACCCGGGGCAGTGCGCTGGCGCTCCGGCAGACCGAGCTCGTCCGGGCCCGCCTCGAGGTCCCGACGGAGGTCGTGGTGGTCGCCACCCGGGGCGACCTCGATCAGGAGGCCCCGATCCGCGCCCTGGGGGGGACCGGGATGTTCGTCAAGGAGGTGCAGGAGGCGGTGTTGGAGGGCGGCGCCGACCTCGCCGTCCACTCGGCGAAGGACCTGCCACCTCGGCCGCCAGCCGGGCTGGTGCTCGCCGCGGTCCCCGAGCGCGGCGATCCCCGGGACGCGCTCGTGGGCGCGAAGCTTCGGGACCTGCCCACCGGGGCCCGGGTGGCGACCGGGTCGGCCCGCCGGCGGGCCCAGCTCGCCGCCGCCCGCCCCGACCTCACCTTCGCCGAGCTGCGCGGCAACCTGCCCACCCGTCTCGCCCGGGCCGAGGCCTTCGCCGCGGTGGTCGTGGCCGCGGCCGCGCTCGATCGGCTCCGGCTCGCCGGGCGTGCCGCCGAGCGCCTTCCGCCGTCGGTCATGCTGCCCCAGGTGGGTCAGGGTGCGATCGCGGTGGAGTGCCGCGCCGACGACCGCGAGGCCCGGATCGCGCTCGCCGCGATCGACGACCCGGTGGCAGCGACCGCGGTGGCGGCCGAACGGGCGTTCCTCGACGAGCTCGGTGGTGGCTGCACCCTCCCCTGCGGCGCGCTGGCCGAGGGAGGCGTACTGACCGGCATGCTCGCCAGTGGCGACGGCCGGATCGTGCTGCGCGCCACCGATCGGGGAACCGACCCCGACGACCTCGGGCGTCGCGTGGCCCGCCGGCTGGCGGAACTGGGCGGGGCGGAGCTCTTGGAGGGGCGGCGGTGACCGTGTACCTCGTCGGGGCCGGCCCCGGCGACCCCGGGCTGTGCACCCGGCGGGCCGCCGAGGTGCTCGCCGGGGCCGATGTCGTGATCTACGACCGCCTGGCGCCGGCTGAGCTCCTGGACCTCGCCCCGGAGGGCGCCGAGCGGATCGACGTCGGCAAGGCCCCGGGCCGGGCCACCATGAGCCAGGACGCGATCAATGCGCTCCTGGTGGAGCGGGGCCGCCGCGGTGCGGCCGTCGTCCGCCTGAAGGGCGGCGATCCGTTCGTGTTCGGGCGCGGCGGCGAGGAGGCGGAGGCCCTGGCCGAGGCCGGGGTGCCGTTCGAGGTGGTGCCCGGCGTGACCTCCGCGATCGCGGCCCCGGCCTACGCCGGGGTGCCGGTCACCCACCGGGGCCTGGCCACCCACGTGACGATCGTGACCGGGCACGAGGACCCGACGAAGGCGGCGGCCGACCTCGACTGGCGGGCCCTGGCCCGGGCCGGAGGGA
>Ga0308412_1001572_pt1 | contig 12477 bp, 11 predicted proteins | sample HotsprottomLayer_FD_202357 | JGI IMG/M metagenome (GOLD analysis project Ga0308412, IMG submission 202357) | Hot spring phototrophic mat microbial communities from Octopus Spring, Yellowstone National Park, Wyoming, United States -... | ecosystem: Environmental > Aquatic > Thermal springs > Hot...
AGCCTGGCGGGACCTGCGCCGCAATGGAGCCTTCGCTGCATCGCAGTGAAGCCGGGGGCGCAGCGGGGCCGGAGCCACTGGCCGGCCGTGGGCGGGGCGCCGGGCAGGCGGACGAGGCGGCCACGCCGCCCCAGCCCCGCGCTGCGCTCCGTGTCGGGATTGGCGAGATTGGTGCCTGCCGCCGCTCCCCAACCCGACATTAGCCGGTAACCACCAGCGGCCACCGGCGGCCGTCAGCGGGTGGTCTTTGTCAGGTAGGTCAGGTGTGTCGGGTCACAGATAGATGGGGTATTTCACGGCTCTCCCCCCTCCGAGGCCGCCATCCGCCCTCGGCGGTGGCACCTATTTGGCACCTATTTGCCCGCGGTCGTGGACGTCCTTGGGCAGCCGCAGGCGGCCTGTGTCGAATCTGCGACGTACCATAATGACGCTTAACGCTCATTACGGATAAATGTATCAGAGTGACTTGGCCACGGCGAAAACTAGGTCAAATCATGAATTCTTAGGCAGCTGCAACGATAAGACAATTTGTAGCTGGAATCTCGGCGCGCATGTCCAGCGTGAGCATGGCTATTGCTGGGGCATCACGCCATCGATGGGCCGACAGGCAGGCAAACCGACCGCCCCGACTCCGGGTCAATGAATATCCTGGCGGCCACCCCGAAGACCCTCGCGAGCACATCGACCGTGAGCACGGACGCTGGGGTCCCATCCGCCACAATCCGGCCGCCTTCCATCACGATGACCCGGTCAGCATAAGTGGCCGCGTGGAGAAGGTCGTGAAGTACCACGACGATCGTCATCCCGCGGTCCCGCTGCAGGGACCGGAGCAGGTCAAGCACTTCGAACTGATGCCGAACGTCGAGGAAGGTGATCGGTTCGTCGAGAAGTAGCGTGTCTGCGCCCTGCGCAAGGGCCAGCGCGACCCACGCTCGCTGCCGCTCCCCCCCGGATAATTCGTCGAGCGGTCGTGCCGCTAGCTCGGCAAGGCGCGTGAGCTCCAGTGCTTCCTCGATTGCCCGGTGCCCGGCCTCCCCTAGGCGCCCAAACAACCCTGAATGGGGAAACCGTCCCATCTCGACGAGCTCGCGCACCGTGAGCCCGGGCGGGCCCGAAGGTGCCTGCGGCAACACCGCGACCCGCCGCGCAATGTGACGACTGGAGAACGCCCGTACGTCTCGTCCATCGAGGAACACGACGCCGCGCCGAACCGGCAGGAGCCGTGACATCGCACGAATGGCGGTGGACTTTCCGGAGCCGTTCGGTCCCACGATCGCGGTAAATGTGCCCCGCCGCAGCTCGAGGTCCAGGCCATTGAGCACCAGCCGCTGCCCGTAACCTGAGGCGACGCCGGAAAGCCGCACCGGTGCATGCTCGCTCATCGCACGCTCCGTCGAATCAGACCGATCAACAGCGGTGCCCCGACGGCTGCCAGGACCGCGCCGACCGGGATCCCCGCCCGCTGCGGCGAAGCCGGGATTGGTGGGTTGAACGTAACCGACTGCGAGATGAGGTCAGCCGCGAGCAGGAGCAGACATCCAAGCATGGCCGAGAGGGGGAGCATCCGCCGCGCGTCGGTCCCGGCAATCGCTCGCGCGGCGTTCGGAGCTGCCAGTCCCACAAAGCCGATAGCCCCCGCCACGCTCAACGCCCCTGCTGCCAGGCCGGTCGCGAGCCCGAACAACGCCAGCCGTGCCCACTGGAGCGGCAGCCCTAGACCTCGACTCGAATCATCGTCCAGCTGGAGCAGGTTCGCGGCCCGTGCTGCCAGAAGCCCCATCGGCAGTCCCACAGCAGCCCACGGCAATGCGACCCACACGTCTTCCCAGATACGGCCATTCAGTGAACCGATCAGCCACGGGAGTATCCCGCCTAGAGCGTACTGGGAGCGCAACATCACGAGCGACGCAACCGAAGCAAGGAGTGCGTTGACTATCACGGCCGTAAGCACCAGCCGCAGCGGGTCGATCCGGCCCCTCGTCTGGCTCACCATCAGGACAAATGCGCCGCCTGCTATAGCACCACCGAGCACCACAACCGGCAGGAAACCTCCCGGCGGCGGCAGACCCCAGAGCTCCGCGAGGAACAGAACTGCCACCAGAATCCCACCCGCCGAGACCCCCGTCAGCCCCGGCTCCGCCAGGCGGTTGCGCATCACGACCTGCATGAGCGCTCCAGAGAGCCCCAGCATGCTCCCAACCAGGATGGCCAGAACCGCACGCGGCAACCGTAAGCCCCAAACGATGGTTCGGTCAGTCGGGTCGGAGGCGCGGTCGACAAGTGCCAAAACAACGCGCTCCGGGGGAATCCAGACGGTCCCAAGCCCCAGGTGCAGCACGAAAAGGACGAGCGAGGCGAATGCTGCGGCCAGCATCACCGCTGAGAACCGGGGTGAACTCCTGCTCACCTGCTCAGCCTCGACCCGGAACGGCGGAGCAGCCAGAGGATGGGCGGCGCCGCAAGGAGCGTCGTGCACAGCCCGACGGGCACCTCCCGGGGGTAGGCCACCGTCTTGGCCATGACGTCCGAACCAAGGACCAGCAGGGCCCCGATGAGGATTGCAGCCGGGAAAACCAGCTGCGCATCCGGTCGTCCCACCAGGAGGCCCGCCAGGTGGGGTGCGAGAAGGCCCACCCAGGCGATTGGGCCGGCCACGGCGACCACAGCCGCAACCAGCAGAGCTGCCAGCATGATGAAAATCGCCCGTAGCCGTCGCGTTCGTGCTCCCAGCGATGAAGAAACGTCGTCCTCCAGCTGCAGGACATTCGCGGTCCTGGAGAGCAGGAGGGTCGCCGGGATTCCCGCAGCCAGCCACGGCCACACCAGCCCCACATGGTTCCAGGAAAGGTTCGCCAGGTTCCCTACCGTGAAAAGGAAGAAGACCTGCACAGCCCCGGAGGATGCCGCCAGGCCGATAACCGCCAGAATCATGCCATTCAGCAGCGCTGCCACAGCAACGCCGGTGAGGGCGGCCTCGACCGGGCTGCGGGCCCCATGTGAGGCAAGCAATACCGCGATCCCGCCACTCAGGCCGCCGGCGAGTGCGGCGACCGGGTGGAGCGCAAACACCACCGGCACGCCTAACAGCAAGACCACGGCCATCGCCAGGGATGCCCCCGCCGAAACCCCCAGGAGCTCGGGCGAGGCGAGAGGATTGCGAAGCACCACCTGCAGGATCGCTCCCGAGAGCCCAAAACCCGCGCCGCTGAGTACCGCGAGGATCAGTCGAGGCAGTCGTAGCTCATGAACCGTAAGGCGTTCGAGCAGGTCGCCGGAATCGCCAAAGAGTATCCCTGGCAGCCGGGCCGGCGGAATAATCGGCTGGCCGATGCTGAGTTCAGCAACTGCTAGCAAAACCAGTGTTGCCCCAAGCCCCGCCACAGCGACCCGCCGGCCCCATCCGCCAGGGGCAGCTGTGGGGGGCGCGCCAGCCGTCATCGCTGCGTCGCGGTGAACACGTCGGGGTAAATCTTCGGCAGGGCTTCCTCAAGAACCACCGCCGAACCGCGGATTCCACGCGAAGTCGCCCAGACCGCAAAGCTCACCTCGTGGACCTGGCCGTTTTTGACGGCGTTCAGCTGCTTCCAGAGCGCGTTCTCCGCCAGCTGCTCAGAGACCGGCTTCGTGGGGGTCGGCCCGAAACTAAGAGTCATGACGAAGACCACGTCAGGATTGATCCGAAGCAATTGTTCGAGAGAAAAGCTCGGGAACTCTCCGCGTGCACAGGCCTCGAACATGAATGCATAGTTTGCGACCCTGTTGAGCGTATCGACCGTAGGTGTACAGGTAGTCTCTACACCGATCCTGATGTCAGAACCAAAGATCACCAGCACCGATTTTTTGGTCTTGATCTTTTGGGCCGCCTCTTCGACGCGCTTCGTGAATGCCTCCGAAGCCTGTTCGGCCTCCTTGCCCTTCCCGACCATCCGTCCTATTTCAGCCACATGTTTGAGCATCCCATCAACGCCGATTGGATTCACGATGTACAGTGGCGCGATGTCCTTCAAGCTGGCACGCATGCCGTCATGGATGCCAACAAGGCCGATGACAATGTCCGGGCGCGCCTTCGCAATGTCCTCGATGCTCGGCTCGCGGAATGACCCCCCGATTGGAGCGATCTCGCTCTCACCCGGGCCCCAGTAGGCGGGATGCTTGTGCAGCGCATCGTTTGCAGCCACGGGTTTCATCCCGAGCACGAACAGCGTATCGACGCACAGTCCGGTCAGGCAGACGACCCGGGTTGCTGGGCGCTTGAGAGTGATCTGTTCGCCTCGTGCGTCAGTGACCACAATCGGCCCAGGGGTCGGCGTTGCCGCGGGAGTGGCGGCAGTCGCGGTCGCCGTCGCTGTTGGTGTCGAGGCCGGAGTGGGCGTCGCCTCGGGTTCGCCGTCGTCTCCGCCGCAGGCGGCCGCGAGCGGAAGAGCCACGGCTATCACTAGGGCCAACACAATCTTGCGCATAAGGTCTGTCCTCGTCCGGTTGTTGAGACTAGATCTCACTGAGACCTAGTATATAGAAGTCGCCGGGAAGCGCAAGAAACCGGCGGACCTCCGCTGCACCCGGGCCTCAGCCTTATCCCGCAGCCGGATGCCCGGCAAACGGAGAGGACCCGGTCCGCGCGGGACGTTCACGGAGCTCCGTCGCATGCTGGTTGTGTGTTTCCCCCGTTTGCCGCCTGACGATAGGTATCTCTCGGCAGTCATCAGTGCTGGCCATACCGCACTCGTCGGCGGGGGACCCGTTGCCCCGTGGCTCCTGACCGAGGCAGCCACAAAAGCTCCGGTCATCATCGGTGGCGGCGTGTCCGACCTCCATCGCCTGCCCTTAAGGCCGGGGAAATGGCTGGCGTGGGACCTGTATGGCGAGCCTGGCTTCGCCCATGCGGCGCTCTCGGCCGGGGCTCTCGCTGTGCTCCCCGAAACGACCAGCGCTGATGACCTCGGCCGGCTGGTATCAAACCTCGCGGCCTCCCGTACCGAGCGCACAGGCCCACGAGACCGGCGCTACCGCGAACGATCGCTGGTCCCAGCCGAGGCTGACGCCATGATCGAAATCGTCGAAGGTGTCGTCGCCCGCATCGCCGTCCATCCCGACGGAAACGAAGCGGTCCTCTGCCTTCACGGGCCCGGTGAGTTCCTTACCGGGCACTCAGGTGATGACTGCAACATTGAGTTCGTCGCAGTAAACGACATTGTCGTTCGAACCTGGCCCTGGAGCGCAGTCTCCGATAGCCCGGCCACGGCGGCTCGCCTCCGCGAACAGCTCCTCCGCGTGCACGTGTGGTCGGCTGTCCGCGCCCGACCCACCGTCGAGCTTCGGCTGCTCGGGTTGCTGGAGCAGATCGCTGGCCGCTTCGGAGAGGATTCCCCACGAGGTCGGCTTATCCCATTCCGGGTCACTCATGGGTTGCTTGCCGCAGCAGTCGGCGCCAACCGCTCCACGGTGTCAAGGACCATGGCAGCCCTCGCACGCGCCGGCCGCGTGTGTTACCAGGGCGAAGGCGGCAATCGCCGGGTCGTCGTTGCTCGGCCCTCGGCGCGGATTGCGGGTCACGCATAGGGCAACGGGGGAACCGGCGTACCAGACCAGCGCAGGCGTCTCCCGCCGAGGAAAGGGAAGGCGGCTGGCGTGTTTGAATACATCCCCGGCACCACCCCCCGCACCACCCGGAAGCCCGCCGCTCTTGCGTCCTCCGTTGTCACTTCCACAGCAATCACGTCGAACCCCCTCCGGAGCATTCGAGCAGCTAACGGGGCGCCGACTGCTCCGAACTCGTCCCCCGCAACCGGGCTCGTGCGAGCTGCCGCTAGCTGAGCGTCCAGCAGCGGCCCCATCGACGGGTCCAGGTAGAGTTGGATATGACAGAGCTGGTCCCGAACGTCGCGCCAATCCGCCCGGTAAGCGGCGCGGTAGTCGCGAGCAGGGCGCCACGGCTTGAGCGTTCCCGCGTCTGCTGCTGCCTGATGGATTGGCGCATGTGGATCGAGCAATTGAACTGCGATTGCGAGAAGCTGAAACGCCTCTGCCGTTGCCTTCATTGATGCCTGCGCCCACGTCATACGGCAGGCAGTTCCGAGTAGCCGCACCCGAGTCGCACGGTCAGTCACGAGCGCCCCGGCAACGGCCAGACCGAATTCGTTCGGAAAACTGAACAGCTCGAGTTCGAACCTGCCAGCGCTCCCGCAGGCAACCTCGGCCAGCCACGGCGGGACCGCCCGCCGTCGAATCGTGGTGCCGCCCTCGGCCCATGCCCGCCAGACGCTGTCCCGCTCGACGATCTCCAGCAATGCGACCTCGAGCGTTGCCTCGAACTCTGGCCCCGCAGCTATACCGGCGCAAATGGGTGGATGAGTGAGCGGTTCACGCGACCCCGGGTTGCCCCCGAGCGCGTAGCCGGTCAGGACAATCGATGCTGGCACCAGGACCGGTGCCTCATCGCGAAAGCTCCACCCCCATATCCAGTTGACTTCGAGGTCAACGGTAAACGGCACAAACGGAAAGCCCGGGCTCGCATACTGCTGGGGCGCAAAAAGCGCGAAGCTTCCGGGGTCCACCCGCCGTAACCCCGAGCGCTCCAGGGCTCGTGCTGAGCCTCTCACTACGGCCCCGGGGGTGAGGCTGCCGCAGAGGCGTTCGACCGCCTCGCCCACGGCTGCCTCCCGGGCTGCTGCGTCGTCCCACCACGTGCACCCGACACCCGCCGCATCACTGGTCCAGCCCCAGGTGCGCGTCTCCGCTAGCTCGGCGACCCAGTACCTCAACGCGGTCGGGAAACCCTCAGGGAGATCTCGCCGGGCGACCCGTCGAATCACCCCGCACCGACTCGATACCAGCATGGCCGTCCCCAACCGGTTCACGTATGCGGGAGGGGAGCCAGAACAAGATCCTGCTCGGCAACCGGACCGGGCAGGAGGCCCAGCCGGGCCGGCTCCTCGCGAATTCGCCGGCTCCCGAGAAACGGGAACGCCGCCGGAGCATTCGGAACGAGGCCCGGCACCACGACCCTCACAACTGACAGGCCGGCCTCGGCGACGTCAGGGGTCGTAAGGTCCACCGAGACCGGCTCGAAGCCCTCGGCCGCAAGCAGCCTCACGACCTCGTCGCGGGCTGCGGCCACCGTGGGCTGTGCCAGAGATGGCAGGTCGCCGAGGCGGAACCGCGGCGGCGCCGCCCGGAGCCGCTCGACGAGGTAATGAGTCCGGGGGTCCAGGTAGAACTGGGCGTTGCATCCAAGGTCTACCATGTCGCGGTAGTCTGCTCGAAAACTGTCTTTGTACTTTCGGTCGGCGCGGTAGGGCTTGTACGAACGCGCATCAAAAACACCCGCGGCGATTGCCTTCCAGATATGCCCGTCGGGCTCCAACAACCCAAGGGCGAATGTCCAGAGGTGGACCGCTTCTGCCGCAGCTTTCTTGAAAGCCTCTCCCGGCTCGAGCCGGCAGGCAGTGCCCAGGGCAACGAGCAGGCGCTCACGGTCCTCGCAGAGCACCCCGAGCACCGGAATCGGAAACCTCGAGGGAATCCGCACCACGTAGTACCGCAGGTTCCCCCGGTTCCCGGGCGAGGCGAGCGTCGCAGTGAGAATCGGGTCCTCGGGGTCGATCGCCTCACAGGGGGAACCGCTGTGCCACCAGATCGTCGTCGCATCGCGTTCAATGACCTCGAGCAGACCGGCAAGCTCCGCCTGCTCGCGCCTCTCCCCTGCAGCCACCCCCGAGTATATTACAAAGTTGGTGCACGGCTCATTCGCCCATCGGCCGGCAAAATAGTTAATGTACGCGAGCGAAGCCGGGACCCAGCACGCGCATCGATCAGTCAACCGTACCCCAGCCCTCCATTGGACTTTCAGCTCGCGTGAAAACCGCAAAAACGGAAAACCAAGCGTAGCGTACTGTGCGTCGGAGTATAGAGCCAGAGACTGCGGGTCTACGGCGATTTCGCCACTTCTCTCCAGGTCATCATATGAGGACTGCCGAAGCCCGACTGAAGGCACAATATTTCCGCAGTATCGCTCGACTGCCTCGCCTATTGCCGCACGTCTCGCAAGTTCAGCATCGTCGAACGAAGCGCCCATGGCCACCAGATCCACTGCGACCGGTGCGAACTGTCGGGCATCCGCAACCTCCGCCCCGTAGGTAACGAGCGATGCGGGCGCCTCAGGTGGGAGCGACTGACGCCCCACCCGCCGGATGATCCCCGCCCGGGGGTCTACAACTCGATCAAACGGTGTCCACCAACTCATCCCGGTGAAATCTCCGGAAGCTCCACGTAGGTCGTGCCGTCAAGCAGCACCTGTTGCGTCGCCGGGCGGCAATCACGAGACCGGTACCGGTCTCCGGTGTGCAGGTTACGTGCATGTTCCGGGAAGTAGCTCCCGGCAACCTGGAGGCACAGGCGGCTTCCTGGAGCAATGGAAATTGCGCACGGCGCCAGCGGCACTCGAACCTGACGATAGCCGCTCCCTCCGACGGCCTCGACGATACCGTGGGTTATGTAGACCGCACGGCCGCCGGGCTGGATTTCTACCAGACGGGCTACCCAGTCGAAGCTCTCCGAATCCGCCGAACCGGTGATCACCGCGACGGGCACCCCGGCCCATGCCAGCGGGCGTTCCAGCGGTTCGGTCACGAACCGAATTGCATCGGGGCGCTCCAGGGTCTCGGTCACATCAAGCGGTAGAGAACACGACGGAAACGGCTGAAGCGGGTCGTCCATGAATGTCGCCTCGGCCGTGGCGGCTGGCACCGAGAACGCTAGCCGGCCCCCGGCCTCCGCATACAGCCGCCGTACGCCCGTACCACCAAGCGGCCATACATCCTCTCGCCAGCAGTTGGCACCCCCAATGAACACACGTCTGCTGCCCCGGCCCTGGCATGCCAAAACCTCTCGCATCCAGTTCACCATCAGTTGCCCCAGCGGGAGTCTCGCCGCCGGACCGTAGTCCCGTACCCCAACCGAGGGGGAATCGAAATCGATGGTGTGCGTCCACGGGCCTACGACGAGGTCCTGGCGCGGCCGGGGCGAGACTGCAGAGCCCGCGATCGTGAAATGCGCGAGCGTCTCCCTGATAAACGGGTCGTGCCAGCCACCGATATGCAAGATCGGTACCTCGACTCGTGCAATCAGCTCCTCCGATATCGCCCAGCCGGGACGGTGTCCAGGCCCTTGTTCCACGACCGCGCGCCAATCTGCAAGCTGCACCCAGAGTCGAGAGTCCAGTTCTACAACAGGCAGATGCATGAGCACCGAAGGCTCACGTGTCAGCATCAATTCCACGAGCCGCTTGCGCTCGCCACGCCCCTCCGCGAACGACGACCACCACCAGACAAGGTCCCCTAGGTTGAGAATGCCGGACTCAGTGAAGGCCGTCCGATGCGTCCCCATCGCCGGGACGAGCGAGACTAGGCCGCGCAGCCCGGGCGGACGGACCACTGCCACCGCCCAGGCGCAGAACGCTGCATACGAGCCCCCGACCATGAACACGTCACCCGAGCACCACGGCTGGGCGCGTACCCATTCAAGTGCAACCAGTCCGTCCGCGGCTTCATGGGCATACGGCTCGAACGTACCATCCGAATCGCCTCGACCACGTGTGTCCTGCACGATGAACGCAAACCCATTGCTCACCCAGCCGAGCCCCTCGTCGGCATGAGCCCCGCGGCCGTACGGTGTCCGCAACAGCACGGCCGGAACACCCTCCTCGCAGTCCGGCCGAAAGACGTCGGTTGCAAGCCGGGTCCCATCAGCGCCAGGACACATGACATTGGCAGCCACGCGAATTCCGCCGGCGTTCACCCACACCTCCCGCCATCAAGCCGCCGGCAAGCTTCAGAAATCGTCGCCCCGAGAGTGTCCAATCCTCGGAGGATCTCGGCTGCGAACGGCGCTGACGGTTCAGCGAAGACATGTGCCGCCAGGGGCACTGTCGCTGTGACGGGGACCACCCAGGCACCCATGCCAATACACAGCGCCTGCAGACCAGTTGCCGCTCCCATTGCGGACGCCCCTTCCGCGACCGTCACAACACCGACCACCCGCCCGCGTAGCAGTTCTGGCCCGAGCCACTCGAGCGCGTTCTTAATCACTGCCGAGAAGCTGCCGTTGTACTGCGGCGAACCGATCACGAGCGCCCGCGAACTCGCCACTTCGGACCGCAATTCGGCCACGGACCCTGGCGGTTCATCCTCCGTCCGCCCATCGCACAGCGGCAACGCGAGCTTCTGCTGTTCCAGCCGCTTTACCGGAATTCCCTCCACGGCCGCCAGCACCCGTTCGACCGCAACGGCGGTAAGGGAGGGCACACGGAGACTTCCGACGAGGCCGAGAACCGGTGCACAGCTCATTCGCCCTCCCATAAGCCGCCGGGGAGCGGAAGCACGGGATGCCAGGTTGTTTGGAGCGTCTCCGGGTCCAGCTCGATCTGGAACCCTGCCGTGGGGGGCCGGCTGCCACCCAGCACTGCTAGGACATCGCCCACAAGAAAACCCGCGATAAGGGCGGCCACGCCCGCCGAGGGCTCCCGCTGACATAGCGCCGGCAGCGCTCGCCAGTACTCGGCCAGCTCGTTCGGAACGTCACAGGCAGCAAGACGCCGCAGGCGGTAATCGGCGTAGGTGGCGGTGCGGCCTGGCTCCGTCATTGGACCAATGAACCAGCGACCCCCCTCGAAAAACGCCCGGTGCCGGACCACGCCTGCCTCCTCCGCCCAGGCATCCCAGCGGACCATCTGCTCGTCGTCGAGATTGAGTTGCCCGAACAGCCATATTCCGTCAGCACCAGGTGCCGGCGTAACCGTGGCGCCGGCCTTTTGTAGGAGGTCGGTAACCAAGGTGAGATACGAAGCGTCGCCAAAGCAACACACCGAGGTGGCACGCCGAACCGGCTGCGCCCGTGATTCCGCATACCCAGCATCGACAAATGCATCGATAATGGCCGCCATCTCTGGGCCCCAGTCCCCCGATTCCTCCCGGCCCGTCAGTATCCGCGCCACCGTGGCCGCGAGCGCAAACGGGAGCTCTATCCGGTCGAATCGGTCCCCAGGACTCGAGACTCGCCACGCGCCGTCCGAGGCGGGATAGATGTCGTGGGCCGATCTGAGCCTGACCTGTACCTCGCTCACATGCTGCCTCCTGAGAGCGGCGGTCTCCCCCTAGCGAAAGAACCGAGGCTGGTGACGTGCCACCAGCCTTCAGGCTCCATGGGACCCGATGTCTCCGCGCTCTTTTGAACGCTAGCGTTCGAGCGTCTTTTCCGGCCTGGTCTTGTCGTCGGCCTTGTCGTTCAGGTTCTGCTCGTTCCAGGCGAAGGGGTTGTGGACGAGCGCGTGGTTGTGGTTGCACGCGATGGGGGCGGCGCCGCCGGCGACCGCGTTGTTGAGGCTGGTGAACAGGTTCCTCATGGACTCACTCCTTGGCAAATTTTGGGTTTGGTGGTCCGGGGCACGTCCCGACCACCCGTCGAAATGCTAGGCGTCTTACGCAGGTGGCCGCGCGCTTCTTCGTCACCGCGGCCCTGTGCCGAAAGTCGCCCTGTTCCGTGCGATTCCGCACGCCACCCGCCCGAACCGCCCCGCTACCATCCAATGCCTGGTGCGCCCAAGATGATGATCCACCGTCGCATCCTCGCTCTCACCAGCGGTGTGCGCTGGCTTCTGGCCCTTGCGGTCGCTGTTGGCCTCGCCATCTCTGCCACCTGGGTTGGGCAGGGCATCCTGGTTGCTTTCATCGTCCGGCGGATCCTTGATGGCCAGGGATGGACCGCCATCGCCCCGCTCCTTTCGGCGACGGCGGCTCTGACCGTCGTTCGGGCTGCACTCGTGATCGCGCGAGAAATTCTCGCCAAGCGCATCGCTGCGGCGGTCAAGATCAAGCTGCGCCACCGCCTGTTCGAAAAGCTTCTGGTCCTCGGTCCCGCGTATCTCCAGCGGGCCGAGACCGGGAAGGTGCAGTCAACGCTCGTTGACGGCGTAGAAGCCCTTGAGTCGTATGTCGGCTACTATCTCCCGCAGGCGGTCGTATCCGTTGTTGTCCCGGTCTTTATTGTTGTTGTTATTGCTGTTCTGGACCCGATTATTGCGATCGCTGTGCTCGCCTTTGCACTTGCAGTCCCGCTCATTCCGCGATTCTGGGATGGGCTCTTGGGTGAATACGGTCAGCGGCACTGGGCGGCCTACGCGTCACTCAATGCACAGTTCGTCGACGCCATGCAGGGCATGGCCACCCTCAAATCGCTGAACGCCAGCAGCCGGTGGGGGGAAGGACTCCGCGCCGCTAGCCAGGCGCTGTACCGGGCTACCATGGCGCAGCTCTCCATTTCCATGATTCGCAATGGTCTCGTCGGCTTTGCCATGAGCGGTGGCGTGGCGCTTGCAGTTGCCATCGGCAGCTTGCAGGTCGCAGCGGGCGAGCTGGGAATCGCGGCCCTTCTCATCATCCTGTTCCTTGCGGGGGAATGTTTCCGCCCGCTCGTCGAACTCGA
>Ga0308412_1001574_pt1 | contig 12471 bp, 7 predicted proteins | sample HotsprottomLayer_FD_202357 | JGI IMG/M metagenome (GOLD analysis project Ga0308412, IMG submission 202357) | Hot spring phototrophic mat microbial communities from Octopus Spring, Yellowstone National Park, Wyoming, United States -... | ecosystem: Environmental > Aquatic > Thermal springs > Hot...
CTCGGGGTACCTTGTAGCCCCGATCGATCGGAGTTTTTCGATAGCTTCCTCCCAAAATGGCTTCCTCCCAAATTTGCACAGCCCGCCGGGAGCCGGAGCCCTTTCGAACGGGTTATCACTTGCAAAAGTACCGTTTTGCAAGCTCTTAGGAGTTTTGAGACCACCACTTCTCCTTGGACTTGTAAAAAGTACCCATCGTTGCTTTTTACGGAGTTCTAAAAGATACCTATCGCCAGTTTGGCCTCGGTAAATAGCGAGGTTCGGGAAAGGCTTAATACATTCGGTAAATAGAGAGATTCGGGAAAGCTTTAGAGTTAAAGTTTAGAGTTAAAGGGGGATTTTTGTAGGCTCAAATCCCGCTCCAATTGGCCGAAGAGCCTTCCTCTGGGCTAGGTAGGCCCGTTCCCGGCCCCTCAACCGTAACGAAAGTTAGCCGATCGGTCACGGCGAAAAGATCTAAAAAGATCTAAAGTGACGAAAAGACCATATCCCCTCGGGATCAAGGACCCAGCAGGTGTCGCTAGCCTGGGTTTAGGCCCCTAAAAGATCCGGAGTGACGACCCACCGTAACTCCCCGGCACCCTCAGAAAGGTTTCCCTCGAAGTCCACACAAGCCACTCCTCCCTTAGCTAAATGGAGTCGGGCTTGAGGTGCCCCTACAAGTCGGGCCAAGAAGGTTTCCAAATCCGGGGAGTGGCCGACCCAGCCGATCATCGACGCCCCGCCGCTCTGGGCGCGCGTCAATTCCAGCAGGGCTTGAAGATCTCCCTCTGGGGCCAGGGTATCGGTGGGTACAAGGACTGGCGGACTAGCCCCCTTTTTCCACAGAACCTTTACCCAGATCTTCGCAGTCTCCTGGGCCCGGGTATAGGGGCTGGTGGCGATCCAGGTGGGGAGGACTCCTGCTTTGGCCAGTAGCCGGGCCATCCGTCGGAATTGTTTCCGGCCCTGTTTGGTCAGTGGGCGAACCCGATCGTTGGGCCACTTCGCCACGTCACTTGGCTCGGCCGGAGCATGGCGGACGATAAACACTCGCACGGCATCATCTCCTTATGCTTCAAGGCCTTCCCTCTCCCACGGGTCCGTCAGTATCCGTGCCCCGTCCTCTCCCGGTGCTTCCCGCCCATGGATGGGAATAATCCATTCCGCCGGGCAGGATCCATACCCCGGGATGCCGCTTGCACAAAGGCAGTTAGTGCCATTTTGAACCTGGGAAGTTGCCTCGGCAAGCAAGGGGGAACAAAAACCTGGCTCTGAAAATGCCTTGGCCGAATCTTAGATCTTTTGGAGATATTTTGGGGCCTGGATGATTGCCCCAGACTGGCTATCTTTCCCGCCAAAAAAAGTCCTCCGGAATGCATAAACGCTCCTGAACCCCTGTGATCTCCGCTTTAAAGCGTTTGGCATCGGCCGGATACCCCTCTGTAGGACGAAGGGTCGGAATCCGCTCCCGCCAAAACCTGTTGAAGGCCTCTAGCACGAGTTCCCGGAGGTACTTGGCCAACATGGAAGCGGCCGCCACAGCCAAAAATCGCTCCCCCTTCACGGAAAACCATATTTCCAACGATCCGCCTTCCCTCTGGAACCGGTAGGCACTTTCCATCGGGCTTTCCTGGAGCACGGAATCCAACCGGAGTCCCAACCTCTCCCCAAACCGGCTCAGCAAACTGCCGTAATAAACCCGTCCACCTTGTCGGTCGGCCAGGACCACAACCCGAGAGGAGCAACTATTGAGCACACTCTCCCCGAGTAGCTCCATCCCCACTTGCCAAAGGGTTTCGGCCTTGTTTCCCCACTGACGGAGCCGACGGTTAAATTCTGGCTCGAAGATGATCCTGGCTCGGTACTCGACCAATTGGATCTGAAGTTGCGTGAACCTTTCCCTTAGGTACCAGGCTGCCGCGGAGAATGATTTTTGGGCTGCTGCTCGGGGAATTGGCACATCATAATCTGCAAGCCAAGGGAGGCCTTTGGAGGCATCTCCTGCTGTCGGATCAGAAAAGTTAAGGAGGGAGCGGAACGAGTGCCCTTGCCAACCGGCCAAGTGAAGCAGGGGTAGCACTCCTTGTTCCAACGCAAAGAGGTCTTTGCGGCAGCGGTAGACCTGCTTCGAATCTGCAATGGGGACAAGCTTTTGTTGGTCCCCGGGGCCGGAGGATCCCGCCGGCAATGCGAAGGCCTGCCGCAGATAATGATCCAGCTTTTTTCCCTCGCAATCTTCCCCAATGCCTGAGAACCGCCATTTGCTCAAGGCGACCACAAGTGGCCCAATCTTCGGGCCATAGCCCGCTTCATCCATTCCGATAAGGTCCATGAGATTCGACCCTCTCCCACAGGTAGAGCTCTTCCGACCGGGATTTTTCTTATTTTGCCCTCTTCTCGGATGGAAGGAACTTAATCTCCCCGCCATCAGAGTCGAACGCTGCACTGCGAGGGACAACCTCCTGACTCCCTGTTATCCCCATGGTAATACCTCCCCAAGGGACCCACTAGTGGCCCACGAGGTTCTCCGCAATCGTGAAATAAACTGGGAGTCCTAAGATCCATCCTGGATACACATCCCGGCTGAGTCATTTCGGTCTTGAATTCGGAGTGTACTTCCTCCACCCCCTTTGGGACACAGGGGCTAACCAGGGAAGCGGAAGGGTAAGCTCCAAGTATAACAGAAGGGCAAGTTCTCAATAATTGCATGGAACTCCCGATGGATGAGTTCATCAAACCGGGCGAGAATCGGGAAGGATTGTGATCTCCAGGAACACAGGTGGGGAACACTGAGCCAAGTAAACCTTAGGTGTGGAGGCGTTAAAATATCGAGGATTTCCACGGATGGGAGTCTTGAGGCCGGCTGTCAAGCACCCAAATCGGAGTGGCGGGCAATCGGGAAGTTCTGAATAATCCAACCGTCCGAAAGGTTGGCTTAAATAGGGCTGCCCAGTGGTGTTCTTCAATATCGTGGTTTTGCCAAGCTTCTCCGAGCCTGTAGGGAACCACTTAGAGATTGTTTCGCTTTCCTTCCGCGTAGAGGACGTGAGAAGCAGGGGGATTTCACAGACCTCGGGAGAGCTCGATAAAAACTAGCCCAAGAGGAAGTTAGGTTTCCTCAGGCGAACTGGGGAGGATCTGGTCAAGCTGCTCTGCTAGGGCTACCCAGTGCCGAAGAAGCTCCTCCAGCTTTTGTGGTGAAGAGGGAAAGGCCGGATATTGGTCCTCGCGAGCTGAGCTTTCGGACTGGATCTCCGGCTCCCGGTCAGTTGTCGCGGTCTTTTTCGGGAGAGAGTGGCGAGGACTGGCTCCAGGAACGGAGCTCACTTCCTGACTATGGGTTCCTGCTCGAGTTTCCGGGCGAATGGGCACAATCAGCGGATCCAGTTCGGATTCCCGTAGCCCACCCCTGGAAGAAGGGTGGCTGGACTCTGGAGAGCCTTCCCGGCTTCGAAGTTCTCCCTGCAGTTGGTCGAGTCCGGCGGCCAATTGGGAAAAGCGTTGGTCCAAATTGCGAAGGTGCCGTAAAACTTGGTCCAACCATTCCCCAGAGGTTACCCTTTGCTCCGTTTGGGTTGCCAGTTGATGAAGCACTACCGACCATCCATCGAGCAAAGCAAGGACAAATCTTTCCACCTCACCCCAAATTGCCGTCAACCGGGCGAGGACATCGCGGACCGGCCGGAGATCGACACTGTCATAGTCAAACGATATGGAGGAATCGGGGTCTTGGGACTTTCGGGCCCGGCCGGAGTCAGTCTGAAGATCCAAAGCACTTTTTCCTTTGGTTGGCTCCTTTTCCTCTCCCGGACCACTACTGGGCCCGGAAACCTCGAGAGGAGGGTTGGGTTGTGATTCGCAAAGGTGATCGGACCTCACGGCAGCCCCGCTGGCCCAAAGGACTGGCACCAAAGAGTATTTGGTTGTTGCGGAAATACCTCCCAGCATCGTTCGGAAGAAGTTCTTAAGTTGTGGTTTTCATTTGGCTTGTCGGGACTTACGGCGTCCACCCTCAATGACTTGTGCTTCAGCCGGTCAGCCCCTCTTAAAATTCGTTAACAAAACCCAATTTTGGAAAGGCGGAACTTTTGTAGACGACCAGCTTTATTGGCGGCCGATTTCCCGGCATCCTTTCACAATCCTATCCTCGGGCTAAAACCGGCTGGCGACACCAAATTTCCCCCTAGGGGAGATTTGACAAACGAATGGCCAATAGAAGGATGGTTTATCGTGCGACTTCCGTGGGCGGGCCGCCGAGAGTCCCTTTCAACCTTAGCTCACAGGAATACCCAAGGCAAAGGCCGGCCTCGGGTTTGGTGGGAGTGATGGGGGAGTTGGCGGTGTGGGTAAAGAGGGAGTGTGGAACCGGGGGGAAAGTTTGGTTCTGGCTCTGTGGCCCCCATGGTTACCTCATTTCGGTCGGGACAGGTTTCAGCGGAGAATTTAACTGCGGCTAGAAATCCGTTCTGATTCGGGTAGGCGGAAGAACCCGATTCCGTCAGCCTAGGAAGCTGGGAAACGTCGAGGAGAAAATTCCTCCTGATAGGGAGACTAGGCATCATTTTTGCAGCTTTTCGGGAATAATCCTCCTACCTTAATACAACATGTAGGGATCCATGCCTGCCTCGCACATACAGGCGGTAGCTTGTTGTGGTATCTCAAGCAAATCCTTTTGGAAGGGACTGGGTTCTCAGGAATTTGGGTTCCGGCCTTTTCGATGGTGCCGGCCATCGAGGCAGTAACGTTTGTTCCGATCCCATCCGTTTTGCCGAAAGAGTTTGTTTATAACTTCCGTAATCTTTTTGTTTGGGAATAACTTTCCGCTGGAGTAACCTTTAAGGTCTCAGGTTCAAAGGTTTTTGGGCAATTTCCCTAGGGTTTCCTGGCACGTGCTTGGTTTTAGGTAGCCCCCTAGGGTTCCATGGCATCTGATTGGTTTTAGTTAGCCGGCCCCGGTTAGGGGTTGGCTTTTTAAGTGGTTCCGGGGTGCCGGGAATTCCGGAGGACTAAGGCCGGCCTCCGAGGGGCCCACGGAAGCCAATATGCATCCATTTGCTATCGTTCATTCGCACATTCCGTCGGAGAGTACTTCATGGCACGATTCCGGGCAGATCGGGAATTCTGGCGGGAAATGGAGGAGTCTTACGAACTAGCTCGGGGGCAGTTACTTTCTCGCCTTGGGCCTGAGGGGTATTGGGTCGGCCGGCTGGCAGATTCCCCTTTGGCCACGGCAACCGCGGTGGCAGCCTTGGCTGCTTATACCGCTGCCAAACTGGGCAGATCCCTTCTGGGGGATAATCGCACTCCAGGCGATTGCAGCGGTAGGAGGGAGCGGCAAACTCCCATCGTTTTCGTGGAAAGCGAGGATCGCCAGCGACTAGCCAATGGGCTCGGCTATTTGGTGGCCACGCAAAGGAGGGATGGAGGTTGGGGCGATACCGACCGGGATCCGTCCAACATTGCCACCACCGCCTTAGTGATGGCAGCCTTTCGGCTGACGGGATGTTCCGATGTATACGAGAGTGTTTGGGAATCAGCCTGCCAGTATTTCCATTCCCAGGGTGGGGTAGAGGGAATTCTCGCCCGGTACGGAAAAGATAGGACCTTTGCCGCTCCCATATTAGCCGTTTGTGCCTTGGCGGACATTGTCCCCTGGCGTGCGGTTCCTCAGTTACCCTTCGAGTTGGCAGTCTTACCGCAGCGGTGGTTGGGTTCCCTGGGCCTGCCGGTAGTTAGTTATGCCATCCCTGCTTTGGTGGCCATTGGCCAACTGCGGTGGCATGCTCGGGGGAGGAGGCCTTTTTTCTGGCGACCAGTCCGGCGGTGGGCCTCTGGGGTCACCCTCCAGAAACTCGAGAACATGCAACCGCCAAGTGGGGGATTTTTGGAAGCCATCCCGCTGACGGCGTTTGTGGTACTCAGCCTATGTGCTATTGGTCGGCATGGGCATCCGGTGGTAGAAAAAGGAGTGGCCTTTCTTCGGCGGACGGCCCGAGCCAACGGGTCTTGGCCTGTGGATATCAATTTGGCTACCTGGCTTACTTCGTTGGGGGTGGAGGCTCTTTCCCATCGGAGCCCCCAGGACTTGGAGAAAATTAACATCGGCTGGCTCCTTGCCTGCCAACAGGGAGAAGTACATCCGTTCACATCCTCTCCTCCTGGAGGTTGGGGGTGGACAAGCGAACCGGGAGCTGTTCCCGATGCCGATGATACCTCGGCTGCACTTGTGGCTTTGGCTCGGTTTTACACCTGGGCTTTTGCAGGGCCGGATGCTACCGGGGCAGAAGCTCGCCGGCTTTCTAGCCTGGGCGGACAGCGGGGAGAAATTTCTCAGGAGCAGGTCAAGGAAGCGGCTTTGCGGGGTATTCGGTGGCTTTTAGGCCTCCAAAATCGCGATGGTGGGATTCCGACATTTTGTCGGGGTTGGGGGAAATTGCCCTTTGATCGAAGTGCTGTGGACCTGACAGCCCACGCCCTCCGGGCCATTTTGGCCTGGCTCGAGATTCTTTGTGGGGGGGATGTAAAGGATCTTCTGGCGGAGAAGTGGTCGACCCTTGTATCTAAGGAAAAACGACGCCTGGTCGGGGGGTGGTTTTTCGGAGAACCAGCCGGCACCTCATCCCCTGCTACTCGGGCCGGCAATCCCTTTGCTCCGTCCGGGGGTAACTTTGGCGGCACGGCGGAACCCCACCCATGGGAGCAGATGCTAATCGCAAGTGCTAAAGCCTTGAATTTTCTTTTTGAGCGGCAAAGGGCCGACGGAGCTTGGGAGCCCCTTTGGTTTGGAAATCCCTTCGAGGCAGGGGAGCTCAATCTGGTATATGGAACTTCCCGGGTGCTCCTTGCCTTGACGGAGCTATTTCCCAGCGATTCTCCGGCGATTCGAAAAGCTGCGGAATGCCTGATCGCCCAGCAGAACTACGATGGGGGATGGGGCATGCGGTGGGGCATGATCCTGAAGGAGCGGGCGGCCCGCGTTCTTTCTCGGAGGAAAGTGTTTGTGTTCCCAACGGGGGAACGGGATGCCCTTTCCTCGATGGAGGAGACAGCTTGGGCGGTGGAGGCCCTTGCGGCTGTCGCCAAAGATGATTACCCAAGTGGGATTCGCTTAGGGTCGGCTCTTTGGTCGGGTGCTTGTTCGCTTTCAACGCTAGTTCGTGCCGAACAGTGGCGAGATCCCGCCCCGGTCGGACTTTACTTTGCTCGCCTTTGGTATTACGAGGAAATCTATCCGTTGATATTCGCCGTGGGTGCATTAGGTCGCCTGCTCAACATCCGAAAAATTCGCCCATCAGACAAATTGCAGGCTTAGGGAAATACACCGGAGGGAGGACACGAAAAAGCGAAGGATGGGTTCAAGAATCGAGCTTGTCCGAAGATTTTCACCTGGAAGCACTAAAACAAACCTCTGACATCTGGATATTTATCTATACCTCGGCCCATGGAGTGCCCTCTACGGCTCGTCAAATTCGATAACTGCAATTTCGTACACATTGATTTGGGGTAAACAAAATCGAACGCGGTTCCCTTCGCAAGAGAATGCCAAGGGAATGGGGGCCGATCGCTCGGGACTAAAGATGAGTACCTGCTTGGGTTCCTTCCCCGGCGGCAGGGCTACATCTACCTGGCAGTCCGCCACCGGCTCGTTCCTGCGGTAATTCACCAGGTGGAGCAGGCGGCGGCCCGGTTGTTCCATAAGTTCTGCACAAAGTCCCACCGGAGTGCCATCGGCAAACTCGATGGCCAATTTGCCCCCACAGCCCAACCGGAGGGCTGCTATCACTTCTTGGGGATTTCCCACCTGGAGGACTGATCCCGGCGGCAGATCCTCCAAGGCAGGGCGGGATCGAGGACGGAGCCACTGGTCGTGCGTTCCTGCTGGGCCGAGCACGCACAACTTTCCCCCATTTGCCACAAACTTGCGAATAGCTTCCACTTGAGGATCTCCCAGGGCGGGACAACCTGCCAGGACTAAGATTCGATACCGACCCACTTGCGCCAGTTGTTGGTCGTAGATGATCTGAAAGCAAACCCGATTGCGGATTAATTCCTCCTCCACCGCGTGTGTCAGTTGCCAGCAAGCTGATCCACCAAACACCTGAGAGGCAAAATTTCGTAGGACTGCCACTTCGGTTACGGGAGAGGCATCGCGGAAAAGGTGCCGAGCCCTTCGGTAGAATTGCACAAACGGCAAAATGGCCGGGTCGACCGAATCGGTGGATCCCTGTGGGGCTATGAGCTGAGCATATTCGAACCAGGCGATGCACCCCAAGCAATCAGGGTTGAAAGCCAGCGATTCTGCCGCTTCCAAGGGGGTGATCGTGTAGTCGAAGGTGATGTTCCCCGTGGCTTGCCCCACCTTATAGTTGCGAATACGTGTGAGCAGCCGTCCCTCGTGATAGCCTACCCGGCCACTTTCCACCCAGTAGGCATCTCCGGCAGTAAGAAGTCGGCCGTGATCCACCGGCGGGCGGATAGCACTTCCTACTCCTCCCGGGTTGCAACCCACCAGAACGTCCTGACGGAGGGAGCGGGCATATCGGGCCATGGCATGGTAAGAGTCAGCTAGCGACTCCGCGGTGTAGTCCTGCCAAGCAAATCGGAGAATCGCCGGTGAATCTCCCCGCGGTGGTTGGGCCTCCGCCACCCTTTCGATTCCCATCTCAGTCAATTCCTGAGGAGTGAATTGCCTTTGGAGATATTCACGGAAACGGTTGACAGACACAGCGTCATAGCCCGGCCCGACGTGATAGTTGTCGAAGTAGATCAAATCCGCCTTCACCTCTTCCACAGCAAATCGGACAATGCCTTGATAAAACCTTTGGGCATCGGGATGATTCCGATTCCAATAGTAGCGGTATAAAGCTCGACCATAAGGGATGGGATTGCCCTCTGCGTTGAGCACAATCCAGTCGCGTGCCTCCGGCATTTCCTGGAAGAAAAGCTCCCACAGAAAAGCTCCGCTATAGTTGTACACTCCGACCCGAAGCCCTGCCTCGTGGATGAGCTGGGCGAAGCGAACGGCCTCGGCCATGCTTTCTTTTTCCGCTTTCAATCCGGCACCCTTGTAGCAGTGAATGATGACCAGGTTTACCCCGAGGTCCTTGAGTCGGGCGATCATCTCCGGGCTGTGCTCTCGCTGCCAAGCTGCCACTTGCTCCGGAGTGGGATCATAATGCGGACTTCCGTCGCGGCGGACACGAAAGATTAGGGGCTCCCAACTTCCTGCCATAACCAGCCCTTCGTTCACCCACCGGGGTCGGGATTCTCGCGGCAGCGTCTGGGCCGAAAGGGTTCCCAAAGAAAAAACCAAAAAGAACCCCATTGGGCACAAGAGGACATGAATATTCCGTGGGAGAAATTGCCGAACGGCTTCTAAAGTTATTTTCATATGGTTGCTCCCTCCTTTTGCTTGCGTTTCAGGGCCATGCTTTCTGGGAGTGAAAGTGGTTGTTTATCGCTGAAGTATTCCTCGACTTTGCCCAATTATTCCTCGAGTTTGCCTAGGTACTCCTCGAGTCTGCCCAAGTATTCCTCGAGTCTGCCCAAATATTCCTCGAGTTTGCCCGAAATAAGGAAACTATCCACTCCTCGGCAGGAGTTGCCATACCTGGATTGTCGGCCTTTGTCGCCGGGAACCAGGATTTCCTCCCTTGAGAACTTGGCCAAAGCAAGATCGGAGGGGTACCCGGAACAATTTTAACTTCGGAATGGGCATAGTTCCGCTTGGGGCCGTGAGATCCTCTGGCGGCAACCTCGCCCCGGGTGGCCCTCCAGATTACAATTTGCTGGAAAGTTGGCCGTGACCTAGGGTGGCGATCTCCGTCCGCCTTTTGGTGGTTAACGGTGGTGTGGGCAAATGGAGGAGAGCCAGTCACTACCCCTCACCGGAAGAGAAACATCCGGAGAAAAAATTTTGCGAGGGAATTTGTTTCCTGTGGAAAGCACTTGGTTTACTTCCGAGTTGGTGATGTACATTTGTACGAAAAAGAAATGGCGATGACGAGTGCGGATGCGGGGGTTCCCGAGCAGTTACTTTCCTCAGTGGATTATCGCCGAGTGCCCCCGCAGCGTGCTTTGCGGGAAAAGCTTCGGGAGAAGGCGGAGGTTGTGGCGGGCCGGCTGCCTCCCGGACAGTGGCTTTCCCGAAGGAAGTTAGAGGAGCTGGCTCGCCAAGCTCTTCGGGAAGCAAATCTGCCCGATATTTACTTGGGCTGGATGATGGTGGGGATCGCCAGTGCCTTTTGGCGGCCGCAGATCATGGCCGTTCCTTTTCCACGCCGGTTGGTCCTCCTGCCCCATTGCATGCGGCATCCTTCCGAGTGTCGGGGCTATTACACAACTGACGGGCTGATTTGCCAACAGTGTGGTAGGTGCCCATTGAGCGGTCTTATAGAGCGGGCACAGAGTTTGGGATGCAAGGTGCTTGTTGCAGAGGGTTCGCCGGCCGTAGCCCGACTGATAATCGAGGGTCAGGCCGATGCAATCCTTGGGGTGGCCTGTTTGGAGTCGCTAGAAAAGGTGTTCGATCGGCTGGTGGTAGCTGGCTTGCCAGCGATGGCTGTGCCTCTTGTCCGGGATGGTTGCCGAGAAACCCAGGCCGACATCGATTGGATTGGGGAAATGATTTGTACCCCCTACACCGGGGAGGCACTTGGAGGGCGGACTTTCCTCTACATGCTTCGGGCAGTTCGGGAACTCTTCCGCCCCGAGAGTCTGCGGGTTGTTCTGGCGGGCAGTTCCGGCGATGCCAAGGATACCTTTCCCGAATTGCACCTCGTGGATGGGAAAACCCTTTCGGAGCTTGACCCGGAGATGGCCACTTCAGCCATCGCCTGGGATTTCGTCCTTCGTGGGGGCAAGTATTTTCGACCTCTGCTATGTGTGGCGGCTTATGATGCCGCCACCGGCCAACGGGCTTTGTCGCCGTCGGGAAAAACCATTTTGCACAGCTGGCCGGGGGCTCTTTGGCGGGTTGCAGTAGCGGTGGAGGTCTTCCACAAGGCCTCGCTTGTGCATGATGACATTGAGGATAACGACTCGGACCGCTACGGGATGCCGACCGTCCATGCCCGCTTCGGAATCCCCCTAGCGTTAAATGTTGGGGATTATTTGATCGGTCAGGGATATCGCCTGCTGGAGGGGGTGGGCCGGGAGCTCAGCCCGGAAGTCCTTGCGGATCTCCTGGCAATTTTTACTGCTGCCCACGTGAAGCTGTGTCGAGGTCAAGGGGCGGAATTGGTTTGGCGAGAGCGGGTGGAAGAGTTTTGTGATCCGGGAACCGCTTTGCGAATTTATGCTTTGAAAACTGCTCCGGCATTGAGGGCAGCCATTGCCGCGGGACTGCGGATTGCCGGCCCCTTACCGCTGCCCCGGGACTTCTTAGCCCGGATCTGCCGCCATTTGGGGGTAGCTTATCAGATCCAGAACGATTTGGATGATTGGGAGACGGCCACGGCCGTCTCTCGGCCTCCCGGAGGGGACGGACAAAAGCTCCGCCCTACTGTCTTGTGGGCCTTGGCGGGTCAGGCGGCTGGGCCGGAAGACACAGCCCGTCGCTTTCGGTGCTGGCGGAACACTACCGACTCAGCTGAAGTGCAGCAGAGTGTCCGACGTTGGTTCGAAGAGACCGGAGCTTTCCTCCAGGCTCGTCGCTTGGTGGAGAAGCATCGGGAACAAGTGCGGCAGTTGGCTCTTCAGGTGCCGAGGAAGGAGTTGGCAGATTTCTTCCTGCAAATTGAGGAGCTTATCTTGGGCTAGGGTGGACGGTAAGACCGGAGTTTCTGGGCTTGGGCTGGGGGTACCATCGAGCTTTTTGGAATCTTCCGGAGGGCAGGAAGAGGTGGGTCGGAGCACGTTCCGCCACCGAAGAGCACTTGGCCGCTCACAAGGGATAAAGAACGTTGAGAAAAATGGCAAGATCCCAAAGCTTGCGGGCGGATTAACCTCGGAGCTTTAGGGTAGCGGCATTTTCCCGAGAAAGGGAAATGTGACGGGAACACAAGGGGCACACTGTCTTCCACGAGGCAAACAAGCTTAAGGCCCCTCCCAGGGTTGAAGCTTGGAACCAAACGGTTTTTTCCGGGGCTCGGCAAGGTTTATCGTCCCCGAATTAGTCGGGAGAGGAGGGATTGTTACGGGTTGCTTATATCACTGCAGGTTCGGGTACCGCCCATTGTGGGGCTTGTTTTCATAGTGCGGAGCTCGCGCGGGCACTCCGCCAGATGGGAGTGGATGCGGTATTGATACCGGTCTATCTACCGGTGGAGATGGACTACCAGCCTCCTCCCAGGAGCCGGATCTTTTTCGGGGGTGTGAGTGTCTTCTTGGAACAATACTTCCCCCTATTCCGCTGGACTCCGGGGTGGCTTGACCGTCTTTGGGATAACCCGTGGATCTTGGGGCTTGTTGGCCGGCTCAGCCGGTCTACCCGGCCGGAAAAACTCGGCCCCCTTACCCTTTCGATGCTTGCCGGGGAGGAGGGCAATC
>Ga0308412_1001577_pt1 | contig 12454 bp, 9 predicted proteins | sample HotsprottomLayer_FD_202357 | JGI IMG/M metagenome (GOLD analysis project Ga0308412, IMG submission 202357) | Hot spring phototrophic mat microbial communities from Octopus Spring, Yellowstone National Park, Wyoming, United States -... | ecosystem: Environmental > Aquatic > Thermal springs > Hot...
GTGCGGTGGAAGCCGAAGCTGCGCATCCGCTCGATGAAGGAGGGGGCACGGACCTCGGGGGCGGATTGGCGGGCACCCGGTCGGAGCGGCCGAGGCTCGCTCGCCGCCGGTCCGCCGAAGCTCGGGAGGGCGGGGTCTCCCGAAGGCGTGCGGAGCTGCGCCGCGGGGCTGGTCTCGATCGAGCGCGCGGCCGACCGCCCCGGTGTCGGGAACGGCTGCTGCCGGTGCATCTGGGTCTTGAAGACGAAGCCCTCGGCGGCGCGCTCCGACTCTCGGGCAGCCGGCTGCTCGCCGGGCGCCGTGATACCGGTCGCCACGACCGAGATGCGCATCCGCCCCTCCATCGAGGAGTCGAACGCCGAGCCGAAGATGATGTTGGCGTCCGGATCGACCTCCTCGCGGATCCGATTGGCGGCGGCGTCGACCTCGTAGAGGGTCATGTCGTAGCCGCCCGTGATGTTGATGAGCACCGCCCGCGCCCCCTTCATCGAGACGTCGTCGAGGAGCGGATTGTTGATCGCCGCTTCCGCGGCCTCGATCGCGCGGTTTTCGCCCGAGGCCTCGCCGGTACCCATCATCGCCTTGCCCATCTCGCTCATCACCGTGCGGATGTCGGCGAAGTCGAGATTGATCAGGCCGGGCATGACCATGAGGTCGGTGACGCCGCGCACGCCCATGTGCAGGACCTGATCGGCCATCCGGAACGCCTCGGCGAAGCTGGTCTTCTCGTTGGCCAACCGGAACAGGTTCTGGTTGGGGATGACGATCAGCGTGTCGACATATTGCTGCAGCTCGGCGAGCCCCTGCTCGGCCAGCCGCATGCGGTGCGCCCCCTCGAAGTGGAACGGCTTGGTCACGACCGCGACGGTCAAGATCCCCTGCTCGCGGACCGCGCGGGCGATGACCGGCGCGGCCCCGGTCCCGGTGCCGCCGCCCATCCCGGCCGTGATGAACACCATGTGGCTGCCCTGGAGCTGGTCCAGGATCTCGTCGATCGCCTCCTCGGCGGCCGCCCGGCCGACTTCCGGCCGAGCCCCGGCACCGAGCCCGTGGGTGATCGACACGCCGAGTTGGATCTTGCGGTCGGTGAGGCAATTGGCGAGCGCTTGGGCGTCCGTGTTGCAGACCACGAACTCCACACCTTCGAGATGCGCGGTGATCATGTTGTTCACCGCGTTGCCGCCGGCCCCGCCCACGCCGACCACGCTGATCTTGGGCTTGAGCTCCGTGCCCAACGGTATCGAAAGGTTGATCGTCATCCCCGTTCTCCTCCTCCACGCTCGTTGCGGCCTTCGGCCGTTTCCCGGCCGCGGGGCAAGCGCGGCCGGTCGGGCGACCCCCGCCCGCCTCAGAAATTCTCCCGGAACCAGGCACGGAAGCGACCGAGCCGGTCACCGACCCCGCGCCGGCCCTCGAGGGCCGAGAGCGACACCGCGCCCGATCCCTCGCGGCCGAACGCCAAGGCGCCCAGCACCGCGCTCAAGCCCGGGTCCTCGTCACTGCGCAACCCGCTCAGCACGCCACGCGGCCGGCCTATCCGGGTGGGCAGGCCGAAGCGCTCCTGGGCGAGTTCGTCCATGCCTTCGAGCTGGGCCGCGCCGCCGGTGAGCACCAGCGCCCGTGGCGGCCGGGCGCGGAGGATCTCGCCGTGCTCCCGCAGCCGAGCGGCCAGCGCGTCGAAGATCTCGAGCACCCGGGCCCGGACGATCGTGGTGAGCCGGGTCCGCGGCACCTCGCCGGTCGTGAGGTCGGGTCCGTCCCCCACCTGGCGCAACGCGATCCGCACATGATCGTCGCAGGCGCGCCAGACCACCGCACCGTAGAGGTTCTTGATCCGCTCGGCCTCGCGCCGCGTGGTCGAGAGCCCCCAGGCGACGTCGTGAGTGATCCGCTCGCCACCGAGCTCGATCCGGTCGACATGGGCCAACCGGCCCCCGGCGAAATGGGCGATCCGGGTGGCATCCGCACCGATGTCGACGAGCAGGCAGCCGCGCTCCCGCTCGTCCTCGGTGAGGCATCCCATCCCCGCCGCATAAGGGGCGGCCACGAGCCCGCGCACGGCCACGTGACAGCGCTCGAGGCAGCGCAGCACGGCCTGCAGCGGCTCGCGCTCGGCCGCCACGACGTGGACCAGGAGGGCGAGCTGTCGGCCCGCGAGGCCGCGCGGGTCGAGCACCGGCCGGCCGCCGTCGACCCGGGCCTCGAGCGGAACGAGGTGGAGAACGGCCAAGCCCGAAGCCACCACTTCCTCGCGGGCGCGGGCGAGCGCCGCCTCGAGGTCGCTTTCGGCCACGCTCCGCCCGCCGAGGGGCCGCTCGACCTCGAGCAGGATCGAGCGCGGGTGGCCGGCACCGATCGCCGCGACCACCGTCTCGACCACGATGCCGGCCTGCTCCTCGGCTTCCTGCAAGACGGCGCGGACCGCCGCCTCGGCGGCTTCGAGGTCGACGATCTCACCGCCCCGGAGCCCGTCGGCCGATTGCAGGCCCCGGCCCAACAGCACGAGCCCGCCGCCCGGCCCGGGCTGGGCGATGAAGCAGGCGAGCTTGTTGGTACCCAGATCGAGTGCCGCCAGGGTGGTCCCCGACCGGCCACCGATCGCTCGGCCGCGACCGAGCGGGAGGGCGAGGCTCATGCGCCGCGTCCCGCAGCGGCGGTCGGCTTTTTGGCCGGTGGCTCGACGGTGCGGACCACGATCCAATCGGCGGAGCGCAGGTCGATCGCCTCGACCGCCCGATCGAGCAGGCGGTTGGCGCGGTCCTCGGCGGCCAGCCGGCGCAGGGCCGCCGCCTCTCCCTCGGCCGGCAGGCGGACCTCGATCCGGCCGTCGACGTAGAGGTTCCAGCGGCGGCCGCCGACGAAGCTCGCCACCGTCGTCCGTTTGGCGATGTCGGGCTCGCTCGCGAGCAGGTTCAGGAGCCGGGCCGCGGCGCGCGGCGCGCCCTTTCCCATGAGGAGCGGCAGGCCGGCGAAGGGGCGCAGGTCAGCGACGGGAACGATCTCGCCCTCCTCGTCGATCAACCGGGTGCGCGCCCCTTCCTTCTCGCGCCAGAGGGCGAGCGGCCGATGCTCCTCGATCACCGCGTGGAGGGTGCCGGGTAGCTGGCGCCGTACGGCGGCGGTCTTGACCCACGGCAGCCCTTCGAGTTGCTTCCTGACGTCCTCTAATTCAACCGAAAGTATAGGCACGCCGACCCGGCTTTCAAGCACTTTGGCAAGCTCCTTGGGATCGGTGCGGATGCGCCCTTCGACCGTCACCTCGCGCACGACGAGGCCCGTGGCCCGCGCCAGCCGGTCGAGGCCCGCATCGAGGGTGGCGGCGAGCCGGGCCGGGGCACTCGAGCGATGCGCCCACCACCCGCCGGCCAGCACGACGAGGAGGGCCAAGGCGAAGGGCGCCGCGCGCTTCGCCCGGCGCCGCCAGGGCCGCTCACGATCGCGCCGGATGGCGCCGCGCAGGCGCTGGGACAGACGGGTCACGGGTCGCATCGTGCCTCCTCCACGAGCCGGACCACGAGATCCTCGAAGGCGATGCCGCAATAGGCGGCTTGCTCGGGCACGAGCGAGAGGGGCGTCATGCCCGGCTGGGTGTTGACCTCGAGCAGGTAGAGCCCGTCGGGGCCCCACCGATCGTCGAGGCGGAAATCGGCGCGGCTGACCCCGCGGCAGCCCAAGACGCGATGCGCCTCGAGTGCCCAGTGCATGACTTGGCTGTAAAGTGCTTCGGGCAGGGGGGCCGGCACCAGATGGCGGGCGAGGCCCTCGGTGTATTTCGCGCGGTAGTCGTAGAAGCCGGAGGTCGGTGCGATCTCGGTGACCGCGAGCGGCCGATCGCCGAGCACAGCGCAGGTGAGCTCACGACCGGGCACGTAAGTCTCGACGAGCAGGCGGTCGTCCGGCTGCAAGCTGTTGCGGGCGAGGACCGGACCCAGATCGCCGTCGGTGACGATCGCCACACCGACGCTCGAGCCCTCGCAGGCGGGCTTGACGACGAAGGGTGGGGCGAGGGGTGCGCCCTCGCGGGCGAGCCGCGCCGGGGTCGTCTCGACCCCCTCGGGGCAGCGCAGGCCTACCGAAGCGAACAGCCGCTTGGCCATCGGCTTGTCCATGGCGAGGGCGGAAGCGAGCACCCCCGAGTGCGTGTAGGGGATACCCATCAGGTCGAGGAGCCCCTGGACCCGGCCGTCCTCGCCCATCCGCCCGTGCAGCGCGTTGAAACAACAGTCCGGTCGCAGCGCGGCGAGCCGCTGCGGCAGGTCGCGGCCGACGTCGACCCGGCTCACGCGGTAGCCGCGCGCCTCGAGGGCGCGCGCACAGGCCTCGCCCGAGACGAGGCTCACCTCGCGCTCGGCCGAGAGGCCGCCCATCAGCACCGCCACGTGCCGGCTCATGCCGCGGCTCCTACCGGTGCCGGATCGCCCACCCGCACGATCTCCCACTCGAGCGTGACACCGCTGTGCGCGCGCACTCGCGCGCGAACGAGCTCGCCCAGCTCCTCGAGCTCGGCCGCCGTGGCGCCTCCCGTGTTGATCAGGAAGTTGCAATGCTTCTCCGAGACCATGGCGGCCCCGTGCCGCAGCCCCCGGCAGCCGGCCGCCTCGATGAGCCGCCAGGCCTTCGCGCCCGGCGGGTTCTTGAAGGTCGACCCGCCGGTCGCGACCCCTGAAGGCTGACCCGCCTCGCGCTCGGCACGGATCGCGTCCATCCGCGCCCGGATCGCCGCCGGATCACCGGCTGCGAGGGCGAAGGCGGCGCGCACCACGATCGCTCCCTCGGGCAGGGCGCTGTGCCGGTAGGAAAGGCCGAGCTCGTCGCGGCCCAGCCGGTGGAGACGGCCTTCGCCGTCGAGGAGCTCGGCCCACGAGAGCCGCTCGGCCGTCTCGCCGCCGAACGCGCCGGCGTTCATCTTGACCGCTCCGCCGATCGTGCCAGGGATGCCGCTCAGGAACTCGAGGCCGGCGAGACCGGCGCGGCAGGCTTCCCGGGCGACCCGCTGGTCGCGCGCACCGGCCCCGGCGACCAGCGTCGTGCCGTCGATCTCGATCCGCGCGAGTTCGCCCCCGAGCCGGACCACGACCGCATCGAGCCCGCCGTCCCGCAGCAGCAGGTTCGAGGCCGCACCCATGGGGAAGAGCGGCCAGGCGCCGCCGAGCTCGCGGCGGAAGGTCGCGAGATCCTCGAGGTCGGCCGGCTGGAAGAGGAACCGAGCGGGTCCGCCGACCCGCAGCCAGGTCAGGGGCCCGAGCGGCACCTGCGCGCGCAATGTGCCGCGGACCGGAGGCAGGCCGGTCGCCGGAGAGCTCATGCGGCGGCTCCGCGGCGGCGCCGGGCGAGCTCGCCCGGCAGCGCGTTGGCCCACTGGCTGATCGAGCCGGCGCCGAGGCAGACGACGTAATCGCCCGGCCGGGCGAGCGTCGCCACCCGGTCGAACACCTGCTCGGGGCCGCCGACCGCCTCGACCGCGCGCTGGCCGTGGGCGATCAGGCCGCGGACCAGCGCCTCGTGGTCGACGCCCGGGATCGGTGCCTCGCCGGCCGGGTAGACCGGTGCGACGAGCACGATGTCGGCGTGCTGGCAGGAGGTGCAGAAACCCTCCATGAGATCGCGCAGGCGGGTGTAACGGTGCGGCTGGACGACCGCCAGGATCCGGCCCGCACAGCGCTCGCGGGCGGTGGCCAGCACGACCTTGATCTCCTCGGGATGGTGCCCGTAGTCGTCGATCACCGTGATCCCGTCGACTTCACCCGTGCGCGTGAAGCGGCGCTTGACACCGTCGAGGCCAGCGAGTGCGGCGCGGATCACCCGCTCCTCGATGCCGAGTTCGAGGCCGATCGCCACCGCGGCCAGGGCGTTTTGGACATTGTGCCGGCCGGGCAGGGCGATCGCGAAGTCGCGGAAGACGCGCTCGGGGCGGCCCGGTCCGGCGGCCAGCCGCACGTCTACGAGAGAACCCGGCCCGTGCGGCCGCAGCGCGGTGGCGCTCACGTCGGCCTGCGGATTGAAGCCGTAGGTCACGACGCGTCGATCGGTGATCTTCGGCAGCATCGCCTGGACCTCGGGATGGTCGAGGCAGAGCACGCCGAAGCCGTAGAACGGCAAGCGCTCGACGAAGCTGCGATAGGCGGCCCGCACGGCCTCGAAGTCGCCCCAATAGTCCATGTGCTCGGGGTCGATGTTGGTGACCACGCCGATCTCGGCGGGCAGACGCAGGAAACTGCCGTCGCTCTCGTCCGATTCGACCACCATCCAGTCGCCACTGCCGAGCCGGGCGTTGGTGCCCCAGGCGTTGATGATCCCGCCGTTGACCACCGTGGGGTCGAGCCCCGCGGCCTCGAAGAGGGCTGCGATCATCGCCGTGGTCGTGGTCTTGCCGTGGGTCCCGGCGACCGCGATCGCCCGCTTGAAGCGCATGAGCTCGGCCAGCATGTCGGCACGGCGCACGACCGGCAGCCGGCGGGCCCGCGCCTCGACGAGTTCCGGGTTGTCGGGCTTGACGGCGGAGGAGAAGACGACGACCCGCGCCTCGCCCAGATTGTCCGGGCGATGGCCGATCGCGACCGGGACGCCCGTGGCGCGCAGGGCCTGGACGTTGGCGTTCTCGGCGATGTCGGAACCTCGGACGGTGAAGCCGAGGCTCTTCATGAGCCCGGCGATCCCGCTCATGCCGATCCCGCCGATGCCGATGAAATGGACCGGGCCCAGGGCGCGCGGGTCGAGCCTCATCGGGCGGTCCCTCCCCGGGCGAGGGCGTCGAGCGCGTCGGCGATGCGCGCGGCGGCATCGGGCCGGGCGAGACGACGGGCAGCTTGGGCCATCGCCGCGCGTCGGGCGGGATCCTCGAGCAAGGCGGCGAGCTGCCGAGCCAAGGTCGACGGGCTCGCTTCGGCCTGCGGAAGGAGCACCGCGGCGCCGGCCTCTTCGAGGGCGCGGGCATTCGCGGTCTGGTGGTCGTCGGCGGCGAAGGCGTAGGGGACGAACAAGGCCGGGCGGCCGAGGGCGAGGAGTTCGGCCACGGTCGAAGCGCCCGAGCGGGCGACGACGAGGTCGGCTGTCGCCATCCGTGCCGGCACGTCGTCGAAGAACGTGGCGAGCTCGACCGGCTGGGCGATCGCGGCGTAGGCGGCACGGACCCGCTCCAGGTCTTCGCTGCGGCACTGCTGGGCGATCGCGAGCCGGGCGCGCAGTGCCGCGGGCAAGAGCGCCACCGCGGTGGGGACGATGTCGGCGAAGATCCGCGCCCCTTGGCTACCGCCCAAGATCAGGAGCCGGAGCCGGTCGTCGCTCGCACAGCCGGGCCGGTCGGCGGCCGGGCTGGTCGTCGCGAAGCCGGGGCGAACCGGGTTGCCGGCCACGAGGACGCGGCCCCGGGCGAGCGCCGGAACGGCGGCCGTGCCGGCGAAGGTGAGCACGACCCGGGCGGCGAAGCGGGCGAGGAGGCGGTTGGCGCGGCCCATGACCGCGTTCTGCTCGTGGACCAGAAGCGGCACGCGGGCCAGCCGTGCCGCGAGGGCCGCCGGGACCGAGGCGTAGCCGCCGAAGGTCGCAGCGGCCGCCGGGCGGGTCCGGTGGACCACGGAGAGGCTCTGGAAGAAGCCGCGGGCGAGCGTGGCGACCGCGGCGAGCCGGGAAAGCGCGCCGCCCGTGGGCGAGGCGGCGGCGATCACGGCGCAATCCCGTTCGTCCCGGGCGAAGCGGGCTCCGCGCGGGTCGGTGACGAGCGCCACGGCACGGCCGCGCCGGCGCAGTTCCGCCGCGACCGCCAGGGCGGGAAACATGTGGCCGCCGGTCCCACCCGCGGCGATCAGGAGCGGCCGGCTCATCGTCCCGGCTCCAGGCGGGCGCGGGCGCGGGTCAGGGCGAGGAGGCAGCCGGAGGCGATCCCGAGCGCCAGCATCGACGAGCCGCCGTAGGAGATGAAGGGCAGGGTCATCCCCTTGGTCGGCACGAGGTTGAGGTTCACGGCCATGTTGACGAGCGCCTGCAGGCCGAACTGGGCCGCGAGACCCACGGCCGCGATCTGGCAGAACCGGTCGACCGCCTCGTGCGCGCGCCAGAGTCCGCGCAGCAGGATCGCCGCGAACAGGGCGGCGATCGAAAGGCAGGCGAGGATCCCGAACTCCTCGGCGGTCGCGGCGAAGACGAAGTCGGTGTGGGCGTCGGGGAGGTTGTACTTGACGATCCCTTCGCCCGGGCCGCGGCCGAACAGCCCGCCCGAGGCGACCGCCCGCAAGGCGCGCTCGATCTGGGTGAACTCGGCCGGCGGGGCGAGGTAGGCATCGACCCGCGCCGCCACGTGCGGGAAGAGTTCGTAGGCCGCGAAGGCGCCTCCTACACCGATCCCGGCGACTGCGCCCACGATCGGCCAGGGCAGGCCCGCGACGAAGAGCTGAAGGCCCGTGGTGGCGAGCACGATCGCCGCCATGCCGAGATCGGGCTGCAGGAGGAGGAGGCCGATCACCAGTCCCGTGAGCGCGAGGCTCGTCACGGTTGCGGCCGGCCACGGGCGGCTCGCGGCGATCCGGGCGACCAGCACGACGAGGGCGAGCTTGGCGAACTCGCTCGGCTGGAGCTGCAGCGTGCCGATCCGGAGCCAGCGGTGCGCGCCGTTGATCTCGGGTCCGAACAAGAGCGCGAGCCCCATGAGCGCGACGCCGAGCACGAACAAGCCCTTGGCGAGCCGGAGCACGCCCAAGGGCGACAGCAGGGAGCAGCCGACGATCAAGAGCGCCGCCGGCACGGCGAAGACCAGGTGGCGGAGGATGAAATAGTAGGGATCGTTGAAGCGCAGCATCGCCACGGGCGGGCTCGCGGCGAAGACGATCACGACCCCGATCGCCAAGAGCAGGAAGATGCCGGTGAGGAGCACGCGGTCGACCGTCCACCACCAGCTGCCGAGAAGCGAGCGGTCGGTCCGCGGGAAAACGGTCGTCACGCCGGCGCCTCCACGCGGCGGGCGGCGATCCGCGCGCGCACGAGCTCGCGGAAGGCGTCGCCCCGGTGCTCGTAGCTCTCGAACTGATCGAACGATTTGCACGCGGGGGCGAGGAGTACGACGCCCTCCCCGCCGTTCGCCTCGGCGGCGCGCAGGGCGGCGTCGAGCGCGCGCTCGAGCGTGCCGCAACCCTCGATCGGGACGATGTCGCCGAGCTCGGCTTCGAGCGCCGCGGCTGCCTCGCCGATCAGGAACGCCTTTTCCACCCGGCCGAGGAACGCCCGGAGCGAGGCGAACCCGCCCGGGCCGGCTCGCCCCCCCGCGATCCAGTAGATCCGCTCGAACGCGGCGAGGCTCTTGCTCGCGGCATCCGGGTTGGTGGCCTTGCTGTCGTTGACGAACAGGACCCGGCCGAGCCGACCCACCTCCTCCATCCGGTGCGGCAGGCCCGGGAAGCTCGAAAGACCGCGGACGGCTTCCTCGGAACTGAGGCCGAGGGCGCGGACCGCGGCGTAGGCGCAGGCGAGGTTCTGCTGGTTGTGCGCACCCCGCAGCGCGCGCAGGCCCTCGAGCCGGGCGACCGGCCGGGCCGGGCCATCGAGCGCGTCGAAGAGCTCGTCGCGCACCACGCCCACCCCGTCCGCCGGAAGGCGACCGACGCTCACGCGGATCGGACGGCGGCCGGCGCCCGCGAGCTCCTCGGCCACCGCGGCGCTGATCGGATCGTCGATCCCGACCACCGCCCGATCGGTCGTCCGCTGCGCGGAGAAGATGCGCTTCTTCGCCGCGGCGTAGGCCTCGAGGCTGCCGTGGCGGTCGAGATGGTCCGGGGTGAGGTTGAGCCAGACGGCGACCCGGCAGGCGAGCGTTTCGACCAAGTCGAGCTGGAAGGAGGAGAGCTCGAGAACGAGAATCTCGTCCTCGGCACCGAGGACCAGGTCGAAGACCGGACGGCCGATGTTGCCGGCGAGCTGCGCCGGACGGCCGGCTGCGACCAGCAGGTGATGGACGAGCGCGGTCGTCGTCGACTTGCCGTTCGTGCCGGTGATACCGACGATCGGCCGCTCGCCGACGACCTCGGCGAAGAGCTCGACGTCGCCGGTGATGGGCACACCCTCGGCACGGGCCGCTGCGACCAAGGGATGCGGGATCGGGTGGTGGAGCGGCACCCCCGGGCTCACGACCAGGGCGGCGAGTTCGGGCAGGTCGTCGATCGAGCCGGGCCAAGCGCCGAGCTCGAGGGCGCGCTGGAGCGCTGCGGGATCGTCGTCCCAGGCGACCACGTCGGCGCCGCCGGCGCGCAGCGCCCGCGCCACGGCGAGACCGCTGCGGGCGAGGCCGAGGACGCCCACCCGGCGATCGCGGAAACGGGTGAGTGCGGTGCGGATCGCGGGCACGGGCGGCCTCAACGCAGCTTCAAGGTGGAGAGACCGACGAGCGCCAGGATCACGGCGATGATCCAGAAGCGGATGACGATCGTCGGCTCCTTCCAGCCTTTCTTCTCGAAATGGTGGTGCAGGGGCGCCATGGCGAAGACCCGCTTGCCGGTGAGCTTGAAGGAGACGACCTGGACGATCACCGAGACCGCCTCGAGGACGAACAGGCCGCCCACGATCGCGAGCACGAGCTCGTGCTTGACCGCAACCGCGATCGCACCGAGCGCGCCGCCGGTGGCGAGCGAGCCGGTATCGCCCATGAACACCATCGCGGGCGGTGCGTTGAACCAGAGGAAACCCAACGATGCGCCGATGATGGCGCCGCAGACCACGGCGAGCTCGCCCGTCCCGGCCACGTAGGGGATCCCGAGGTAATTGGAGAAGATCACGTTGCCCGCGAGATAGGCGATCAGCGCGAAGCAGGCAGCCGCGATCATCACCGGCACGATCGCGAGCCCGTCGAGGCCGTCGGTGAGGTTCACGGCATTCGATGCACCGACCATGACGAAGGCGGCGAAGAGCGGGAAGCCCATGCCGAGCGGGATCAACAGATCCTTGAAGACCGGCACGGCCACGCTCGTGGCGAGCCGTGGGTCGGTGAGCTTCACGAGCACGATCGCCGCGACGAGGCCGATCACGGTCTGACCCAAAAGCTTGAGCCGGCCGGGCAGCCCGCTGCTCGAGCGTTTGGTGACCTTGAGGTAATCGTCGAGGAAGCCGATCCCCCCGTAGCCCAAGGTCACGAGCAGCACCACCCAAACGAAACCGTTTTTGGGGTCGGCCCAAAGGACGGTCGAGACCGCCATCGCGATCAGGATCAGGACCCCGCCCATGGTCGGCGTGCCGGCCTTGGTCAGGATGTGACTTTCGGGCCCGTCGTTGCGGATCGGCTGGCCGCCCTTCTGCGTGCGGCGCAGCCAGCGAATGAGGGCCGGGCCCAAGAGGAAGCTCACGACGAGCGCGGTCATCACCGCCCCGCCGGTGCGGAAGGTGATGTAGCGGAACAGGTTGAACCCGGGCACCGTGGGCGCGAGCGGGTAGAGGAGCTCCAAGAACATGCTCAGCCGGCCCCCGCCCGCTCGAGCGCCTCGACGATCCGGGCCATCCGACTTCCGAGCGATCCTTTCACGAGAACGACGTCACCCGGCCGCAAGGCTTCCACCACGCGCGGGGCCAACGCCGCCGAGTCCTCCGCGTGCGCCCCCAAAAGCTCGGCCGGCAGGGCTTCGGCCAGCCGTGCCATCGACGGCCCACAGGTGAAGACCCGCGCCACCCCGGCCGCCCTGAGCGGCTCGGCGAGGGCCGCGTGGAGCGCGGGGGCCTCGGCCCCGAGCTCGAGCATGTCGCCGAGCACGGCGATCCGGCGCCCGGGCTGCAGGCCCAAGAGCGCGATCGCGGCCTTCATCGAGGCCAGGTTGGCATTGTAGCTCTCGTCGAGAAGCAGCACCGTGCCACCCGGTACGGGGATCGACCGCTGCCGGCCGCGCCCCGCGGGCACGGCGAAGCTGTCGAGATCGGCCGCCGCGCGCTCGACGTCGGCGCCGAGCGCCTCTACCGCGGCCAGGACCGCGAGCGCGTTGCCGGCCCAATGGGCGCCCGGGGCACCCAGGCCGAGCCGCAGCCGGTGGCCGGCGCGTTCCACCTCGAGCTCGCTCTTGTCGGGGAACAGTCGGGCGTCGATCAGCCGCCAATCGGCGCCCGGAGCCTCACCGAAAGTGACGATCCGGCGCACCCCCACCCGCTGCGCGGCATCGAGCAAGATCGGCAGCTGCGGGGAGTCGGCCGGGAGGATCGCCACGCCCCCGGGCTCGAGACCTTCGAGGATTTCGGCCTTGGCCCGCGCGATCCCTTCGATCCCGTCGGCGAAATTGCCGATGTGCGCGGGCGCGATCGCGGTGATCACCGCGACCCGGGGGCGGGCCAACGGGACGAGCGCGCGGATCTCGCCCGCGTGGTTCATCCCGATCTCGACCACCGCCCAGGGTACGCGCTCGGGCAGCCGCGCGAGGGTCAAAGGCACCCCCCAGTGATTGTTGTGGCTCGCGGCACTCGCGTGACAGCCGCCCTGGCGGTCGAGGACGTGGCG
>Ga0308412_1001578_pt1 | contig 12453 bp, 5 predicted proteins | sample HotsprottomLayer_FD_202357 | JGI IMG/M metagenome (GOLD analysis project Ga0308412, IMG submission 202357) | Hot spring phototrophic mat microbial communities from Octopus Spring, Yellowstone National Park, Wyoming, United States -... | ecosystem: Environmental > Aquatic > Thermal springs > Hot...
CGGCTCATTTCCTCGACCTCCACCGCAGAAAAGGCTTCTCGCCCTCCATGAGCCGGATGCGCTCGCGCAAGGGCTCGATCTCCATGGCCATCTCGGCGATGACTCCCTTCTGCCGCCGGCCCTGCTCGTCGAGCCGGGCCACTGGCCGGACTTTGAGCGCCTCAGCGCAGCGGCCAGGAAGGCGTCGCGCCACTCGCTGAGGGTGGCGGCGGTGACGCCATACTTGAGGCTCGTGGACTCCAGATCGGCGCCACGGAGCATCTCCAGAACGACCCTCGCGTTGCGCTTGGCGGGGTGAGCTGTCCTTGCCGCCGCGGCCGGTTTCCGCATCGCGCGCCGGTCGCCCCCCGGGCTCCCTCTGGGAACCCGGAAACCGAAACATTCACGTTGCACGTACGCCTTCTATCGCAAATCAGTGCCCGACGAAATCGTGGCTGCGGGAGATGGCGAAGGCCGAGCAGCTGGACGGGAAGGAGAAGCCGCGCTTTGTGGTAACGAACCTGGGCGCGGGCGAGTGGCCGGCGCAGAGGTTGTATGAGGAGCTGTACTGTGCGCGCGGGGTGATGGAGAACCGGATCAAGGAGCAGCTGAGCCTGTTTGCGGACCGGGTCAGCGCGGAGACGATGAAGGCCAACCAGCTGCGGCTGAGTCTGGCTGGCTGCGCGTATGTGCTGGTGCAGGCGCTGAGGCGGCTGGGGCTGAAGGGGACGGAGATGGCGAGGGCGCAGGCGGCAACGATCCGGGAGCGGCTGCTGAAAATCGGGGCCCGGATTCGGATTTCGGTGCGCCGGATCTGGTTGTCGATGGCGTCGGGTTATCCGTGGCAGGGGCTGTTCCGGCAGGCGTGGGTGCAGCTGCGCTGCCGAGCCGAGCCGGGCTGCCCGGGCAAGCGAAAAAGGAAAAGCGATTCTGAGCGATCGCAGGCGGAGCTTTGGTCAAAAACGCCTCCGCGAGCCGCGGCAGGGGCATCGGAAGGCACTTCCGGCCCGGCAGAAGGGCGTCCACGGCGCGACCGGCAAAAACCGCACCCGACTTTGACCTCCAACCAGACTCGCCCGCCGCCTCCGAGCGTTCTGCTGGGAGAGGTATGAGAAGTGGCGGTTAGAGATACAAGGACCCGTGCCATTCGTTCGTTCCGCTCTTGGTGATCAGGTTCACCACCGCAGCGGAAGCGCGCCCGTACTCGGCCTTGAAACTGGACATCTGCGCCTCGAAACTCTGAACGGTCTCCATCGACACGGGCTGCTCCGTGGTTCCGCGGCCCATTGTGGTTCCCTGCAAGGCGTCGTTGAATTCGGCCGAGTCCACCATCAGGTTCAGCGTGCCGATCGGCCTGTTTCCGTTGGCAAGAAACGGCGCGTGCGTCCGCCCCGGATAAACGCCCCGAGCGAGAACATAAGGTTGCCGAACAGTCTGCCGCGTTCTCCCTGCAAAAGCGGCAGGTCGGAGGCTTCGCGCGACGTCAGTGCGCCGCCTCGCACCCCGTGCGTGGCGACCGTGTTCAGGCTCTCTGCCTGCGCCCGGACGGTGATTTCCTGAGCCAGCGTCGGCAGCTCCAGACGGAACACCTGGTGCCATCGCTGCGCCGCCAGCAACTCAATGCCCTCAACCCGCAGTGCTTGCAGGCCCTCCGACCGGATCTCCTGGTCATACTTCCCCGGGTTGAGCCCCGGAAAAACGAACACCCCGGATTCGTTGGTCGCCGCACGGCTGGTCATGCCTTTGGCGGCCACCTTCAGGACCACCTCGGCATTCGCCAGCGGCGCGCTCAAGGGATCCGGAACCTGACCGCCAATTCGCGAAGACACGCTTTGCCCGTGGGCAATATCCGCAATTAGGGAAAACAGAGAGACAACGGCCGTGAGTGCGAGTCGCATATTCCCCCCTCCGCACTCTGAGATGATAAAATTCTATCAACAAGACGGACCGCCGACGGGAAGATCAACCATTGCGAGGTGAGCGGGTCAAGAATCGGGTTGGCTGGGCACAATTCGACGGTGACCGGCCAATGGCCTTTCGGTGACAGGGCGAATCCGTGTGAATCGCCCGGATTTGCCGGCAATCGCGCCGGTGCGGCGCGTCCCCGGAGATGCGACTCCGCAACCGGGATTCGGTCGCAAAAGAGCAGTTTCTGTACGGATGTCCGCAGCAACAGGCTTGTAATCATAAGCAGAGGCGAATGCGGATGAAAAATTCCGGGCACCGGAACGCATGAAGTCGCCCGAAAGCCGCGGCAAGCCGCATGATGAACGCGCCCAGTGTCCGCGACGGAATCGCGTGTCGGGGCGCGCATTGAGTGGCGACATTCTCGCATCATCAGAGCGTGTTGGGGGAGATCACCGAGATGAACCATGCGGGCAATGTTGGCAATCAGGCGGCAAAACGCCGCGGCTCTGCGTCTGGCGGCAGACGATTCCCGCCGCGAATTCGGTGTCAACTCCTATGATGCTTGATCGTACGGCCGTCGATCGTCCGAGGGGATGACCAGCGTTTGAGGAGGCATGATGACCGGGAAAAAATTACCCATCGCATCATTTCTACGGCAATTCTTACCAGCCGCCATCCTGTTGTTGGCGGTATCGATAAACACACTTGCCGCTGACTGGCCGCAACTTCAATGTGATGCGGCCCGCAGCGGGTTTCAGCCGGCGATGACTCTGCACACCAGCCGGCACACGAACACCAACCCCGCCGGCTACGGTGCTCCAGTCTGGGCGTGGGACGCTCCGGAGCCTTTGTCCGGGCAGCCGGTTACGGCCTCTGGTCTGGTCGCGATCGGGACCACCGCCGGCCGAGTCCATGTGCTGGATGCCCGCACGGGGGCTGTCCGCTGGGTTCGCGATGTGGGCTCTCCGGTTCTGACCACATTGGCCATTGCCGACAACAGGGTGATCGTGCCAACCCACGCCGGAGAGTTGTTGGCTCTTTCCACAGCCGACGGGCAAACGGTGTGGAGCTACCGGGGCGCCCGGAAAGGCTATATGGCGGCGCCAGCCATCGCCGGGGGCGCAGTGCTGATCGGCGACAAGAGCGGGCGCTTCCACAGCGTCAACCTGCAAACGGGCGCGGCCCAGTGGGTTTTTGATGTCGGCGGCGCGCAGGATGCAGGAGCGGAAAGAGCGCCAATCACGGCCTCCGCCGCTGTTCTCGGCGACAGGGTCTTCTTTGGCGCGGAAAACCTCTTCGCCTACGCTTTGAACCGGCAGTCCGGCGCAAGGCTGTGGCGGCGGCGCCTGAACGGACAGTCCTTCGGACGCATGTGGCCCGTGGCGAGCGCGCAGGCGGGCGGCGTGGTGATCTTCCGCACGGCGCCGGTGTACCAGTTCTCCCAGCTTCTGCTGGATGACGAGCGGTTCCTCACCGACACAAGCAATACAGGCGGCCAAACGACCATTCTCGGCACTCCGCAACAGTGGCTTGCCGAGCAGCGCGCCATCAGCCGGCGCCTGCGCGACAACCCGCACCGGCAATCGATGTGGGTGCTCCGCGCCAGCGACGGTACCGACCGCTACTCCGAGCCGTTGCCTGTCCTGTATACCGGGGGCAGCGGCGACGTTCCCGCAGCACCCGCCGTCGACGACCTGAACGGGCGCGCCTGGATCACCGCACGCTCGGCTTTCGCGCGGTTCGACGGCATCGGCGTGCGGCTTTATGGGGATCTGCTGAAGCTCAATCTCGGTTTCGATCCCGGCGTATACAACGACGGCACGGGCATCGAGGCGAGATTGGGCCTGCAATTCTTCCGCTGCATGGCCTCCCCTTCCAACTGCATGCAAGCCTGGGAAGACTTCCACAAGATCTCGGACGAGGCGGAGGTGCTCACGGCCACGCCGAACGCGGTGGTGGTGTCCAACTGGGTCTCGGTCGGCGGCGTGGATCTGGCCACCGACCGCACGTTCAACATCCGCTACTACAGCTCGGACGACACGGGCGCGGCAGGGCTTTATGGCACGCACATCGGAGCGGTCTTCGCCAACGGACAGGTTATATTGCGCGACACGCGAGGGCTGAAGGCCTATCGCGTGCCGCAGTGAGTTGCCGGGAGGACAGCCATGATTCGCATTCATCCCCTTCTGTTGTTGTTGATCCTTTTGGCGCCAGCTCCTGCGGCAGCCGTCGATGAGGCGGCTGCGCGGCGTTATGCGCTGGAACGGCTGACGGTGCGGGACCTCCGGGCGCCGGCAGCGCAGCTGCAAGCCGAGCTTGAGCAGGAAATCCTCCGCTATATCGACCTCGCCGAGCGCAGCGGAAGGCCGGGGCCCGCATACTTCGAGATCGGCGTCGTCGGCAGCTACATGCTTTGGGGCAACCCTGGCGAAACCGCTTATGTCCTCGCCGAAGCTTTGCCGTATCTGAGCCCCGCCACGCAAGCGCGGGCAAGGACATTTCTCGCCGCCATGGTGCGGGCTGCCGACCCGACCGAAGTCGCATTCGAGCACTGCGGCGGCTGGGGCGCCTGCGAGCTGCGCCCGCCGCGGCGGGAATATCATCTTCTTCCCATGCCACCGGATCCCGAGCCGTTGCGGCCAAACCTCTGGCCCGCGCCCGCCGTTCCGGCGGAGACGATTTACATGCTGTGGCGCTACGCCGATTCGACCGGCGACTGGGATTTCATCTCGGCGAGCCGTCCGCCCTCCGGCGCGCGGTGGCAGCGGCTGCGGAATCTGTTTCTGGCAATCCCCGCAACGCCGTCGCGCTATGGCGAAGTGGCTGGCGCGATCGGTTGGGTGAGGCTGCTGGAGCAGTTCGGACTGGCCTCGGATCCCACCTACGCGCAGGCCCTCGCAAAGATTCGCGCAGGATTCGCCGCAGGCAATCCGTTCAGCCGTTTTCTCGACACGGCCAACCAGAGGTTCATCGGCCCCCACCATCACGACTGGAGCTTTCCGCCGTTCCACTGGCACCGCGACCAGAATGCCATCGGCGTCTTTTTCGCGCCGGAAATCGGAAGATTTCTCGCCGAATACAGCCTGGAAGATGTGCGCCGCCGCGTCACGTTCAACCCGCGCGCAGGTCAGCCGGGCGAACCGAACGCAATTGAAACCCATTGGCCCGAGTGGTTCCTGTACCGCGGCGAATATCCGCCCACCGAAAAATGGACGTCGCACTACGGCGAAAACCACATGACCACGCCGGACGTGCCGTGGGCGTTGTTCATGGTCCACGCCTACGTCTACAATGAACCCGGCGACACGCTGTCGCGCTACCTCGATGTGCCCTATGCCGTTGGCGATCTCTGCCACTGGCAACGCCTGGTGGCGGCGATCCAGGCGCATGGCGTCAAGGAGTGGCGGCCGCTGAGCGGCGGCCCTCCGCCGTCGAACCAGCCTCCCTCCGTCGCGTTGACCGCTCCAGCGAACGGCGCGACTTTCATCGCGCCGGCCACAGTGGATCTCGCAGCATCGGCAACCGACCCTGACGGCACGGTGGCGCGGGTGGAGTTTCTGGTCAACGGCGCGGTGGCGGCAACAGTCACCGCGCCTCCCTACGCCTGGCGCGCCACATTCAGCGCGTTGGGGGCCTATCAACTGGCGGCGCGCGCCTTTGACAACCTCGGCGCATCCGCGGTTTCTGCCACCGTCAACATCACGGTGCAGGCGCCGCCGGCGGACACGACGCCGCCCTCCGTCCCGCAAGGACTGACAGCGACGGCGCTGGGGCCGAACTCGGTGCGGCTCGCCTGGCAGGCGTCGACCGACAACGTGGGTGTGGCGGGCTACGAACTGGAGCGCAACGGCGCTTTGCTTCCCGGCCTGATCGCAAACCGGGAATTTACCGACACCGGCTTGTCGGCTTCCACTGCCTACACCTATCGCGTACGCGCCTCGGATGCAGCAGGCAACCGTTCCGCCTGGAGCGCGGCCGCCACGGTTTCTACGCCATCCTCCAACGGCGGCGGGACCCCGCCTCCGCAAGTGGTGAACCTGCTTTCCAACGGGGGATTCGAAACGGGGAATTTCCAGGGCTGGAACAACGAATGGGGCTTCGAGGTCAACACGGCCAGCGCGCACAGCGGACGCTACGGGGCGCGCATGGCTGGCGAAGGCCGCCTGACGCAGGTCTTCCGCACGGTGCGCGGCCGCCGCTACTACGTGATGGCGCGCGTCCGCATTGACCGTGAGATCACGCGCCCGGCCTGGGGCGGCGTTCGCGTGCAGATCACGGCCTACAACTGGACCGAGCTGGCCGTGCACACGCTGACGCTGCAGAACGCCCCCGCCGGCGTCTGGAAGCGTGTGGACCTGACGTTTGTCGCCAATTCCACGCAATCCCGCATCGCCTTTGAAAATTTCAGCGGCGGAGGCCGGTGGGAGGCGAGCGGCGATGAGTTCTACGTCAGCGAGACGCCCATTCCGCCGGACGGAACACCGCCGCAGAACCAGCCGCCTGTCGTAGCGATCTCCGCTCCTGCCAACGGGGCGACGTTCGTCGCTCCCGCCACGGTGGACATCACCGCCACCGCCACAGATCCTGACGGGACGGTGGCGCGGGTCGAGTTCCTCATCAACGGTTCGGTGACGGGAGTCGCCACCGCGGCGCCCTTCACGTACCGCGCTACCTTGAGCGCACCGGGCACCTATCAGTTGGCGGCGCGCGCCTTCGACAACCTCGGCGCGTCCGCGACGTCGGCCACGGTCGGCATCACCGTGCAGACAGCCGCGGACACGACGCCGCCCTCGGTTCCGCTGGGGTTGACCGCCACGGCAGAGAGCGCCTCAAGCGTGCGCCTGCGCTGGCAGGCCTCGACCGACAATGTGCGCGTTGCCGGCTACGAGATCGAACGCAACGGCGCCGTGCTTCCGGCTGCGGTCACGGCCGCCGAGCATCTCGATACGGGCTTGTCGGCGGCGACCACCTACACCTATCGCGTGCGCGCCTTCGACGCCGCCGGCAACCGTTCCGGCTGGAGCGCCCCGGCCAGCGTCGCCACGCCCGGCGTGGGCGGCAATCCGCCGCCGGTGAGGAACCTGCTGGCAAACGGCAGCCTCGAGACGGGCAATTTCGACGGCTGGGAGCACGAGTACGGCTTTTCGGTTTCTCCCGACGCAGCGCACACCGGCCGCTTCGGCCTCAAAATGCTCAGCGACGGCAGGATCACGCAAGTCGTGCGATTGACTCCGGGCCGGCGCTACTACGTCATGGCCCGCATCCGCATTGATCGCGAAATCGCACGCGCCTCCTGGGGCGGGCTGAGGCTGCAGATCACCAGTTGGGACTGGAACGAACTGGCGGCGCAGTTCCTGACCCCGGCGGAATCGCCCATCGGTGCCTGGAAACGCGTGGATCTGACTTTCACGGCAACCACCCCCGACACACGGCTCATGTTTTCCAACTTCAGCGGCGGAGGCCGCTATGAGGCCAGCGGCGATGAGTTCTACCTCAGCGAGACGCCGATTCCGCCGGATGACGCGCCGCCGCCGAACCAGCCTCCTGTCGTGGCGATCACAGCTCCGGCAAACGGTGCGGCATTCACCGCGCCCGCCACGTTGGAGATCAGCGCCACTGCCACAGACCCCGATGGCACGGTGGCGCGGGTCGAATTCCTGATCAACGGGACTCTGGCCGGCGCCGCCACCAGCGCTCCCTTCCGTTATCAAGCCACGTTCGCAAATGCGGGCAGCTATGCGCTGGCTGCGCGCGCCGTCGACAACCAGGGTGCGTCCACGCTGTCGGCCACGGTCACCATCACCGTCACGGCGCCTTCCGGAGGCGGCGGTGGCGGCGGAGGCGGAACGCCGCCAGCCAGCCTGCTCCAAAACGGCGGCTTCGAGACCGGGAATCTCAACGGCTGGAGCGGCGCGGGACAAGCCACTCAGGCCGACCGCCGCAGCGGACAGTGGTCGGTGTTGCTGACCAACGGCACTATCAGCCAGACCGTGAACACCACACCCGGCCAACGCTACAAGTTGACCGGTTGGGCGCGAGTGGCCAACCAAAGCGGCAGCGACTGGGGCGGGTTCCGTTTCGAGGTCCAGTCTTACGATTGGAACACGCTGGCGCACTCGGGCTGGATCACGCTCGAATCGGCGGGCGACGGCTGGACCAAATACGCGCTTGCCTTCACAGCAACCACGGCACAGACGCGGATTCATGCGGGCTTCTTTGGCGGCGCCGGTCTGCGGATGAACGTTTACGCCGACGACCTGGCCGTGCTCGCCGTAACCGGTTCCGGCGCGGCTCCGGATCTGACCCCGGTGATCGAGCTGTCGCAAGAGGGCGGCCAGTCCGTCCTGCGCTACCGCGTCGATGGCGACGATCCCGATGGCGCCGTCGTGCGCTTCAATTGGGACTTTGGCGACGGGGGCCGATCGCAGTGGCCCGCCGGCACGCGCCGCGTGGGACTGCGCGGCCAGTTTACGGCCGTGTTCCGGGCCGCAGACGATGACGGCAACCTCGTCACGCGCACATTGAACTGGAGCGCGCCCGCCGCGCCCGATGATCCTTCCATCGCCATTACGGAACCCGCCGATGGCGCGACCGTCAGCACCCCGCAAGTGCAGGTGCGCGGCCAGGCAGGCGGCGCCATTGCCGCCATCCTGGTGAGCACGGACCGCGACACCCTGGTTTCGGCGCCGGCGTCGGCCAACTGGAGCGCGACGCTGCCTCTGCGGCCCGGCTGGAACCGGATCCTCGCGCAAGTGCGCGACTCTCAGGGACGAGTGGCCACTGCGGAACGGCGCGTGCGCTATGTGCCTGCCGCGGCGCTGGCCGTCGTCGACATCAGCGAGCACGGCCCGCGCGAGCGCTGGGAGCCGTTCGAGATCCGCTTCCGCGTTGCAGGAAGCGCGGCCACGAACCCGCAGATGCCTTACGACCCGAACCCGCCGCGCGGCCTCGAATTCATCGACGGCATCAGCGTGGACGCCCTCTTCACGCGCGACAACTGGAACACCGTGCTGCGCCGGCCCGCCTTCCTGCAGCAGCGCTACGAGCGCGCGCTGAAATCTGGCCAGGAGTGGATGTATCCCTCCGGCGAGCCGTTCTGGACCGTGCGCTTCTCGCCGCCCGAGCCGGGTGCGTGGCAGTACCGCATCGAGGTACGCGAGGCCCGCGGCATGGCGCAAAGCGACGTCCGGTCGTTTGTCGCCGCACCGCCGTCCAACCCTTCCAACCGCGGTCCGGTGCGCGTCTCGGCGACTGACTCGCGCTACTTCGAGTTCTCCGACGGCACGCCGTTCCTCGGCGGCGGCAGCGGCATCGGCTCGGACACGCACCGCTACTCCTTCGATCTGATCGAGAAGCTTAACCAGGTCGGGAGCGGCAACCAGCAGATGTTCCGCTGGTGGATCTCCGGCCACGTCTGGGGCTCGGCGTGGTGGGGATGGACGTCGCGCACGCTGCCCTACGAGGGCACCGTGCCTGCCACGGGGCTGTCGCTCGAAAGCGCATGGGCCAACGGGCTGGCCGCGATTCTGCTCGACAGCCGCAATCCGCTTATGTTCCAGGGCTTCTCCGCCTCGAACCCGGGCCTCGTGCCCGGACGCCGCTATCGCGTGCGCGTGCGCTGGCGCACGGAAGGAGTGACCGGCCCGCAACGCCCGGGTCAGCCCTTCGGCGTGTGCCTGAAGTTCACAGGCTGGCCCGAGCCTGGGCAGACTGGCGATCTGCCAGTGCTGGTGCCGCACGTCGCGGGCGACACCCCGTGGCACCTTGCCTACGCTGACTTCACGGCCACCGCGGACCTGTTGCCCAATCTGGCGGTGATCCTCGAAAACACCACCGCGGGGCGCGCCTTCGTCGACGAGATCGCCTTGCACGAACTCGCCGCCGAAGGCTCGCTCGGGCCCCAACTGCTGATGTCCCCGCGGGCCAACGCCCATCTGTATTTCGACCTGCGCCGCAGCGCGGCGATCGACGCAATTCTGGAAGAGGCCGCTCGGCTCGGCATCACCCTGCGTCTCGTGATCAGCGAGAAGCAGGAATATCTGCTCAATCACCTCGGGCCGGACGGGCTCGCCGACCGCAACCCCGGCAACTTCAACAACGGGCCGGGCAGCGCCAACCGCTGGCTCCACGAGGCCTGGTGGCGGTACCTGTTCGCCCGCTTCGGCGCCTGGCGCTCGGTTCACAGTTGGGAGTTGGTCAACGAAGAGGCGCCTGGCCCGACGCCGCATTTCCTGCTGGCCGCGCGGCTCGCCGTGCTGGCCGGGCAGGACGGCAACCCGCACCCGGCCACCACCTCTACGTGGGCCACCTTCGCGGAAGAGGCGTGGAAGGCGCCCGCGAGCGCGCCGATTTCCAACGTCGATTTCCACGTCTACGTCCGCGCGGGCTGGATCGAGCCGCGCGAGGAACTGGCCAACGACTCGGCCCGCTTCTTTGCCGAATACGACCGCGCCTCGCTCGCCATGCGCTGGGGCAAGCCCGCAACCTGGGGCGAGCAGGGCATCAACGGCCCCGCAAGCACGGACGACGAAGATCCCGGCCTCCGCAATGACCGCCAGGGCATCTGGCTTCACAAGATGATCTGGGCCCGCTGCGGCCCGGGCGGCGTGTACCCGCTCTACTGGTGGACCGGCAACATTTTCGACTACCGCCTCCATGGCCTCTATGGCAACTGGAACCGCTTTATGGCGGGCATCCCGCTGAACAACGGCCGCTACGCGGATGCGCAGGCGCAGACTTCCAATCCGGATCTGCGCGCCTTCGGGCAGAAAGACACGGCCGGCGGAAGAGCGCATCTGTGGATCGACAACCGAAGGCACACCTGGCGGGCGGTCGTTGATCGCGTTGCGGTTCCTGCCGTGAGCGGAACTGTGACGGTGAACATGGGATCGCCCGGGTCGGTGTTCCGCGCCACCTGGTATGACACCTACTCCGGCTCGCCGGTGCGCAGCCAGACCGTGACCGCCAATGGCGCGGGGGAGGTGGTTCTCCAGGTGCAGAACCTCGCCACCGACACGGCCGTCAGGCTCGAGCGGCAGTGAGACAGCGAACGGCGCCGGCGCGAGCGGAAGCCACCGCACGCGCCGGCGCCGGGGATGCGGGGAGAGCGATTCCCCCCGCGGAAATCAATTCTTGCCGCTTTCGTTTTTCTCCGCTGCAGCCGTCAGAATGCCAGCCGCAGCCCGAGCTGGATCTGGCGGGGCGGAAGCTGGCTCTGCACGACGCCGAACTGCGGGTTGTTGAGGATGCGCCCGACAATGTCGTAGTTGGGCGTGTTCAGCGCATTGAACAGCTCGCCGCGGAACTGCAGCCGCACGCTCTCGGCCAGGCGGAAGCTGCGCGCGAGCATGAAGTCGAAATTCAGCAGGCCCGGACCGATGACGGTGTTGCGGCCGACATTGCCGAAAGCGAATGCCGGCGGCGCCACGAATGCGGCCGTGTTGAACCAGCGGGCGGTGGTTCTCTCGTTGGCGGGCAGCTTCCAGTTCTGCCCCGGCACCGCATTGGGGCGAATCAGGATGGCGCCGGTGCCTCCCCCGATGCCGGCCGTGTCGCCAGCCAGGTTCACGGTGAAGGGGAAGCCCGTCTGCATGGAATGAATCAGGGAAACCTGCCAGCCGCCCGCGAGGTGGGCCGCCAGCCCCTGGTTTAGCCACCGCTTGCCGCCGCCGAAGGGCAGGTCCGCCACGGCGGAGTTCACCCAGCGGTGGCGCACGTCGAACGCGGCCAGCCCGCGCTCCTGCCGCAGGTCGTGCGAGTCCTGCGGCGGCGAGTTCTCCGCGCCGCGTGCGCCGCCGGCGTTGCGGAATTGCGGCGCGTTGGTGATGGCCTTGCTCCAGTTGTACGAACTCAGCAAGCTCAAGCCACCAGCGAGCTTTTTCTCCAAGCGCAGGAAAAACGCGTGGTAATTGGACTGGGCCGAATTCGGCAGGAAATTGATGAACCCGACAGGCACGCTGCTGCCTTGCACGGTGACATAGGACGGGAAAACCGTGCCCGGAGCGAAGCGGAGCGCGCGGTAAGGCCTGCGGGGGTCGACCGCGCCCGGGCCAGGCCGCGCATTGTTCGGCTGCACGTTTTGCGAGAGCTTCAGGCCAAGCGTCGCCAAATAGCCGGCTTCTATCGCAAGATCCCGGCGCAGTTGCTGCTGCACGGAGAAATTCCATTGCAGCGAGTAACTGGAGCGCTGTTCGAGGTCGATGCCCGCCTGCTGGATCTGCACCGGCCCCACGACGGCGGGGCCGAAAATATCAAAACCGCGGAAAGTCGGCACGAAGGCGTTGCCAGAAAGCGTCTGCGCGATGTTGCCTGGCAATACGGCGGCGAGGCGGAACAGCGGGTTGAGATCATTGGCGGCGTAGAAGACGCCCGCGCCGGACCGGATCACCGTGGTGGGCGAAGCCTGCCATGCGAATCCCGCCCGCGGGGCAAAGTTGTTCTTGTCCGTGTAGGCGCAGCCGCGCGGGTAGCCCGACTGGCCGCAAATGAAGAACAGCGGCTCGTAAAAAGCGAGCCGCCCTTCGCCGAAGATCTGCCAGGGGGAGGGCACGTTGCGGTAGTCGATGC
>Ga0308412_1001590_pt1 | contig 12374 bp, 6 predicted proteins | sample HotsprottomLayer_FD_202357 | JGI IMG/M metagenome (GOLD analysis project Ga0308412, IMG submission 202357) | Hot spring phototrophic mat microbial communities from Octopus Spring, Yellowstone National Park, Wyoming, United States -... | ecosystem: Environmental > Aquatic > Thermal springs > Hot...
TAGGGTTCGTGGTTTTGTCGACCAGGTACCCTTGAGCGGCGAATATGCGGCGGCAACTTTCGCACACTACTACCTCGTCGTCGACGACCAGCAACCTGGCGGTCTGGCTCATGGCGCGCTCCCGATCTGTACTGCACGTTCAAGCGATTCGCCTCGGCCCTGCCAGCCGCGGCGCCGGCTGCGCGGTGGCTATTGCTCGTCGCGGAGCAGTTGTGCCGTCAAACCATGCTTTCGCAGCAGCGCGTGCAAATTGGTACGTTGTATTCCGATGGCATCGGCGGCCCGACTGACGTTGCCCTCCCATCGGCTCAGCACGTCTATCAAAAAGCGCCGCTCGAGCTGGTTGACAGCCGCTTCCTTGACCTGGCGCTTCAGTCGCTTGAACTCGTTCCAACTGCGCGGCAATTCTGCCGAAGAAGGCTGGGGCGAAACCGGACGGACCTCGGCAGGCACGTGTTGCAACTCGATCCGCTCGCTGTCGCACAACAGCGCCATCCGCTGCACCACGCTGCGCAACTGGCGGACGTTGCCCGGCCAGTGGTAACTTTCCATCTGCAACATCACCTCGGGTGCGAAACCGCGCACGGACAGATGCTGCGCCGTACGAACCTCCTCCAAAAACGCAAGCGCCAGTCTGGGGATGTCGCCCAGCCGTTGCCGCAACGGCGGAAGCACTATCTGGATGCCCGACAGGCAATGATAAAGGTCTTCCCGGAAGGCCCCCTTCTGTACCATCTTTTCCAGATTTCTAGAGGTGGCTGCCACGAGGCGGACGTCGGGGTGCTGCGGTCTGCCCTGGCCCCCTTTGTGCGTCTGCCGGGACTCGAAGAACGCCAGCAGTCTTCCCTGGGTTTGCGGCTCCAAGCAGGCGATTTCATCCAGGTAAACCGTTCCCCGGTGCGCCTGCTCGAACAGCCCTTGCTTGACCACGCTAGAGCCAGAAGCAAGCTTCTTCTCCTGCCCGAACAATTCGCTCTCCAGCAGCGGCGCCGGCAGCGACTTGCAGTCGCATTGCAGGAAGGCCTGCTCCTTCCGGCGGCTCAGGCGATGGATCGCCCGGGCGACCATGTCTTTGCCGGTGCCGCTTTCGCCGGTAATCAGAACTGGCGCGTCGCAGCGGCCGGCGCGCTTGATCAGCGAAAAAACGCGCTGCATCGCCCGGCTTTCACCCAGTATGCCTTCCAGCCCCTGGTTCAACTGAAGCTGCTCGCGCAGCGCGGCGATCTCTTTCAACAGGGCAGAACGCTCGCAAACCTTGCCCACGACCATCCGCAATTGATCGGGCGTGAACGGCTTGGAGATATAATCGGCAGCACCGAGCTTCATGGCTTCCACAGCCGATTCGACGGTGGCGTAACCGGTAAGCACGATCACCTCGGCCGCAACTGCCGCATTCTTGATCTGGCGGAGGATTTCCATGCCGTCCAGGCCGGGCATTACCAGGTCCAGCAAGATGACGTCGAAATTGCCCGACAGCGCAGCCTGCAAACCGGCATGGGCGTCGGTTACGCTTTGCACGTCGTAATGTTGCCCTGCCAGGATGCGCTGGCAACTGACCCCGATCATGGGTTCGTCGTCGATTACCAGGATGCGTTGGTCCGGCATTGTTCCGCTAACCGCTTGCCTGTATATGATGTGCAATGCTTGTGCGACCGATTGTGCCCGGCCAACAAGCCGGCCCAAAAGCATTATAAAGCAGCGGAGGGCCTGGTTGGCTTCCGCCGTTTGTTGCTGAAGGACTGTTGCTAAATCACGGATGCAGTCGGTCTTTGCGCCGACAGACAGGCCGGCTCGATCTTAACGCTGACCGGCTGGCCGGGTCAATCTTGCTGCTGCAAAGTCTTTTCGATCTTCGCCCAGGTGTCCACTAGTTTCACTGTGCGATTGAACACTGGCAAGTCCGGCGTGGAATCGGGATCGACGCAGAAGTAGCCCACCCGCTCGAACTGGTACCGGTCGCCCGGTCTGGCCCCAGCCAAAGCTGGCTCCACGTAGCAGGTAACCCGTTGCAATGAGTTGGGGTTGATGTTCGCCTTGAAATCCAGTCCCTCGGGGACGTCATCGGGGTCGGGCTTGGTGAACAGGTGTTCGTAAAGCCGGGCCTCGGCTTTTACGGCGTGCCGAGCGGACACCCAGTGGATCGTGCCTTTGACTTTTCGGCCATCTGGGGCGTTGCCGCCGCGCGTGGCTGGATCGTAAGTGCAGTGTATCTCGACAATCCGGCCGGTTTGCGGGTCCTTTACCACGCCGGTGCAGGTGACCAGATAGGCCCACCGCAAGCGCACTTCCTGCCCTGGCGAAAGCCGGTAGTATTTTTTCGGCGGCACTTCGCGGAAGTCGTCCTGCTCGATGTACAACTCGCGGCAAAACGGCACCTGGCGGACGCCCATGCTCTGGTCTTCCGGATTGTTGACTGCTTCTAGCATTTCCACCTTTCCCTCGGGGTAGTTGTCGATGACGAGCCTCAGCGGATTCAGTACGGCCATCGCCCGGGGCGCACGCTTGTTGAGGTCTTCACGAATGCAGTGCTCCAGCAAAGAGATGTCGACGACGCTGTCGGTTTTCGCCACACCGATTCGCCGGGCGAAGTTGCGAATGGCCTCGGGCGTGTAGCCGCGGCGGCGCAATCCGCAAATGGTGGGCATGCGCGGATCGTCCCACCCGCTTACGTATCCGTCGCGCACCAACTCCAGCAGCTTGCGCTTGCTCATCACCGTATAGGTGAGGTTGAGCCGAGCGAACTCGATCTGCTGCGGATGATGGATACCCAACTGGTCCAGGAACCAGTCGTAAAGCGGCCGGTGGTTCTCGAACTCCAGTGTGCAGATCGAATGCGTGATGCCCTCGATCGAATCGCTCTGACCGTGCGCCCAGTCGTAGGTGGGATAGATACACCAGCGCGTGCCAGTGCGGTGGTGGCTGGCATAAATGATGCGATACATCACCGGGTCGCGCATGTTAAGGTTGGGCGATGCCATGTCGATCTTCGCCCGCAAAGTGCGCGAACCCTCGGGAAACTCGCCCGCACGCATCCGCTGGAAAAGATCGAGGTTCTCCTCCACCGAGCGGTTTCGATACGGGCTTTCCCTGCCTGGCTCGGTCAGCGTGCCCCGATACTGGCGGATTTCCTCGGCCGACAGGTCGCACACGTACGCCTTGCCGGCCTTGATCAATTGTATCGCCCACTGGTAAAGCTGCTCGAAGTAATCGGAAGCGTAATACTCGCGATCGCCCCAGTCGAATCCCAGCCAGCGGATGTCCTCGCGGATCGACTCGACGTACTCTACTTCTTCCTTGGTGGGGTTGGTGTCGTCGAAACGCAGGTTGCACAGACCCCCGTATTCCTCGGCAATGCCGAAGTTCAAGCAGATCGACTTGGCATGGCCGATGTGCAGATAGCCGTTCGGTTCCGGCGGAAACCGAGTATGTACCCGCCCCCCGAATCGGCCCGTGCGATTGTGCTCGTCGATGATCTCGTGAATGAAATCTGTGCCGCGTGATTCCCGTATTGCCATAGTCGCCTTCCTGTTGCCCGACCTTCCAGTAACCAAGCACGCCGGGACCGCCGTCGCTACGCTGCATGGTGCAATCGTTTCTAGTGCCGCCTTAGTGCATAAATGCGCCACGCGATCGGCCCCGACGGCGATTGCACTAAACCGCAAGTTTACCAACCATCGTCGCTTTGCCAAAGTAGGACGCTGGCCGACTATCGCAAGACCTACAGGCCAACCCTAACGCGGCCTTCATCCGATACCATATGGAGGGACGCGCTGCGGTGGCGTCCGCCTCCTGCCACTGTGGTCGCATCCGCGTCGTGCCACTGCTGGCTCGCCCAGCAGTGCAGATTGACAGGGTCGAGGCGGCCACGACGGAGCGTGGCCCTCCAACACGTAGCCCAGGACGACGGAGCGTGGCCCTCCAGATGGTATTACAACATCCGCGCATAATGCACAGAGGATAGGCCGTAAGAAGCTAACATCTGCAACATCTCCTATGGGCAGTGCCGCGGCAATCAGGTGCGAACATGGGCAAAACGCGATCCATATACTTGCCCTGAGCGAAGTGGCGCCATTTTCCTACGAAAACGTTCCACTGCACGAAAACTTTCAACTGCTGCCCGTGCGACCAATAACCTCATATCTTTGCCAAAGCACGGTCGATGCGACTTAGGCAACGCTGGCGGCCTAGAATGGCCAGCGTATCGAACAGTCCCATTCCCACCGCCTTGCCGGTCACTGCCACACGCAGCGGATGGACGATCTGTCCGGTCTTGATGCCTTGCTGCTGGACGAACTGGCGCAAAAGCGCCTCCAGAGCGGGCGGATCGAAGGGGCTGGCCGCCGCCAGCAGCTTGCGGAACTGCCGCAGTAGTTCTCCGGCGTGCGGGCAGCGGAGGTTCTTATCAAAGGCTGCCTCGTCGTAGGGCAGTTTGTCGTCGGGCAGAAAGAAATCGGCAAAATCCAATATGTCGCCGGCGATCGTTATCCGGTCGCCTGCCGCCTGGACGATCTGGGTCACCTGGCTTCGCAGCGCCTCGGTAACTTCGCCAATCAATCCGGCCCCCTGCAAAAACGGCAGCACCATTGCCACCTTCTGTTCCAGCGGCAGCAGTTGCATGTGCCGTTGCTGGAATGCCATAAGTTTCTTGGGATCGAAACTGGCCGGGGCTTTGTTGACCCGCTGGAGCGAAAACTTTTCGATCAACTCCTGCCGCGTGAAGTGTTCGCTGCGGTCGTCCAGCGACCAGCCAAGCAGGGCCAGGTAGTTTATGATCGCCTCCGGCAGAAACCCTGTTCTTTCGTAGAACTCCACCATCACCGGGTTGAACGACTCGCCTGGCGGCGGGCATCCCAACGCGCGGAGCACTTTCTGGCCGTGCTCGACCAGTTCGGCGAAGTCGCGATTTTTCAAGTAGGTCTTCAGCTTGCGCTTGCTCAGTTTGTTCTTGCTGCCTGGCTCGGCGACAAACGGCAGATGGGCGTATTGCGGCTGCCGGTAACCGAGTGCCCGAATGATGAAAACCTGCCTGGGGGTGTTTGAAAGATGCTCTTCGGCACGAATGACGTGCGTGATGCCAAAATCCTCGTCATCGACAACGCTGGCCAGGGCGTACAGGAAGGAGCCGTCGGTACGCTGGATGACGTGGTCCTGCTCGTTGGCCCAATCGAACTCCACCTGCCCACGCACGATGTCCTCCAGCACCAGTTTGCCTTGCCGGGGCATTTTCAAGCGAATCGTGGGCTTGCGGCCTTCGGACTGGAAGCGGGCCTGCTGCTCGGGCGTTTCGGCCATGAACCGTCGGCTGTACACGAAAAGCCGCTTTTCCCGTTCCGCCGCCTCGCGCTCGGCCTGGATTTCCTCGGCGGTGGCGTAATCGCGGTAAGCCGCCCCGCACCCAAGCAGCCGGTCGACCGCCGCTTGATAGCGAGCCGTCCGCTGCGACTGATAGTAGGGGGCGCAGGGGCCGCCCACCTCCGGGCCTTCATCCCAGTCGATGCCCAGCCACCGCAGGCCGCGCAGGATCGGTTCCAGCGCTTCGGCGACATTGCGCTGCTGGTCGGTGTCGTCGATACGGAGTATGAACTGGCCGCCATGCTGACGGGCGAACAGCCAGCAGAACAGCGCCGTGCGTACCCCGCCAATGTGCAAGTATCCGGTCGGACTGGGAGCAAATCGCGTGCGTACAGTCATGAGTTGAAAACCGGTTGTCTATTGTTCAACACGCAAACACGCAGATGTTCGTGAACACCCAGAATTATTCGGCAATCATCGTCGCCGTCGCTTAACAATGCAAGGCAGAAGCGCCACCGACGAACGGGCCCAAATGGCCGTTGCGCACGGGCTTCAGATCGCCCCCTTTGGAGCGGGCCGTTGAGCCGCCGGATGCTGATCCGCACCGACGGGCAGAGTCTGGGCCGATCGGACGCTGTACTCAATAGGGATACAATCCCTTGAGTTTCCGCTGGTTGGCAGTGGGCATTTCGTACTTGATCGTTACTGGTTTATCGCCGATTTCGATGCCGCCGAGCTTCGGGTCCCACAGCCAGGTCCATTGCCGCAACTGGTCCACTTGCAGCAGCAGCCGATCGAGCACTTTGGTACGCTTGTCTTTCTGCCAGCCGCCGTAGTTCCAGTTGTACTGCCAGACTTCGTGGCGAATGGTGCCCGAGCCTGGCGTATAGCTGGTGGGCAAATCGCGGATCAGCATCACCAGCACGCGGATGACCTTCTTGTCGCCGGTCAGATAAAGCGGCACCACCTTGTTCTCGTAGTGCTTCGATTGCTCGATGTCTTTCAGAACGCTCTGGCGGGCTTCGTCGTCGATCGGTCCGTCGGGCGGCAAGAAGGGGTCGAACTCCTTGACCGGTACGAACTCGAAGCCTTCCACCCGCAGTTTGCCTTCCGCCAGGATCACCAGGTCGTATTTGCCTTTGGGCAAGTCTTTGAAAACCCATTTCCCGTTGCCCGCCGGCACAGCAGTTGCGTCAACACGCGGTGCGTCGATCACCGCTTTGGGATCGACCGGTTGCCGGTGATTTCCGTCCTGGTCCCAGCGCTGAATTGCGCCGACCATCTTCACCCCTTTGGCATTGGTCAGTTCCACGACCAGGGTGCCGGCTTCTGCCACGGTGCTGGCCAGAATAGCAGCGGCCAGAAGACCCGCGGCTAGAAAGCAACACAGTGTTGCACTGGCTTTGAGCTGTCGAAAATCCCCACGTGCATAGCGCGTTGGCAACATGGCTTTTTCTCCATCGCGAGCATTCCGGACCGACCCGTGGTGGTTCGGCCAGGAGACCTCGCAGTATCTGTTGGCAGGACTTTCCTAACGCAGCTTATGGCCGCAACCTAATGGAGGGACGCGCTGCGGTCGCGTCCCTCGTGTTTCCCTTGATGGCCATCCAAGCACCAGGGCAAATGCGGCCACGACGGAGCGTGGCCCTCCAAATCCACAACCAAACCAGTGTAATGGAGGGACGCGCTGCGGTCGCGTCCCTCGTGTTTCCCTTGATGGCCATCCAAGCACCAGGGCAAATGCGGCCACGACGGAGCGTGGCCCTCCAAATCGTGCGACCTGCATGCACAGCGCACACCGAGCTTATCACACCCCGTACGGTCACCCTGTCGCGTTCTGGCCGGGTGTATGCTGGAACGGTGTATCCACTTTCCATGTCCCGTGACGACTGTTTGCTGGGGCGATTACTAACAGTCCTGCTTGCTGCGGCGATCGCTACGGTCTTTTCGGTGGCGTAGATGGCAGTTTACCGGCTTCCAGTTTGGCGATCATCGATTTGGCTTGGCCGACCAGCGGGCTGCCGGGATAATCTTTCACCAGCGAGCGCAAGGTGGCCAGCGCCCGGTCAGTCCGCCCGCGCTTCAGCTCGCATTCTGCCGCCAGCAATAGTATCTGGTCGGCGTACGGAGAATCCGCAGCCGCAGCGATCAGTTGCTCGGCCTGGGCGATGGCCTGCGGGTACAATTGCTGTGCTTCCCAGAACTTCGCGTAAAGCAGCGTGGCGTAGCCTTCCAGCTTTTCGGTCGGAAAACGCCGCACCCAGGTGCGGATCTCGGCGGCAGCGCGGTCCAGTTGACGCTGGCGGAGAAACTCTTCGGTGGAGCGGCTGTGCGCTCCCAGCCATGCCGTACGCTCGATGAACCGCTGCCGGGTGGCAAGGATTTCCTCGGCCTGCTGATAGGCTTTTCGGGCAGCCTTGCCGTCGCCGGTGGCGGCGTAGTAGTCGCCCCATACCCTTTGAAGTTCCCCGCTTGCGGCGGGGTTCTTCCGTCCGGCCAGCAGTTTGTCGGCCTCTTCGAGCAACTTCTTGGCAAGCGGCAGATCAAGCAGGTCGTTGATCGCTATGTCGGCGGCCTCGGCTGCGCACTGGGCCTTCAGCTCGCCGACGGCTATCCGCTCCGAAGCGCCGCGCCATATCTCCAGCGCCGTCTTGGAATCCAGCAGCCGGTTGCGCGCCATGGCACCGACCAGTTGCGCCAGCTTGAACAGGTCGTCGTCGCCTCGGGCCGCCGACTGGCCTACGAATGCTGTTTTGCCGGCTTCGACCGCCTTGCGGTAATAACGGGTCGCCTCCAGCAGGTTTTTGTCTTCCTCGGGCAATCGCGCAGCGCCCGGCGCGCGCGGCACAGACGGCTTCGACTCCGGCTCGGTGGTTTTCGCTTTGGCCTCGGCTTCCGCCTTTGCTTCCAGCTCGGACGCTTTGGCCTCGAAAGCCAATACCAGTTGCCGCAACGAGACGGCATCCAGCTTGCTGGCGTCGTAGGTCTCCAGCAGCGGCAGGTAATCGTCGAGTTTGTGGAATTTGTCTTTGTCGCGGGCAGTCAGCTTCGGTCGATCGACATAAATGCGGTTGGTGATCTCGACCGGTTTGCCCACCCCGCGGCGGAAAGACAGCGTCACCGTGTACAGCCCGGGGCGCAAATACACGTGATCGACGTTCAATTGCTCGGCAGTCTGCCCGTCGCCAAAATCCCATTGCACTCTGGCGCCACTGGAGAGCGTCTTCGGCGAGGCGTCGCGGAACGACACGCCCAGCAGCGGCACCGGGTTGTCCGGCAGCGGCACGTCGCCGGCGATTTTCATCAGGAAGTCGGGAAGCACCTTGACGGTCCGTGTGCTCGGCGGGCTGGCAGGCAACCGAATGACAGCGCCTGTGCGAAACACCTCCGGCGGAATGGCGGCCGGCCGGGGCTGTTGTTCCGGCGGATCGACCTCCCAGGCCGCTACCATCATCGCCTCTGAACCGGCTGCTGCATGGTAGTACTCGAACTTGTACGCGCCAGGCGACAGCTTGATGTCGCCGCGGCTGCCGGGCCGTGCGTGTCGTGCCGGGCCGTGATGACCCGGCGCAGCGATCACCACTTTCCCGTCGATCAGCAAGAAGCTGCAATCCTGGCTGGAAGTCATGAATCCGTACGTGCCCGGCCGGTCGATATACAGGAAACCGCTATATCGGCTCAGGAATGGCTCGTTGCCCAGCGAGAACGGGTTGCCGGCATGACGTACTGCATCGACAAAGTCAGCCCCGATCGGCTGTGCCGACTCGAATGCCTTGCGGACAGATTCCAGACTGTTCAGATCGCACTGTTTGAACTGCCGCGTCTCCAGCAGCAGGCCTTCGCGGTGGACCAGCTCGGGCACTTTCTCTGTAGGCGGTTGGCCGCCATAGCAGATTTCGTACTCGTCCTGGCCCTTGACCAGTTGGAAAGCCAATCGGCAGTAATCGCCCGGCCCAAGCTGAAGCACGCGCATCGGCACCATTACTTCCCTGCGCGTGTAAACCGCGACATTTTTCCCATCGGGGCTGATCTGGCCGTGATGAAAGAACTCGACCACCGCGATGGTGGCTGTGCTAGCGGCCGGCACAGCGACTGTGCGCATGGTCGTGAAATCTGCCCCCGAACGGCGAAATCCCTCGGCAGCAGCCGCTTGGGCCGCCGCTCCCAGCAACGCAACCGTCAGTCCGCAGGCCAGCAGTGCTGCAAGCGATGGCCATTTCTGAGCAAAGCCGCGCAGCGACGATCGGCTTGACTGCCGGTCGATAGCTGCTGGGCTGGCTACACGGCCCGGCACGTTCTCAACGCCGCGCAATGACAGACTTCGACAAGCCTGCCGCTCGGAAACGTCACAGCCCGCGGCTATACCGGTACAAATATCGGACCGATCGCAGTGGCAAATCTGGCGGCGGGAAAGCGCCCGCGGATCGCCAATCGGATCGGTAGGAACCAGTGACCTGCCTGGCCAAAACATCTTCTTGCCCCTTCTAGCTGCCCGAAACTAAATCGTATTTTCCCCGATCAAATACTCGTACCCGCTCAAAGCAGTCGCCAATCAATTCTAGCTGGCCTTTGGCGTGGCGGCGTCAGCCCTGGTGCTTCGGCCGCTGTACCTGGCGGCGCATAGTTCGCCGCCCACCGGCCCGCATAGTTTGCCTGGATTCCGGCTGCCATTGCCCACGGTTCCCCTTTGAACTAATCTATAGTTTTGGGCAGAGAAGATACAGGAGGCGAGTTTGCCGATGTCGATTGCCGCAACTCCGCAGCTCAGTCCGGAAGAAGCCGTCCGCCGCGTGGCCCAGGCCCGCGAAGCACTGGTCAGCGAAGTCCACAAGGTGATCATTGGCCAGGATGAGATGATCGAGCAGATGCTCATCTGCCTGTTCGCTCGGGGCCATTGCCTGACAATCGGCGTTCCGGGGCTGGCAAAGACGCTCACCGTGGCCACGCTCGCCCAGGCGCTGCGGATGAAGTTCAGCCGCATCCAGTTCACGCCGGACCTGATGCCATCGGACATCACCGGAACAGAGATCATCGACCAGGACCCTGCCACTGGGCAGCGTACTTTCCGGTTTGTGCGTGGGCCAGTGTTCGCCAACATCGTACTGGCCGACGAGATCAACCGTACTCCGCCAAAGACCCAGGCGGCGTTGCTCCAGGCCATGCAGGAGTACGAAGTGACGGTGGCCGGGCAGACGTACAAGCTCGAGCAGCCGTTCTTCGTGATGGCCACGCAGAACCCCATCGAGCAGGAAGGCACATACCCGCTGCCCGAAGCCCAGTTGGACCGCTTCATGCTGTCGATCAACATCGGCTACCCGACGCGGGCCGAGGAGCGGGAGATTGTGATGTCCACCACGCAGCTTACCCGCCACGACGTTCGGCCTGTGCTGCACGGCCAGGATATTCTCTGGATCCAGCAGCTTGTGCGCGCGGTGCCGGCCAGCCAGCACATGGTTGACTACGCCGTGGATTTGGTGCGTGCCACCCGGCCCAAAGAACCACCCAGCCCCGATTTCGTCAAGAACTGGTTAGCGTGGGGTGCTGGGCCGCGGGCCGCACAGTATCTGATCCTCGGTGCCAAGGCGCGAGCGATCATTCATGGGCGCTACGCAGTCACGGCCGAAGACATTCGCGCACTGGCCTTTCCGGTCTTGCGACACCGGATATTCACAAACTTCAACGCCGACGCCGAAGGCATCGACGTCGATCAGATCATCGAGAAGCTGCTGGAAACCGTGCCCGAGCCGACCTACGGCGAAAGAATCTCACCGAAGCCGAAGACCGACCGGCAACCGGCGGCTGCCGGCGCGCAGCCAGCGGCAGTCGGCGCACAAGCCCCGCGTGTCGGCCCGGTGACTACACCGGCGGCCGCCGCGATTGCGCCAGCAAGCTCGCCCGTTGCCCCGCCCAGTACCGGTGCTGCGCCAGTGGCAACCCCGCCTCAAACGCCTATACCTACTCCTTCCCAGGTGCCAGTTGCGGTTCCGCCTCAAACTCCGGTGGCTACTCCTCCACATGCGCCGGCGGCCACACCGGCCGGGCCAGCGAGTGGTGCTCCGGCCCCCGCGTCCACTAGCCATCCGCAGATTGCTACTCCCCCAACGCTTGCCCAACCCGGACGCTCTGCAACAGCGCCTATCGCTACGCCGCCGGGTGTTGGTACTCGAGCGACCCCACCGGTTCCGCCTCCGCCACCACCGCCTCCTGGTCGGTGAGCCGACAGCTCAGTTCTTGTCAACTCGTGGCGATTCGGGTACATCTAGCTATCCTGACTGTCCCTCACCCCGCTATTGGTAGTAACGATCCATAAGATTCCAGGGAGTTTTCTTGCAAGGATCGTTGTTATCGGCATAATGTTACATTGCGGGGGAAGGGATTCGATTTGGGCCGGCAGATATTAGGCAGTGTCCTTTTCTGGGTTCATTTCTAGGGGCTGGACCATGAATAGACTCATGTTCCCCGCGGTGGCGGGCTGCGCGCTGTTGTTGGCTTTAGTGCCCTCTGCTTTGCAGGCCGGGGTGATCCGTCTTCAGGCCGAAGATTTTCACGCCGGTGGTCAAGGGATCGGCTGGAACAACACCACCACTGGCGACCCGCAAGTCTACCGTACCGCAGGGCCAGGCCAAGAGGTGTGCTTGGACGACGGCGGGGGATACAACATCACCACCACTGCCGCCGGTGAGTGGATCCGGTTGGCGACCGATCCGGGCAACTGGCTGACCGATCCCATTCTGCCGGTCAACAATTACTATTTGGTTACCGCCCGGGTAGCCTCGGCAGCGGCCGGTGCACAGGCGATCCGGTTGGAGCTTGGGCCATCGCCGGGGGTGAACCTGACCGGCTCGATGAGCTTCGCCAATACCGGCGGGGGACAGAATTGGGCCAGTGTGACGGCCATCACTCGGCAGAAGATACCCAGTGGCACACAGCAAATCCTGGCGGTGTGGGAGACGGCCAACGTAAACCTCAACTGGATAGAGCTGGCCACCGGTTCGGAGTGGAAGCTTGCTAGCGGCACCAGCAACTGGCACGTGGCCGCTAACTGGACCGAAGGAATCCCACACAGCGCGGATGCCTTTGCG
>Ga0308412_1001593_pt1 | contig 12344 bp, 8 predicted proteins | sample HotsprottomLayer_FD_202357 | JGI IMG/M metagenome (GOLD analysis project Ga0308412, IMG submission 202357) | Hot spring phototrophic mat microbial communities from Octopus Spring, Yellowstone National Park, Wyoming, United States -... | ecosystem: Environmental > Aquatic > Thermal springs > Hot...
TTTCCTCGGCTGGTGGCCGAGGGGGTGCTGCTGCCGCTCGATGAGCTGGCCAGCACCTTACCCAAGGCCTTCACCGACGACCTGTTTGAAGCAGCCTGGGAGTATGGTTTGATCAACAACCGGCGCTATGGCCTGCCCTTCAACACCTCCACACCGGTGCTATTTTTCAACGAAAACCAACTGCGGGCCAAGGGACTCAAGGTACCCAGTAACTGGCGCGAGTTCGAGCAAGTTGCCAAGGGGCTTACCAGCCGAACCTCCAAGGGCTTTATCGCGCTGAGTGAGTCTTGGACGTTTGAGGCCCAAGTGACCAGCCGGGGTGGCAACCTGGTCACCCCAGATGGCCGGCCCAACTTTACCTCCCGTGAGGTGGTAGAGGCCCTCGAGTTCCTGCAGCGCCTGGGGCGCGAAGGCAGCACCAGCGTGCGCAACCTTTCCGAAAGCTTTTTTGCCCAGGCCGATTTTATCCGCACCAAGGGCATGATGGTTATGGCCTCCATCGCCAACTGGCCCGCCGCCGAGAACGCTTCCTTTGCCTTCAAGCTGGGCGTGGCCCCCATCCCGCGTGAGCCCAATGGCAAGGTTCCGCTGGGTGGGGCGCAGCTGGTGGTGTTGCGTGGGGCCAGCACCGAGCAGCAGCGGGGGGCTTTTGACTTCTGGCGTTTTTTGATGGAACCCCAGAACATCAAGACCTGGGTCGAGGCCAGCTACTACGTGCCTTTGCGCAAATCGGCCACACCCCTGCTGGAAGCCTTCTACCGCGAGAACCCCTACCGCAAGGTGGCCTTTGAGCAGGTGGTGGTGGCCCAGCCCCGCCCCCGGGTGCCGCAGTTTGCCATCTGGCGCAATTACCTGGAAGAGGCCCTGGAAAAAGCTCTGAAAGGCAATGTACCGGCGAGGCAAGCCCTCGAGGAGGCCCAGCGTAAGGCCGAGGCGGCGCGTTGAGGGAAGAAGCTCACATCTCGTCTTGTAGCAGGGCGTCCAGGCTCTGCTGCGAGCGGATTACCTCCCAGCCCTGGCCTGTCCATAAAAGCTCGCTGGGGTGGGGGGTGTCGAGGTAGTGGCTGCCCATGCTGCTAGCATAGGCCCCAGCCTGCAGGATGGCCAGCAGATCGCCCTCCTGGGGTTCGGGCAGGGTGACGTCGCGGGCCAGCACGTCGCCTGACTCACAGGCGGGGCCGGCCAGGTCGTAGGTGGCTAGCTGAGAACGCTGATACAGCGGTTCGACCGGGTGTACGGCGCCGTAGAGCATGGGCCGAATGAGCTGGCTCATGCCTGCGTCGATGAGCAGGTAGTTGCGCCGGGTGCGCTTGATCCCCCAACAGCGCGTGACCAGCACACCGGCTTCAGCTACCAAGTAGCGGCCCGGCTCGAGCCAGATCTCGGCGCTGTGCTTCTGGGCTAAGGCAGCCACCTGCGCACCCAGCTGGTCCAGGTCGAGGCCCAGCCCAAAGCCCCCGCCCAGGTTCATGACCTGGAAGGGGCCGTGGGCCTGGTAGAGCGCGTCCATTAGGGCATAAGCGGCCTGATAGTCCTGGGGATGCTCGAGGGCTGATCCCAGGTGTATGTGTAACCCCAGCACCTCAAGCTGGTGCCGGCGCGCCTGGGCCAGGGCCTGTTCCAACTCCTGGGGCAGGAGGCCAAACTTGCTTTCGCCGCGCCCTGTGGCCAGATGGTCGTGAGTAACGATGGGCAGATCGGGGTTGACCCGCAGAATAACCCGCGCCTTGGTCAGCATCTTGCCTACTCGCTCGAGGTCCACCAGTGAATCCAGACCCATCAAAGGAACGCCGATTCGCCTCAAGGCCTCGAGCACCGCTGGTGTTTTGACCGGCCCATTCAGCAACACTTCGTTTCGACGGAAGCCGGCCTTATAGGCCCGGTATACCTCACCCAGGCTGACCGCCTCCACAAAAAGGCCCTGCGCTAGGAAGCGCCGCAAAAGCCCCAGACGGGGGTTGGCCTTGATGGCGTAGAAGATCTCGGCCTGGGGGAAGGCTTTTTGCAGGCACTCCAGACGCTTTAGGACGGTTGGCCAGTCGTAGGCGTAAAAGGGCGTTTCGAACCGGACCGCGGCCTCCAGAAGGGCCTCCTTAAACTCAGGGCGTAGGGCGGTGTAGGATTGGGGTATGCTCATTGGTGTAACCCCTCAGTCGCGCAACACAGAGGGCCTGTTTCGAACCAGAATCTGGGGTTTGCTCGAGCCCTACATCCAGGCCCTCGAGCGCCAGGGTGCCAGCATTGTAATCCTTCCGCCCCAGGCCGGCGATAAGCTGCCGACCCTGCTGCGCAAGCTGGATGGGCTGCTGCTGCCGGGCGGGGTGGACGTAGACCCGGCCCACTTCGGTGAGGAGCCCATCCCGGAAATGGGGGAGGTGAGCCTCGAGCGCGATGCTATCGAGCTGTTTATAGCCCGTTACACCGCCCAGCACGGTATCCCCACCCTGGGGGTTTGCCGCGGCATCCAGGTGATGAACGTGGCCCTAGGCGGCAGCCTCTACCAGGATCTGCCTGCACAGGGGTTTCGTAGCGTGCAGCACTACCAAAAAGCCGAGCCACCGGTGCTGGGCCACAGCCTCGAGCAGACCGGGCCAAGCCCCCTAAACAAGCTATTCGCGCCACGCTTCCGGGTTAACTCCTACCACCACCAGGCCCTCAAGGACCTGGCCCCCGGCCTGCGGGCGGTGGCCGCTGCACCCGACGGTCTTGTGGAGGCGGTGGCGCTCGAGGGCCACCCGTTTTATCTGGGGGTACAGTGGCATCCCGAGCTGCTACCTGAGCAATGGGGAATCTTCCGGCTGCTGCTCGAGGCTGCTGCCAGTCACCCGGTTGGCTGATGGATTCCACAAGGCCGCCTTATCGAAAGGGCCGTAGCGGTGAAGAAAAACAGGGGTGGGGCCAGGGTCAAATGGGCTACGGGCTTTTTTAAACGTTGCTTCAAACCGCCTTGTGGCATAGTCCGCTATACACTGGGTAAAGAACAGGTAACGTATGCTTCTAACTGGAGGTCAGGGCTTGTCGCTGTTTCAGACTCTCAGTAAGTCCCTTGAGCCAATGTTGGGAGAGCGCGCCCGGGTAGTGCTGGAGGAGGGGGTGCGCCGCCTGGGTGTGAGCCCGGATAACCTGGACAAGTCCCAGGCCGAGGCCATTATTAAGCGCGTGGTTTATCGTGAACTGCAAACCAGAATGAGCCCCGACGTCGCTCGCAGCCGCATCGAGGAGCTGCTAAAGGAACTGGGCCTTGGAGGCGCGAAGACCCAGTCCAGCGTGGGCGCCTTGTCGGCACATGCCAGGGGTGTGCTGGCCGACCTGGAAGCAGGCCTAAAGCGCTTCAGCCTCTACCTGGACTGGCCCGAGGTGGGCCGCTTGCGCGGTGTGCTAAACGCCATCAAACAGGATCCTGCAGCCGAGGCAGTGCGGTCGTTGCTGCGTGAGGGGCAGGAGGTACTGGCCCAGCTTGAGGAGAAGCTCCAGGCAGCCTTGCTACGTCAGACGCGCGACATAGCCGAGCTCGAGATGAGCCTGTCGCGGGTGCAAAGCGTGGGTGGGGCCAAGGTGCGCCGCTTGGAAAACCTGATCCGGATCATCCAGGAAGCCCACGCCCAGGAAACCCTGGCAGCGGCCGAGGTGCAGCGGGCTCGTGCCCTGGCTGCCGAGATGCGCAAGCTGGTCGAGTCCTCGGTGGTGCAGAACCCAACCGGTGAGGCTGCCATCATTCTGGACACCATCGAAGACGCCTCGCCCACCCAGCCACAGGTGGTGCTCAAGGACCCCACCATCGAGGCGCCCTTGACCCCAGATGAGCCTGCCGGCGATTTCGACGAGGAAGCCTTGGTGATCGACCTCGATTTTGGGTCCATGACCTCCGAGCAGCAGTCGCGCATCCGCGAGATTGATGTGGCCGAGGACACCCGCCAACTGGAATCGCTCAAAGAGCGCTATGCTGCTGTGCTGGGCTCGCCACACCTAGCCGGCGAGCTGGCCGACCTGGAGGCCCAGCTATCGGCGGGTAACCCTTTGGGGGAGCGTTTGAGAGCCTTCACCGAACGGCTCAAAGCCGCCCAGGCGGAGGCCTTGGCCGAGGCGCGGGTGCGCTACGAGTGGCTGGCCGAGCGGCTGCGCCGCCTCGAGCTGCCCTCCGACCGAACCGCCTCCCTGCAGGCCCGCCTGGCGGTGGTGCTGGAGACGCTACACTCCGGAGGGATACCCCAGGAGCTGGACGAGCTAGAGCGCAGCTTGGAGGGCCTCGAGCTAGAAGAAAAAGCCAGTCGCGAGGTTCGGGCGCGCCAGGCTCGCCTCGAGGCGGCCCTGGCCACCCTGCGCAGCGAGGCCGAGCAGGCCCTGTCGCCCTTCCGCGGGCATGCGCGGGTAGAGGCTTTTCTGGCGGCGCTAGCTACGCCGAATATCTCGGAGGCGGCCTTGGCGGCCCTACACCAGGAACTCTCCGAGCTGCTCTCCCAGCTGGCCCGGGAGCGGGAAGAGGAAAGCCTCAAGCGCATGGGGCTCCGGGCAACCTTGCAGGCCTTGCCAAGCCTAGAAGCCCTCGATTCGGATAGAAAGCGCCTGGTGCTACAGATCGAGCAGGGCGCGGGCAGCCTGCGTGAACTCGAGCCCGCCGTGCAGGCCCTGGTCGGACGCGCCAGAGAGCTGGTTTCGCGCAAGCTGGACACCCTTGAGGCCCGCATCCAGCGCCTCGAGCAGGTGCTCAAGGAATCCCTGGTCGAACTTAGGAAACTCCTACAGGCAGGCCGCGAGGCCCTGGCCCAGGGGCGCATCGCCGACCCCACCCCTATAGAGCAAGCTCTAGACGACCTGGTGGCGGCCCGCCGGGCGGCCATCGCCGAAGAGCTCACGCGCTACGAGGCGGTGGCCCGCAGCATGAAAGGCCTGGGGGGTGAGGAACTCGAGGCTAAAGTAGCCAAGGCCCGGGCCTATCTCCATGCCGGGGAGCTGCCCGACCTGAGCGAGATTCACGCCTTGCTAGGCCGCCTGCGCCGTGCCCAGGAGACCCTGCGCGCCGAGCTGGGTGCGCGCATAGAGGCTTTGCTTGGGGCCTACAACACCCACAAAAGGGTGGGGGGCGAGACGGCTTTGCGCCTCAAGCCCCTGTGTGACTTCCTCCAGTCCGCTGCCGAGCGCCTGCCCCGCCTGGGGGTGAGCGGCCTCTTGGAGGTGCGGCGGGCCCTGGAAGAGGCTGAACGCCTCGAGACCCAGTTGGCCGAGGAATACGCAGCGGCGCAGAGCGTACTGCAGGAGCTGAAGGGGGCCAACCTGGAGTCCTTGCTCGAGGTCTTCGAGTCGCCCAGCCAAGCGCCTGCCCAGCCCGAACCGGCCAGACCGGCGCCTTCGGAGGAGCCTGAGGTGCTGCGGCAGTTTCGCATGCGCGGTGTGGAGGCCGTGGCCCTCATCGAGGCGAGCCGGGTGGTGGCGGGTAGCTTGCCCTTTGCTGCCAGCAGCGCCCAGATGGTCTTCGATGACCTGCGCAACCTGGCCAACGAGCTGTCGGGCCGGTCGGCCCAGCTATCCGTTATTTCCCTACCCCAGTGGGTGCTGGTGCTGGTGCCTTTGCAGCATAAAGGGCTGGTGATTTTGGCCGAAAAGGCCCTGCTCTCACGCCTGCTGGTGTTGACCGAGCGCCACCACAGCGCATTACAAGCCCTCTAGTCGCCGCTGCTGTGCGCGTACTGCAGTTCGTAGAGCTTGGCGTAGTAACCGCCCTTTTGTAGCAACTCGTCGTGGCTGCCTTCCTCCAGCAGCTTGCCCTTGCGGAAGACCAGAATTCGGTCTACATGCCGGATGGTAGAGAGCCGGTGGGCAATCACGATCGAAGTGCGGCCCTGCATGACCCGCTCCAGGGCGGCCTGAATTTTCTGCTCGGTCTCGGAGTCCACGTTGGCGGTGGCCTCGTCCAAAATCAGCAGGATGTCGGGGTTGTGCAGGATGGCCCGAGCCAGGGCCAGCAGTTGCTTTTGGCCCGTGGAGAGCCCCCCGCCGCGCTCGTGCAGCACGGTCTGATAGCCCTTCGGCAGCTTCTGAATGAACTCATCGGCCCCTACAAAAGCGCACACTTCCTGGATGCGCTCAAAGGTGAGGTGTTCATCCCCTAAGCGCAGGTTCGACTCAATGGTGCCACTAAACAAAAAGGGGTCTTGCAACACGATGCCGATGGCGCGGCGTAGGTCGCGCTGCCGGTAGTCCCGCACGTCCAGGCCATCAATCTTGACTGCGCCCCGCTGCACGTCGTAGAAGCGGGCAATCAGGCTAATGACGCTGGTCTTGCCCGCACCGGTGGCCCCCACCAGGGCCACCTTCTCGCCGGGCCGCACCCGGAAGCTTACCCCCCGCAGCACCCAGTCCCAAGCGCCCTGCTCGCAGAGGGTGGGCTCGAGCACCTCGAGCCCTACCGCCGGCTGGCCTTTGACTTTTCCCCTCTCCTCTGGTTCGCTTGCGCCGGGTTTGGCCTCACCCCGCCGGCCATAGGCAAACCAGACGTCTTCAAAATCAATCTGCCCCCTGAAGCGCTCAACCCCCATGGCCCCCGGCTTATCGGCCACCTCTTCTTGGCTATCTAGCAGGCCAAAAATGCGCTCAGCCGAGGCCATGGCCCCCTGGAAGATGTTGAACTTCTCCGAAAGGTCTTGCAGGGGCTGGAAGAGCTGGCGCACATAATCGGTGAAAGCCACCAGCAGACCTAGGGTGATGGCCTGCTGCACCACCTGCCCGCCGCCGTACCACAGCACCAGGGCCACCGTGATTTCCCCCATAAAGACTACCAAGGGGAGAAACAGGGCGAACCACTTAATAATCTCCACCCAGGCCCTGCGCAAGTCGGTAGAGAGCAGACTAAACCGAGCCTCGTTCTTGGGTTCCCGATTGAAAAGCTGGGTGGTCTGCACACCGGCCAGGTTTTCCTGCAACGAGGCGTTGACCTTGGCCAGCCGCAGCCGCATGGCCCGGTAGGACTCGCGCATCCCTTTGCGAATCCAGGTGGTAACGGCCAGGAAGATGGGCATGATGGCAAAGGCTACCAGGGCCAGGCGCCAGTCCAGCACCAGCATGAAGGTCATCAGGCCGATCATCAGGGCGAAGTCGGCGATGAGCCCCACCAGCCCTCCGGTAATAAATTGGTTGATGGCGTCCACATCGGAGGTGATGCGGGTCATCAGGCGGCCCACCGGGTTGCGGTCGAAGTAGCCTAGGTGCATGCGCTGGAGCTTGGCAAAAATCTCTGAGCGCAGGTCGTAGAGGATGTGCTGCCCTACCCAGCTAATCAGGTAAATTTGCGCGTAGTTGGCAATGAAGTCCACCACCCGTACCGCCAGAAAAACAGCGCTGACGAGCAATAGGATCTCGTAGCGCTGGGCCAGGGGCAGCACCTCGCGCGGCACGATGGCGTGGTCAATGGCGTACTTGAGGAAAAGCGGGGTCGAGGCGGCGGTGAGGGTACTCACCACCAGCGCCAGCAAGGCCAGCCCCACCTGCTTCCAGTAGGGCCGCACGTACTTCAGGATGCGCCGGGCTAGCTTGGCATCAAAACTCTTCTTGAAGGCTTCTTCTTCGTGCATAAAGCTCCACTGCTGATAATGGGTTGCAAATGGCCGATTTATGAGCTATGGCCTAATCCACCTCCGCTTGTAGGCGCTGAATGCGGTCGAGCTCAGCATAGATGCCGCCTGCGGCCAGCAGCATTTCATGGGTGCCCTCCTCAACGATTTTGCCGCGGTCCAGCACCACAATCCAGTCGGCGTACTGCAGGGTGGAGGTGCGGTGACCGATGAGAAGGGTGGTTTGCTGCCCCAGCACGCTTTTGAGCCCTGAGAGAATCCGCGACTCGGTCTCGGTGTCCACTGCGCTCATGGCGTCGTCGAGGATCAGGATCCGCGGCTTACGGGCCAGGGCCCGGGCCAGGGCCACCCGTTGGCGTTGCCCACCCGAAAGGGTGACGCCGCGCTCTCCCAACGAGGTATGGTAGCCTTTGGGGAAGCCCGCAATGTCGTCGTGAACCCCGGCCAGCTTGGCGGCCCAGATGGCCCGCTCGAGGTCTACCTCTGGCAGGCCGAAGCAGATGTTCTCGACCAGGGTGTCGGAGAACAGAAAAGGCTCCTGTGGCACCAGCCCGATGGCCGCGCGCAGGGAGGCAAGCGGCAGCTCCTTGACGTTGTGGCCCCCGACCAGCACCCGGCCCGCGCTCGGATCCAGAATGCGTGGAATCAGACTAACCAGCAAGGTTTTGCCGCTGCCAGTACGCCCGGTAATGCCCAGGGTGGTGCCCTCGGGGATGGTTAGCGTGATGCCATCCAGCACCTTGCGCCCGCCCAGCTGCAGGTGTACCTCTTCGAACTTGATCTCCCCTGTCAAGTCAACATCCATAGCCGCCCTTCGCCCCCATCCCGAGGGACAGGGGTGGGGGGAGAGGGGGCGTACATCGGTAATCCGCGCCGGTTCGCGCCAGAACTCCTCCAGCCGCTTGTAGCTTGTGGAGCCCCGCTGAAAAATGGTAAGGGTCCACCCCAGACCTATAATCGGCCAACCCAGCATCATCAAATAAGCGTTGAACTGCACGAACTGCCCGGCGCTCATCTCGCCTCGGATGACCATCCCGCCGCCCATCCACAGCACAATCAGGGCGGCAAGGCCCATCAGCAGGCCCATCAGGGCCCGCACCGGGCCGTCCACACGGGTGAGGGCCAGGCTTTTGGCGATATAGTCTTTGTTGAGGGCCTGAAAGGCCTCGAGCTCGCGGTCTTCTAGGGCAAAACCCTTGACCACCCGGATGCCGGAGAAGTTTTCCTGGGCGCGGGTGGAAATCTTATCAAAGGACTCCTGGCTTTCGCGGTAGCGCCGGTCAATCAGGCGCAGTACATGGTACATGACCGCAAAGATGACAGGTAACACCAGCGATAAGGCCAGGGCCAGCGGCACGCTCACCAGGTACATGGCCACGATGGCAAACAACACCAACATCAGTAGACGGCTGCCCATGTTGATGCCAGCGCCCAGCATCTCGCGCACCGCGCCTAGGTCGGTGGTGAATTTGTTCATCAGGTCGCCGATGCGGTTTTTGCCGTAGAAATAGCTGTCCAGGGCCAGGGCCTTTTTGAACAGGTCCATGCGCAGATCGTGCTCGATGTGGCGGCTGGCCACCACCAGAAGCTGCCGGTTGGCCCAGGAGAAAAAGGCCGAGGCCGCCGCCGCCCCCAGGATGGCCCAGACCCAGACCAGGTAGGCTTCCCCGGCCTGAATGGCATCGATGGCGTGGCGTAGGAAATAGGGCGATAGCGAGGCCATCCCCACCGAGGCGACTCCGGCCAACATGCCCCATAGGTACTGGGGGCCATAGCGCTGCAGGTAAGGCATCAACGCGATGAGGGGGCCGAAAACTGACTGGTCAGTCCGAGGGAATGTTTTAGTGTGGAGGTGTCTCCGCATTTTTACCACTCTATTCCTCCCCAAGGTCTAGCCTTTGTGACTTATTCGACACAAGAGCTAGGCTTCGCGCACAATGGCCCGCTAAACCCTAAGGTCTTTGGCTAACTCGGCTGCGACCTGGGGCCAGGGGGCCTCGAGGCCTACCAGGCGCCAGGGCTTGAGGGGCGGCGACCTTCTAAGCAGCTTGCGCAGCGGGGTGGGCAGGGGCAGGTACTGCTCATCGTGTACGTAAAGCAGCCCTTGCAGCCTGCCCAGCCGTGAGAGGTAGCGATGCATGCCGGCGGCCTCGAGGTCGGTAGGGAGTTCCAGCTTGAGCCCGAGGCTAGCGCCTTCCTGGCGAAGCTCGGTGGGGGGTTTGTCGGCCAGAAACAGGCTGAACCCCTGTTCGGCCAACCCCGTCCGCAGGGCGGCCAACCAGTCGGGGTCGGTCAGCAGCATGGGCTGGGCCACCACGCCAACCAGACAGGTTCCAGACTGCTTAGGGGGTTTGAAGGGGACGCTGAGCTGGCGCTTGGTGCGCTCCAGCGCCCGCCGGGCCAGCATGGGGTTCTGAGTCAGGTTCTGCCCGATTTTCGCTGCCAGACCGGCCACCTCAGGCGAGAGTTCGGCGGGAACCACCAGGGCAGGGGGCAGGCCGGGCACCAGCCGATCCAGGGTTGCTTGCAGGTCCACCATCCAGGGTGAAAGACCGGCTTTAGGGGCCTCGACACCGAGTTGAACGTCGGGTAGCAACAGAAAGTCTACCCCCTGATTTTTGAGGCTGAAAACCTGCTCCAGCACCCGTCGGATGGGTGAGGGAAGGGGCAGGTTCATAGCAATTTCCTCGGGTTGGACAACCTCTACCTCCAGTGCTCGCAAATAAGGCTCCCAAAAAGATAGGTAGCGGTTGGCCAGCCAGCTATTCAGAACACCCACGCGCACCCGATTATCCTATCGCACCCTTCGGCCGCGTAGGCGCCAGGTCGCCAGGTTTTTGTCGGTTTCCCTTCGTCAGAAGCATAAGAAGGCCTAGTTTTTCCGGCGCGCCCTTTTGTGCACTGGATTGTGGGGCTGCCGGTATCATGCCCGGAGAAGCCGTCGCACAAAGCTTCGTAGGGCGCGGATGCCCAGGTAGAGCGAGTCGGGTTCCACCCATTCCGCGGGGGTGTGGGCGCCGCCCCCTCTATAGACGCTCAGGGTTATGGCCGGGATGCCAGCCTCTACCCCAGCCGAGGCATCGGTGGAGCCGGAGGTGAACTGGGCCTCGAGGCCAACCTCAACCAGGGCCTGGCGGGCGGCTTCCAGCATAGCCTGGGTGGCGGTCATACCGGCGGGCCGCTCACCCAGGACGTCAATTTCTATGCGCAAATTGAATCTACGGGCCGTTTCCATCAAAATTTCCCGCACCTGAACAACCATCCGACCCAGCTCCGAGGCGTCCAGGGCCCGCAGATCTAGCTCGAAACCCGCCTCTTGCGGGATGGCGTTGATGGCCTCCCCACCCCACAACCTTCCCACATTCAGGCTGGTATTGCTGCTGCGCTCGAGGGCGTGCATCTGGGTCAGGGCCTGTCCCAGCGCGGGTATCGGCGATGGGGCTCCCCGGTCACCCCAGGCGTGGCCGCCCGGCCCAAGCAGCCGAACCCGCATCCGGTAGGAACCCACCGAGCTGCTTACGACGCCGGGCAGGTATCCATCCACTGCAATCATCTGCTGGGGCCGTAACCGCTTGACCAACTGCCGGGCCCCGCGCAGGTTGCCCAACCCCTCCTCGCCCACGCTGAAGGCCACCGTGCAGCCCAGGGCCACCAGCTCCGCCGCCAGTGCTAGCAAAACCGCCACCCCTGAGGAGTTGTCGCCCACAGCAGGGCCATACCAGCGCTCTTTTTCCCGTTGTAGGGGGCCGGGGGCAAGCACAGTGTCGATGTGGGCAACTAGCAAGGTGGGGCCGCGGCCCGCCCAGACGTTGCCAAGTTCGTCGGTCTGGGGCGCGAGTCCCTGGGCTTGCAGTTGCTGGGTTACCCAGGCTCCACGCGCGGCCTCTCCACTAATTTCTGCAATCCCGGCCAATAGCGCCAAGGGATCGCAGCCAGTTTTGCTGATGAAGTCGCTCATTGGGTTCTGTCCTGGCGCCTAGGGCTCGCTGTTTTTTTCGGCCAGACCCTCGCGCAAGGCGTAAAGGGCCGCCTGGGTGCGGTTGTTCAGATGCAGCTTCTGGAAGATGTCCGACAAGCGGTTACGCACGGTTTTTTCCGATAACGACAGCTCAGAAGCGATCTCGAGGTTGGTGTAGCCCTGGGCTACCAGCCGCAGGATTTGCACCTCGCGCTCGGAGAGCTCGGCGTGCTGTTTGGGGGTGGCTTCTTGCTTGGATTTGAAGTCTTGGATGATCTGCTCGGCCATCTCGGCATCCAGCAAGACCTCACCCTGATGTACCCGCCGTATGGCCTCCAGCAGCTCCCTAGCATCGGCGTCCTTGAGCATGTAGCCCCGCGCTCCGGCCTTCACCGCCTCAAAGACGTAGCCGTCCTGGCGGTACATGGTTAGCATGATCACTCTAGCCTGGGGCCATTCTTTAAGGATTTCCTGGGTGGCCTGTACGCCATCCAGGCCCGGCATCTGGATGTCCATCAGGATGATGTCGGGGTGGGCCTCGAGCGCGTGGCGCAGGGCCTCGCGCCCGTCCTTGGCCTCGCCCATGACCTTAAAGTCAGGCTCGGCCTCCAAAAGGCTTTTAAGCCCCTGGCGAAAGAGGGCGTGGTCGTCGGCGAGTAAGATGCGAATCATTAATGTGTATTGTACACAGAAGCCTGACGCAACCTACGTATGTTGCAGTGTTATCCCCTCGTATGCTACTTGACCTTGCCCCCAGGGATGTGAAAAAGAGGGGGGTGCTATGCATCGCAACCGAGAGCACCCCCTTTACTATCTTGACG
>Ga0308412_1001597_pt1 | contig 12323 bp, 11 predicted proteins | sample HotsprottomLayer_FD_202357 | JGI IMG/M metagenome (GOLD analysis project Ga0308412, IMG submission 202357) | Hot spring phototrophic mat microbial communities from Octopus Spring, Yellowstone National Park, Wyoming, United States -... | ecosystem: Environmental > Aquatic > Thermal springs > Hot...
CGTCGAAATGAAGCTGGGAGCGAAAATCCTAAACACCATGAGCTCTGTGGGGATGCCGGACAGCTTCAAAGTATCAGCCTGAACTTACGAACCTGCAGGGGAGATACCTATTTATGCAACAAAGCCAGTTACAATCGTAAACAGCGGCGATAGCCGTTTGGCCCGAAAGCGGTCGCCCAGATGTGAACTGATCGGGTCATTTTGCCCCAGACATCCAATGTGAAGGGCGCGCTTTGGCGGTTGTACCCCCGCCGCTCGAGGAGGTTTATGGCGACAAAAAAAGTGGTACTGCACCGTTTGGGAGGACATCGGTTTGTGGGCATCAACGAGCAGGGCGACAAGGTGATGGTAGACGCCGACCAGCCCGCTACCGGCATGCGCCCCATGGAACTCTTGCTGGCTGCGCTGGCTGGCTGCACCGCCTTCGACGTGGTGGACATCATGGAGAAAAAGCGCCAGCCTCTGGCCCGTTACCGTGTGGAGGCCGTAGGCGAGCGGGCCGAGGAGCACCCCAAGCGCTACACCCACATCGTGGTGACGCACTATGGAGCAGGGCCGAATGTTACCCAGGAAGCCCTCGAGCGCGCTGTGGAGCTTTCCCATACCAAATACTGCTCGGTCTCGGCTACCCTCAACGCCCACATCGAGACCCGGGTGGTACTGGAGCCCTGGCAGGACGAAAAGCAGCTTCAGCAGAAGTAAATAGCCACCACAGAAATAAGGCCGCTGTGAACTGTTCCGGTAGCCTTTTGTATCATAGGCGACCCGCTCGAAACCCCCGCGGTATCGTCCGCCTTGGCCCTCAGAGTATAAGCACGCTCTTTTCACTCCCGCAGCCGCTTCAGCCGACAGCTCTCCAGCCTCTACCACATATGCCCATCCGGGCCTGGTCCCGCCGGCGAACACAGCTACTTCTACGCAAGCTTCGCCTGGTCGGCAATGTGGAGCGATTATAGGGACCCCAGACCCTACCGCCCGCTCGCTCTGTAGGCAGGAAGCGCATTCGGTGAGTTCTGCCCTGACGCGGATTCACGCCACTACCCTCATACCAGATTCGGTTAGTTCTCCACCATTTGGTGACGAACTAACCCGACCGAAGCAATCTGCATAGCAAAGGGCGATACCGCCCCTTGAAAGGGATGCGCTCTCTCGCCGAGCACAGCGAGGGGTGCGCTCTGCTTCGACAAGCTCAGCAACCGAAAGATGGCCTCTGTTAGAGATTATCTTCGTAGGTCGCTCCTCCAGTTAGAATAGGGCGAAGCTCAGCAGGGCAAACAGAATGCCTAAGGTAGCCCCCACGCCGACCTCGAGGTAGGTGTGACCTAGCAGCTCTTTGAGGGGCTCGGGCCGGGGGCCATGGGCAAACACTGCGCGGAATTCTTCAAACAGGTCGTTTAGGCGCTCGGCGTGCAGCCCTGCTGCCCGGCGAATACCCGTAGCGTCGTACATCACGATGATGGCCAGCACCACCGCAATGGCAAAAAAAGCGCTTCCCAGCCCCTCGGTAAGGCCCACCCCGGTGGCTAGGGCTGCCACCGTAGCCGAGTGAGAAGAGGGCATGCCCCCCGTCTCGGCCAGGCGCTCCCACTCCCAGCGGCGCTCTACCAAGTAGTAGATAAAAAGCTTGAGCAACTGGGCAAGAACACTGGCCAAAATGGCAGTCCAGAGCACCTGGTTGGAGAGCAGCTCACCCATAACTAGCGCTAGGCTGAATTTTACCCTGACGTGAAGGCCACGACCCCGGCCTGCGCCCGCCGCCGCATGGCCGCCATGACAGTATTGTGTAGGAGCATCGCCACCGTCATAGGGCCCACCCCACCAGGCACCGGGGTCAGGGCCGAGGCCACATTGGCCACCTCGGGGGCTACATCGCCCACCAGGATGTCGCGGCCTTTTTCGTTCTGTCCCACACGATTGATGCCCACATCCACCACCACCGCCCCGGGGCGTACCATCTCGGGCGTAATTAGGCCCGCCTTCCCCGCCGCGGCCACCAGCACATCGGCCCGGCGGCAGACCGCCGCCAGGTCGTGGGTGTGCGAGTGGGCCAGGGTCACGGTGGCATTTTCCCGTAGCATCAGCGCGGCCAGAGGCTTGCCCACCAGGTTGCTCCGGCCCACAATCACCACCTCCTTGCCCGCCAAGGGAATCCGATAGTACTTGAGGATGCGCATCACCCCCGCCGGCGTGCAGGACTCCAAGGCTTCCAGGCCCATCCACATACGCCCGGCATTAACCGGGGTCAGGCCATCCACGTCCTTGAGGGGGCTGATAGCCTCCAGTACGGTGTTGAAGTCGATGTGCTTGGGCACCGGCGACTGCACCAGGATGCCATCCACCTCAGGGTCGGCGTTGAGCCGGGCGATATGGGACAGCAGTTCTTCTTGCGAAGTGTGTTCAGGAAATACGTCCACCTGGCTAGACAAGCCGAGCTTTCTAGCCTGGCGGTCTTTGAGTCGAACATAAGCCACCGAGGCCGGGTCTTCCCCCAGCCGCACCACCCGCAGGTGGGGCACGTAGGGCAGGGTAGCGAGCAAGGCTTGTAACTCCTGATAAACTGCCTCAGCCACGGGAGGGCCGGATAGCTTTAACATGGCGCACCTCGAGGTTGAATGCTTGGTTTAGCAGGCTTAGCTGCTCCTGGCCACCGCCGTTAGCTCACCGGCTTCTATGCGCTTGAGCAAGCGGGCCAGTACCCCGTTTACAAAGCGCCCGGAGTCTTCACCACCGTAGCGCTTGGCAATCTTGACCGCCACCTCGATAAGGGGGGCATAGGGTGTGGGCTCAAATAGCATCTCGTAGGTGGCCAGCCGCAACACCGCCAGGTCGGTTTTAGCCATCTGGCCAAAGCTCCAGCCTTCAATAGTACTCGCCAGTGCTTCATTGACCGTATGTTGCTGGGCTTGATAGCCTTGAACTAAGCGATGGGCAAACGCAAGCCCTTCACTGTCGAGCACATCGGCGCCCTGATCGGACTCCTCGGGTTCGACCCCTAGGGTAGCGTGCTGCCAGGCGGCCTCGAGCGAAACCCCACCCACGGCATGCTCGAAAAGCACCTTGAAGGCCAGTTCCCTTGCTTTACGCCGCATGCGACCTCCCTGGCCCTACCCGCCCAGCCCTGCGCGCGCTAAACATCAGGGGACTCATTCCAAAAGAGGTTTTAGGCTGCATTGGACTCCTTGTACTCCACGGCCACCACCGTAACGTTGACAGCCTTAACTTTGAGGCCTGTGGAGGCAGTTAGCACCTCGCTCACGGTGCGCTGAGCTGCCCTGGCGGCTTCGATCAAAGAGCTGCCATAATCCACGCATACGTTCAAATCCACCACCAGGCTGTCCCCTTCGCGCTCGAGGCGTACAGGACGTGAGCGCCGCCCCGAAAGCACATCGCTCACAATGCGGCCACCCGCCTGGGCCAGGCGCAGCCCTTTTTGCCCTTCGAGCGCCAGTGCTACCAGGCTGATCAGGGCCGATTCGGAAAGGTCGTAATCCACCATACCGGTAGTTTACCCGCTCACGGCAGAGAGCACAAAAGACACCCACCCGGCCTCCAGAAGCGATGGGCCTTTGAAACCCACACCCAACACAGGGCCGGACAAGCGGGCCAGGGCGCAGGACTCAGTAAGGCAGCGGCCAGGTTCGGAAGTAATCCCTGATGCGGCCCCACAAACCTACCAGCCCCCGGGGTTCTAAAATCAGGAACAGCAGAATCAGCACACCAAAAACCACGCTGCGCCAAGCCGCGAGCTGGGCCACATATTGCGGCCCAAAAGCCCCGGCGATCACGCTTAAGATTTCCGGGATCAATACGATGAACAAAGCCCCCATAACCGCGCCTAAAACGGTTCCGGCCCCCCCTACAATCACGATGGCTAGGTACTGGATGCTAAAGGACAGAACAAAGTTTTCCGGCGTGACCGCCCCAATCAGGTGCATCAGGATGCCCCCGGCCACCCCACCGTAGAAGGCCGAAAGGGCGAAAGCAGTGAGCTTGGAGCGCACCAGATCCACACCGGAAAGCTGGGCCGAGAGGTCGTTGTCGCGCACAGCAAACCAGGCCCGGCCCGCACGAGTAGATAGCAAGCGCTTGGCGTAGAAGAACATCGGGATGGCAAACACCAGCCCAAGGTAGAAGACCACACGGTCATCGGCCAGTGGCAGACCGAGAAAAGTACCTTCGGCCGGTAGCTTACGTCCGGCCACACCCCCGGTAAAATCCGTCCAGCGCTTGAAGATGTAATCGGCCAGGAACTGAAAGGCCAGGGTGGCGATGGCCAGGTAGGCTCCTTTGATGCGCAGCGAAGGGATGCCCAGCACAATCCCGATGAGCGCCGCCACCAGCCCACCCGCCAGAATGCCCAGCGGGGCCAGGTCGCCCGAGAGGTGGCTCGAGACATAAGCGCCAACGCCCACAAACGCCGCCTGGCCCAGCGAAATCTGCCCCGCACCTCCTACCAGCAGGTGCAGGCCCAGACCGGCCAGGGCCGCCACCAGAATCTGGGTGGTTACAAACATCGGGTACTGCGGCAACAACAAGGGCAAGACCAGTAAGCCGATAAGCGCCACGGCTAGCCAAAAGCGCCCCTGCGGGGTGCTGGCGTAGGCCTCATCCTGGCGATAGTCTTCGCGCACTGTGCGCGAAAAGCGTCGGCTAAAGGCATCGGTAAGGGCTTGGCTTAGGCGGTACATGATTGGATCTCCTCTTCGGCACCGTCGCGTGGGGTGGTAGGGCGTCGCATGGAGGCCGCCAGGCGCCCACCTTCGCAACTAGCGGTGTTCTCCCCCCCATCACGCGCTGACCTTCTGTTGTACCGTCGGCGTGCCCACATCGGCAATTTGCACCTCGGCCTCGAGGGTTCCCTCGCCCTCGAGGTAGCGGATGGGCAGGGTGAGCCTGACCTTTTTGGAGCCGTCGTAGAGCGCAGCCAGCAGGCTGGCGTAGCGGGCCTCCACTGTACCCCGCTTAACCTTGCGGGTGCGGGTGATTTCCTCATCGTCGGCGTGCAGTTCCTTGGGCAGGATGGCAAAGCGACGCACCTTTAGTTCTTCGGGCAGGGTCTCGCAAGCCATGCGCAGCTCCTCGGCAATCAGCTCGTAGACCTGGGGGTTGGCGGTCAGGCTTTGGTAGGTGGAGAACACAATGCCCCGTTTGCGGGCCCAGTTCTGGGTGTTCTCGGGGTCGAGTTCAATCAGGGCCGTCACAAAAGGCCTGGCGTGACCAATGACCACCGCCTCACGGATATAGGGCGAGTACTTGAGGCGGTTTTCCAGGAATTGGGGTGCGAAGCGGGTGCCATCGGCCAGGGCCCCTACCTCCTTGAGCCGACCCAAGAGCACCAGATGACCGTTTTCGTTGAAGAACCCCGCGTCACCGGTGCGGAACCAGCCGTCCTCGGTGAAGCTCTCCCGAGTCGCGGCTTCGTTCTTGAAGTAGCCAGCAAAAACCTGCCCACCCTTAACCTGGATCTCGCCATCCTCGGCGATGCGCACCTGGGTCTTGGGCAGGGGCTTGCCCACCGTCTCAGGGGGGGTATCGCCGGGCAGGTGGGCCACGCTGGTGGCCGCGGTCTCGGACTGCCCGTAGACCTGGCGAATATCCACCCCCAAGGCGCGGAAAAAAGTGAAGACCTCCGGGCCCAAAGGAGCGCCTCCCGTAACGGCAATGCGGCAAGCCGCCAGGCCCATGCGGGCCCGAATCGGACGGGCCACCAGTGGATAGGCCAGGGCCCTGGCCAGGTTAAGCCCAAAGCCGATGGGTTCCTTGCGGAACTCGCGCTGGGCGCACTCGAGCAATACCCCCATCCCCCAGCGATACACAGCCTTCTTGAGCCCATCGGCATCCTCCATCCGGCTACGCACGATGGCCGCCGCATCCTCCCACAGCCGGGCCGGGGCCAGATAGAAGTCGGGTTGGACCTCTCTCACATCCTCCCGCACGGTGATCGCGTCCTCGGGAAAGTGCACCACCGTGCCGTCGGTGAGGTTGCGCACCACCGTGAGCATCTGCTCGCCGATCCAGGGCAGCGGCAGGTAAGAAAAGACCCATTCCCCACCCCGGATGCTGATGGTCTCGCGGCCCGCCTCAGCCCCGGCCATTAGTTGGGCATGGGTCAGCATGGCCAGCTTGCTGCGGGCCGTGGTGCCGGAGGTGGGGGCCAAAAGCGCCACCGTGTCGGGCCTGACCTGGGCTTTGGCAGCCTGCACCGCCTGGCGATTTTTTTCAGCCCGGCCCAGCTCTAGCGCGCTGCTGAAGGGTCGTACCCGCTCGCTCCAGTATTTGCTCATACCGGCCTCTTCCCAGACCAGCACGAACTTGAGCTTGTCCAGGTGGGGCAGCACTTTATCGAGCTGTTCCTCGTCCGAAACCACGATGCCAGCACACTCGGAAAACTCAATAAAGTAGCCCACTTCTTCTGGCATGGCATCGGCGTAGATGCCCATGGGCATAGCGCCCAGCGTCTGCGCTGCGAGTTCAGACATCACCCATTCGGGTGCGTTCTGGCCCAGAATGGCCAGCACCTTGCCCGGCTCCAGGCCCAGTTGTAGCAGACCCCCTGCGAGCTGTTCTACCTTCTCTTTTAGCTGAACCCAGGAGGTGGTCTCCCACACTCCTAGGCGCTTAACCCGCAGGGCGGGGGCCTGGGGTTTGGCCTGGGCGTGGTGCGCCAGACAATCGATCAGGGTAGCAGGCATCAAGCTCTACCTCCACGATCTACCCGATTCGCTGTGCCTGTGCCACACTTCATGCGCTCCTCCCCAGATAGGCCTCGGCCACGCGCGGGTTCTCCCGCACCCCTGCCGGGGCTCCTTGGTACAAAACCTCTCCGTAAGACATCACCAGCACCCCAGTAGAAAGCTCTAGCACAGCCTTCAGGTCGTGCTCCACCAGCACCAGCGTAACGCTCCACTCGCGCCGCGCGTCTAGCAGAAAACGGGCTAGGTCCTGTTTTTCCTCAAGACTCAGCCCGGCCATCGGCTCGTCCAGAAGCAGCAGCTTTGGCCGCCCAGCCATAGCCCGCGCCACCTCCACCCGCTTTTGCAGCCCATAGGGCAAAGCCCCGGCGGGTAGGTGGCGGTAGGGCGAGAGGTGCAGGTAGTCCAGTACCTCCTCGGCGTGGCGGCGTATTTTCCACTCGATCGGGGCCTTGGGTAACAGGTCGGTGTAGCCGCCGACGGCCAGCTCCGCCCCTAGTTTGACGTTGTCCAGTACAGTCATGCCCCGGAAGAGCTCGAGGTTCTGGAAGGTGCGCCCCAGCCCCATGCGCACCCGCTGTTGGGGACTCTGGCCGGCTAGGTCTTCGCCCAAAAAGACCACCCGGCCTCGCTGGGGGCGGTATAGCCCCGATAGCACGTTGAGCAGACTGGTTTTACCAGCTCCGTTTGGGCCAATCACCGCGAAGAAGTCACCCTCCGACACAGTAAAACTCACACCCATTAGGGCCTTGACACCCCGGAAGGATAGGTGTAGGTCGTGGGCCTCGAGCAGCGTTCTAGGCATAACAGTTCCCCCTGCCAGATGCGCTAAAAAAAAGAGCAAATGCGGGCAATTTCTCCTCGGCTCCCCCGCCCTACATCCCGTTTTGCTAAACCCATCTTTTCCTCCTTCGATAGCGCTTGGCTTCCGCAAATCCCCCAGCCACCGCGCCACCTAAGTAAAACTCCATCACATCGGCATCGGCCTGGGCCTCCTGCGCGGTGCCTTCAAAGACCACCCGACCCTGCTCCATCACATAGACCCGCTCCACGATGGAAAAGGCCGCCCGCGCGTTCTGCTCCACCAGCACCAGGGTAAGGCCCTTATCGCGGCGCAGTTCGTCCAGTACCCGCATGACTTCCTCGGTCAGCCTGGGCGAAAGGCCCAGGCTCGGCTCGTCCACCACCAGAATCTTGGGCTCGGTAAGCAAGGCCATGCCTAGCAAGAGCATCTGCTGCTCGCCACCAGAAAGATAGCCACCCTGCTCGAAGCGCCGCTCGTAGATGCGGGGGAAGCGGGCAAAAATCTCATCGGTAAGCTCTTTTTGCCGCTGCGCTGTCAGCTTGTGCCCTGCGGCCCGAAGATTTTCCAGGACGGTCAGGTAGCGAAAGATGGGACGGCCCTCGAGGATCGCGGTTAGGCCCATCTCGGCCACCTTTAGGGCTGGCAGGTGATGGGTCTCCTGGCCGTTGATGATGATCTTGCCATCCAGAACCCGACCATCGTACTGCGGCAGCAAGCCCGAGATGGCCCGCACTAGGGTACTCTTGCCTGCTCCGTTGGGGCCTAAAAGGGCAACGGCCTCGCCCGCGCGAGCCCGCATACTCATGCCCTGCAAGGCCAGAATCACCCCGCGGTAGACCACTTTGAGGTTTTCAACGTTTATTTCGGCCATATCGCCACCTTACTTGAGACCCCCCTGGCCTTTGCGTCTTTGCCGCCCGCGCTCAGACCCGCTCGATACGGTGCTGGCCCAACAAGCCATAAGGGCGGAACAAGAGCACCAGTAGCACGATGAGGAAGGGGATGGCCTGGGTGATGCCCGGCAAAAGGGACTCGAGGTAAAGCTGGGAGAAAGCCTCGATCAGGCCGATGACCAAGCCCGCCACCAGCGCGCCCGGCACCGAGTCGAAGCCACCCAGGATGGCTACCGGGAAAACGATCAAGCCGAGCAGGATCAGGTGATGGCCGGGGCCACCGCCACCGGCGGCGCCGGCCAGAAAAGCCCCACCGATCGTGGCCGTGACGGCCGAGATACCCCAGGCCATCGCCACCACCCTGGGCGCGTTGATGCCCATGGCCAGCGCCATGGTCTCGCTTTCCGAGACCGCCCGCAACAGCACCCCGTAACGGCTGTATTTGAGGGCCACCACCAACAGAATGGCCAGGGGCAGGGCCAGAATCAGGCTCCAGACCGCTTTGGAAGAGAGAAACACCCCTCCGAGGCTAAAGGCCAGGTTGGGCACCTCTTTGGGAAGCTGGGATACGTCGGCAGCACCCATGGCTTTCTGGTCGGGGCCCCAGATCAACAGGCTGGCCCCGTCGAGGGTGGCAGCCAGCCCTATGGTGGCCATGATCACCGCCACCACGTTGCGCCCTAGCAGGGGCCGGACGAACCCTCGCTCCACCAGTACCCCAAAGGCAAAGGCCAGCGGCAGGGCCAGCAAGAGGGCCACCAGCAGCGGGAAAAATAACGACATGGTGTAGGTCAGGTAGGCGCCGATGAGCAAGAACTCGGCGATTGCAAAGTTGACCACGCTGGTTGCGCGGTAAACCAGCACGAAACCGGCGGCGATCACCGCGTACAAGGCGCCGTTGGCTACACCGTTGATGGCGGTTTGTATGACTAGGGCCAGATCCATGTTTTCCTTTGCCTGCTTGCGCGAGGCTCGAGGGCCCGAGCCAACCTCTGGTTAGCCCTCGGCCCTCGAGCACCCTTGCACAATTAGAGTTTTGAACCGTCCACCCAGTCGGTCATGGCATCGAAGCGGCCATCCCGCACGTTGGCCCGCCAGAGCTTGGTGAAGGGCAAGCGCCGGTTGACCCAGCGCATGTTGCGCACCTGCCCGCCTGCATTGAAGTCGCCCAGCCCTTCCAAGGCCTCGATCATACCTGGGCGGGTCAGCTTGCCCGCGGCGTGCGCCCGGCGCATAGCCTCGGCGATCACGTCCATGGCCATCCAGGAGCCCATGTAATAGGTCGTGCGATAGGAGAGGTCGCGGCCTTTGGCCCGGCGCAAAGCCCGAATTTGCTCCACCGCCGGCACCGTGGTGTCGTAGTAGTAAGCGTTGTGGTAGGTCACGATAAAGCCGTCGGCGGCAGCACCGGCTCGCTGCATCAGGGCCAGCTCGGCCGAGTAGTAGGTGCCCATGAAGGTAGCCCGGATGCCCTGCTCGCGGGCGGCCCGCACCACCAGCGGCTCTACCGTGAGCACGTAGCCATGCAGAATGACGAAGTCAGGCTGGGCCTGGCGCAGCTTGGTCACGATGGGGGTGGCATCGGCGATGGCCAGGGGGGTGACCTCCTCCCCTACGATCTGGAAGCCCAGCTTGGCCGACTGCTCCTTGATGAAGGGAATGGGGTCGCGGCCAAACTCGGAGTTGGAGTAGCAGAGGAAAATCTTGGCCCCGCGTCCTTTCTGACGGCGAATCTGCTGCAGCAGGGCACCGGCCATGTCGTTGTAGGTAGGGCCGAACACAAAGATGGTGGGATAGGTCTTGGGGTCGGCCAGCTCGTTAGAGAAAGAAGTAGCGGTGTAGGGCAGGCGCAGGCGGGTGATCTCCGGGGCCAGGGCCTTGGAAAGACCGGTGGAGTTGCCGTAAACGAAAACCAGCTCCTCGGGGCTTTCGCGCTGGACGATGCGGTTAAAAACCGCCGTGCCGCGGGCCACATCGTAGCCGTCGTCCTCAACCACCAGATCCAGGCGTCGACCGCCGATACCACCCGTGTCGTTGATGAGGTCGGTGGCATCGCGGAAAGCTTCCAGGGCCGCGTTACCTGCAAAAGCAAAAGCGCCGGTAAGGGGAAGAATGGCCGCCAGCTTGACCGGCCGGGCTTGGGCACGGGCGATCATCCAGGGGCTGTATACCGCGGAGGCGGCCAGGCCAGCTTTAAGCACTTGTCGACGGGTCATTTTCATCTAAAACCTCCTTTAGGTATGTTGTGTTGTGGTGATAGAATATCAGGATTTTGTAAACCCAGTCAAATAAGCGTAATTGCGGGGACTGAAGGAACACCCCTTGCAAACCAGCGCCGAAGAGGTAGACCCCGCTCTGGCCTAGCCCATCACCCTCGAGGGCAACCTCCGGCTCGAGCCCAGTACCTGCCTCTTGCTGGCCCCGGCCAACCTCGAGGACCCCACGCCAGGGGTGCCCGCTTCGTCCAGACGGCCCCGGACGAGCCGGCCCAGGGGCCGGTGCTGCCCCTCGTAACACTAGACAAGCAGCCCAGTCGAGCGGTGGGCAGCGCCCGCTTGATGGCCTTTGAGCGCTGGCCCAGGCCCCCTATACCAGGTTCAAGAAGAGAACCTTCAAACAAAAAAACAGCGAGAGGCCATCTCTGGGCCGAGCTTGTCGAAGCAAGACGCACCCCTCGCTGTGCTCGGCGAGAAAGCGCATCCCTTTCAAGGGGCGCTACTGCCCTCCTCTATGCGGATTGCTTCGGTCGGGCTGGTTCGTCACCGTTCAGCGACGTGCCAACCGAATCTGGTACGAAAGCTACCTGCGCCGGGGCTTCGGTAGAAGAACGGGTGGCCCGCCCAGCGGTGGGACTGCCAGGCAGCCTCCCCCTCAAGCCCCGGCAAAGGACAGCTCGGCCACCTCGACCATGGGCGAGCCCACCACATACATCATGGGGTGCCACTCCAGTTCGCGGCCCAGGGCGGTGATGCGGGCGAAAAGCTCGAGGATATTCCCCGCTACGGCAAAGTTCTCCACCGGGTAGGCCACCTCGCCCCCCTCCACCTTGAGGCCCAGGGCTTGCAGGCTGAACTCTCCCGAGATGGGGTTGGCCCCGGCGTGCAGGCCCATCAGCTCGGTAACCACGATACCATCGTCCATCTGCACCCCCTGGCCAGGCTGGACGAACAGGTTGGAGGGCGCGATGTCCAGCACCCCTTTGTAGTGGCGGGAGGCGTGGCCGGTGTTCTCCAGGCCCATCTTGTGGGCGGTCTCGGAGTTGTGGGCGAAGGTGCGCAGGACGCCATTTTCGATGAACACCGTGCGCCGGGCTGCGGTGCCCTCGGCGTCGCAAGGGCGCGAGGCCAGGCCCTCCGGCAGGGTGGGGTCGTCGATAAGGGTGAAAATTTCCGAGGCCACCTTCTGACCGATCTTACCCGCCAACAGGCTCTTGCCCTCCAGCACGTTCTTGGCCGAGAGCAGGTACCAGCCCATCAGGCCCACCAGCGGGGCAAAGGCCCTGGGCTCGAAATAGGCTTTGTAACGCCCGGTCTGGAGGGGGCGGGCCCCCAGCAGGCGTCCGGTGTTCTTTAAGAATTGCTGGGCGGTGCGGCCCGGCTCGAGGGCATGAAACTCTTTGGCTACGTCTAACTCCCAGCCCTGTTTGAGGCTCTTTCCCTGGCCCATCACCGCGCTGGTCGCAAGCATGGCATAGCCGTTGCGAAAAGAGCCCGCAACCCCCTGGGTAGAGCCCAAGGTGGCCTGGTTCTCCCGCTCGGAGTAGCGGGTCATCTGCACCTGCAAAACCCTGGGGTCGGCCCGCAGACCGGCCTCGAGGTCCAAAGCCGCCTGGCGCTTTTGTTCGAGCGGGGCCGAAAGCCCCTCGCCCAGCAGGTCATGGCGGCCCAGCTCGCCCCCAGCCGGCAAGAAACCTCCCGTCTCGGACTGCAAAAG
>Ga0308412_1001598_pt1 | contig 12318 bp, 8 predicted proteins | sample HotsprottomLayer_FD_202357 | JGI IMG/M metagenome (GOLD analysis project Ga0308412, IMG submission 202357) | Hot spring phototrophic mat microbial communities from Octopus Spring, Yellowstone National Park, Wyoming, United States -... | ecosystem: Environmental > Aquatic > Thermal springs > Hot...
TACGCCATACGCGCACCAGTTACGCCATACGCGCACAAGTTACGCCATAAGCGACTACTGGCCCGTTGGCGGAATCACCAGCAATGCGGAAGTCGGCCCCGGTGGCCGCAGATGCTACACAACCGCGTCGGCGGCGCGTGGCACCCACGATTGCACAATTGTATCACTCCATTCGATCGGCGAAATAAGGTACTTGCAGGATGCAGTGCCAAATAAGGTACTTGCGGGACCAAAAACTAGTAGCGACGGATACCCATCTGTCGGGTAGTGCGCTGCTGGTAGCGCCCATTGCCAACAGTACTTATTGCGATCATGCTTGATTATCTGATGTACTTGGCGCTAGCGCGTGCTGGTGTTGTGGCCGGCTGTGCCTACTGCTGTGGCAGGGGCGGTGAAATACGGGTGCTGTTTGAAACCGCGCCCGACACAATTGGCGCCCGTGCCGAACAAACGCCGGCTGCGATAATGCTAGAGTATTGCAGGCGACTACGGGAGAGACCGTCGTGCAACGGATAATGCTCAAAAGCAAGATACATCGGGCCACGCTCACGGCAACCGAGTTGAACTACGAGGGAAGCATCGCCATCGACGGCGATTTGCTGCGCGAAGCCGATTTGCTGCCCGGCGAGCAGGTCCACGTGCTGAATCTCAACAACGGCAAACGGCTGATAACCTACGTGATCGAGGCGCCAGCGGGTTCGGGCACTGTGATGCTCAATGGGCCGGCTGCGCGGTTGGGATCGGTCGGCGACCAGGTGATTATTCTTGCCTTCGTGGTGGTTTCGGAGGACAAGGCGCGTATCATGCGGGCCAGAACGGTATATGTGGACGCCCAGAACCGCCCGTGTCCTTCGCCGCCCAAATAGTGAGAGCCGCCAACCCATCAGCGGCGGCAGCTACCTGGCGCAAACGACGCGGAAACCGACGTCGCCTTGACCGGTACCTTCTGGGCGGAAGTCGCGCGCCGCAGAACGGCATTGGAATGCCTCAGAAGCATATCCGCCGCCGCGGACAACCCGCGCCGTCGGCAACGGCGAGCCGGCTGTAGGACCTCGCGGATCCACAGCGGGCGAGTGGCGGTAATAATCCGGTGCGAAGAAGTCCGCACACCACTCGGGCAGATTGCCGTGCATGTCGTACAGCCCCCAGGCATTGGGGCGTTTCATTCCTATCGGTTGGACTCGGCCGGACGAATTGGCCGCGTACCAGGCGAACTCGGCCAGTACGGCTTCGCTGTCGCCGAACGAGAAACGGCTTGCGCTGCCGGCGCGGCAGGCGTATTCCCACTCTGCCTCGGTCGGCAGCCGGTACACTCGGCCGCTTTGCTTTTCGGCCGGCAGGTTGCTCAGGTTCTGACAAAACCCCTGGGCATTGGCAAAACTTTCCTTCATTGGTAGTTTCCCCGCCGGCGAAGCACGCAACTGTGCCTTCAACTCGTCAGAGGTAACAGTGCCCTGCTTGGTCGGGTCGTCGAGCTTCAATTCCAGGAACTCGACGTACTCGCCCTGGGTAACCTCGTACATGCCGATATAGAACGGCTTGCTGATTCGCACTCGATGCTGCGGCCCTTCGCTGGCGATATTGCTAATGTAACCAGGACTGGGGTTGCGAGCCGCGGCTTCTTTGGTCACAGCCTCGATTTCGGCCGGGGAACTGCCCATGTCGAACTCACCGGCCGAGATCAGCACCAGCTTCATCCCCAGCGAGTTTTCGATCACCCGGGGCACCCGGGTATTGGTGGGAAGTCGCCGCTCCATGCGTGCCACGTCGGCCATTCGTTTATCGAGCCGCACTTGATCGAGCGTGCTCAGGCCGCGAATGGTATTCAGGTGCAGCGGTTGCACCGGTTCGTACCAGGTGGCGGCGTGAAGGCGAAGGGAATCAGCTTCCTTCGGGTCTTTTCGCTGCTGCGCCAAGTCCCACCAGGCGTCGGCCAGCTTGATCTGCTCGACTGGCTCGTGCGGCGGAGCGTTCAACTCTTGCTCGGCCAGACTGCGCAGCAAGCGATCGCCGCACTGGGCCAGGTAGGGCAAGCCCCGCTCCCAATCGCATAGCTTCAGCGCATACCAAACACCGGCCGTCAGATTGGCGTCGGGATCATCCGGCTTTTCCTTCAACAGTTCCAGCGCCGGCTGGACGTGCTGTTGCCACCACGATTGCAGCCGGGGGATTTCCTCCATCCGGTCGCGGACTGCCTTGCGGAAGGCTTTTCCCTGCGCCCGTTGGCATACGCTGTTTGCCGCTGCGGCCACTTCTGCCGCGGCATCGAAGCGGGACTGGGCCAGTGCCGAGTCGATCACCAACTCGGCAAATTCCACAAATTGCTTGATTCTGGAAGAATCGTTGGCCGCCGGGGCAATGGCCGTGAGAATCTGCTGCTTTGCCGGCAAGGGGTCGAACTCGAATCGCTCGGCAAGCTCGTCGGCGGCCCGAAATGCCAGCGCGGTTTCACCGGCCTCGGCGGCCGCTTCCATCGACTTCTTCAAAAGCACGAATTGGTCGGCAGGACTATCTACGACTCCCATGCCTAGCCCAAACAGTTCGTAAGCCATGCGTCTTTTTTCGGCCGCCGGCGCGGCAGCGGGAATAGTAACGGTCTCGGCCAGCTTCCGCTCTGCCTGGGCAAGCTCGCTGGGGCTGGGAACCGGAGCTTTAGCGACTGGCGTACCGGCCGCCGGAGCTGTTTTTTCGGAAGGCTTCTCGGCAGTTGTCATTTCCTCTGAGTTGCCGGTTTCGCCTGTAGCCCCGGGCTGCCCCACCGGACTCTCCGCAACGGTTGCCAGCGGTTTCCAAACCGGGCGGATGTGCACTTCCTGGCCGGGAGCAACAGTCAGCTCCAACTCGAACGGCTCGTGCCCTGCCCGAAAAAGCTTCAAATGACGCTTGCCCGGTTCCACGGGCACCTGTATCTCGGCTTGTCCGGCATCGCTTGGAATGTCATAAGACCGCCCGTCGATCTCGACGCGTGGCACCTGGCGCACGTGTTGCGGCCACTGGATGACCAACTGGGGAAGTTTTTCCCAACGCGGCGCAACGGTGCGAGTTTCGCCCGGCTGGAGCGTAACGTCTTGGACGGCCGGCAAGTAGCCGTCGCGCGTAGCCACGATGCGATACGTGCCCGGGGCGCACTGGTGCCTGATCGGTCCGCTTTGTGGGATGGCCACGGGACTTCCGCTTACGGTGATCTTCAATCCCGCGCGCTGCTCAGCAGGAATGTCGAACAGTAGTGTGGTCGCCACTTCCGGTGGCGGCTCTTGCGGCGTAGAGACGGATTTCGGGGCGGTTACCGCCATTATTACTGCCAAGATGGCTACCGCTGTGGTGCCGCATCCGGCGATAGCCAGCATGAGTTTGACTTGGCGCCGATAAAGTGATCGGGAGCGAGGCTTTTCTCCTGTAGTCGATGCAGCGTGGCTACTCGGCGCTGGGCGGCCCGGTGCCGCGTGGCTCACAGCGACAGCCTCGACGGCTTCGGCAGCCTGTTTGTTCGGTGCGGCGTCGGCCGACTGGCTGGCCTGAGCCTCGGCCTCCGCGGGTGGCTCGACGGGAGCTGTAGTGCGCTTTGGTGGAGCTGGCTTGGGGGTCTGGGTAGCGATCTGTTGCCGCAGTTGTTCGTCGTATTTTGCCTTCTTTTCCGGATTTAACAGGCAGAGCTTGGCCGCCGTCACTTCGTTGAGCAGCTTCTGAGAAAGTCGCCAGTGCTTGCCGGTCTGGAAAGTACGCAAGTGCTTGGAGCGTTGATCGGCCGCGTGGGTAATTACTTCCGGATTGGACTCGAAAAGCGGCACGCCCAGCAGACGGTAATAATCCGGCGGCTGCTCTTCAGGCGGAATAGCCAACCAAGTGTAATATGGATCGAAGTGTTCCGGCATTGTCGTCTTTCGAGCACACCACTTGGATGTTATTCAGGCCCCAAAGTCAACAGCACCAACCGCTGCCGGCAGCGGGGGCGAACTGCCTGATCGCCACGACGCCCACCTGAACTGCGCCGCGTTGCGCGCCGCTTTGCGAGAACCTTTTGCCAACCGCCAGTCGTCCGGCATCGCCCTACTTGCTCAGCATCGCCCGAAACTCGGTGAAAAGGTAATGGCTATCGTGGGGTCCGGCCGAGGCTTCCGGGTGATACTGCACGCAGAAGGCCGGCAAGCGGCGGTGACGCAACCCCTCGATGGTTCCGTCGTTGAGGTTCACGTGCGTGATTTCCAGATCGCGAGGCAATCCCTCCTCGGCTACTGCGAAACCATGATTCTGACAGGTAATCTCCACGCGGCCGGTCAGCCGATTCAGCACTGGCTGATTGGCGCCGCGATGACCGAACTTGAGCTTGTAAGTCTTCGCACCGCAAGCCAATGCCAGCAGTTGATGCCCCAGGCAGATGCCGAAGATCGGCTTTCTGCCCAGCAGTTCAGCAATGGTTTTCTGGGCGTACACCAGCGGCGCGGGATCGCCCGGACCGTTGGACAGCAGCACGCCGTCGGGATTATGGGCGAGGACTTCTTCTGCCGTGGCAGTGCCGGGCAGCACAGTAACCCGGCACCCGGCGCTATACAAGTGCCGGGCGATATTCCATTTCATGCCGTAGTCCAAGGCGATCACGTGCGGGGCGTCTGGCGGCAGTTCGCCAGCCGCGTTGCCTGCAAGAGTTGCCCAGGGATGCAGGGGTTGCTGCCAGCGAAGCGGCTGCTTGGGTGCGACTTCACGAGCCAGATCACGGCCGATCAAACCTGGCACCGCCCTGGCCTTGGCCACAAGGCTTTCGTCGTTCAGATCGTGGGTCGAAAGCACTCCCCGCAGCGCGCCGTGAATCCTTATCCGCCGTACCAGCGCGCGGGTATCGATTCCCTGGAGGGCAACGATGCCGTGGCGTAGCAGGTAGCTGTGCAGATCGCCGTCGGCCCGATAGTTGCTTACCCGCCGGCTAAGCTCGCGCACTACGAAGCCCGAAAGCTGCGGCCGCAAACTCTCCACATCTTCGGCATTCACTCCATAGTTGCCAATCTGCGGGCAAGTCATGACGACGATCTGTCCCCGATAGCTGGGGTCAGTCAGAATCTCCTGATAGCCGCTCATCGAAGTGTTGAAGCAGACTTCGCCGGCTACTTCGCCGGTAGCGCCGAACGACGCACCGGTCATAACCGTACCGTCTTCCAAGGCAAGCTTTGCAATTTGCATCGAGTTCATCGGCGGTGCTACTGAGCAATAGCAGTAACTATTTACAGCATTGGCGGCCAGCCTAAAGTCGCATTGTAGTCCAGCCCGATAGCTCTTTTAACGGCTGTGGGTCTTCCGACGCAACAGAAGCACAATCCGGTTGCGTTCGGACAGCCTAAACCGAGGGCCCCTGTACCGGCGAGCAGGGGCCTGTTTTTTTGCGCCGCGCAGTTTGCCCAATCTCTCGATTTGGCGGCCCACCGACGGGCGCGGCCTTCTGGCGGACAAGTGCCTGTTTGTCTCATCCGGCCGGATCGAAAAACGGCTTCCATGAACACGCGCTCGCCGCGGCCATTTTATCCATTATACAGGCGCTACCGGGCAAACCACAGGACGGCCCTGCAAACGCAAAACTGCTGCCAGGCCGCAAAGTCTTCCTGCCCGTGCCAGTATCGACAAGCCCAGCAGACGGCTGGTTCAAGTTTGCCGCCGAATTTGGTAGTTTAATCTGTTGCGTCGTATCATCTGCGCTGGCAGCGCACATTTGGCAGTGCGATTTGGAGGGGCTCGCTGCGGGGTAGCCGGCAGGCCGGCGCGCCAAGTATCGAGAATGTGAGACAAGTATCGAGAATGTGCAAATCGACGCAAGTCTCGACTATGAAATACGATTCGGCAAGAACAAGCGGCAATAAATCGCCTAGCACAAAACCGCCGCGCGACTGCATCCCGCCCGGCAAGTCGCTGTGCGATTTTTGCACGGCCAAGTGCTGCCGATACTTCGCGGTGCAGATCGACAAGCCTACCACCTGGCAGGAGTTCGATTCCATCCGCTGGTTTCTCATGCATTACGGGGCTGCCGTTTTCACCGAAGAGGGTAATTGGTATTTGCTGGTTCATTCCCGTTGCAAACACCTTCAGGAAGACAACCGTTGTGCCATTTACGACCAGCGGCCCGAGATCTGCCGCCAGTACGCCACCGACAAGTGCGAATATCCCGACGATTGGGTCTACGACCAGTATTGGGAGACGGCCGAACAGATCGAACAGTACGCCGAGGCGGTGCTTGGGCCACGTCGGGGAGCCGGCTTCCGCACGCCAAAGCCCAAGCCGACCAAACCGGCAAGCCAGTAGTTGTTGCGGAGGACACAAGGCGAATGTGCTAAGGCGGCTATGTCGTATCGCGTGTAACGCTGACAGGCAGCACGCCAAACGGAGTCGGCCAGTGGTGATGAAGCAATTATCGCAGAAGCAGTTGTAACAGGGCGGAAATGCCGCCGCTGATAAAGCAATCCTTACCCGGCAGAAACGCCAGATATTGCTGATTTAGCGTTGGTTTCCCGGCAGAAACGGCAGAAATTGTAGTCAGCGTGCAGTATTCTGCCGGCAGCTCGAAGAAGGTCATCAACCAGCATGTGTGCAGCGCGAATCGAACCGCGAACGCTCAAAGGATTCCGCGATTACTTGCCGGAAGTGATGATCGTTCGTGAACAACTGATCGACACCGCTCGGCGAGTGTTCCGTTCGTATGGATACGCCCCGATCGACACGCCGGCTTTGGAGTATCTCGAAATCCTTTCAGGCAAGGGCGGCGAGGAGACCGACAAACAGCTTTACCGATTCCAGGACCATGGAGGACGCTGGGTCGGCTTGCGTTTCGATCTGACCGTTCCCTTGGCCCGCTTCGCGGCGCAGCACATCGGCCGGTTGGGAACTCCGCTGAAGCGCTATCATATCGCTACTGTATGGCGCGGCGAGAACACCCAGCGCGGCCGATACCGCGAGTTCATGCAATGCGACTTCGACATCATCGGCACCTGCGGCCTGGCAGCCGACATCGAAACTGCCTTGGTAATCCACGATCTGCTGTCGGCGCTGGGGTTTTCAAAGTTTTCCATTCGGCTCAATAACCGCCAGGTGCTCAACGGGTTTTTGGAATTGCTGGGGCTGGGCGATCGCTCGGCGGCGGTGTTGCGTGCGCTGGACAAACTGGCCAAGGCCGGCGCCGAGCATGTCGTCGCCGAAATGACCGAAACGGCCGGCGCTACCCAGCAGCAGGCCGAGGAAATCCTGCGGCTGGGAAGAATCTCCGGCGGCAATCGGCAAGTGCTTGCCGAGGCCAAACAGATGTTGCGGGGAAACCAGCAAGGGCTTGCCGGTATAGAGCAACTCGAACAGATGCTGGCCGCGCTGGCTGCCGCCGGACTGCCAGAGGCTCGTGTGCGAATCGACTTGTCCATCGCTCGCGGACTGGATTATTACACCGGTACGGTGTACGAGACGTATTTGGATGATCTGCCGGGCATTGGTAGCGTGTGTTCGGGCGGGCGATACGACAACCTGGCCGAGATTTTCACCGACGTGCAGTTGCCCGGCGTGGGCGCATCTTTGGGTCTGGACCGCCTGCTGGCGGCGATGGAAGAACTGGGAATGGTTCAAAAGGCCTCTGCGACTGCCCCGGTGTTCATCGCCTTTTTCGACAGCCAGCGCTTGCCCGACTACCTGCGCCTGGCCGCCGCGTTGCGCGCCGCCGGGATCGGGGCCGAGGTCTTTCCCGAGCCGAAAAAGCTGAGCCAGCAACTTAAATACGCCGATCGGCGTGGTTTCCGCGTGGCGCTGATCGTCGGTGAAGAGGAGTTTCGGGCAGGTCTGTGCCGGATCAAAGATTTGCAGCATGCGACACAGCAAGATGCACCGCTGGAACCGCACGGCCAACCGATTATCGCCGCCGTGCGCCAGATTCTGGCAGGCGCCCCGACGTAGCAGGGAATTGTTGTGCTTCGCGCGGGGAAAATGATACGTTTTCCCACCGAAAACGGCGCATTTCTGCCCGCGCGGAGTATATCAGCAGCCCGTAATTGTCATCCGTCGCACCGTGCGAGCATTGCCGAGCAGTTGCCGTGGCCAATCGCGACAACCATTACGAAGCGGCCTTCGAGGAGTACTTGCGCACCCGCGGTATTCCCTATGTGGCCGTCGATGAAGCCCGGCGCAGCGTGATGGCCGACGGGGCTTCGATCAAGAGCCTGGACTTCATCGTTTCCGGCCCTGGAGGCACGGCCTGGCTGGTGGACGTCAAAGGCCGGCGATTTCCTTCCGGCGAGGAGCAAAAGCAGTATTGGAAGAACTGGTCCACGCGCGACGATCTGGCCAGTCTTGCCCAGTGGGAACGGCTGTTCGGCGAGAAATTCCGCGGACTGTTCGTGTTCGCTTACGAAGTGCTGGGCACACGTGCGCCGCTGCCGGCAGAACAACTGTTCGAGCACCGCGGAGTTCTTTATGGGTTTGTAGCGGTGACTCTGGCCGATTACGCAGCACATGCCCATCTGATTTCTCCAAGTTGGGATACCGTGGCCATGCCGGCGGCAGTGTTCCGCCAGTTAGCCCGTCCGCTGGATGAGTTGCTTGGTGTGGCTGTGGACCAAGACGGCCAGTAGCGGGTTTCAGCTATCGCGTAAGCCGGTTCCAGTTCAGGCATTTTTTCCTTGAGGCTGCACTTTCCGAAAAAAGTCGCAAGTCATTGTGAAATGATGGTTTACGAAAAACAGTTTTTCGACGCGGCCAAAACCGCAACTTGTTGCTAAATAACGGCCTGCCAGAACCGCCTCGTGCGTTTTTCGGAAAGTGCAGCTTGAGGTAGAGGCGTAAACAATTTGGTTTGCGCGGGCCGAAGTTCTACGTTCTTCCTTTGAAAAACGTCGCACTGCTGGTCCTGGGAGCTATAAAGCCCCAGCGCCGGTTGCCGGCGGTGGCATTTAACTCCCCCCAAATATAGCCCCACTTCAGAGTGGCACTTCGTCGGTTTTCCCGTCAGATTCGCTACCGGGAAGTTTTCTCCGGCCGCGCCAAAGTGCACCATTTGCCCTGCCTCTGGCCAGAAAAAGGTACGGTACTGGTAGACGGCGACTTCTGAGCGGCCTGCGTGAAACGATTTGCCGTCGCGGGTACTTTGCACAGCCCGTCGCAGAAGCGGCCCATATTTGCCGCCGACTCAGCCACAGCCGCCGACTGTGCCACAGCGGCGATCGTGTGGCCTCAGGACGGGTTTGTGGCACGGTTGCGCTTCGCGTGGGAAACTTTGAGGAGGTCAGGCCGTATGGTGGAAGTCAATTTGTCACCGCCACCCACGCTGGAGCGCTTGTTGCGGCGCATCGACGAAATCTCCACTCTGCCGCACGTCGCCCTGCGGTTGATGGAAGTGGCCAACGATCCCAACTCCAGCGCTTCGGACCTCAAGCAGGTGCTGGAGAACGACCCGGCGCTGAGCGCGCGGGTGCTGCGGTACGTCAACTCTGCCGCATACGGCATGCGCACCAAGATCACCAATCTTCAGGATGCGATCGCGTATCTTGGGCTGAAACAATTGCGGAACCTGACCATGGCCGCTTCGGTGGCCGAACTGTTCCGCAAAGACGAAGCCATCGGCCCGTACCGCCGCTCGGAACTGTGGCGGCACATGGTGTCGGTGGGCATCTGCGCCCGGCTGATCGCCATGCGGCGGAAGATGAAGAACTTCGACGACGTTTTCCTGGCGGGTCTGCTGCACGACATCGGCATAATCTTGGAAGACCAGCACTGCCACGCCCATTTTGCCGCTATGATCCGCTCGTTGGATAGCAGCAAGACGCTGATCGAAAACGAGCAGGAGATACTAGGTTTCGATCACGCGCGGCTGGGCGACAAAGTGGCCGAAATGTGGCGCTTTCCCGACGCCACCCGCGCGGCGATTCGCTGGCACCACAATTCGGCCAACTACCGGGGCGAACACGCCGAGATGCTTTACTGCGTGGACGCGGCCAACCTGATCTGCTCGCTCAAGGGTGCCACATCGGTAGGCGTGCAATTGGTGCGGCTGGCGCCGGTGGCCATGCAGGCCCTCTCGCTGGCAAAGGAAGACATCCTGGTACTGGCCGAAGACCTGGAAGCCGAACTTGCTCGCAACGCCAGCCTGTTCCAGGCATAGGACAGTGTACAAGCCGTGGGCGACCTGCTGTTTCAAGACATATCTGCGCTGCTGGCAGCGGATGTCGGCGGCGGCGGAGCGTTGCCGCAGCAACCCTCCGTCGATCCGCCCGAGGGTGCCATTCTGCGCACTCGGCTGAAACATCTTCAGGCCGAGCATCAGACGCTGCGCGAGTCTTACGCCGAAGCGCTAGCCGCGGCTATCGAGCAGCGCGAGCAGCGGCTCCGCGAGCAGCAGCAGTACACTGCCCGCCTCCAGCAATTGCACCGGCAAAACGAATTGATTCTCAACTGCGCCGGCGACGGGATCGTGGGTTTGGACGCCGCTGGGCGTGCGATTTTCGTCAACCCAGCAGCAGCCCAGATGCTGGGCTATAGCGCCGAGGAGCTGCTGGGCAAAGCGCTGCATCAGATGGTTCATCACTCGCGGCCCGACGGCACAGCTTATCCGCCCGAACAGTGCCCGATCTGCTGCGCTTCGCATTGCGGCCAGCGGTCCACCTCCGGGGAAGATATGTTCTGGCGAAAAGGCGGCCAGTGCTTTCCCATCGAGTTCACCCGCGCGGCAATCGTCCAGGAGGGGGAACAGTCTGCCGCAGTGGTGACGTTCCGCGACATCACCCAGCGCCGCCTGCTGGAAATGCGGCTGCGGCAAGCGCAGAAGCTGGAGTCTATTGGCCAACTGGCCGCCGGCATCGCCCACGAAATCAACACGCCTACCCAGTACATCGGCGATAACATCCGCTTCCTCCAAGACGTGTTCGAGGACCTCAGCCCCGTGCTGGCCGTCTGCCGCGAAGCGCACGAGGCGCTTCAGCACGGGCAATCTCCCGCCGAATTGCTGCAACGGGCGGCAACGGTCTTCGCATCGCTGGATGTCGATTACCTGAGCAGGGAAATCCCGCTGGCCATCCAGCAATCGCTGGAAGGACTGGAACGAGTGGCCAGGATCGTCCGTTCGATGAAGGAATTCTCCCATCCCGGCGGCGAGGAAAAGCAGGCCATCGACCTCAACCGCGCCATCGAAAGCACTCTGACCGTCTCGCGCAACGAGTGGAAGTATGTGGCCGATGTGGAAACCGATCTGGACCCCAACCTGCCGCCGGTATGGTGTCTGCCGGGCGACATCAACCAGGTGCTGTTGAACCTGATCGTCAACGCCGCGCATGCCATCGCCGAAAAGAACGGCAACGACCGTTCACAGAAGGGCAAGATCGTCATCAGCACGAAAAGTGACGTCGGGTGGGTGGAGATCCGCATCAGCGACACCGGCGTGGGAATTCCCCCGCACATCCGCGACAAAGTGTACGATCCTTTCTTCACCACCAAGCCGGTCGGCCGAGGCACAGGGCAAGGACTGGCCATCGCACACGCGGTTGTCACCGAACGACACGGCGGCACGATCGACTTCGAAAGCCAGGTGGGCCACGGCACAACCTTCATCGTTCGCTTGCCGCTCGGAAAGAAAACGCCCGGCGGAGAGACCAAATGAGCAATCACATAATGTTTGTCGATGACGAACCGGCGGTGCTCGATGCCCTGCGACGGGTACTGCACGAGTATGCCAAGCAGTGGATGATGACGTTCGTCCAAAGTGGCGAAGAAGCCTGGCAACGACTGCTCCAGGAAGAGTACGACGCGGTGGTGGCCGACATCAAAATGCCGGGCCTGAACGGCCTGGAGCTGCTGCGACGACTGCGCGAGCACGAGAAGACCAACACCGTGCCGGTGGTATTCCTGACCGGTCTGAACCAGCAGGACCTGAAGCAGAAAGCACTGGAGCTGGGCGCGGTCGATCTGCTGAACAAGCCCGTCGACAAGGCACAACTCGTGGCTCGTATCGGCAACGTGCTGCGGCAAAAGTCGTACGAAGACCAGTTGCGCCAGGCAAACGCCCTGCTGGAGCAGAAAATCCAGCGGCAAAACGCTGCCCTGGCCCAGGCGCGGCTGAGCGTCGTCTGCCGCCTGGCCAAAGCCGCCGAGGTGCGCGACGAGCAGACGGGAAACCACGTAATCCGGGTGGGATGCTACAGTCGGGCGATAGCCGCCGCTATGAACCTCGAACCGGCGATTCAGGAAATGCTCCTGCTGGCCGCCCCGCTGCACGACATCGGCAAGATCGGCATTCCCGATCGCATCCTGCTGAAGCGCGGTCCGCTCAGCGATGGCGAATGGGCCGTGGTGCAGCGGCACTGCGTGATCGGCTAT
>Ga0308412_1001600_pt1 | contig 12316 bp, 4 predicted proteins | sample HotsprottomLayer_FD_202357 | JGI IMG/M metagenome (GOLD analysis project Ga0308412, IMG submission 202357) | Hot spring phototrophic mat microbial communities from Octopus Spring, Yellowstone National Park, Wyoming, United States -... | ecosystem: Environmental > Aquatic > Thermal springs > Hot...
ATTGAAAGATCACTCCTGGTGTCAAATCGAGATGAAGTCAAATCGGAAGGAGCAATGGGAACGAGGGCAGGGCACACCCAGGTGACTTCCTCCCCCGCGGAAAGACAACCCAGGCGAACAAGCCGGGCCGGGACGAATACGATGATGATGGGGCGGAGAGGACGCGAACCTCCGTGTCGTAATCTTCACGTCACAGAGACTCCACGAGCCTTCTTCGAGACTACCATGAAGATGGCACAAACTCCATCCTCGCTGGCTAAACCACTCTCTTGACTTTTCCAACTCCAACGGTCTTGCAACCTCGAATCGACCGTGGTACCATGCACTCATGGAGCCACCGCACCGAGCGTAGGGATCGTTCGGCGGATTCGTTCGGCGCGATCTTCATTTTTCCCACGGGATTCGGCGGCAGCGGCTAAAGTTCGGTTAGATTGATCGCGCAGAGCGCTACGGGACCGGCTGGCCTTGGTATCGTGGGGCGCTGTGCGTGATCGAGTCGGACCTTGGGGGGCATGCGACGTTGACGTTCTTGACGGTGTTGCCACCGAATCGGTCTGATTGGTTTATCCGATGGTCCCGTCGTCCCACCGAGATGTCCCTGGTTTTTTAATCGGATTCGGAACGACCGCATTCCCGACCGCGGCGCGAAGACAGTCCCCACCACGAGGTGTTCCACCATGAGATTCGGCCTGTTCCGCGGCGCCAGCCGCCGCGCTTGGCGTCCCGTCACTCGGCGCGCCGATCGGTTCCGGCTCTTCGCCAAGCCCGAAGCGTTTGAAACCCGTCAACTTTTGACCGTGTTCGTGGTCAAGAGTCTGAGTGGCAACGTGGCGGATCAGAACTCGTTGCCCTGGGCGATCCAGCAGGCTAACAACACCCCTGGCTTCGATGAGATCGTCTTCGACATCCCCGGCGACGGGCCGCACACCATCACGCTGACGACCCCGCTGCCCACCATCACCGAGCGGGTGGCGATCAACGCCTTCACCCAGGCCGGCGCTCAACCCAACACGCTTGAGTTCGGCAACAACATGATTCCCGGCGTGATTCTGCGGGGGCCGGGCGTGGGCGTGGGGGCCGGGTTCCGCTTCCAGGGGGAGGAGGCCTCCGGCTCGATCCTCCAAGGCTTCTCGATCGCCAACTTCCAGGACGGCGTGGCGATTCAGGGCGCGTCGAACGTCGCGGTGCTGGGCAACCTGATTGGGGTAGACGGCAACATCGGCCGCGACGGCGTGTTGATCGACCAGACCGCCAACCGCGTCGTCATCGGCGCGCCATCCCCTGCTGCGCGCAACGTCATTGGCGGAGCGGGTCGTCACGGTCTGAACGTGGCTGGGTTCCAGGCGGTCATTCAAAACAACTACATTGGTGTGGACCGGGATGGAACGACGCCCCGACCCAACCAAGGCGATGGTTTGAACCTGACCGGCGGCGAGATTTTGGTGGGCGGTCTTTTGCCGGGACAGGGCAACGTCATTTCGGCCAACACAGGCCGAGGCATCTTCGTCGGCCCCGCGATTGTGGTGGACACCATCGCCTCGTTTATCCCCGAATCCGAGCCGGTCCCAGTTCCCGACGCCGACGCCAATGGTCCCGGCGTTTTGGAAGTGCCGATCTTCGTCGATGAGGGCGGCGATATCATCAACCTCGCTGTCAGTCTTGAACTGGAGCATCCCCGTTCCCAGGACCTGCGCCTCACCCTGATTGGTCCCGACGGCACCGAGATTCTCCTCGCCAATCAACGCGGAGATGGCCCCGACAACTATTTCTTCGTGACCTTCGCCGAAGGTGGCGACCCATTGCCTCCCGCCGGCGTTCCTCTGGACATTCTCGGCATTTACCAGCCGGAGCAATCGCTGGCTGGATTCGTTGGTCGCCCGGTGCGCGGCAATTACATCCTGCGGATCGAGGACCTGGTTCCCGGCGAGGAGGCTTTGTTGGGTCTCTTCCGCTGGGAGCTAAACCTCACCCGCCGCGTCTCCGACAACACCATTCAAAACAACACCATCGGCACCGACGTGTTGGGTGTCCTCGACCGCGGCAACGGCAACTTCGGCGTTGTGCTTTCAGGCGCGACCAACACGGTTCTGGGCGACCCGGCCGGTCAAGCAGGCAACTTGATTTCCGGCAACAACAATGGCGGTGTCCTGGTCACTGGCGCGTCGGCCGCCAACAACCGGATTCTGGGCAACACCATCGGCACCAACCGCGCCGGCAACGCTCCTCTTGGCAGCCTGGGCGTGGGCATCAGCGTCGTCAACGCCGCCAACACCATCATCGGAGCCCCCGGCGCAGGCAATCTGATTGCCGGCAACGCCGGCGGCGGCGTTCAGGTCACCGGTGCGTCGGCCACTAACACCACGATCCTCGCCAACATCATCGGAGCCAGCCGCGACGGAACCGCCGCCGTGCCCAACGGCGGGGTCGGCGTGTTGATCGAGTCGGCCACCGCCACCATCCTCGGAGCCCCCGGCGCGGGCAACCTGATCGCTGGCAACACCCAGCAAGGGGTGGTCACCCGAAACGACCAGGCCACCGTGATTCAAGCTAACCGGATTGGTCTATCGGCGGCGGGCGTGACCGCGATTCCCAACGGCGGTGATGGTCTGTTGATCGACGGCTCGGCCGGCCTGGTGGTCGGTGGCACGTCGCCGGCGTTCGGCAACGTGATCTCGGGCAACAACGGCAACGGCGTCGCATTGGCCAACCGGTCCACCCCTCAGGCGGCCACCGTCGCCTCGCCCGACACGGGGTTGGCTATTCCCGACAACCCCGCCTCCACTGGCGGCCCCACCGAGCCCCCGGTGGTCGCCTCGCTAACGCTCGACCCCGACGCCTTCCCCGGCGTCTTCACCGCGGCCCGCGTCCGGGTTCAAATCAACCACAGCTTTGTGAGCGACCTGCGGCTGACCCTGGTGACTCCCAGCGGCGACCGTATCCTGCTGATGAACCGACGCGGCGGCGACGCGGTCAACATGAACGTCCTCTTCGATCCCACCGCGTCTCAGCCGATCGCTACCCAGACTCGTCCCGCCGGTTCGCCACTCAACGGCACCTTCCGGCCCGAAGGGAATCTGGCTGTTCTGGTCGGTCGGGCGATGGCCGGCGAGTACCGCCTGGAGATCGTCGATCTCGCCGCTCAAAACGTCGGCACCCTCGTCAACTTCCAACTCGAATTCAACTTCACTCGTTTCAACACCGACGCGGTTCTTCAAAACAACACGATTGGACTTGATCCCACCGGCGTCGTTCCGGTCCCCAACACTGGCAATGGTGTGCGGATCAACGGCATGAGCGGCGCGACGATTCTAGAAAACCTGATCTCCGGCAACTTCGGCAGCGGCATCCTCCTGGCGCAGGCTCCCGGCTTGAACGACCTGGGGGTGCGGGTCGAGGCCAACCGCATCGGCGTTGGCTCCGATGGCGTGAGTTCTCGGGGCAACCGGCGTCACGGCGTGGAGATTCAATCGACCTTCGGCCACCAAATCGTGGGCAACACCATCGCAGGTAACCTGCTTGACGGCGTGAACGTCACGGGTGATCCAGGGCCTTCGGCCCGTCCAGTGACGATACAAGGCAACCAGATTGGTCTGCCCACCGCCCCCAACCAGCAAAACGGCGTCTTCCTCAACGGAGCGCGCCGGGTTCTCATTGGCGGTGAAGCCCCCGGCCAGGGTAACGTGATCCAGAGCAACAACCTCAACGGCGTTGCCACGGTCAACAACGCGATCAACAATCAAATCATCGGCAACCGGATCTTCGGCAACATCCAGGGGCTGCCGATCGACCTGAACTCCGACGGTGTGACCCCTCTGGAGATCGCTGCCGCTCCGACCCTCACTCAAGTCCTCACCTCCAGTGGACAGACCCTTTTCAGCGGCTCGTTCCAAGGCGTGCCCAACGGCGTGTATCGAGTGGAATTCTTCGCCGACGACCAGCCGTTCCCCAGCGTCTTCGGCGACGCCCGCTTCTTGCTGGGTTCAGTCGAGTTGGTCGCCGACGCAACGGGTGTTGTGACGTTCGACCAGGTGGCGATTCCCAACCCTGAAAACCTTGGCCCCTACTACACCGCCAGTGCCACCTTGCGCACCGGCGGCACCACCCAATTCGGTGCGACCTTCCCCCAACTCACCGCCGACATCGCCACCACATTCCGCAACCTACCGACCTCGGTAACGATCGGACAGACCTTCACCTACGATATCGTCGTGACCAACCTAGGCAACGACACGGCCGCGTCGGTCTTCCTGTTCCATCGTCCCCCGGCCAATGTTCAGGTGTTGGGACAACCTACCATCCTGGTTCCGCCCAACGGCGCGGTGGCCGCCTTCACCAACGGCAACGTCGTGGGGGTGATTCCCACGCTGGCTCCCGGTGCCGAGTTTGTGCTGAGGGTTCAAGCGCGGGTGAGTGCGTTCGTCACCCCCACGGTTTTGACCGCCACGGCCACCTCCAATGAACTCGATCCCTCCCTCGACCCTCCGGGCAACAACACCGGCACCTCCCAACTCGTCATCGACGCCGAAGCCAGCGCCTTCCAGTTCGCTCAGGCTCAGGTCTCGGTGGCCGAAAATGTCGCAGGCGGCCTGCTGACGATCGAGGTCCAGCGGGTTGGCGGCACGGCTGGCCAGGCGACCGTGCAGGTGGCGGTCGTTGGCGGCACGGCAGTCCTCGGCGTCGATTTCGCCGGCCCTGCCCTAGCTACTTTGACCTTCGCGGATGGTCAGGCCAGCCAAACCCTAATCTTCACCATCGTCAACAACACGCTGGTCGATGGCGACCGCACCATCGTGTTGCAACTGGCCAACCCCTCGATCGGCAACCTCGGCGACCTTGCGCTGCTGACCATCACCATCGTCGATGACGACGGCAACACCGGCGGCGGCGCGGGTGGACCTCCGACCGGCGGCGGGACGACTCTTGGCCGCTTGCTCAACTTCCCCGGTCAAGTTTTCGGCGTGGGCCAAGGACGAATCCTCAACGGCTTCATTGTCGATCTTCCGGCCAACTTCAACCTCGGAGCCGTGTCGCTGGCCTCGTTCTCGTTGATGGCCCCCGGTAACGACGGTCTGCCCGGCACCAACGATGATCAGGCGATCGCCCTGACCAGCATCCGACCGATCCCCGGAACCCGTCAGATTTACGTGACCACGGCCCAACCCTTCTCGCTAGATCGGGCCCACACCCTCCTCATCGACGGCGAGCTCGCGGGCGACGCGGTCAACGACTTCGTGGCCACCCTGTTCTTCACCGAGACCCCAGTGGTCGCCGCTCCGGTCTTCCCGCCGGTTCTTCCCGACCCCCAACCGATCCCTGCGCCGGCTCCGCCCGTCGCGCCTACTCCCAACCAACCGGTCCGCCCCGCCGACACCCAACGCCGTCGCCCCCGCCTGGGACGTGTTGGCCAACTCAACTACGCTCCCCTTCGTCCAACCAATCCTCAATCACAGCGTCGTCCCAACGCGCGTCGCGGCGGCTTCCGACCCCGCGGCTGATCCCCGCCTCGTCTTGATCCTCCCGCCGGACGACCTCAGCCTCCGTCAACTTTGATCACCCACCCCCTTGACTTCCGGGGTGGGTGACTCCAGAATCGCGCATGGGGAGATCGAACCGGTCGCAATTACAACCCACTCGACCTCCCCACCCTCGCGGGCGTAATTCAGTGGTAGAATGCCAGCTTCCCAAGCTGGACGTCGTGGGTTCGAATCCCATCGCCCGCTTCATCGCTAGTTCTTCGCGCCGTCCCAATCAAGCCAACGGGGCCGTCATGTCGTGGGGGAGGACGTGATCGCCTGAATCGCGGCTTGGAAGAAGCGCAGGCCGTCAGGGGTGGGGAAATGGTCCCCGGCGGGGTCGCGGCGGGTCCAAAGGGGATGATGATAGGGCAGGATGAAGCGTTCGGGGTGCGGCATCAGACCCAGCACCCGGCCGCTGGGGTCGATCAGGCCGGCAATTCCGCAGGGGGAGCCGTTGGGGTTGTCCGGGAAGGCGACGGTGGGTTGTCCCTGGGCGTCCACGTAGCGAAACGCGACCAAACGTTGTTGGTCGAGTCGTTGAGGTCCTTCAGGGTCGGTGGTGACGAGCTTGCCCTCGCCATGAGCCGAGGGGATTTCCAGAATCGTGTCTTGGAGGTGGGTTAGCCAGGGGGAGTCGGGTCGCGGGCCGACCGCCAGGCGGACCCAGCGGGTGACGTAATGTCCCACGTCGTTGTGGGTGAGGGTAGCGCTCACTCCGGTGGAGGGACCGGGCAATAGACCGGTGCGGACCAACACTTGAAAACCGTTGCAGATGCCTAGGATCAGCCCGCCCTGCTCGACGAAGCGGGTCAAGGCGTCTCCCAACGCGTGAGTCAAGCGGGCGGCCAAAATGGTACCAGCCCCCAGGTCGTCGCCGTAGGAGAAGCCGCCGGGAATCGTCACCACTCGAAACCGATCTAGCAGGCGGGGCGATTCCAAAAGACGGTTGACGTGATGAACCTCGACCGCGGCCCCGGCCAGTTCCCAGGCCCGCGCTGTCTCCTCGTCGCAGTTGGTCCCCGGCGCGCGGAGGATTAACACAGGGGGGGAACTCATGGCGGTAGTCGTCCTTCAAACAAACGGGTCGAATGGTTGAAGTGAGTGGGAAACGACAATGGAATGCGGATAAGTGATAAGTGGAGTTGAGTGGAATGCCCCGCGTCGGGGATTGAAGCCGTAGCGCGGGGCGGAAGCGGCAGGGACGCGACCAGGAGGATAACCGCCCAGGGACCAGATGGGCAACGCGAGTCGAATCAATAGGTTTCGTTGTAATTGGCGTTGTAGTCGGCTTCGGAGCGGTAGGCCAGCTTGAGTTTGAGCAAGTCGGTTTCGTAGATTTGCGAGACGAAGTCGGCAGCGATCTTGAGCCGGGAGGAGGCAGTCTTGCCGCCGAAGTCGTCGCGCGAGCCACGGCGGAACTCGATGACACCAACATGCTTGGCGTGGTTCTTGACGTAATGCACCCCAGGGATGCCGTCGGTGTCGCCGGTGATCAGCAGCGCCACGTCGTAGGTATCGCGCAGCGCAATCATATCCACCGCCATGCTAGTATCAAGTCCTTTTTCATTGATGGTGTGGTGAAGCAGGTCGATTTTCCAGTGTCCCTCCTGACGGATTTCGACGAAGTCGGTCGCGGCTTGAACGCCGTAGTAGAACCGCTTCTTGCGGTCTAGAGCTCGTTTTTTGCCTTCATACCATTCGCGGGTTTCGGCCAAGCAAAGATCCCAGGCTTCCTCGGCGCGACGTTCAAGGGGCAGGTCGGGCAGACGTCGGGAGACGTCCTCCAGATAGCTATCCCGTAGACGGGGGTTGGTCTCGAAACGTTGACGCAACCGGGAGATGGCTTTGGGATCGTTGAGGTCCCACTCATCCATTTTGCCGACCACATACCAATAAATGCGGGCATGTTGGGCAGTGGGCCAAGCCGCACCGTCGGCGAAGGTACGGCCCCAGAATTGGACGCTTTCCTCAAAAACGTAGCGATAGAACGACCCGTAGTCGTCCACCCGCAAGTTGAGATGCTTGAGGACGCCGTCCAGATGCGAACCGTCCACCAAGGTGACAAAACGCATAACCATTGGCATGGGAGTTGTCCTTTGTGAAGTTGGGCGATTGGTGTGTCGAGGACACATGAGGTGGGAGGAAGATAAGGAAGCCAGGAGTGATCCAGCGCGTGGTCCGGAGGTATGCGGGTTTGGCGGAAACGAGGCGAAACGAGCGGAGCTCACGTTCAAGACCAAGGCGACCAACGAGACGAAGTGAGCCGAGCCAAGGCTGGAGCAGCGGCTCCTGCATACTTGCTGGCGGGACGACGGCGGGGCAATGAAAACGGGTGCAAGGCAAAGCAAGGCGGATCAAGGCGGTGGAGCAACGGCGAGGCCAAGAAGAGGGAACCCGTGGCGTGGCGTTGGTGAGGGTTGCCTTGAGCTTGAGCTCGAGTTTGAGAGTGTGGCGAGGTTGGCGGAATCGTCCAATCAAAGCGTGTCATCGTCGAGGTCGCGTAGGAAGGCCTGGCGCAATTGGTCTAATCCGAGCGAGACGACGGCGAGGGCAGGGTCGTGGAGTCCGGTGATGCTGAGGAGCGGTTCGTCAAGGACTTGCCCAATGCGGGCGGCGGGTAGGTCGCGGGTCAAGGTGGCCAGTTCGGGTTCGCGGTCAGGTTCGACCTCCAGCAGGAACCGCCCTGGGGTTTCGGCGAAGAGGGCGACGGCGTCGTGTTCCACCGCCTCGTCGCGTGGCAGGAGGTGGAGTTGGGCCGAGAGACCCAGGCCGCCTGCCAGAGCCATTTCGGCCAGACCGACCGCCAGCCCGCCTTCGTTGAGGTCATGACAAGAGCGGACCAGGCCGGACGCGATCGCCTGGTGAATCGCGCGGAAGATCCGCAGGTTCAGCGCCGCCTCCTCCACTTCAGGAATCACCCCGCCGGTGCGTCCGGTGGCAAGGGTCCAATGGGAGCCGGCCAGATGAGGTCCAGTTTGCCCCACGATCCACAGGGCGTTGCCGGACCGTTTGAGGTCCATCGTCACGCAGTCTTGAACATCCGGGACGATGCCCAAGGCAGAGATCAGCAGCGTAGGTGGGATCGTCAGGGTGGTCTGGCCGTGACGATATTCATTGTTGAGGCTGTCCTTGCCGGAGATGAACGGGGTTTGGTAGGCCAGGGCGAAGTCGTGGCAGGCTTGGGCGGCCAGGACCAGTGACCCCAGGGTCTCGGGCCGGTTGGTATTACCCCAGCAGAAGTTGTCCAACAGCGCGACGCGGGAGGGATCGGCCCCCACGGCGACCACGTTGCGGATTGCCTCGTCAATAGCGAGCCCGGCCATTGCGTAGGGATCGAGATCGCCAACTCGGTTGTTGATCCCGCAGCCGATCGCCAGGCCGCGGGGCTGATCGGGACGGGGCAGGATCACCGCCGCATCGCCGGGGCCATGTCCTTGGGGACCGACTAGGGGTTTGACGACGGTGCGGGCTTGCACCTCGTGGTCATATTGCCGGACGATCCACTCCTTCGAACAGATGTCCCAGTGACTCAGAATCGTCAGCAGATCGGCATTGTAGGTGGCGATGGGCGGGGCACCCTGGCCGCTGGAGCCGCCGGGCAGCGGCGGCTTGAGGGGTTGGGGAGCGACCCGGTTGTGACGAGCGCGACGCAACACGTCAGGGCGTCCGCCGTGAAGGAACTCCATGCCGAGTTGGCCAACCACCTCCCCCTGGTAGCGGAGGGTGAGCGTCCGGTCGTCGGTGAAACGACCCAGCACTGTCGCCTCGACATCCTCCCCGGCGGCCAATTCGCGCAGCGCCTCCCAATGCTCGGGGGGAACCGCCAGGATCATCCGTTCCTGGGCTTCGGAGATCCAGATTTCGGTGGGGGTGAGTCCCTGGTATTTGAGGGGGGCAGTTTCAAGATCAACCACGGCCCCGGTCTGTTCGCCCATTTCGCCGATGGCCGAGGAGAAGCCACCGGCCCCGCAATCGGTTACGCTGCGGAACAACGCGCGGTCGCGGGCTTGGATCAACACGTCGGCAAGAGTCTTCTGAGTGATCGGGTTGCCGATCTGCACCGCGCCTCCAGAGACCGTCTCACTCTCTTCAGTCAGTTCGAGAGAGGAGAAGGTCGCGCCGTGGATGCCGTCGCGGCCGGTGCGGCCGCCGAGGACCACGATGAGATCGCCGGGCCGGGCGGTTTTGTCCACGGCGTTGAGCGGGATCAGGCCAACGGTGCCGCAAAAGACCAAGGGGTTACCAACGTAGCGGGGATCGACCACGAGCGCGCCGTTGACCGTGGGGATGCCCATGCGGTTGCCGTAGTCGCGGACTCCGGCGACCACCCCGCGTAGAACGCGGCGGGGGTGCAGGGTGCCGGGCGGCAGCTGCTCGGCGGGGAGGTTGGGCGGGGCAACGCAGAACACGCTGGTGTTGCAGATCGGTTTGGCTCCGCGTCCAGTGCCCAGGGCGTCGCGGATGACCCCACCGAGTCCGGTGTTGGAACCGCCGTAGGGGTCGATCGCCGAGGGATGGTTGTGAGTCTCGACCTTGAACGAAACGCCGTATTCCTCATCGAATTGGATCACCCCCGAGTTGTCGGCGAAGACGCTCACCAGCCAATCCAGGCCGTGGCGTCCGACGAGTTCGCGGGTGGAGCGGAACACCGTCTCGCGCAAAAGGTTCGTGATAAGCTGGTCTTCGAACTCAATCCGCCCTTTGAGGGTTTTGTGGGAGCAGTGTTCGCTCCAGGTCTGGGCCAGGGTCTCCAGTTCGATCTCAGTCGGTTCGCGGCCTCGATCGCGGAAGTAGGTCTGGATTGCCTTCATCTCTTCCAGCGAGAGGGCGAGTTGCCCGCGCCGGGAAACCTCGATTAAGGCGTCGTCCTCGAGGTCGCGCAATGGGACTTCGACCCGTCGCGGCTGGGCGTGGGCATTGGCAGGGCGGATTGCCGGGGAGGGCCGCGAAATAGCGGCGAGGTTTCCCTGGATCGCCATCTCGACGGCGTCGTTGACCAGAACCCGGCTGACGAGGCGTTCGCGTTGGTCGGCCGGGCCATCGATCCTGTAGCTGCGCACGCCACGCACCGAGTTGACCGGCCAGCCGAGGGTGGCGAGCAAGGCCCGGGCGTTGTCGGCTTGAGGGTCGGTCACACCGGGCTTGAGCAGAACGTGAATCCACGGCGACCCGTTCGAGGCAGACGCCGGATCGCTAGTCTGGAGCGCAGGGCTTTCGCCGGCGGGCAGCAGGTGAAGGGTTTCCACCACGGGGTCGCTCAACCAGCGGCGGGCGACAGATGAAAACTCCTCGGTCCCCCGGCGCTCCTGGAGGTCGAACGCCGGTTCGATGAGGAAGCCTCGGGCGGTCTGGATCGACCAGGGTCCGGTCAAACCCAGATCGGCTGCGTCGCGGCAAATCCGATGGGCGTCGTGAGGGATCGTCGCGCCGGACGGCATGATCCAAAGATGCCACACGCGTGATGGAGGCGAGTCCAAGATGAGCGATCCTTCCCAAAACAAACGGCGGCACCATCCTGCACGCCGATGATTTCTTCTCTTCGATGACGCACGGAACGAATTGAAACGATTGACGGTGAAACCCAAGTCGCCCGGATCTGACCGGGAACCACTCAACTCAACGCGACGTGTGGGAACGCCAGCAAAACGGATCGGTCGGGTGAAACGGCGAGAGGGCGGGCGATTGAGGGATTGAATCAAGGCGACCAATACGCCAGAACGGATCGTATCAAACAAGATTAACCAACCCAGCGTGGTGCGACACGCAGGGCGACGGTGATGAACCCGGCGAGGCGGTGGGTCCACCAGACGTTAGGTGAGGGTCGGTTGCGGCCCGTCTCCGTCACGTCACCATTGTTTCCCGCGATCAAGGGTTCGGCAATCCCCACGTGAGATTGATGAAGAAATCGGGTCGATTTTCACGAACACCCACCAGGAGAGCGACCGGCCGGGTTGAGGTTGGGATACGACGGTTGGGGTTGGTCAGTCTGGTTGGCCAGGGGGGTCAAAGGTCCAATCGCGGCGGCGTTGGGCGGCCTCGTTCCAGAGGTGTTCAAAGCGGGTGGCGGACGGGTGGTCGTCGAGAGCCGCGCGGAGTTGGTCCAACCGGGCGCGGAACAGGTCGAGGGCTCGATCAAGCGCGGCGCGGTTGGCCTGGAGGATGGCGCGCCATAATCCGGCGTCAGCGGCGGCGACCCGGGTGAGGTCGCGGTAGGCTCCGGCGGCGAAGTCTTGATCGCGGGGGGTGATGCAACCGGCTAGCGCCGAGGCGATCAGGTGGGGTAGGTGGCTGGTGAGGGCTAGGACGCGGTCGTGTTCCTCGGGGTCGAGACTGACCAGGCGGCAGCCCAAGGTGGTCCAGAAGGCTGAGACCCGCTCCAGCGCGTCGGGGTCGGTGACAGGCGAGGGGGTCAGCACGCAGACCCGTCCCAGAAACAGGTCGTCCCGCGCGTGTTCGACCCCGGCCAACTCCGAACCGGCCAGCGGGTGGGCGGCCACGAAGCGGGAGGGAGCGGAGGCATCGTTGCGACTGCGTGGACCTGCGGTCTCGCCCATCAGACGCAGATCGCGCAGGATCGCGGCTTTGACGCTGCCGGCGTCGGTGACGGCCAGATGGTCGGGACCGTGCGCGAGAGCCTCGGCGACGTTGGCGGCGATGCGATCGACCGGGGTGCAGACCACCACCAGGTCAGAGACGGCCGCGGCGCGGGCCAGGGTCGGAACCGCCTGGTCAATCGCGCCGCGGCGGCGGGCGTTCTGAAGACATTGAGGGTCGCGGCCCACTCCTAGGATGGTGCCGCG
>Ga0308412_1001602_pt1 | contig 12315 bp, 11 predicted proteins | sample HotsprottomLayer_FD_202357 | JGI IMG/M metagenome (GOLD analysis project Ga0308412, IMG submission 202357) | Hot spring phototrophic mat microbial communities from Octopus Spring, Yellowstone National Park, Wyoming, United States -... | ecosystem: Environmental > Aquatic > Thermal springs > Hot...
TCGTGACGGCGTCGTCATTCCAACCGGAGCCGAGCGAGCCGAAGCCGAACGGGCGCGAGCTGAGGCCGAGCGCGAGCGAGCCGAAGCCGAACGGGCGCGAGCCGAGGCTGAGCACGAGCGAGCCGAGCGATTGGCCGCAAAGCTGCGGGCTGCTGGCATTGACCCCGACATTTAATTTTGTCGCGCGTCGAGCGTCTTAACTCGCCATTGACTAGGCAACGCGCCAGGTCGTGCCCCGCGGCCCATCCTCCAGGATCACCCCAAGTTTAGCCAACCGGTCGCGGATGGCATCAGCTCGCGCGTAGTCTTTCGCCTTGCGCGCTTCGTTGCGCAACTCGATCATCATCTCGATCAGCGCGGCCTCGCGTGCGGCGCTGGTTGCGTCGCGCGAGGCCGATTCGTCGCGCACCACGCCTAACACGTCACCGCCCAGCTCCCGGTAGATTGCGTCGGCTTGCTCCAGCACTTGCCGGGAGGCGATGCCATTGCTGACGGCATTGTTGATCTCCTTGCTCATCTCGAACAGGGCTGAAAGAGCAAGCGGCGAGTTGAAGTCGTCGTTCATTGCGCTGGTGAACAGCATGCGGGTCTGGTCGAGCATGTCCATGAGTCGGCCACGCGTCGCTTCGTCACCGTTCGCCGGCGCGCGCTTCAGCTCATCGCGCACGCGCCGCACGGTGGTGTAGATGCGCTCCAGCCCCTTGCTGGCGGCCTCCAGCGCTTCTGCGCTGTAGTCGGCCGGGCTGCTGTACTTGCCAGACAGGATGAAGTAGCGCAACGCCTCCGGCCGATGAGTCTTGAGCGCATCCTTGATGGTGACGAAATTGCCCAGCGACTTGCTCATCTTCACACCGTTCACCAACAGCGAGCCGGTGAGCATCCAGTAGTTGGCAAAAGTCACGCCGTGAGCGCATTCGCTTTGGGCGATCTCCGCTTCGTTGTGCGGGAAGATGTTGTCTATGCCGCCGCCGTGGATGTCGAATGGCTGCCCCAGATATTTGGTGCTCATGGCCGAGCACTCGATGTGCCAGCCGGGATAGCCGCGCCCCCAGGGCGAAGGCCATTGCAACACGTGGTTCTCGGGCGCCTTCACCCACAGGGCGAAGTCCATGGGGTGGCGTTTCTCGTCGCGGATTGCCACGCGTTTGCCGGCTTCCATCTCTTCGATTCGCCGCCCGCTCAGCTTGCCGTAATCTGGGTCGGACTCGACGCTGAAATACACCGAGCCGTTCACCTCGTAAGCGTGGCCCTTCTCGATGAGCGTCTGGATCAGCTCGATTTGCTCGGGAATGTGCGCGCTGGCCCGCGGCGAGATGTCCGGCCGTTGTACGCCCAGCGCGTCCATGTCCTCGAAGTAGGAGCGCATATAGCGCTCGACCAACTCCATCGGCTCGACCCGCTCGCGCCGTGCGCCCTTCAGGATGCGGTCTTCGCCGTCGTCCAGGATATGCCCGACGTCGGTGATGTTCTGCACGTAGCGCACCTTGTAGCCGCTGTAGCGGAACCAGCGCACGACCATGTCGAATGAAACGTAGGTCTTGGCATGCCCGAGATGAGCATGGTCATACACTGTCGGGCCGCATACATACATGAATACCCGGCCATCCACGACGGGCTTAAAGGGCTCCTTTTCTCGCTTGAGTACGTTGTAGATCACTAAGCTCATGATGAACGCTAGAGTAGCAGAGAATCAGGGATCGGGGGTAGGCAGCCGGGAATGGGTCGCCGACTCCCGATTCCCGATTTGCGGTTTGGCGAAGATCATTCGCCCCGCAGCGGTCTGCAATACCTTGGTCACGCTGACTTCAATCGAGCGGCTGAGATAGGGTTGGCCTTCTTCGACCACCACCATCGTGCCATCCTCCAGATAGCCGACGCCCTGACCGGCCTCCCGACCAGGTTGAATGACCTGGACGTGCAGCGATTCGCCCGGCAGCACCACCGTCTTCACAGCGTTGGCCAACTCGTTGATGTTCAGCACGGTCACCCCCTGCAGCGAGGCGACCTTGTTCAGGTTGTAATCGTTGGTCACGATCGGGCAAGCCCACTGTTTGGCCAACAAGATCAGCTTCTCGTCCACGCGTTGCGATTCGGCCGGATCTTCGTCTACGATCCGCACCGGCCAGGGCGATTCCTTCTGCAGGCGCTTGAGCACCTCCAGCCCGCGCCGACCGCGCGCCCGGCGGATGGCGTCTGGCGAATCGGCCACGAACTGTAGCTCGTTCAACACGAAGCGCGGCACGAGCATTTCGCCGCGCAGGAAGCCGGCGTTGCTCACGTCGGCGATGCGCCCATCAATGATCACGCTGGTATCCAGCAGCAGCGGCTCACGCATCACCAGGGGAAGTTCCTCCTGCTTGTTGGCCGGCAGCTTGATGTTCAGAATCTGGAACAGCTCACGGTAGCGCAGGCTCATGATGCCCAGGCCGAGCGTGCCGAAGCCGACTGCTGCCAGGAACGGGAGCACCGGTCCGAAAGGCTCCGGCAGGCGCGCCAGGGGAAAGGCCAGCAGTGCGGCCAGCAACAAGCCGGCGCTGAGGCCGATGAAACCAGCGATGATCTGCGGGGCGCTCAGATTGACGATGTGGTGATAGAGCTGAGTGAGCGGCCTGCCAAAGAGCACCGGGAAAGTCAGCGCGCCGACGAGGCCCAGCGCGCTCATCGTAGCGACGTGCGAGATGACATAGTTGTCCAGAGGCGGCGGAAAATAGCTGCTGATCAGGTCGCCGAGCGACCAGCCGATCAGGCCGAACACGACCGCGCCACAAATGCGCAGCCCCAGTAGGATGGATGATTCCGTTTTCATCAAAGAATAAAGCCCGAATAAAACCCGAATGAATGCTGGGGAGATGGTAACACAGTAGTAGAATCCCTGTATATGCCCAACCGCTCAATCGAGTTGAATCCCGTCTCCCGCGTGACCGTTGGCGCAGTCGGTGAGCCGGGTCACCGCACGTTTTACATCCAGGCGCGCAAGGGAGCGGAATTGGTGACGCTGGTGTGTGAAAAGGAACAGGTCTCGGCCTTGTGCCTGGCCCTGCAGCAATGGCTGGACGAGCTGCGGGTGAAATACCCAAAAGGCGCGAATTTCGTCCGCCTGGATATGGACATGGAGCTGGAGCAGCCGCTTACGCCGGTCTTTCGCGTCGGCCAGATGGGCCTGGGATACGACGAAAAGAACGACCTGATTGTCCTCGTCCTGACCGAGTTGCTGCCGGAGGACGTGAACCCGGAAGAAGCCGCCACCATTCGCTTGTTTTGCTCGCGGGCGCAGATAGACGCGTTCAGCCGGCGCGGCGTCGAAGTTGTCGCCAAAGGGCGTCCCATCTGCCCGCTGTGTGGCAAGCCGATGGACCCCGAGGGCAACATACAGGGCTTTTGTCCGCGCCGCAACGGCCACGCCGACGAGGTGATCTTTGCCTGAAACGATGAGTCAACTATCATCCCATCATCGGTCGTCCACCCTGACTCGTTGATCGTCTCATCTTTCTTTAGGCTTTACGCTTGATAGCGATGAGCGACTCACTCCCCGTGCAGCAGGTGCTTCAAGTTTTGAGCGAAGGTGAGATGGAATCGCTGGGCCTGATGCCCTGGGGATCGAATTACACCTTCCTGGTCCAGGTCGTCGCGCCATGTGAGGCCAGGGGGGAGCAGATAGCGCTATTGGCGGTCTACAAGCCCCGCCGCGGCGAAGCCCCGCTATGGGACTTCCCAACCGGCACGCTGTGTCTGCGAGAGTATGCTGCTTATCTGGTGAGCGAAGCGTTGGGGTGGCAGCTCGTCCCGCCGACCGTGCTGCGCAACGGCCCACACGGCTTCGGCTCCGTGCAGTTGTTCATAGATAACGACGCCGATCAGCACTTCTTCACCTTCCGAGAAGACGCCTCGTGCTGCGAACAGCTCCAACGTATGGCGTTGTTCGACCTGATCTCCAATAACGCCGACCGCAAGAGCGGCCATTGCCTGCGCGACAAGAACGGTCGCGTGTGGGCCATTGACCACGGCATCACCTTCAACGCCGACTATAAGCTGCGAACCGTCATTTGGGACTTCGCCGGCCAGCCGATCCAACCCCACATGTTGGACGACCTCAAAAGCCTGCGGGACCAGGTCGAACCAAATCGCCCGCTCGGAAAGGCTCTGCGTAAGCTGTTGGACGAAGAAGAAGTTCGGGCTTTCGTCAAACGCCTGGATGGCCTGATCAAGATCAAGCGCTTTCCCAGCCCGAACCGTTACGACCGCAACGTCCCCTGGCCGCCGGTCTAATCCTTGGATCGCACGACCGACCCATCGCCCCATCATGGCGCCACGCGCAGTCGAAAACAGCCAGTCCGGCATCCGGGATTTCGAGTCGGCCGTCGGTTACATTCATTCCCTCGATCTCCTCGACACGCCTCAACACACCCATGCCTATGCCTTTCAACATGGCATAGCGCGGGCGCGCCGCCTGCTGGAGCGACTGGGGGATGCGCCGAAGGCGACGACGCAGTGCGTCCTGGTGGCCGGGTCCAAGGGCAAGGGCAGCACGGCAACCATGCTGTCGGCGGTGCTCAGTGCAGCAGGCTACCGGGTGGGCATCTTCACCGGCCCTCATCTGCACACTCCACTGGAGCGTTTCGCCATCGGCCGAAGTGGCCGACACGAGCTGATGTCGGAGGCGCAATTCATGGACTGGGCGGCGCGCATTGAGCGCATCGTGGCATCGTGGGATCGCCCCGAACTCGGCCAGCCGACGCGATTTGAGGCATTCACCGCCATGGCCTATCGCTGGTTCGAAGAACAGGCCGTGGACCTGGCCGTGATGGAGATCGGCATCGGCGGCCGGCACGACGCGGTCAACCTGGCCGAGCCGATGGTGTCGGTCATCACCAACATCAGCCTGGAACACACCCAGATGCTCGGCCGCACGCTGCCGGAGATCGCCTATGCCAAAGCCGGCATCCTGCGCGCGCACGGCGAAGGCGTAATCGCGCCGCAACAAGACGTGGTCAAACAGGTCATCCTGGCCGAGGCGCAGCGGCTCGGCAATGCCGGAAAGCTGCGCTTTGCCGAAGAATGTTGCACCCTGGAATGCGCCGGCTTTCAGATCGGCGTGGATGCTGGCCAGAGCGGCCAGTGGTTCCACGTCCACCTCCATGGCTCGTGCGCCGGCGCCTATCCAGAAGAGCTGAACGGCCGTGGGCCGCTATTCTGTCCGCTGCTGGGCCGCTATCAGCTCGAAAATGCGGCCACGGCCATCACGGCCGTACAAGCCCTGCGCGCGTGCGGCTACGACGTTCGAGACGACGATGTGCGCCAGGGCTTCGCCAACCTGCGCTGGCCGGGCCGGTTCGAGGTGCTGCGCCACTCCCCACTGATCATCGCCGACGGCGCACACACGCCATATTCGATGGCGCAGTTGTGCGCCTCGCTGCAGGAATACTTCCCCGGTCGGCGCCTACACTTCGTCCTCGGCATCCTGCGCGATAAAGATGCCCGTGGCATCATCCACGAGGCGGCCCGCGCAGCGGCCTCTCTTACCTTTACCGACATGGATGTGCGTCGCGCCGTGCCAGCCGAACAGCTCCTTGCGACCTGGCAGGCGCTCGACTTATCCACATCCCGTCCCCAAGGCGATCCACAAAATCAACGACTTTCCCCCGTCGCTTCGACTGCAGTAGACATTTCGTCGGCCGTTCGTCAAGCGCTGTCCTACGCCGGCTGCAATGATGTTGTTTGCGTTGCAGGGTCGTTGCATCTGGCAGCCCTGGCCGCTGAACAAATAGGAAACCTTTAGGGGGCGAGCGTTGAACGGTGACCTGCGGGGTCGCCGATGAAGCGCTCGTCTTTCGTTGTTTCAATCGCTTGACATGGGCCCGAACTTTTCGTCCTCGCGGCGGCGCAGCCGTCTGAACTTGTTCGCCGTGTTTATCGTCGTCGGCATCGCCTTGGTGGTGCTGCCGGTAGTCGGCTTGTTCGCCTTGCGCATCGCCAGCGACCTGACCCAGCGCATGGAGCAGGTGGTCAACGGCGGCGAGGCAGCGCCGCCGCCGCTCGATCTGCCGGAAATCGGCCTGTGGCAGGGCAAGGAGCGAATCACTATCCTGTTGCTGGGCATAGACCAGCGGCCGGGGGAAGATCCCGACGCAGCCCGCACCGATGCGATGATGCTGCTCACACTCGACCCGGTGGCGCGCACAGCGGGCATGATGAGCATCCCGCGCGACCTGTATGTGCCGCTGCCCGACCGCGGACAGGATCGCATCAACACCGCGCACGCACACGGCGGCCCGCAATATGCCATGCGTGCTGTGGAATACAACTTCGGCATTCCCATCCAGCACTACGCGCGCCTGAACTTCACTGCGCTCACGGCATTGATTGACCTGGTGGGCGGTGTTGAGATCTACAACGATCGCGACATCTACGACGCCACATACCCTGATGAGGCATACGGCTACGAGCCGTTCTCGCTGCCGGCGGGCTGGCACGTGTTGGATGGTCGAACCGCGCTGAAATACGCCCGCACACGCCATGGCGCGAGCGACTTCGAACGCATCCGGCGACAACAGCAGATCGTGCTGGCCCTGCGTGAAAAGCTGCACACGACCGACGCAGCGACCAAAGTGCTGCCGCAAGTACCTCAGATCCTGCAAACGCTGAGCGGCGCCATCCAAACCAACCTGAACACGGTCGAGATCGCGCAGCTCATTCTGATGGTCAAGGACATCCCCGACGAACGCATCGCGCGGGTAGCGATTGACGAGACGGCCGTGCAGCCGTGGATGACGCCGCAGGGCGGCAGCGTGCTCATCCCCATTCGCGAGCGGGTGCGCGAGCTGCGCGAACAGTTCTACAACCCGCCGGTCGCCGAGCCGCCCGGCACGTCCGCTGAATCGTCTGCGCCGGCCGGCCCGGTGCGCATCTCCATCCAGAACGGCACGCTGCTCCGGGGGTTGGCGGCCGGGACGAAGGCCTATCTCGAAGGACGCGGTTTCATCGTGGACAGCATCGCCGATGCTCCCCAACGCTATCAACGCACCGTCATCGTGGACTACAAGGGACAGCAGGACCAGGTCAAGCGGTTGGCTGCCGAACTGGGCTTGCCGTTGACGAGCGTCGCCACCGTATCCGATCCGAATAACCCGCTCGATGCGCTGGTCATCCTGGGCGACGATTTTCAACCGAGGTGAGTTCGCTCCGCCTGTGAACAGATCTCCCGGGGGCTTCGAGAAACCGGGTTTCTGAGCAGATTTAGAGCGACGTCGCGCCGGCGTTGCCGATGCTTGTCCCGATCGGGGATTGCGCGACAATGCGCCCTATGAACCTGTCGCTGCCCCATCGGCGCTACAACCCGCTTACCGACGAATGGATATTGGTTTCGCCACAACGTGCGACGCGCCCATGGCTGGGTGCGGTGGAAAGGGTCGTCCAGGAACGCCGGCCTGAATACGATCCGCAGTGCTATCTGTGTCCGGGCAACACCCGCGCCGGCGGCGCCGTCAACCCACCTTACACCGGCGTCTATGTCTTCGACAACGACTTCCCCGCCCTGCTCGGAGTTGAGAATGAAGAATTGAGAGTTGAGAATTCGCTTTCTCAATCCTCAATTCTCAATTCTGAACTGGAAACGGGCGTTTGCCGGGTGATTTGCTTCTCCCCTCGCCACGACCTGACGCTGGCCGAGCTACCCGCTGCTCAAATTCGCGCAGTGGTGGATACGTGGGTCGCCCAGTGCGAGGAACTGGGCGCGCGCGACGACATCGCCTACGTGCAATTGTTCGAGAACAAGGGGGAGATGATGGGCGCCAGCAACCCGCATCCCCATGGCCAGCTGTGGGCCACATGCCACGTGCCGACCGAAATCGTCAAGGAGACGCGCGGTCAGTTGCGATGGTTACATCGTGATAGGGGAGAGAACGGAGAGGCCTCCCTTCTTCCCTCGTCCCCCCATCTTCCGCTTCTGCTAGATTACCTGGAGATCGAGCAGCGCGCGGGCGAGCGAATCATCCTAGAGAACGCGCATTTTGTCTGCCTGGTGCCGTTCTGGGCCGTGTGGCCGTTCGAGACCATGATCTTGCCCAGGCGACACATCCGGCGAATCGTCGAGCTGAACGACGACGAGCGCGATGCGCTGGCCGATGCGCTCAAGCGCCTGACCACGCGCTACGACAACCTGTTCCAGATCCCGTTCCCTTACACGATGGGTGTGCATCAGGCGCCTTACGATGGCGAAGCACACGAGGAGTGGCAGCTCCACCTGCACTTCTACCCGCCGCTGTTGCGCAGCGCCACGGTGCGCAAATTCATGGTGGGCTATGAGATGCTGGCGCAACCCCAGCGCGATTTGACCCCTGAGCAAGCTGCCGAACGCCTGCGCAACCTGCCGGAAGTTCGACAGACGTAGTCATCGCTCGCCGGGCGAGCATCATGAGTCGCCCATGTCGTTGGCGTTGGTGTTGATATCGGCGCAGCCGATCAGCTTGATGCCGGCTTCCAGGTTGGCGATGATCTTGTTTTCCTGGATCAGACTATCGCGCACGCGCTCGAACTGCACGCCGACCCGATTGTCGCGCAGCGTGTTGCCGTGGACGATGAAGTGGTGGCAGCGCGGCCCGGCGTAGCGCTCATCACGCTCCGTCCAACCACGGATGCCGAAGTCGTTGTGCACGAAGGTGTTGCCGATGATGCTGGTCTGGTGGCTTTCAGCGCATTCCGGGTAAAACTCGCGAAACACGCCCGCGTTGCGTCGCGCGTCGGCGTTCACCCATAGCTGCACTCCGGCAGTGTTGCGCTCGAACACGTTGCCGGTGATGGTGTTGTGGTGGCCGTGCTCGATGGCCACACCGGCGATGCGATTGCCCCTGATCGAATTGCCCTCCACCGTGGTCTCGCTCGACCAGCCCAGCCAGAAGCCGTAGGCGCAATTGTCGGCGCGGTTATTGCGAAAGACGTTGCGCTGCGAAAACGTGGCTTCGAAAGCGATGTTCGGGCTGAAGCTGGCATCGTTGTTCTCGAACAGGTTGTCGTTGCACGGCACTTTGATCTGGTCTTTGTGAAAGCCGCCCAGGAACACGCCGTCGCCGCTGCTGCGCAGGCGATTGTTCCGCACGATGTTCCTGGACGAGCTGCACATGATCACCAGTGCCGCGGCGTCGGCGCCGTTGTGATAGCGTTCGCCGGTCGGGTCGGCAGAATAGATGCGGCAACAAAAATCGGCCGTGTTGTCCTCGATCGCGTTCTCCGACGACTCGTAGAGCAAAATGCCGTAGCCGCTGTTATACGAGGCATCGTTGCGCGAGACCTCGACGCGGTTACAGCCATACAGCAAGATGCCGTTTTGCTGATGGCGGACGTCGTTGCCGGTGACGAAGGAATCTATCACGCCGGATAGGAAGATGCCGCCCCCGTAGGCTTGTTCGCGCGGCAACCACACGTCGAGGAAGGTGTCGGGCGCCGGCAGCTCGTGCGTGCGCGTGACATGGTTATCCAGGATGTGCACGTTGGCGCTGGCATTCACCCAAATGCCATGATAGAAGCGTTCGATGCGCAGGTTCTTCACCGTCACGCTCACCCGCTTGTCCACGCACACACCGCGCCCCTTGAAATCGGCGCCGACGATCAGCGCCCCGTTGCCGTCTAGCGTCACGCCGTCCGCGACGATGGACAGGCCATTCGGCAGGTAATACACACCGGGCCGCAACACGGTGTCGCGGGCGATGCACATGCCATCTTCAGGAACGACGAGTTCGGCCATGGCACCGAATCTTACCTGCTGCGCATATCGGGCTTAAAGATGGAAAAGTAGAATGTCGGCGATGAATTACTGGTTAGAACACCACGACCGTCCGCTCATCATCGGTCATCGCGGCGCCAGCGCCCACGCGCCGGAGAACACGCTGGCCGCCTTCCTGTTGGCCTGGACGCAAGGTGCCGACGGCGTCGAGCTGGATGTGACGCGCTGTGCCACCGGCGAGGTCGTCGTCATCCACGACGACACGGTGGATCGCACCACCAACGGCACCGGCCGGGTGAGCGCGATGTCGCTGGCCGAGCTGCGCGGGCTGGATGCCGGTGATGGCCAGCGCATCCCTACGCTGGATGAAGTGATTGCCGAGACCGCCGGCGCCCCGCGCCCCTTCTTGCTCAACATCGAAGTGAAGGATGCCCCCGCGCTGCGCGGTGACCTGGAAGCGGCGGTCGTCACCGTGGTCAGGCGGCACGGCTGCGAGGAGCGCGTGCTGTTCTCGTCGTTCAACCCGCTGTCGGTGCGCCGGCTGGCGCAGCTCGCCCCCGACGTGCCGCGCGGCATCCTGTATCACCATGCCATGCCGATCTACTTGCGGGAGGTGTGGATGGCGCCGCTGATGCCGCACGAGTTTCGCCATCCCGACATCGGCGCCATCACGCCTGAATTCGTGGCGAAGCTGAAAGCGCAGGGCAAACGGGTGAATACGTGGACGGTGAACGAACCTGCGGACATTGTGCGGGCGGCCGAAAGCGGCGTGCACGGCATCATCGGCGATTCGCCCCGCACGATCCGCGAGGTGTTGGGCATCTAAAGGTCATGGCGACATCAGGTAGAGCACCACAATCGCTGCCAGCGCCCATGATATGAACGTGATCTGCAGGGGACGATCCTTCAACGCCAGTTCGTCGGGCGCGCCTCCCTCTCCCTTCACGTGCACCAGATACAGGTAGCGAAACAAGCCATACACCACGAACGGCACGGTGAGCATCATCGCGTGGTTGGCCGGCAACTGCGGCGCCGAGAAAGTGTAAAACGTATACGACACGATCAGCGCGCCAGTCACGATGGCGATGATCTGGTCGAGCAAGGGCAATGAATACTGGCCGAGGGCGGCGCGCGTCGTGGCGCGGCCGTCCAATTCGACCAGCTCGGCGCGTCGCTTGCCGAAGCCGATCAGCAGCGCCAGCAGTGCCATGCAGGTATACAGCCAGGGCGAAAAGCGCTCCGCTTCCACCAGCGGCGTGCCGGCCGCCACGCGCAGCACGAAGCCGGCAGCCAGCAGGATCACATCCAGGATGACCACGTGCTTGACCCTGAAGGTATACAAAGTTGCCGTGGCCAGATAGGTCAGCGCGATGGCGCCGAAGGCTGCATTCGTGGCGAACGCGGTGGCGAGCGAGATGACGACGAGCGCGGCGGCCCAAACGATCGCCAGAGAAATAGGCACTTCGCCACGAGCGATGGGGCGGTTGCGCTTGGTCGGATGAGCCCGGTCAGCGTTCACGTCGGCGCAGTCGTTGACGAGATACACCGCCGATGACAGCAGGCACAACACCACGAAGCCGATGAGAGTGTTGACCAGGGGGCCGACCTGGAACAGCTTGCCATCGAATACCAGCGCTGCGAAGATGAAGATATTCTTCGTCCACTGCTTGGGTCGCATGCTGCGCACCAGTCCCCACGCGCTGCGGAGGGCGTTCGGCGGCGCGGCGACCGCCTCCTTCGAATCCATAGGGACAATGATATGCGATCGGCTATTTTGAGTTACGATTAGCCCGCTAATCGCTATACGCCCATGCACAGATTCGAAGATCTCGCCCAACAGTTGATCGAAGCGTCACTGGCGCGTGCCCTTGGCGGCAAGCTGGATGCGAGCGAAGTGCTGCGCGCCATCGTCCGTGCCATCGAAGATGCGCAGGCCGACGGCAGCGCGCCGGTCGTTCCCAATCACTTCTGGGTGACGATGAATGAGGGCGACCTGCGCGCCCTCGAATCATCCCGGCCGCGCTTTGCCGACGACCTGTCGGAGAGCGTGCGGCAGATCATGTTGCAGATGGGGCTGCGCCTGGACGCACCGCCGCGCGTGTTGCTGTGGGGCGTGCCGCATCTGCCGTCCCATCGCTTGCAGGTGAAAGCACGCTGGATCGCCGCCAACTTGCCGCAGGCCGAGGCATCGGCCACGCCGGCCCTGGCCATGTCGCTGCCGCGTCGGCCTTTCCTCATCGTGGATGGAAGGCGGCAGATTGCCCTGACGTCTGCTCGGGTGCGCATCGGCCGTGCGCACGACAACGATGTGATCTTAGACGACCGCCGCGTGTCACGACATCATCTGGAGCTGCGCTGGCAAGAGGGACTGGCTCGCTTTCTGGTCGTAGACCTGGGCAGCAGCGGTGGCACACAGCTCAACGGCTATCCGATCAAGCAATGCACGCTCGAAGCGGGCGATGTGCTCTCGTTGGGCGGCGTCGAGGTGATCTACGGAGAGGAGTTCACCTTGCAATCCACTACAGTGCTGCCGGTGGCCTCGGATTGACGCCGCTTGACGCCGACGGTAGCTTTGCCTGCTGAGGGCATGCCCGGCGCGC
>Ga0308412_1001606_pt1 | contig 12299 bp, 9 predicted proteins | sample HotsprottomLayer_FD_202357 | JGI IMG/M metagenome (GOLD analysis project Ga0308412, IMG submission 202357) | Hot spring phototrophic mat microbial communities from Octopus Spring, Yellowstone National Park, Wyoming, United States -... | ecosystem: Environmental > Aquatic > Thermal springs > Hot...
GATCAGACGATCGCCGGGTTGCCAACTCGCCCGATCCGATTCGACGAGCCACTTCTGGATCAGATTGACGCGGCGCTTCGACAGCACTTTCCACCCGGTACGATTCTGACCCCTGACGATCTGCGGGGCCATTTTGCCGACCTCCCCACCGCCCTGACAATGCGGGGTTGGCCGACGCTGGCTCAAGCGCGCGGTAAGGTGCTGGCAGCTCTGGACAACGAGGGCAGTTTGCGCGATCTCTACGTGAAGGGCCACCCCGCGCTCAAAGGACGGATGATGTTCGTCTCGGCGGATGGTCCCGAGTCGCCCGAGGCGGCCTGGTTCAAGATCAATGACCCGGTCGGCCAATTCGATCGCATCCAGAACCTGGTTCGCGCTGGATTCCTGGTCCGAACCCGAGCCGACGCCGAGACCCGCGAGGCGCGAACCGGCGACATCTCCCGACGCGACCGGGCGCTGGCTTCAGGCGCGCAGTTCATCAGCACCGATTACCCCGAGGCCCGCGTCGAATGGTCGCCTTACCAGGTACGCTTGCCGGGCGGGATCGTTGCGCGTCCCAACCCAGTCAGCGCGGCCGACTTTCCCGGCGATCTTGACGTGGAAGGAAGCCTTGTTGGATCGCCTTCCCCCTCCGCTCCGCCAACTGGAAGCCCTCCGCGATGACAAATCCGTTGCCTCCACCCAACCTGGTGCGCCTCGAATCTCCCGCGGGGTTCACCACGTCGGGTCGCCACCCGTCTCCCCGGCTGTCGCTGGCGAGGCGGGCCGCCCCGTTGGCTTCGCCCCAAGAGCAAATCCACCTGCTCAACCACACCGCTGCCCCCGAGTTCGCCGAGGTCTTGAAGGCGCGGGGATTGCCACCCCTCAAGGCATCGGGCGTCGCCGTTTTGCAACTCAACCTGGGCAAACTCTGCAACCAGACCTGTTCGCATTGTCATGTCGATGCGGGACCCGATCGCCGTGAAGTCATGAGCCGCGCTCATTTGGAGTGTGCCTTAGAGATTCTCAAGCGAACAGAGATCGGCACCGTCGATTTGACCGGAGGCGCGCCGGAGATGAACCCGCATTTCCGCTGGTTCGTTGCTGAGGCGCGCTCGTTGGGACGACGGGTGATCAACCGTTGCAACCTAACGATCCTGAACGCGCCGGGGTTCACCGACCTTCCCGAGTTTTTGGCCGCGCATCAGGTCGAAATTGTCGCCTCGCTGCCGTGCTACCTGGAGGAGAACACCGATCGTCAGCGGGGCGACGGGGTTTTCGTCCGTTCCATCGCCGCGCTCAAGCGACTCAACGCTTGGGGTTACGGCCAGCCCGCCGAGCGGGGCGGTTTGCCTCTGACCCTGGTGTACAACCCGATTGGCCCAACCCTGCCTCCCTCCCAAAACGCGCTGGAGATCGATTATCGCCGTCAGTTGTCCGAGCGTTTCGGAATTGTCTTCACCCGTTTGTTCACCATCACGAACCTGCCGATCAGCCGTTTTCTTGAGGAACTGGTGCGGGACGATCAGCTGGATACCTACATGAGTTTGCTCGTGAACTCGTTCAATCCGGCGACGGTGGAGGGGGTCATGTGCCGCGAGACCGTCTCGGTCAGCTGGGATGGTCGGTTGTTCGATTGCGACTTCAACCAGATGCTCGACCTTGAGACCGACTCGGCGGTTCCTAGGCGTCTCGACGAATTCGACGCGGAGGCGCTGGGAAGCCGCCGCATCGTCACGGGCAAGCATTGTTTTGGCTGTACAGCTGGGGCGGGATCGAGTTGTCAAGGCGCGTTGGTATGACCCACGATTTGCCGCCGGTGGCGGTGGTGTTGCCGACCTGGAACGAGGCCGATCAGATCGGCCGGGTTCTGGCGAGTTTGTCCCGCCAGACAGTTCGACCCGCGCACGTCGTCGTGGTAGACGGTGGTTCCACTGACCACACGGTGTCCCTGGCCCGCCAGGCGGGAGCCGAGGTCATCGAGGTGGCGGAGGATCACCGAGGCCGAGGCAATCAAATCGCTGTGGGGGTTGCGTCGTTGCCGCGTGAATTTGACCTGGTGTTGATCGCTCACGCCGACATGGAGTTCCCTCCCGACGCGGTCGAGGCGGTGGCGCGTGCCTTCGCCGCCGCCGATCACCTTGCCGGAGGCTGCCTGGGACATCGGTTCGACGCACCCGAACGGTTCTTCCGGGCGCTGGAGTGGTTCAACCGGTTGCGAGCTGTTTGGGGCGTGCCGTTTGGTGATCAAGCGCAGTTCTTCCGCCGCTCCGCCTTGGAGACGGTAGGGGGCTTTCCTTCTCAGCCGATTATGGAGGATGTCGAACTGGCGTTGCGGTTGCTGCGTCTCCGTTCGTTCGTAGCGTTGGAGCGTCCAGTGCGGGTCTCGGCCCGCGACTTCCGACGTCACGGCATTGGGGGGGCGATGATCCGCTACGCGGTCTTTCTCACCGCCTACGCCCTGGGCGGGCCCTCAGCGTGCCAAGCGATTCATGCCCGCTACTACGCTCATCATCAAATGAATAACCATGCAAAGATTTCCTCAAGCCATTCGATCCCTGGGGCGTCATGAGCGTTGCCGTGCTTGCGGGCGATCCCTACGACGAGGCGTTGATCGCCCAGGTCCATCCTCGGGATTGGGTCAATCCCACCCCAGCGCCATGGTACAACCTCGTGGTGTTAGGAGCCGGCACCGCGGGGCTGGTCGCCGCTGGAGGCGCAGCGCAGCTGGGAGCACGGGTGGCATTGGTCGAAGAGGACCTGATGGGAGGCGATTGCCTCAACGTCGGCTGTGTGCCAAGCAAGGCGTTGATCCACTCGGCGCGTGCGGCTTGGGCGTTGCGGGAGGCGGAAGCGGCGGGAATCTTGGTCGATCGTTCGGCCTGGCGGGTTGAAGGCCGGGCGGTCTTCGAGCGTTTGCGCAGGCTGAGGGCGTCAATCGCGCCCCATGACTCAGCGCGACGCTTTGCTGACTGGGGCGTGGATGTCTTTCTGGGTCGAGGACGTTTCACCGGGCCGGATCGTCTGGAGGTCAACGGCGCGACCTTGCGGTTTCGGCGGGCAGTATTGGCCACCGGGGCCGGTCCGCGACCATTCGAGGTTCCAGGGGCCGATCGAGTCGAAATTCTAACCAATCACACCGTGTTCGCCTTGACCGAACTCCCGCCCCGTCTGGTCATCGTGGGCGGCGGACCGATCGGTTGCGAACTCGCTCAGGCGTTCGCGCGTTTAGGTTCGGACGTGACGTTGGTAGGCCGCGGGCCTCGGCTGTTGTCCCGCGACGATCCGGAGGCCGCTGATCTGGTGGCCGCCGCATTGCGGCGCGACGGGGTTGCCCTACGGTTGGGAAGTCGGATCGAACGAATCGAGAGTCCCAACGGCTTGACCAAACGGCTGACGATTCGACACGAACACGGCGACCAAACAGAGACGATCGACGCTGAAGCGATCCTCGCCGCGGTCGGCCGCGCTCCGCGGGTGGAAGGGATTGGTTTAGAGGCGGCGGGGGTCGCATTCGACCCGGTGCGTGGGGCGATCGTGGACGATTATTTGAGGACCACCAACCGCGCGATCTTCGCCGCGGGCGATGTGGCCTCGCCAGACAAGTTCACCCACGCCGCCGAAGCCCAGGCCCGTCTGGTGATCCGCAACGCCCTGTTCGCGCCGTGGGGACTTGGCATGGGACGGGCCAGCCGCCTGGTGATTCCCCATTGCACCTACACCGATCCCGAGGTCGCCCAGGTCGGCCTCACCGAGGGCGAAGCGATCGCGCGAGGCTTCAAGCTTCGGGTGTTGGTTCACGAGTTCGCCGAAGTCGATCGCTCGGTGGTTGAAGACGAAACCGCAGGGTTCGTCAAGTTGATCGCTGCGGCGCGGGGGGATCGGATTTTGGGCGCGACGATTGTGGGTCGTCACGCCGGCGAACTCGTGGGGACTGTCACCCTGGCATTGACCAAAGGTTTGGGACTGGCGGCGTTGTCGCGTTTGATTGTTCCCTATCCCACCCGCTCCGATGCCTTGCGTCAGGCCGCTGGCGTGGCAGAACAGGCGTTCCTTTTCTCGCCGGGTGTACATCGCTGGACCCGACGTTGGTTGAGTTGGGTTCGCGGTTGACCCGCACTGCGGTCTGAGATGGTGTCATGGCACCCGGCCAATTCAACCTGAAGCTCCAGGCGCTCGACAATCATTGTCATTGCGTCGTTTTAGTTAGGACTGACTGTTGGGAGCAAGTCGCTTTTTTCCCTCACGTCTCACTCATGGGAACGAACCGTTCGAGGTTGAGAATCACCGGAAACCAACCGTCGAAGGGTCGGGTTCGCCCTCAGGACCGTGAACAATCCGAGGGATTGTCAGGTCAGCCACGTGGAATGAAGAATCAGGCGAGGTGGCCAGAAAGGATCGAAGACAGAGAAGTCAGTTGGGCGTGTTGACTTTGTTTCGATGTTGACTGTGTTCTACACTTCAGCATCCCGACCAACCCCAACCCAACTGATCGTGCCTGGTTCGGGTCGGTCGGATTCGCGGTTTGAACAATGTTGGTGAACATGATGAACGACGGTCAAGTTCGACTGGGGACCAGCGGTTGGAACTATCCGGATTGGCGGGGTTCGTTTTACCCTGATGGTCTCAAGCCTGAGGAATATCTCGAGTTCTATGCCCGACACTGGCCGACGGTGGAGGTTGATTGCAGTTTTTACGACATTCCCACCGCGGCGATGTTGAAGAGTTGGGATCGTCGCACGCCGGCGGGTTTTGGATTCACGCTCAAGGTGCCGCGGGTGATCACCCATGAGCGGAAACTGGTGGATTGCTCGGGGGTGGTTGCGGCCTTTCTCAACGCGACCGACGCCTTGGGGGACAAACGTTGGTGCGCGCTGCTTCAGTTTGGTTATTTTCCGCCCACGGTGTTCGCCAACGTGCGGGAGTTTTTAGAGCGGTTGGGACCGTTCCTGGCCTCCTGGCCGGTGGAGCGGTGTCCAATCGCAGTGGAGGTCAGGAACGCAGGATGGATCAACGGGCGTTTGGGCAAGGTGTTGCGGGATCACCAAGCCGGCTTGGTGTTGAGCGACCACGTCGGCTTGCCACCGCCCTGGGTGGTAGCCAACTGGTTCGACCCCGCCACGGGGCCGGTCACCTTATGCCGTTTGCTGGGAGATCGGGAGGGGATTGAACAGATCACCACCACCTGGGAGAAGCGGGTGCTGGATCGCTCCCCCGCGTTGGACGAGGTGGCCAAGGTGTTGGAGGGTTTGGCCGATCGCACCCGAGTTCTGGTTTACGCTGCCAATCATTATGAAGGACATTCCCCCGAAACGCTGACCCGTCTGGCCCAGCGTCTTGGACCACGGGTGGCCGGTCCAGCGCCGTCCGACCAGCCTCCGCGTCGTTTGACCCTCTTTGAATGAGCCCAGCCAGGCGGCGCGGGCGGGCGGTTTCGGTTCGCTGAGGCCGTCGCGGTTCTTCAAGTGGAAATTGGGTGGGAAAAGTAGAAATTGGGTGGGAAAAACCGAAGGGGACTTGCCTTTTGCCGTGGAACACGAAATTCTCAAGGGGACGGATGCGGATCGACATCCCGATGAAATGATCAGCGTGGGTTGGATCAGTCATCGAGAGTCCTCCAGGCCGGGCTCCGTCATGCCCATCGACGCTGGTGGTCTCCGTCACGGTTCGGGTTGGAAGAAGCGGGAGCAACCAGCGAAAAGGTAGGAGAGAACGTCTCCGGCAGTGCGATTCAAGGTGAGCAAATCAACGCTGGTGAGTGACTCGCTTCAACCTGGTCCCTGGTTTGTACCGATCACGCTCTTCCTGCTGGGCGTGGCCGTTGGATGGGTTCTGGCGTGGTTGACACGCCCGCGTCCCCGCACGCGCGAATCCCGCTTGAGTTTCCACGGGTTAACCCGGCGCGAGGGGCGCGACCTAGAATCCTTCCTGGCACGCATGGAACGCGAGGCGGCGCGGTTGGGCGATCCGCCCTTGGAGGCGATGAATCGCTGGATTCAGGATCCGCGTGGGTTTTTGCCCATGCTCCGCGAAGCCCGCGCCTTGTTGTCCCGGCGGTTGGATCAGAATCTGGAGGATAGCGGTCTGACCAACGTGGAGGGTCGCGGCGGGGCGAACGCCTCGTTGAGATTCCCGTCCTCGGATTCCCCCCGAAGCGAGTTGGATCGAACCGATTCGACACCACCTCCTTCAAGCACCAAGTCGTCAGGCCAAAACGCGCGACCGCCCACCAGCGGCAAGTCCGGTCTGCCCTGGGCACGCGCGTCGTCAACTTCCACGCGGGGAAGCCCTCGTCCGCTGGACGCCCCGCGGTTGGAAGATCGAACCGTGCTCGACATGCCCACGCCCATCCTCACGCCGTCGTCCTCGGCCCGGGAGGCACAGGGAGCCGTCGGCACGCGCTGGATCGACGAGGCGGCCAGCTCTAACGCGGACAGGCTCGCTTCCAGCTCGCCCCGGAGCCGTCGCTTCAGAATTTTGGTGATCGACAACGATCCGGAACATCTCGCCATTCTCAAGTACTACTTGGAACGACGCGGCTTTCATGTCCAAACCGCGGTCAATGGGTTGGAAGCCCAGGACCGGGTCCAGAAAACCGAGTTCGATTTGGTGCTGCTGGATCTGCTCATGTCGCCGCTGGATGGGGCCGCCACCTTGAAGCGGTTGCGGGATCTGGGCCAGCGGATGCCCGCGCTGGCGATGACAACCCGTTGCGACCCCCACGAAGAGGCCCACGCGCAAAGTCAGGGATTCGATGGTCTACTTGTCAAACCAATCGATATCGATCGTTTTGAAAAGCTCTTGAAACAGTTTGGTCTAACCGGGACCATCCGCCAATCCCCGATACCTCCACGCTCCCCCGACCTTGGTCTCGATTCTGCCACAACGCCCGAACCGCGTCAGGGAGGGGATGGGGAGCGGGCGCGGAGACGTTACACCGAACTCCTTTGCGAACGCGCGCAAAGTCTTGCTGAGGCGATCGCGGCCGATCGACTTGATGTGATCGAACACATCGCTCATTTGACGCGCGGATCCGCCGCGCTCTACGGCATGGACCACCTAGGCGAGGCGGCCGCGCGGGCCGAGACCGCCCTGAAGAGTCAGGGCGGTTGGAATTCTAGCCAAATCCGCGGAGCAATCGAAGAGTTTCGCCTCCAACTCGAGCGGACGATCCAATCGCTGCGACACCAGGTCGAGATTGGCTAGCAATCGGTATCACGATTGCATTTTTACTCATCTATACACCCGCTCAAAGCATGCGTGGTTGCGGGGTTAGCGTGCCAGCGCTGGGTGAAGAGGCAATGGGACAGGGGTCACCAAGCCGGAGGCTCCCACGGCGTCCTGAGTGGCCGCGATGATCGCCGAGGCTTGAGGACGGCCCGGCTGAGCCTGGGGCTTGCGGTTGGTCTGGATCAGGCTTGCAATCTGATGACGCGCCGCCAGAGGGAGGTCGGTTTGCTTCATGATCGCCGCCTGAGCCCAGTCGGGATGCCGCTCGATCAGGCGACCCAGCACCGAGATGAACCAGCCAGCTTCCTGAACCTGATCATTGAGCAATCCCTCGATAATTGGGCGGGCAACTCGGGCGATCGCTTTCCAGCCCCGCGAGTCGATCTTGACGAACACCTCCACGTCATGACGGATATGGTCCCGTTGCGCGGCGTCCCGAAGATACTCAGTGCGAAGGATCAGCACCACGCGGGCGTCGAGCTTGACCGCTTCGTTAGGGCCCACGTGATTGAGGCGACTATGCAGGATATGCAGGTTGGGAGTGGCTAGAACATAGTCCCAAACCGCTGTGGTTCCCTGACCGTCGTTGCCTTGGAAGCGAGCCGGGCCGATCCGTCGCAGCCACGCTTGCGTTCCCCCGAGGTCGCGCCAAAGACCCAGCGTCAAAACCGGCTCGTTGACCAAAGCCAGATACAACCGGGGATCACACTCGAACAGCTCGGCGGGGCTGCGGCGGTGAAAGTGGGCCGACCGCATCACTTCGATCAGGCCATCCCGCCATTCCGGAGCGATTGAAGCCCAGGGAAGACTCGCCAGGGTCGCCTCAACGTCGAACGACTTGGCGGCGTTGGCCCACGCCAACGAGGGAATCCCCCCCACCAGCATCGTAGCCAGACCCACCGCCAACCAATTCCGGCAACCACCTCTCCACGCGGTGGACTTCGCGCCAACTAGACGCAGCCCGCGTGACCCAACCGGTTGGAGTCGTCGACCGAGATCATCGCCGAGGTCACGGCTCGCCCGACGACTCCATGCCGACCGCGTTCGAGTTTGACTCGACGCCATCGCCTTTCCTCCTTGCGTCGCTTCGCCGACCATCCAGGTCCGCCGAGTCACCCAAGATCCGACACACTCGGGTGACATTTCCTCATTTCGGCGGCTTACCTGGTTTGAACCGACGTCAACCCATCGGGTTGGCTGGAGTCTGCAAGGGTCCAACCGGATAGGGGGGATACGCCGATTGGGTTGAGGCGTGTTTTGACCAAATCGCTTGAACCATTCGAGATCAACCAAAGGGAGTGAGAGAGGGGCCTCCAATTGCGGTTTGGCGCGACGAATCGGTTGAAAGGAGGGGAACCGTCTGAGAATCGGGGTTGCGGACTTGAGGGAATTTCTTACCATGCCCGCCGATTCAGGATGAGGAGGAGTTGGCGCGGCGTTGGCGTCGCCGCGAACCAGTTCCGTTTCATCCGTGTGAGAAAGCGGTTCCCCAAAAGGAGTGGGAACGCGGGCAGGACCGTCGGATTCGACGAGTGGATTAACGTACCCAGGAGTGAGGAATCACCAAGATGAGCGAAGGAACGCGACCCGCGGGAGGGGGACGATGGGCTGCCTGGGGCCTGGCCGCTTGCGGGATGATTGGTTGGGGAGGATGCGGATCGTCAGATCCGGCGACCACCGACCCGCGACTCCGCGTCCAAACCACCGCCCCTAGCGCCGCGGTTGCCCACGCCGGAACCACCCCGGCATCCACCGGCCCGCTGGCGAGTCGGCCCGACGCCACGCCGCTGGAGCGAGGCGACAACCAGGCGATTCAACAGGAACTAGCTCGACTCAAAGCCAAGTCCGCCTCAAGCGATCGACCAGTTCTCTTCGAGACCGAGGTCGCTCAACTGGTCGCCATCCTCAACCAACTCGTCGTGGGGTTCCCACACGCCGACGAGGAGACCCGTTCGGCGATCGTCGGCTTAGCACGCGACCTGTTGATCCGTCTCGGCGCGACTGACGCCCCGCCCGATTGGGCCTCCGCCATCAAGCCGATCGGGGCGGTTTATCACGCCGGTCTGGTCAGTCCCTCACGCCAGGTCCGCTACGCCACCGTCGCCTCCACCGGACTCTGCTGGGAATGGTATCCCGGACGTACCCCGCTGCCGATCGAGGAGCGAATCCTCAACGACTGGAAACAGACGCTCTACGACCAAGTAATTCAATGTCTCAAAGATGAGGATCCATTGGTCCGCGTGGCAGCGGTGGCGACCCTCTCGACGCTGCCGATTGACTCGTTGGCCGCGCCGGCACTGGAATTGCTGGGCGACCCCGAAATCGCCGTCCGCTGCCAGGTGCTTCTCAGTTTCGCTAAGCGAGAGAGCTTACTCGTTCCTGAACAAGTCTTACCTTTGTTGCACAGCGACCCCGAGGTGGCGATTCAAGCGCGTCGGACCTTGACCCAGATGGGGCTATCCGAAGCGCAGATTCAACTGGGCGGCTTGGCGTACCATCCGCAGGCGTCGCAACGTCTTCGGGGTCTGGACCTGGTGGCCACTGGCGCGTTGGGCGATTCGGGTGATCCCGAGGTCTGGTTGCTGCGGTTTTCCCGCGACCCCGAGGCGATGGTGAGACTAAGGGTCGTGGAGCTTCTCAGCGGTCCCGACCCGGTGGTGACTTTGCGGCCCGGTTCGGAGTTGGCCCGTCGTCTCGACGAGATGGCGATGATCGATCCGGCCCGCGAAGTTCGCGCCGCGGCCCGCGATTTGGTGGCGGCCCGCAAGACGGCTGCGACTGACGAGGACGCCACCGCCTGGTTGCCTCCTTTGCCGGGTGATCGCCGTTTCAATCCCATCGCCAACTGAGCGTCGGTTGGTGGATATGTTCCGAGATGGAACCGTGGATCGGATTGGGTCAGGTTGAGTTGGGTCCCTCGCTTCATGAGTCGCTCCCGGATGGTTGTCCCTCCACCTTGCGAGTTGAGGAAGACGAGTGCTTCGGAGTCGGTGCCGTCCTCCTGGGTGGGGGGCGGTGTCGAAACCGAGGTGTGTCTTGCCGCGGAACCACGGAGCGGAGCGGAGGCGTGGAGCCGCAACGTCGGGCTTGGGGCGATCGTGGCGGCATGTGTGACCGGGTGGGGGATGGTCTGGATTCTGGCCGACCGCGTCTCGGCCACTTACGACGAAGTGGCCTATCAAGATCAAGCTGCGCGTTGGTGGCGAACTGGCGAGGACGAGACGATAAGCCGGATGGGTTCGCCGGTCACGTTTTGGAAGCTCCAGCAAACCGTCCCCCTGGCCATCTTCGACCTGGTGGGGCTTGATTGTTGGATTGACCAACCCGCGCAGCATCGGGCCGAATCCTTGCCCTGGCTCCGACGAGCCTCGGGCGTCTTCCTGGCGCTGACGGCGGCGTTGACTGGCGTATGGGCTTGGCGGATCGCCGGGCCGATTGCGGGCGGGTTCGCGGCCTGGATGACCGTGCTTAGCCCCAATCTGCTGGCTCATGGCGGACTCATTACGATGGAGTCGCCCCTGACGGCCGCCTCGGCCGTGGTCTTCTGGACCGCTTGGGAGGCGCTGAGGGCGCGGAACCAAGGCCGCGCGGCGGCAGCGCGGCGTTGGTGGTTGGCGACCGGGTTGAGTGTGGGGCTGGCCTTTTCACTGAAGTTCACTGCCTTATTGTATCCGTGGCTGGTCGCGGGCTGTGGTTGGGTCGTCGAGCTTCGTCGGGGGGAGGTGGCGGCAGCGGCGTGGCGCGCGTTGGCGCGCGGGTTGGGGTTGATGATGAGCCTGGTGTTGGTAAATCTCTTGTTGACTGGCGGGGCGACCCTGGTTCCCAGTCGTCATCAGGGCGCGCATCCCGTGTTGGAGCGGTTGCCCGAACCGGCGCGGCGTGGGGTCGGTTGGTTAATCGAACGGCCCTGGCCGCGGGATTGGGCCGCCTTGGCCATTCAGCTTCAACATCAACGCGGCGGTGGTCCCAGCTACCTTCTGGGAGAAGTGCGCGACCGGGGTTGGCGGGAGTATTATCTCCTCGCCTTGGTGGTGAAAATGCCACTAGCGGTTTGGGGACTCTTGGCGGCCCGCGCCTGGTGGTCGTGGGTCGAGTGGCGGGAGTCAACGCAGGGACGAACTCAAGCTGATCTGTTTGCACCTTTGGTTGTGATGGGATTCTTGGCGATCGCGTCGTTGGGTTCGAGCCGCAACTACGGGATGCGTTACGTGTTGCCGGTGGCTCCCGCGGCGATTGTCTGGGTGGCGGGTCTTCTTAGGGCGAGCCGTCCGCTGGGTGGGGGGCGTCTTGGGCGGGCGGCAGGGTTGGCCGGACTCACGGCGTTGGCCAGCGCGACCGCCTCCTGTCTGCCCTATCCACTGACTTTTTTCAATACGTTGGCGGGCGGCGTCTCGGGTGGGGCGTGGTGGTTGGCCGACTCCAACCTAGATTGGGGACAAGGGGCGCGGCCATTGGCGGAGTGTCAAGCACAACGGCCCGAATTGACCGACTTGACCCTGTTCGCTTTTGGCGACGCCGACCCGGCCGAATTCGGTGTGGTGGGCGTGATTCATCTGATCGACGCCCACGGATTCAAACGGATCGACGGACGCTTGGTCGATCGGGGTCCTCAAGCCGGTGCCTCCCGCCAGTGCCTCCCCCGTCCCGAATTCAGCGCCACCCGATACGTGGCGGTTTCGCTCTCGCTTTCGCACGGCCCTTGGGGACCGCCCGGTTGGTTCGCGGTGGTCCGACAGGTCCAACCGATCGCCGTCACCCCCGACGGCTCGATCTGGATTTACGAAACCCAGGCGGTTCGACAGGCGGCTCAATCCCAGACCAACTCGAACTAGGCTCCTCTGACAATCATCCGGGTCATTCGATCATCCCCAACTCCAATGGGGTCGGGCATAATCGGGAACACCCACCATCGGGGCGACTTGTCAGGACAGCCTAGGAAACGTAGTCAATCAACTGCGCGATGCGGCCCCGCAGGTCGTGACGGTGAACAATTTGGTCAATGAATCCATGCTTGAGCAAAAATTCGCTGGTTTGGAATCCTTCGGGCAGCTTGACCCCGACGGTTTGCGCGATGACTCAGGGACCGGCGA
>Ga0308412_1001609_pt1 | contig 12289 bp, 7 predicted proteins | sample HotsprottomLayer_FD_202357 | JGI IMG/M metagenome (GOLD analysis project Ga0308412, IMG submission 202357) | Hot spring phototrophic mat microbial communities from Octopus Spring, Yellowstone National Park, Wyoming, United States -... | ecosystem: Environmental > Aquatic > Thermal springs > Hot...
GTGAAGGGAACGTAGAGGAACTTTGCCGCGAGGGCATACCCTACCGTATCGGTTCTTTTCGTGTAAACGATTCCCTCAATGTTGGTATCGGCGATCCAGTTGTTGTGGAGGAACCCAATTTCCGTGTATTCCAAGAGGGAGGAAGCGGCAGGATTGGCATCGAAGAAGCTGGAATCCCGGGCGATGGCGGTATAGGCGGTGCCCATTCCTTCGTACTCCCCACCCACGGGAATGGTTAGAATGGGGAAAACGGTGAGTCCTGTGTTGGGATCCTGGATGAATTCGAAGAACTTGCCAGTGTCTCCATAGATGTCCTGGAACTCGGAAGCCCATAGTCCAGGACCAAGAAGAAGGCTTCCCCCCAACACGAAGAGAGTTGTATATTTTTTTAGAATATAGGTTTCCTTATGCATCTTCCCACATAAAATATACACCCAAAATCACCTGAAATCTATTATCGGCAGAGACCGATACATCCTCTTATGTTTCTGCCGATAACTAGATAGAATATTAGGATGATAGGGTAACAAAAAGTTGTTATTATTTAAAGGGGAACTGTTTAGTGGCATGATGGGAGGGATGTTCCGATTTCTCATACTCTGTACGATTCTCATGGTGTTCCCCTTCTATCTTCTCTGGGCAGGAGGGGCCAAGGAGGATCCTATCGCATTGGCCCGTAGCCTGATGATAGAAAAACGGTACAACGAAGCCCTCGTGGTTCTGGCAGAGGCCGCCAGAAAGGACCCGGAGCGGATCGAGGAAGCGGAAGATCTAATACGAAGAATTCGAACCATCCGGGGGGAGTACTACGACAAATACGAAGATCTCATCAAGGTCCTGTACGAACAGAAGGACGTAGAGAAGGCTCTCTCTATCATCAAGGAACTGGAATCCCTCGATGCGGCTCCAAACGAAACAACCAAAGTGGCTTTAAAAAAGGCGAAAGAATCTGCCCAATTCGTGTACAACCAGAATAGGTTCAACGATCTTATGACGCAGGCAGCGAGAGCTCTGGAGCAGAAGGATTACAGCAGAGCCATCGAACTGTACACGAGCGGTTTCGACATCGGGAAAGAGTTCTTCGTGGATGCCAACTACGGAAACATCGTGGAAAATCGGGTGTTTTCCGCTCTGGACACTGTCCGACAAACCTCCGAGCAATTCTTGAGATTTCGGAATCAGTACCAGACCTTGGCCAACAATCTCCAGGATCTGATCCGAAAGGGGGAGGAGGGGGAAGCGAGGAGAGCGATGGGACCTTTCCTCGAGACCTACCTACGAGCATCTACCCTCTATAAGGTTGCCTCGGAAACGGTGGAGGAACTGAAGGATCAAAACGAAAAGCTCCTGCGGATCAATCGGGTGACCAATGAAGATTTTTTCCTGGGCTTCATGCAACGGATCATAGGGGGGAGGGCCACTTCAGCAACGCCGGAAGGAATCCGGGGGGCGGTGGAATTGCTCCTGAAGGATCGATTCTTGCCCATTCTGGTAGCTCTTTCGGAACGTCTCCGGCAAGCCTATCTGGAAGGGGAAGCCTCCTTCGAGCAGGCATGGTGGGAACAAGCCACCCTCTCCTTCCAACAGGTACAAGCCTTTGGACAGATGATGAAGCAGATGGAAAGCCTCTATTTCGCGGCTATCCCTCTCTTTGGGGGCAAACCGGTTCCTGTGTATTGGGAACTGGTGAGGGAATACCTCCCCCTATGGATCGACCAACAGGTGCGGTCAAAAGGGGTTACGCTGTACCAGGGGTTGATCGAAGAGTACTTCGCGTTGAAGCCGGCCCTGGACACCCTTCCCAGCGATCGTGTGGCACTCGAGACCTTCAGGAACACCCTCAGGGAAACTCAGGCCAGAACGCTGGAGAATCGAAGGGAATGGGTACTCTTCCGGGAGGAGCAGCTTCGGAATCCTTTGATTCCTAGAGTGAGCGTGGAGGCCCTCGATCGAGTTTCCGCGAAACTGGCCGATCGATTGGCCTTCTGGGAACGAACGGAAGTGGAGATCGTGGATAGACTTGCCGCGTTGGACTTAACTCCGTTGGAGGAGGGGCACCGAGACATCCTGGCATCCTATCGCCGAGCTACCGAATGGTTCGAGGGGGTGGAAGAGGTAGTACAGATCGCCGAGGGGCAAGAGGAGAAACTTCTCGTGAAGTATCCCGATCGAACCATAGCCCTTCTACAGGAGCTAACCCCGCAAGCTCAAACCCTCTTGGATCGTGTGGTGAGGTACCTTGCCCTCTACCGTAACGAAATTCCTCCCGCGCGTTCGGATCCGCGAGTTCTCTGGAAGATCGATCGGGCGGAAGGAATCCGGAATTCTCTACAGGGCAACGTCCTGCCCGGCTCGGTAAGCCTAACTGCGAAAGCACGGGAAAGTATCCTGTTGGCCCAGCGGTATCGAAACGAGGGGAACCTCCGGGTGCAGGAGGCACAAGCCGCCATCGCCCAGAACCGCTTCGAGCAGGCACGGGAAAGCCTGGGGGCCGCTCGAGCGAGATTTTCCCTTTCCCTTTCCTATCAGGAAGATCCGAAGTTCCGACGGGAAAGCGATGATCTACTCCTCAGTTTGAACGCGGCTATCAGGGACGCGGAAAACAAGCTTGTGGTAGCAGAAGTACGGCAACTGATCAACGAGGCAAAACGATTTTACTATCTGAATGCCTTCGACGATGCGGAAAACATCCTGCTGCGGGCGCAGACCCGCTGGAGAGCTACCCAGGCTGAGGACAACCCTGAAATTACCTACTGGTTGGGGTTCGTTCGGGCTGCCCTGTTCGTGAAATCCAGCCGAGAGCTCCTTCCCACCGATCCTCTCTATGTGGAGATGAGCCAATTGTTGAGTCTAGCCCGGAAGGACTTCGAAACGGGAAGATCCCTTCTGGAGAAGGGGAACCGAAGGGAAGCGCTCGATGCGTTTACTGCAGCGGAGGAAAAGATTCGAACGGTACTCCTTGCCTTCCCCTTCAACCAGCAGGCCAGTGTCCTTGCCCTTCGGATCGCCCAACTGAAGGATCGAGAGGGGTTTGCCACTCTCTTCCGTACCAAATTTCGGGAAGCCCAGGCCAAGATGGCTACCAATCCCCAGGAAGCCTACATAGATCTCAAGGACCTGGAACAGATCGATCCCAATTTCGCCGGGTTGAAGGAGGCTATCTACAATGCAGAGATCAAATTGGGGATTCGCATCCCTCCGCCGGATCCCAAAGCTTTGGCCGAGTCGGAGGAACTGTACCGGGCCGCTCTACGGATCGTAACGGGAAACGTACGAGCACAATTCCCCATTGCCCTGGAACAGCTGAACCGCGCTATCGAACTGAACCCGGATAACACAAAAGCCGTCGAGTTGAAGGACAGGATCCAGATCGATACGGGCGGTCAGACCTCCATCGTATTGTCCAGTGTAGCGGAGGAACAGTACCGGCTGGCGGAAAAACGGTACATCGAGGGTAACTATTTCGAAGCTCTTGCCATCGTGCAAAGGCTCCTTCAGAATAAGGAAAGCAAGAACTATCCCCCATTGCTGGAATTGAAAAGGAGGATCGAATCAAGGATCTAAGGATTTTCACCCTCCTTCTAGTAGTATGCTCGTGGGCGGTCCACCCTCTTTTGGCACAGGACCTGTACTGGGAGGACCCCGAGTTCGTTCCTGCCGCAGGGGGTCGCTTCCCCCAGGTACGGGCCGGGGGAGGGATGATCGTTCTCATGTACCAGGAGTTCGTTCCCACTCGCGAGGGGGAGTACCAGATCTATCTTTCCCTGCGAGTTTCCAAGGATGGACGGGACTGGAAGGAACACCTCCGTTTCGCCGGCCCCTATCGGTTCTTTGGAAGCGAAACAACGATCTTCTCCTTTGCCGTCACCCCTGCGGGAGTCATTACGGTGGCGGTTCTCGCTTCGGAGAACAAGATCGATTTTTACGCTTCCAAAGACAGCGGGGAGACCTTCCAGAACTCATCCTCCACCATCACTGAGAGAACCACCCTTGCTCCCCGATTGTTCGCAAAGGAAGACGGGGGCTTGCTCCTTTTCGTGACCCAGGAGAGGGGAGATATCCTTTCGATCCTGTATGCGGTTTCCGAAAACGGGTTGAGCTGGTCCGAACTGACCCCCCTTGCAAAGGAACCTCAGGTTACCTTGAGCTTCCTGCCCTACCACCTCTCCTACAAGGGAGTAGAGTATGTGGTGTTTCAGGCTCTCCAGGCCGGGGAGGGAGGGGCCTATCAACTGTACCTCAAAACCAGCACCGATGGGGGAAAATCCTGGGGGCCCTTACAGTGGTTGACAGGATTCGAAGAAACGATTCCGGGGAGAACCACTAGACCCGGTCTCTTCGATAATCAGCGTCCCCATCTAGCCGCCATCAATGGGGTGGTGGGCCTCGCCTGGGAACGACGTTTTGGCCGGGAATCCAAGCAGATCTACTATGGGGAACTGAATCCAGATGGAACGTATAGAACCTTACCCGAACGGGTGACCACAGGGTTCAAGTCTTGTAACTTCCCCCAGATCGTCCCCTTCAAGGGAACGGTGTATCTGCTCTGGTTCGACAACAGAAAGGGGGATGATCACATTATCCTGGCGCAGAAACAGGGGGCCCTCTGGGTAGAGAAAGACTTGAGTCCCCTAGCGGGTGTCTCTACCTTTCCCCGACCGGTAGTGCTGGGGAAGGAACTGTTCGTGTTCTGGGAGAACAAGCGTGGAGATACCTCGAGAATCGTATTCTTGAAGCCGGACACTACGGTGGAACCTCCGGGTGTGGTGCCTCTTAATTTCCAGGCAACTGTCCGGACCCGCCTCGATTCCCCTCGGTTCCAACTGGTTCCACCCCGGGATTCCTCGGGGATTGCCGGATTCTGGTATGAATGGACACGTTCGCCTACCCCCTCTGCGGAACGAAAGCTTGTTGCCCTGGAAAACGTACGGACTGTCGAGTTCAAAGTAGCCGAGGATGGGGAATGGTACTTACACGTTTCCGCTCAGGACTATGCGGGAAACTGGTCTCGGCCTAGCACAGTACGGTTCTTTCGGGACACTACACCCCCTGGCAAGGTGGTGTTCCGTCGTCCCCCCATGGATGAATTGGGGTATTTGATCTCCAACACCTTTACCATCCAATGGGATCCGCCTCCGGACGAGGATGTGGCTGAGTATCAGTACGAGATTTTGTACCTAGGAGAAACGAAGGATCCCCTCCTGCCTGTCCCTGTCGCCCTCGGTCCCTTCCGCAAAGCTTTCACCACCACCGTTCCGAGCCTTCCGTTCCGCAACTATGACAATGGAAGCTGGGCCATACGGGTTCAGGTAGTGGATACCGTGGGGAACGTGGGCCCGGAGGCGACCCTCGTGGTGCATTTAAATAAATATGTACCCGTCACCTACGTGAGTTTCGTGGAGGCCACGCGGGATGAAACGGGAAGGATTCGTCTCTCCCTTTTAGGGAGGGGGTTTGCAGAGGATGGGCTGGTACGAAGGGTTATTCTGGATCGGGATGGAAAGGAACCTTTCGATTACCAGTTTACTCTGGCCGAGGGAGGGTTCACGGTTCGAAACGACCGAACCATCGTGGGTCTCATCCTGCAGGAGGTGCAGGGGGGGGAGTATCGAGTAGCGGTGGAACATCCCCTTCGTGGGATTGCCTTTTCCCGGGACTTGCTCAAACTGGAACGAGGGGGAACCCTCAAGTTTGGAGACTTTAGTCTCCTGTACAGCCCAATCCAGAAAGTACTCCAACGTCCACCCTTCTCCATCACCCTCAATGGAGTAGTGGTCTGGACGATGGTGATGTTTTTGGGGATGGTGGCTCTATTTTCCACCTATCGAATCGGTGCTATCCTTCAAGAGGGAAAACGACTACGGTTGGAGGCACTGGCGATCCTTACAGGGGTACAGGTCCCCTGGGAAGCGAAGCGGGAGAGGCTAGAGGCTATGAGGCGACGAGGGTTTGGGTTACGGTTAAAGTTCACTTTTTTCATTACGGTGCTGATCATCGCCGTAGTGCTGATGGTGTCCATTCCGCTGGGGTACTACATGACGAGGAATCAGGAACGGAACCTAGCGGAAGGACTGGTGCAACGAGTTTCGGTGTTGATGGAAAGCCTGGCCTCCGGTGCCCGTACTTACCTGCCTAGCGGAAACACCCTCGAGCTGGGGGTACTGCCCGCTCAGATTTCCGCCATGAAAGAGGCTCGGTTTGCTACCATCACGGGCCGGGGGCAGACGGATATTAACTATTTTGGGTACGTGTGGGCCAGTAACGATCCCGATATTTTGAATAAAATTGACGGCCCGACCTTGATTCCCGGAGTATCCAAACTAAAGGATGACATTTCCGAGAAGGAAGGGCTATTGGCTGTGGAAATCAATTCGGCGGCGGATCTAGCGGTAGGGAGCCTGGCCAAGGAACTGGATGCCCTTTCCAACGAGGCCATTGGGCTCGCTGTCCGCACCGATGAAACTTCCCGAAGAAGACTCCAGGATCTCCAGGAGGGAATTCGAACGCTGGACAATCGGTTGAACGCTCGCCTTCTGGAGTTGGGGGCCAAGATCTATAGCGAACCGGAGTTCCAGACGACCCTGCTGGACTTCAATCGTACCTTCTATACCTTCTACAAACCGGTGCTGTATCGGGTTCGCGGCGAGAATCGATACTTTCGGGGCATGGTACGGTTAGGGGTGAGTACCGAGTCGATCCTAAAGGACGTGCAAGAATCGAGAAACTACCTTCTTCTCATCACCGGGGGGATAGCCCTCGTAGCCCTGGTGCTGGGTATCGTGGGAGCCTTGATCCTTGCCAGTATCATCATCATCCCCATCCGAAGGCTGGTAAAAGGGGTAGAAGTGATTCGGGATACGGAGGACAAGGAAGCATTGAAGGATCATGTGATAGAAATCAAGACGAGGGATGAAATTGCAGAATTGGCGGCCACCATCAACCAGATGACCCAGGGACTGGTGAAGGCGGCGGCTGCCAGCAAGGACCTTACCGTGGGTAAGGAAGTGCAGAAGATGTTCATTCCTCTGGAAGTCGGACCAGGGGGAAAGAAACTCACCACAGGGAAAGAAGAGACTCCTGAAGGGGAGTTCTTCGGGTACTACGAGGGGGCCAAGGGGGTTTCGGGGGACTACTTCGATTTCCGAAAACTCGCCCCGGAAACCTACGCCTTCATCAAATGCGACGTGGCGGGAAAAGGAGTCCCTGCCGCCTTGATCATGGTGCAGGTAGCCACAGTCTTCACCACCTATTTCAGGCAGTGGAACCCCTCGAAGGGGTTGAACATGGTGCCCCTCCTGTACCAGATCAACGATGTGGTGGAATCCCAGGGGTTCCGGGGCCGTTTTGCTGCCATGACGTTAGGGGTGGTGGAGATGAAGACTGCTCGGGCTCACGTGACCCATGCGGGGGATAGGATCCTGAACCTTTACGATGCGGAGAGCGGCCAGTTGGTGCAACGGATGATGGCGGATTGTCCCGCCACAGGGGTATTCCCCAATTTCATGCTGGAGATGAAATCTCCTTTCCAACAGATCCTGGTGCCCCTGAAAAAAGGAGACATCCTGCTCCTATTCACCGACGGTGTGGAGGAGGCCCATCGGAAACTGAGGAAGCCGGATTTCTCCATTCTCCAGCTTCCCCCCCAGAAAGAGGGGGAAGAACCGGTGGAGGATGAAATGATGGGATTCGATCGGATCAAAGGGATCGTGGAAGCGGTGATGTCCCGGGGAAAGTTTCGATTGGAGAAACTCTACTCTCCCGTTCCTAACGAGGAACTGATCTTCGATTTCTCCTCCTGTGAACCCACCGCAGAGTCGGCAGTCCTTGCCCTCGTGTCGGTAGAAAAGATCTTCCGTATGTATCCAGACCCTCGAGCGGGAGCCGATAATAGGGTGATGGTGGATGTGAAGGTGGATGATTTTCTCAAGAAGACCTTCCTACAGTACGAAAAGTACTTCCATCATCCTATCCCCAACCCGCGGCAGATGGATTTCCCCAATTACAATTTCTATACCCATATGATGGAGGATGATCAGTATGACGACCTTACCCTTCTGGCGATTCGGAAAAAATAGAACCCATCGTGATAGAATCCTTCGTGTTGTCCTTTTTTCCATTCTGCTTGGTGTCCTTATCGGCCCCCTTTCGGCGGATCTGGTTCTCAGGAACAATACCCGGGGGATCCTGTATTTTCTCCTTCTTCCTATGGGAGTGGAGGGAACGATTCCATGGGCGGAAAACGCGGAAGCGGCGAAGACGTACCTGAAGGAACACCGGAATGAACTGGAAAAGATCCCGCCCGAAACCTTCCTGAAGGTACGTAAGGATCCCTCACCTTACCTTTTACTGGGGTTCTATGTATCACCGGAACGGCCTTCCTTCCCCCTCGTACGGGTTAGGATTCCTTCGGTGCCAGGGGAGCCTTCTTTTACGGTGAGCGATGTGGATTTGTGGAAGAGCAGTGCGGGGGAGAGCCTGGTTCTGTATCCCTGGGACATCGAGTTGCCTCGAACACCCATTCTGGTCGATAACCGGTACCTGGATTGGAGAAAGGTGAAGGAATTGAGGCAGTTTCCCACCAGTTTCCTACCACCGAAAGTGTTGAGGCACAGGGGAGGTTCCCCGGAGAGGATCCGTTTTGATCAGGCAAAAACCTGGCCTTCTAAAGGGACGGCGGTGGAAGGGCTGAAAATTCTTCGCGGGGAAAGGGATGCGTACCTCATGATCTCTACTTACTCTCCCATGGAAGTGGGGACTTCCTACTGGTTCTACCTATTACCCCTCTCTTCCCCCACAGGTCTTGCCCTAGAGATCCCCATCATGGGTAAGGGAGGGCCGATCCTTCTCTGGGTTCCTGGGATGGAAAAACCTACTCAGATCGGCACCTACGTATCGGATCTATTCGTTCTGGAAGGAGAACTCCTGGGAAGCTACCTGCCGGCAGAGGCAGAGCCCCTTTTACGACAAGTCTCGAAGGTCTGGATGAGTGTGTCTGTCCCCACAGCAGAGGGCACGGAGGAATACTATTTGACAGAGTTTGATGTTACAGATATACCGTACGAATCCGGTGTTTCTCCATGAAACCAAGGTTCTTCTGTGAACACTGTAAACAGGAAGTTTCGGCCCGTGACAAGGTATGCCCCCACTGCGGCCGGTTTTTCAGTGAAGTACGCTGTCCCCGATGTGGTTTTACCGGGGAGGGAAAACTTTTCTACGATGGATGTCCTAACTGCGGGTATCTCAGCTCTCGATCCAAGGGGATCCCCCTTTCGGGCGGATCCCCGGGGTTGGAGTTCGTCGATCTCTCCGAAGTAGAAGAGAAGGATAGCCTCTTTTCGATCTCCTCGGAAGCGCGTGATTCCACCAGTAGAAGCCCCTCCCTCTGGACCTTCCTCATCATTACCATCACTCTCGCTTTGATTCTCGGCATGCTGGTATATCTGTTCCTTTCCCTGCAGTAAGGGCCCTCGGGTAAAGGCAACGTTCTTGCATGGTGCCTGTTGCGAAGGCTCGCTCAATAGAGGGCTCCTATTCCGCCTCCCATATACACAAGGAGATTTCCTTCGTTGGGTTGGATGAAGACCGTGGTTAGGGAGAGTGTGAAGGGTAGGGTGGGGAGCTTCCCGTGGATCTCGATACCCGTATGATAGATCGGGATGAGTCTAAGGTTCGGAATACCCGCCGAAAGAGTAGTGGAGATTCCCACCTGCAGAGCCCCTACATCGAGGTAGCATCCCCCTCTGAGGTTTGCGTATAGGTTCATCCGGTCTTGCAGGGTTTGCAGATCGAAGGGCGAAAAAGTTAGTTCAGGGGAAAGGAGGAAGGCCAGGAATCGATGTCTAACTTCCATGGCTGCCCCCAGGGAAAGACCCCCTTGCGGGGAAAACCCGTATGCCCTCGGTGTACTCATGTAGGTCCCTTTTCCTGTAATGGCAAGCGAAAGGATTTCGGGAATTAAGTCTGGCAAACGGTATTGTATTCCGATTCCACCGATCCAGTCGGGTGGCTCATCGGAGGGTTCCATGAAACTCGAAAGGGTGGGGGTCAATACCACTCCCTCGGCGATGGGAAAAGACACTCCCGCATGGAGGAGGGCTTCGGAAGCTTCGGGCCCGGAAGAGTGCAGCAGTCCAAGAAGGAGGGAAGAAATCCTGAATGCCCCTGGATCCAGGAAAGGCATAGCGGGTGTGAATAAAAGTCCAGGCAATCCGCTATAGGTGGTACCGATAGGATTCCGGACAGTTCTATCGATGACGATCTCCTCCGTGAGTTCCAGGGAGGTATCGGTGTTTTGGAATCGGAGAATCAAGCGGTACCTTCCGTCCGGTAGGGGAATCCCCCTCTTATCCCTCCCATTCCAGTTTATCTGTTGCACGGGCTCCTCAGGTTCCGGAAGGATTTTTTCGAACACTCCTTCGCCTTTTTGATTTTGGATAAGGAGGATCGTTTCAGCAGGACCGGAGATCCGGAAACTGATTCGTGCAGGCACATAGGAGTTTTCTGGATTGATCCGCTTGGGGGTGACCTTTAACCTTGCAACCTCGAGAGGAACTCGTTTCCAGGTGAGAGGGACTTCCGTCGTTTTCCCTTCGAGGATCGTGAGCTGGGACACGATATCCTCGTACCCGAACCGTTGGACCACCACTCGATGACGGCCTGCCGGCAAAGTTACACTTTTCCCTGTTACGGGGGTTCCCCCGATGTATACCTTGCAGTCGGGGGGAACATTCTGTAAGGAAAGAGTTCCGTACACGGGTTCCAGTTCCAGTTGTATTCGAGTCCGGATCCCTGTTTTGAGAGTGACCGAGAGTTCCTGTGAACGATAGCCCGATTTCTGCACCTGGAGCGTATAGAAGGTAGGCTGTAGATCCTTCAGTAGCAGGGGAGTGGAACCTAAAAGGGTGCCTTCCCCATACACCCACGCATCGGAAGGGGTGGAAAGGATTTCCAGTTGAGGCAAGGGGGTGGGTTCATTGAGGCGAACCTGGAGCTGTTCCTCGACGATGGTGGGGGGCGTGGCAAAAAGGGAGTGGGCCCGCATGAGGATGAAGAGGATCGGCACGATCCTGGCAATGTGCCTTTGGATTCCCATAAGTTCCATACTGGTATCGAGGGGGTAAAAAAATCAAGGTCCCCCTTCGACAGAAGGCATTTTCTGCCGATGATAGAACCGTATGGTTCGGTTTCATATCATGATGGTTTTGGGGATCCTTTCCCTGGGGGGGGTGCTCTATCCTCAAGTACCCGATACCAAGACCCTTCCAGTACTGAAACGAGGAATTGAGGAACTTCAGTTGGGAAAAACCCTGGAAGAGATCCAGGAAGCTCTAAAGAAGTCCCCCTATTTCAACTATCGGGGTCCGAGGGATGTGTCCTTTCTCCCCCTTCGTTCAGAACCCGTGATCGATACCGAAGGGATGCGCTACCTACAGAGGGGCATTTTCCAGTTCCAGGAGGGTAAACTGGTAACGATTATCCTGTATGTGAACCCGAAGTACCTGGACTATCCTACCCTTTTCCAGCATTTCAGTTCCCGATACGGAACTCCCCAGTACCTAGACCCCAAGTCCTGTTTTTGGGAAGATGGGGCCACTCGGGTGGCGCTGGAAAAGCCTCTCATGATAAAGTTCGTAGAAAAAAACATCCTTCCCCCTGGGAAGGATGGCAGGGGAGGGCTACCCCTTTCCCCTGAAGAGTTGGGAAGAAGACAGTTTCTGGAATTATTCTAACTGGGAGAGGGATCGATGGAAAAAGCAGTGACTCTGAGAGGAATCGTTCTCATGATGGGTATTCCCCTGCTGGTCCTTTCCTGTTCGGCCCAACCGCAGGAAATTCCTCTCAAGTTGGGGCAGGAAATTTTTCGAGTGGAGTTAGCGGTTTCCCCGGAGAGTCGGGCCAAAGGCTTAATGTTTCGAAAGGAACTGCCGCCGAATCGGGGGATGCTTTTCGTGTTCGAGAAGGACGAGAAACCTTCTTTCTGGATGAAGAACACGTTGGTTCCCCTTTCCATTGCCTTCATCGCCAAAGACGGGACGATTCGGGAAATCCACGACATGAGTCCTGGCTCCCTCCGGCCCATCGAGTCGACCTACGAAGTGCGATTTGCTCTGGAAGTTCCGCAGGGGGCATTCAAGCGGGCGGGGGTAGAGGTGGGGTATCGAATCGAGATGCCTCCGGAAGTCCTCCGACATGTAAAATGAGGTTCTTTACTGGTTTTCCTCTTCGTTGTATTCGGGAAACAGCTCGAGCTCCGGGGACTCCTCAGGGCTTTGGGGATTGTTTACCAGGA
>Ga0308412_1001610_pt1 | contig 12280 bp, 11 predicted proteins | sample HotsprottomLayer_FD_202357 | JGI IMG/M metagenome (GOLD analysis project Ga0308412, IMG submission 202357) | Hot spring phototrophic mat microbial communities from Octopus Spring, Yellowstone National Park, Wyoming, United States -... | ecosystem: Environmental > Aquatic > Thermal springs > Hot...
GCTCCTTTGGCTCTCTGGTAGGAACCTCAGGGTCCATCACCGCCCCCGCTCGGTGGGGGATGCGCAACCTCGACCCCCGGACAGAAGGGTCTAGGCGACCACCGGGTCGCCGTGCACCTCAACCACCGTCGAGTGCGGTGCGCAGCTCCCCGACGAACCCGGCCGCGTCCTCCGGGCCACCACCGTCCAGCAGCCGCCGCACCAGCGCACTCCCCACGATCACGCCGTCGGCCGCCGCGGCCGCCTCCGCGGCCTGGGCGGCGTTCGAGATCCCGATCCCCAGGAGCACCGGTTTGTCGGTCACCGCCTTGCACCGCCGCCCCATGCCGGCGGCCTCCGCGGCGAGGCGGTCCCGCTCACCGGTGACCCCCAACAGCGCCACCCCGTACACGAAGCCCCGGGTCCGCTCGCAGATCGCCCGGAGCCGGTCGTCCGGCGTGGTCGGCGCGGCGAGCAGCACCGTCTCGATGCCCGCCCCGTCCGCCGCGTCTCCCCAGCCGTCCAGCTCGTCGAGCGGCAGGTCGGGAACGATCGCGCCGTCGACCCCGGCCGCGGCGAGCCGGGCCGCGAACCGCTCGTGCCCCGACCGCAGCACCGGGTTGTAGTAGGTCATCACCACCACGGGGACGTCGACGTCGAGACCGGCCAGGGCGTCGACGATGCCGAGCGGTGTGGCGCCGAGCTCCAAGGCGCGTTGCGACGCCTCCTGGATCGTGCGCCCGTCCATCATCGGGTCCGAGAAGGGGATCCCGATCTCCACCGCATCCGCACCGGCGGCGGCGACGGCCCGCACCACGTCCAACCACCCGGCACCGAGCCCCCCGGTCACGTACGGCACGAGCAACTTCCGCCCGGCGTCCCGTCGCCGCCGGAGCTGCGTCTCGAGGTTCACGGTAACGGCTCGCCGCCGAGGTGCTCCGCCACCTGCGGCGCATCCTTGTCACCCCGGCCCGAGAGGGTCACGAGGACGGTCGCACCGTCGGGGACGCCACGCCCCGCCTCCCGGGCCAGCCAGCCGATCGCGTGCGCGGCTTCCAACGCCGGCACGATGCCTTCCGTCTCGCTGAGGAGTCGGAACCCGGCCAGCGCCTCCTCGTCGGTCGCCGACACGTACTCCGCCCGGCCCGCCGCGGCCAGCGCGGCGTGTTCCGGTCCGACCCCCGGGTAGTCGAGCCCGGCGCTGATCGAATGCGCCTCCCGGATCTGGCCGTCCTCGTCCTGGAGGTACAGCGACCGGGCGCCGTGCAGCACCCCGGGAACCCCACGGGCCACCGACGCCCCGTGCCGCCCGCTTTCCAACCCGTGCCCGGCGGCCTCCACCCCCACCAGGCGGGCGGCGCCGGAGAGGAACGCGGCGAAGGTGCCGATCGCGTTCGAGCCGCCGCCCACGCAGGCCACCACCAGGTCGGGGTCGCCGCCCAGGATGTCCCGGCACTGGTCCCGCGCCTCCTCGCCGACGACCCGCTGGAACTCGCGCACCATCCACGGGTAGGGGTGCGGGCCGACCACCGACCCGATGCAGTAGTGGGTGGTGGTCACGCTGGCGACCCAGTCGCGCATCGCCTCGTTGATCGCGTCCTTCAGGGTCGCCGATCCGGAACCGACCGGGACGACCTCGGCCCCGAGGAGCCGCATGCGGAACACGTTGAGGGCCTGTCGTTCGACGTCGACCTCGCCCATGAACACGGTGCAGTCGAACCCGAACAACGCCGCCGCGGTGGCGGTGGCCACCCCGTGCTGTCCGGCGCCGGTCTCGGCGATGAGCCGGCGCTTGCCCATCCGCCGGGTCAGCAGCGCCTGTCCCAGCACGTTGTTGATCTTGTGGGACCCGGTGTGGGTGAGATCCTCCCGCTTCAACAGCACCCGCACCCCCAGGCGCGCCGACAGGCGGCGGCACTCGGTGACCGGCGTCGGCCGTCCGGCGTAGCCACCGAGCAGCTGCTGGAACTCGTCCCGGAACGCGTCGTCGGCCCAGGCCCGGCGGAACTCGGCCTCGAGGTCGGCCAGTGCACCGACGAGGGTCTCGGGCACGAACCGGCCGCCGAACTCCCCGAACCGGCCGAGCGCCGCGGGTTCCGGACCCGGGGGCCCCAGACGCACCGCGGCGCGGGGAGCACCGCCCCCGTCGCGCCGCCGGTCCCGGGGGTCGTCCGTGGTGCTCACCCGACCACACCCCTGCGGCGCGCCCGGCGCCGGTCGCTCGTGCCCGCCACGTCGCTCACCCGTCGGCCAACTCGTCGAGTTCCCAGTCGAACGGGCGCATCGGCGACGACGCCGGCCGGTCGTCCTCCGCCGCGATCTCGGCGCCGGCCCGCCGGGCCTCCTCCACGAACCGGCGCAACTTGCGTGGGTCCTTGCGACCGGGGGTGCCCTCGACCCCGCTGGCGACGTCCACCCCCCACGGGCGCACACGGGCGATCGCGCCGGCCACGTTCTCGTGGGTGAGCCCACCGGCGAGCATCAGGCGCACCCCGCCGGGCACCCCTTCGGCGAGCGACCAGTTGAACACCCGACCCGAGCCCGGGTCCGGCGAGTCGACGAGGACCACGTCGGCGGGCCCGTTCGCCGCCGCGGCGAGCGCCGGGTCCCCGGCCGCGAACGCCTGGATCACGAACGGGACGCGTCGCCGCACCCATCGCACCTCCGACAGCGGCTCCCGGCCGTGGAGCTGCGCGCCGGTGAGCCCGAGCCGGTGGACGAGCTCCACCACCCGTTCGGGCCGCTCGTCGCGGAACACGCCCACGCTCACGGTGCCCGGCGGCAACCGCCGGAGGATGTCGCGCACGTCGTCGGGGCGAACCTGGCGCCGGCTCCCGGGTGCGAACACGAACCCGAGCGCGTCGGCGCCCAGCGCCACCGCCAGGAGGGCGTCCTCCTCGTTGGTGATCCCGCAGATCTTCACGAACACGCGCCACGACGGTACCGCCCTGCCGCCGCCGGTCCCGGCATGCGAGCGTCGCCCCGGCACCGGTGGCGGCGCCCGGTCAGGTGTCGATGAGGCGCCCGTGGAGGTAGTCGTCGTAGGCGGCGAGGTCGAGGAGCCCGTGCCCGCAGAAGTTGAACAGGATCACCCGCTCCTCGCCCAGCTCCTTGGCGGCCAGTGCCTCGTCGACGACCGCCCGGATCACGTGCCCGGCCTCCGGGGCGGGCAGCTTCCCCTCGGTGTTCGCGAACTGCACCGCCGCCTCGAACGTCTTGCCCTGTGGGTAGGCCACCGCCTCCATCCGCCCACTGTGCACGAGCGCGGAGATGATCGGGGCGTCGCCGTGGTACCGCAGGCCGCCGGCGTGGATCGGGGGCGGCACGAAGTCGTGACCGAGGGTGTACATGGGCAGCAGCGGGGTCATCCCGGCGGTGTCACCGAAGTCGTAGTCGAAGCGACCTTCGGTGAGGGTCGGGCACGACGCCGGCTCCGCGGCGACGAGCCGCACCGACGGATCGGTGACGAACGGCAGGGCGATCCCGCCGAGATTCGAACCGCCTCCGCAGCACCCCAGCACCACGTCGGGCCCCCCGGTCTCCCCGGCCAGCTCCAGTTGTGCCTTCGCCTCCAGCCCGATGACCGTCTGATGCAACAACACGTGGTTGAGGACCGAGCCGAGCGCGTAGTGGGTGTCGTCACGACCGGCGGCGTCCCGCACCGCGTCGGAGATCGCCAGCCCCAGCGAGCCGGGGTGGTCGGGTTGCTCCACCGGCGAGGCGACCACCTCGCTGCCCCAGGTCTCCATGATGATCCGCCGGTACGGCTTCTGGTCGTAGGAGGCCCGGACCATGTACACCTTGCAGTCGAGCCCGAAGCGGGTGCAGGCGAAGCTCAGCGCCGTGCCCCACTGCCCGGCCCCGGTCTCGGTGGTGAGGCGACGCACGCCCTCCTCGGCGTTGTAGTACGCCTGGGCCACCGCCGTGTTCGGCTTGTGCGACCCGGCCGGGGAGATCGACTCGTCCTTGAAGTAGATCCGGGCCGGTGTGCCCAGCGCGGCTTCGAGCGCCCGGGCCCGCACCAGGGGTGTCGGCCGCCACAGGCGCAGCACGTCGAGCACCGGGCCGGGGATGTCGATCCAGCGCTCGGCGGACACCTCTTGGGCGATGAGGCCCATGGGGAACAGGGGGGCCAGGTCGTCGGGACCGACCGGTTCCCGGGTCGCCGGGTGCAGCGGTGGTTGCAACGGTTCGGGCAGATCCGGCAGGACGTTGTACCAGGCGGTGGGCAACTGGTCCTCGGGGAGGTGGAACCGGGTCGGCGAGGTGGTCATCGGCACTCCTCGGGTCGGGCCGGCCCCGGCCCCCGGCGCGGGTCGGGTCGAGGGTTCGGCGTCGCAGGACGCATCATGCCCCGGGACGGCCGGCGCGCTCCACCGTCGGTGCCCGCAGCTCCGCCAGGTGTGCGACCGGATCCTCGGCCCGCACCAGCGCCTCCCCCACGAGCGCGGCGTCGAAGCCGGCGGCGGCCACCCGGGCGGCGTCGGAGCGGGTCCGGATGGCGCTCTCGGCCACCGCCACCACCTCCACCGGGATCATGCCGGCCACACCGAGCACCCCGTCGAGATCCTCGGCGAACGTGCCGAGGTCGCGCGCGTTGACCCCCACGATCGGCGCCCCGAGTCGCAGCGCCCGTTCGGTCTCGACCGCGGTGTGCGCCTCGGTCAGCACGGCGAGGCCCAACTCACCGGCGAGGGCCAGCAGGTCGGCGACGAGCCCGTCGTCGGCGAGGGCGGCGAGCACGAGGAGGATCGCGTCGGCGCCGATCGCCCGGGACTCGTAGACCTGCACCTCGTCGATCACGAAGTCCTTGCGCAGCACCGGCAGCCGGGTCGCCTCCCGGGCCTGCTGGAGGTCCGCCACCGACCCGCCGAAGAACGGGGCGTCGGTGAGGACGCTGAGCGCCACCGCGCCGCCGGCCTCGTACGCCCGGGCACGTGCCGCCACGTCGAGATCGGCGGCGAGCACCCCCTTGGAGGGCGAGCGTCGCTTCAGCTCCGCGATGACGGCGAGGCGGCCCTGCGGATCGCGCAGGGCGGCGGCGAACCCCCGGCACGGCGGTGCCGTCAACGCCTGTTCGCGCAGCAGCGAGGCGGTCTGCGGACGGTGCAGGACCGTCACCTCGTCGCGTTTGGTGGCGAGGATGCGGTCGAGCACGTTCACGGCCCGGGCAGTCTAGGGTGACCGGCCATGACGCTGACCTTTCCCGACGGCTTCCTCTGGGGCACCGCCACCGCCGCGCACCAGGTGGAGGGCGGCAACTGGAACAACGACTGGTGGCTGTTCGAACACACCGACGGCTCCCCCTGCACCGAGCCGTCGGGCGACGCCTGCGACCACTGGCACCGGTACCCACAGGACATCGCGTTGCTCGCGGCGCTCGGGTTCGGCGCGTACCGGTTCTCCCTGGAGTGGTCACGCATCGAACCGGAGGAAGGCGAGTGGTCCACCGCGGCGCTCGACCACTACCGGCGGATGATCGCCTGCTGCCGTGACCACGGGCTCGTGCCGGTGGTGACGTTCCACCACTTCACCACCCCCCGGTGGGCCGCCGCCGGGGAATGCTGGTCGGACCCGACGACCGCGGAACGCTTCGCCCGGTTCTGCGAGCGGGCGGTCGCCGCGCTCGGCGACGAGATCGGGATGGCCTGCACGATCAACGAGCCGAACATCGTGGCCACGCTGGGGTACTTCCTGGCGACCTTCCCGCCCGGGGTCCACGACACCGACCGGTACCAGCGGGCGAACGACACCTTCATCCGGGCCCACCGCCTCGCCTACGACGCGCTGAAGGCCGGACCCGGCGATTTCCCGGTGGGGCTCACCCTGTCGATGGCGGAGTTCGTCGCCGAGCCGGGGGGCGAGGAGCACATGGCCCGGGTACGCCACACCATGGAGGACATCTTCCTCGAGGCGGTCCGGGGGGACGACTTCCTCGGCGTGCAGACCTACAGCCGGATGCGGTTCGGTCCCGACTCCCCGGTACCGCTCGGACCGGCCGAGGGCGTGCCGGTCCTGCAGATGGGCTACGAGTACTGGCCGCAGGCCCTCGAGGCGACGATCCGGCGGGCGGTCGAGGTGTCCGGCTGCCCGATCCACGTGACCGAGAACGGGATCGGGACCGCCGACGACCGCCAGCGCATCGCGTACGTCTCGGAGGCCCTGGCCGGCGTGCGACGCTGCCTCGACGACGGTCTCGACGTGCGCAGCTACTTCTACTGGTCGCTCCTGGACAACTTCGAGTGGGCCCTGGGCTACATGCCCACGTTCGGGCTCATCGCGGTCGATCGGGCCACGCAGCGCCGATCGGTGAAACCCAGCGCCGTCTGGCTCGGACAGATCGCCCGAACCGGCCGGTTGGAGGACGACGGCTGAGCGCCGGGGCACGGAACCGGCGTCCACCGTGAACGAACGCGGCACGATCCTGGTGGTGGAGGACGAGCAGGCGATCGCCGAGCTCGTCGAGCTGTACCTCACCCGGGACGGGTTCCGGGTCCTGCAGCGACGCACCGGTGGCGAGGCCCTCGAGGCGCTTCCGGTGCACCGCCCGCGGCTCGTGGTCCTCGACGTCGGCCTCCCCGACCTCGACGGGTTCGAGGTGTGCCGACGGATCCGGGCCCAGAGCCCGGTGCCGGTGATCATGCTCACCGCCCGGGACGACGAAGTCGACCGCGTACGCGGCCTCGAGCTGGGCGCCGACGACTACGTCACCAAGCCGTTCTCCCCGGCCGAGCTCGCAGCCCGGGTCCGGGCGGTGCTGCGCCGGGTGGAGGGAGGGTCGACGCCGGAGGTCGTCGAGGCCGGCGAGCTTCGTGTCGATCTCGCCGCCCGCACGGCCACGATCCGCGCCGTGCCGGTCCCGCTCACCCCTCGGGAGTTCGAGCTCCTGGCCTTCCTCGCCGCCCGACCGGGCCGTGCGCTCTCACGCTCCCAGCTCCTCGACGGGGTCTGGGGCGCCGGCTGGTACGGCGACGCCCGCACCGTCGACGTCCACATCGCCCAACTCCGACGGAAACTCGGGGACGCGGCCCGGATCGCGACCGTCCGGGGGGTCGGGTACCGGTTCGAGCCACCGACCGGGATGCGGGGAGCGGCCGGCTGAGCGTCGTGTGGCGAGGACTCGGCCCTCGGCTGCTCGGGGCGATGCTCGTGGTCGCCTTGGTCAGCGTGGCGGTGACCGGGGCGCTCACCTTCACCCTCACCCGCCGTGACGCCCAGCGCGCCGCGACCGCCGAACTGCGGGACCGGGCGCCGGAGATCGTCCGGGAGCTGCGGGGGGTGCAGCGGGTCCTGGCGGCCCGATCCGCCCGGGGGCTCGGTACGGGGAACGCGCTGGCGGCCCGGGTGTTGCGTTCGACGCTGGCGATCTCGGGCGCCCGGGTGGTGACCGTCCGCACCGACGGCACCGTGGTCGCCGGGCTCACCGATGCCGTCGGTCGGCCCCTGCTGCCGTCCCGGGGTCTCGACCTCCCCGCCGGTCTCGACCCGGACGCCTTGCGCCCGGACCGGCTGGCCGCCGGGGAAGAGGTCGAGGGGGTCGTGGGCGGCACCGTGTTCCTCGCCCTGCCGGTCACCGCCCGGAGGGCGGGCACGACCGTGCTCGTGCTCACGCAACGCATCGAACGGTCCCCCGCCGCGACCACCCAACGGTTCTTCCTGTGGTCGGCGGTCGTGGCGACCGTCGTCGCGGCGGGCGCAGCCGCGCTGGCCGCCCGGCGGCTGATCCGACCGATCGCCACGGTGCGTGCCACCGCCCGGCGGCTCGCCACCGGTGACCTCACCGCCCGGGTACCCCCCGACCCCACCGCCCCGACCGAGCTGGCGGAGCTCGGTTCGGTCCTCGACGCCATGGCCGGGGAGTTGGAACGCCTCCGGGACGCACAGCGGGCGTTCCTGCTGAACGTCACCCACGACCTGCGGACCCCGCTCACCGCGATCCGGGGGTTCGCCGAGGCCATCACCGACGGCGTGGTGGGCGCGGACGAGCTGCCCCGGGTGGCGGCGGTGATCCAGGCCGAGGCCCGCCGCCTCGGCCGGCTCGTCGACGACCTCCTCGCCCTCGCCCGCCTGGAGGCCCACCGGTTCCGACTCCACCCTGCACCCTGCGACCTCGCCGAGGTGGTGGCCTCCACCGTCGACGCGTTCGCGCCGCAGGCCGCGGCGATCGGCGTGGAGCTCGTCGCCGACGCGCCGGGGCCTCTGCCCGCCGTCCTCGACGCCGAGCGGCTCGCCCAGATCGTCGCCAACCTGGTGGAGAACGCGCTGCGTCACGCGTCCCGGCGGGTCGTGGTGGCGGCTCGCCTCGAGCCGGGCCCCCCGGCCGCGGTCACCGTCACCGTCACCGACGACGGGCCGGGTCTCGACCCGCACCAGCGCGCCGACCCGTTCGCCCGGCCCGGGCTGCGGGGGCCGTCGACCCCGGGGCGGCCGGTGGGCACCGGGCTCGGCCTGGCGATCGTGGCCGAGCTGGCCGCCGCGATGGGGGGCCGGGCCGAACTCCTGCGCCCCGGCCCCGGGGGCACCACGTTCGCCGTCCGGATCCCCACGTCACCGGTGGGCACCCCGGCCGATCAGCGCGCCGGGACCGCTTCGACGCGCACCGGGCCCGGGGACCCGTCCACCTCCACCTCCGCCCCGGGTGGCACCTCCCGGCGCACGTAGCCGAGCGCGAGGTCCGGGACCGCCGAGGTGACGGTCCCCACGACGCGGGTTCCGGCCCGGACCGCGGCACCCACCGGCAGGGTCACCCCGCCCGGCGGCCGGAGGTGTCGAAGATGCCGGTTCACGTGCCCACGGGTGTCGATGCGGCACACCAGTTCCTGACCGAGGAAGCAGCCCTTCGTGAACGAGACGCAGTACCGATCGAGACCGGCTTCCTGCGGGATCACGTCGGGGGTCAACTCGCGACCCAGGGCCGGGACCCCTGCCCGGACCCGTTCCTCCTCGAAGGCGCGGTCGTCGAGACCCACGTCCGCCAGCGCCCCCAGGGCGGCGGCGGGTCCCACGACGTCGACCCCGGGCACCCCGGGGGCCCACGGCGGCAACGCCCGGGCGGTGGCGGGCACCTCCGGGGGCTGGGCGCCGATGGACCGCAGCGCCACGAGCCCCCACGGCTCCCCGGGTGTCCCGATCTCGGCCCGCACCCGGATCCGGTAGCGGTTCAGCTTCGCCGCCAGCCCCGCGCCGTGGCCGGCCTCCACCTCCAGCCAGGCCCCGTCACCGACCCGCACGACCCGGAACGCGGCGTCGAGCTTGCCCTGGGGTTGCAGCAGCAGGGACCAGCGCACCTCGCCGTCCTCCATGCCGTCGACGTCCTGGCTGAGGAGGCTCTGCAGGAACGCGAACGTGTCCGGCCCGTCCACGAGGACCACGTCGCGGGGCAGGACGCTCACCGGCCCGTCCCCGGGACCGGCGCGGCCTCGACCGCCTCACCGGTGTCCTCGTGTCGGCCGGCGTCCGCCAGGGCGCGCGACGCCGCAGCGGCCACCAGCAACGCCCGGGCCTTGTTCGCGCACTCGAGATCCTCGTCGGCGGGGTCGGAGTCGGCCACGATGCCGGCGCCGGCCTGGACGCTGGCCCGCTCCCCGCGCCAGCACATGGTGCGGATCGTGATCGCGGTGTCGAGGTTCCCGGAGAAGTCGAGGTACCCGACCACCCCGGCGTACGGCCCGCGCCCGGTCGGTTCCAGCTCGTCGATGATCTCCATCGCCCGGACCTTCGGGGCGCCGCTCACGGTACCCGCCGGGAAGCTCGCCGCGAGCACGTCGACGGCGTCCCGGCCCGGCGCGAGCTCCCCCGACACCTGGCTGACGAGGTGCATCACGTGGGAATAGCGCTCCAGGCTCATGAGCTCGTCCACCCGCTCGGTCCCGAACCGCACCACCCGGCCCAGGTCGTTGCGGGCCAGGTCCACGAGCATCACGTGCTCGGCCCGTTCCTTGGGGTGCTCGAGGAGCTCGGCGGCGAGTCGCCGGTCGTGCTCGTCGTCACGGCCCCGGAAGCGGGTCCCGGCGATCGGGCGGGACACCACCCGCCCGTCCCGCACCTGCACCATGGGCTCCGGCGAGGATCCCACCAGGGTGGCCTCCCGGTGACGCAGGAAGTACATGTAGGGCGACGGGTTCACCTGGCGCAGCACCCGGTAGACGGCGAACGGGTCGTAGCGCCCTTCCAGGTCGAACCGTTTGGCCAGCACCACCTGGAAGATGTCCCCGGCCAGGATGTGCTCGCAGGCTGCGCCCACCGCGGCGTGGTACTCGGCCGGGCTCATGGTCGCGCGGGCCGGGGCCGGCTCGGTGTGCGGGTCGGCGGGTTCGGGGAGCGGCTCCGGCGGCAGCGGACGGGCCAGGGCGTCCAGCGCGGCGGCGAGGCGGGCCACGGCGGCGTCGTAGGCGGCCCCGAGCGCCGCCTCGTCGGCACCGGACGACGCCGGCGGCACGACCACGTTCTCGATCACGTAGAGCCGCTGCCCGAAGTGGTCGAACGCGGCCACCTGCCCGGTGAGCATGAGCAGCGCGTCGGGCCAGTCCAGCGCGTCGGGCGGTCGGTTCGGGAGGTGCTCCACCTCCCGCACGACGTCGTAGCCGAGGTACCCGACCACCCCGCCGTGGAACGGGGGGAGCTCCGGTCGTGCGGGCGACCGGTACCGCTCCGACAGCAACCGCAGGAGTGCCAGCGCCCCGGTCGCCGTCCCCGCCCCCTCCGGGGCGGGTCCCTCGACCTCCACCCTCCCCCGCCGCACCAGGAACGTCGCCTGCGGTCGGCCCACGAACGAGAACCGGCCCCACCGGTCGCCGTGCTCCACCGACTCCAGCAGGAACCCGGGGCCGTCGGCGACGAGTTTGCGGAACACCGACAGCGGCGTGTCGTGGTCGGCGAGGACCTCCCGCCACACGGGTACCACGCCTCCGGTGGCGGCCTGGGCGAGGAACGCCGCCCGGGTGGGCCGGAGCCCGCCCGTCACCGGGCTCCCGGGGCGGCATCCGACCCGAACCGGCGGAAGAAGCAGGTGCGGGCCCCGGTGTGGCAGGCACCACGCCCCTCCTGGGTCACCACCAGCAGCACCGTGTCCATGTCGCAGTCGTAGGCCGCCTCCCGGACCCACTGGCGATCACCCGAGGTCTCCCCCTTGCACCAGTACTCCCGGCGGCTGCGGCTCCAGAACCACGACCGTCCCGTCTCCAACGTGCGCCGCAGGGCCTCACGGTCCATCCAGGCCAGCATGAGGACCGCACCCGTGCCCTCCTCCTGCACGATCGCCGGGAGCAGCCCGTCGCCATCCCAGGCCAGTGCGTCGAGCTCCTCCTCGGTGTACGGGATGGGGGTGGCGGTCGGCATCACCGCTCAGGGTACCGTCGGCCCCGAACCGGACCCTGGAGGCCCACCGACGATGCCGACACCACCCGTCGCTCCGCGCCGCCCCACCGTGCTGCGGGGCCCGGGCCCCGACCGCGTCGACGACTGGTACTGGTTGCGGGACCGTGACGATCCCGCCACCCGTGCCTACCTGGAGGCGGAGAACGCGTACACGACCGCCGAGCTGGCCCCCCACGCGGCGCTCGTCGAGCGCATCTTCGGCGAGATCCGCTCCCGGGTGGTGGAAACCGACGTCAGCGCGCCGGTGCCGTGGGGCCCCTGGGACTACTTCACCCGCACCTTCGAGGATCGTCAGCACCCGGTGCACGCCCGCCGACCCCGGGGGGCGCCGCCCGGGGAGGCCGAGGTCGTCGTGCTCGACGAGAACGAGCTCGCCGCCGTCACCGGGTACGTCTCCCTGGGGGTGCTCGAGCCCGATCCCGGGCACCGGCTCGTCGCCTGGTCGCTCGACACCGACGGCGGGGAGCGCCACACCCTGCGTTTCCGGGACATGACCACCGGCGCCGACCTCGACGACACCGTCCACGACGTCGCCGCCGGGGGGGCGTTCGTCACCCCGGACCGCTTCTGGTACCTGCGGCCCGATGCGGCCATGCGGCCGGCGTCGGTGTGGGAGCACCTGGTCGGCACCCCCGAGCACGAGGACCGCCTGGTGTTCGAGGAGCCCGACGAACGGTTCCACCTGTCGGTCACCCGCAGCCGCTCGGGCCGGCTCATGCTGATCGTCGCCGCAGCCAAGGATCAGAGCGACGTCCGTTGGTGCCGCACCGACGATCCGGGCACCACCCTCGTGGCGGTCACCGCCCGGCGGGCCGGGGTGCACCTCAGCGTGGCGCACCACGACGGCCCGGGCGGCGGCGAGTTGTTCGTCCTCACGAACCTCGACCGTGACGAGGACTTCTCGGTGCGGCGGGCACGGCTCGGT
>Ga0308412_1001614_pt1 | contig 12272 bp, 6 predicted proteins | sample HotsprottomLayer_FD_202357 | JGI IMG/M metagenome (GOLD analysis project Ga0308412, IMG submission 202357) | Hot spring phototrophic mat microbial communities from Octopus Spring, Yellowstone National Park, Wyoming, United States -... | ecosystem: Environmental > Aquatic > Thermal springs > Hot...
GCATGGCGGCGATGACGGCCGGCAGGCGGCGATACCAGACATGGCCGGTCTGGTAGGTCGGGTCAAACCACGCAATGCGGTAGGGTTCAGGGCCGAAAACCGGCGTGGCAATGTCGTAGCGATACCCACCGGCGGCCCGGTACAGCGTCCACATCCCGCCGGAGGCAAAGAGCAACTCCGTTGGCTCCGGCGGCGGCGCGGCTTCGTCCAGCCAGCCAACGCGGATGGCAGCATCTGCCGGCGTGTCCTCCCAAGGCGTAACGAAGCGCGCCGTCGGGCCGCTGATGTGCATGGGCAAGTCGAGGCCCCTGGCGTCCACGGCCAGCCGCAGCCCGCCAATTGTGAACCAGGTTTGCCGGGAACAGAGACGTTCAGGAAGCAATGGAGCTACATGCGAAGGTCGTACATTGACCACTGGCCGGTCCGGTGCTGCTGGCGGTCTTGCAGGCCCCCAGTACGGCTTCTTCAGCGCGCAACTCGACCCGGACGATGGATGGTTTGGTGTAGGGACGCCGCGCCGGCTTTTCCGGCACCCCCGAAGCTGATGTGGATGGTGAATGCGGTTCTGTCATGGAATGCGGTCCTTCCGGTCGTGGGAAACGGATAAGCATGGTTGGAACGTTATGGTGTGGGTTCTGCTACAACGGGACGTGCCTGAAGTACCGGCAAGGCCCGGCGGGATTGGAAAGTCAGTTCGACACCCAGTTCCTGCGCCCGGGCGCGCAAGGCCGCTACAGAAGCCTGGATGTCCTCGTAACGCTCGCTTCCCGGACGGTACTCGCACAGCGGGTTGGGCTTGAGGTCAAGCCCAAGCAGATAGGCACGCAGATGATTTGTCCGGCAGAAGAAATCCACAGCGGCTTCCTTGTCGCCGTTTTCCAGTTCGTTGACGGCCGCGCAGCTTGTGCACATCGGGCGGATTTCACAGCTTGTACACTTGGCCGGACGGGTTCGGGGCTGCATGCGCACCCGCCGCAGAAACTGCTCCCAGCCCTCGCGGAAACTCCCCTGGCGCAGGTCGTAGGTATCCACCTGCGACAGCACACAGATGGACATTTCGCCGTACGGATTCACGGCAAAGGAACCGACACCGCCGCCGCAGTCATAGACGGTGTTGGAAACGTATGGGGCCACGGCAGCCGTCCGGTAGCGGTCGTTGAGCGCGCGCCACTCGGCCATGCGGCGCGGATCGCGCAGGTCCAGCTCGACGACTTCTTCGGGCGTCAGGCGTACTTCCAGCGGTGACTGCGAACAGTCAACCCGTGGGTTGATCATGCTGTCGAACTTGAACGGCACACCCAGACTCTCGGCAAAGTCGCGCATGGCGAAGATTTCATCTTTGGTGATGGTCGTGCCGACGGTCTTGAGCTTGAGTGGCAGCCGGCGTTCGAGCAGCAGGCGGATGCCCTGGTGACACCGGTCGTAGGAGCCGGGCACACGGGTCAGCCGCTCATAGGTTTCGCGGGTGTAGCCGTAAAGCGTGATCTCGATGGCAAAGGGACGCCACTCGGCCAGATAGTCGGCAATGCGCGGCGTCAGCAGCGTGCCGTTGGTAAACAGCGTGATGAGAAAACCACGGCGCTTGGCTTCGGTGTAGATGTCCAGAAAGTCCCGGCGCGCAAAAATTTCCCCGCCGGTAAACAGCACCCACAGGGTTCCGGCCTCGGCAATTTCGTCGAAAATCCGCCGGTATTCATCCAGCGAAAGCTCGCGCCGCCGGGCCGCATGGTCGTTCATCGGCAGGTTGTTGTAGCAGTGCCGGCAAGCCAGCGGACAGCGGCGGCTCACCTCAAAGGTGGCTTCCAGCGGGATACGCTGGGCCAGCAGCCGCTCGTGCAACCGGCGACTGAGTTCTGCATACGAGACGCTTTCCATGGCTTCCCTCTCAGGCGGCAGAGCTGGCAGCATGGCGAAACTCGACAATGCCGCCTTCCTCAAGCGCTGCCAGAAAGTCGGTGACATCCTGCGCTGCCTGCGCCGGTGAAACCTCGAAAGCTTCACAGAGTAGGGCGCTAAGCGTTGCCACATCTCCGGTGTTATCAAGCTGTGACCAGAGAAAGGCGGCCGTGTCATTCAGGACGTAAATGGCATCCAGATCGGCCGCCTGCCCGCGAATCGGTATCAGTAGGGTTTCATCGGCGATGCGGCGCATAACACAGGGAAGTTTTTTGACGGTGTTCATTGGATTTTCCTGATAAATGAAGTGTTTTTATGGTCTTGGTATCATTTATAGTTATAAAGCATTGCAAAATGATTGCGAACCCGTGGTAGCACTGCAATGCCTTCCGAATTTCTTGCCCTCGCCTTACCTAACTCTAGCAGCAGGGTGTTTTAACCGACCACGGAAGACACAAGTCGGACTTCAACTTGGCTTCCCGGCAATGCTTGGTAAAATGGCCGCTTGGTTTTCAGGCGCTGCCGTGCCAAAGCCAAAGAAAGCCAAAGGCTGCTGCCTCCAATACGTTGGACGACACCTTGAGGATGACCTTGTTGATGTCTTCACGTCTGTTGACCCGTCTGAGTCTGGTCCTGATCATATGCTTTCATCCGTTGCTACTGCCTCTTCCGCATACCCTGGCATCCACTAGAACATCGCCGCTGTCGCACTCCGATCAACTGCCAGCACGCCCCAAAATGCCCCTGACAGTCGTCGCTCTTCGTGGAGCAGCGCAGTGGCGTGTACTTACGCTCGACGAGCGGGTGCGCTACCGCCGGGCCATCGAACACGTCTACTGGAAACGACGGCGCTGGGAAGCCACAACGCCCAAGCCAGATTTTGACCGTCTCTTTCCCTGGCAACAGCTCCGTGCACTTGTCGAAGATGAACTACGTCAACAGCACGCCCTTGACCTGCTCTGGCATCACGCACCGACGCCCGCCGAGCTTCACGCCGAAGTTAGCCGGATGATTCACCAGTCCAAGCAACCGGAAGTGCTGCAGGAGCTTTTCGCGGCGCTGGACAACGACCCTATTGCCATTGCCGAATGCTTGGCGCGACCCACGCTGGTCAAACAGCGCTTGCGGGCCAACTATGTCCGTGATCGGCGGTTTCACGACCAGACCAAGGCCAAGGCGCAGCAGGCACTAGAATGTGCACCCAGCTTTGAAAGCCTGTCCCGGCTGGGTGCGGTCTACACCGAACTCGAATTCATCCGTAGCGACAGACCTAAAGCCATTGGGGTTGCCCACCCTCACTGCCTGCCGGTGCCTGACGCTGAATGGGAGACCGAAATCGCCCAGCTTGCAGAACGCTTTGGAAGCTGCCCGGACACGCTGACGCCCGGGATGGTGACGCCGTTGTGTGAAGACGACGAACGGTTTTTCGTCCAGCGGCTTCAGGCTATCGAAAGCAACCGGGTACGCCTCGCTACGGCCGAGTGGCGCAAGGTGGACTTCGACACCTGGTGGTCGCAGGTTAGGACGAGTTACAGCCCGCTCATCCCAACGGCTTCCGGGTCATTTCCAGAACTCCGTGTGCCGGTTGCAGCAGAAGGTAACTTCCCTAAAGCCATTGCCGGTAATGACAACCGCTGGGCACAGGACCTTGGTGACAGTGTTCCGGCTGCACGTTTCCTGCATACGGCAGTCTGGACGGGTGTCGAAATGATCGTGTGGGGCGGATTTCGAGGGACATTCAGCGGGGGTAATCCGCTCAACACTGGTGGGCGCTACAACCCGATTACCGACACATGGACGCCAACGCGCGTCGCCCCCAGCGCCATCGGCGCTACCGATGCCGCACCGGCGCCACGGGCGAACCACACCGCCGTGTGGACCGGCACACGGATGATTGTCTGGGGCGGCGTCAGCGGCGCACCGGTCAACTCCGGCGCACTCTACGATCCGGTCGAAGACAAGTGGACCCCAACCCGCACTGACCCCAGTTCATCCACGGCTAACGATGGTGCACCGGCCGCCCGTTCCGGTCATGTTGCCGTCTGGCTGGCGCAGGCCAGGCGGATGGTTGTCTGGGGCGGTAACCTCAACTCTGCCGGCAGCATTCCCATTCTGACCAATACCGGCGGTGTCTATAACCCGGACACCAACACATGGAGTCCTACGGCTACAACCGGTGCTCCGCTGGCGCGGACCGATCACGTGGCGGTTTCAACCGGAACGGCAATGATCGTCTTCGGTGGCGTCAATGTCGACGGCGGCCGCCTCAACAGCGGTGGCATTTACACACCCAGCAACAACACCTGGACGGCGATGAGCACAACCAACGCCCCCGGACTGTTCACGCCCAGCGCCGTGTGGACGGGAACGGAACTTCTCGTCTGGGGCAGCGTAGCTGGCGCGCCAACACCAACTGCCGCCGGCGCCCGCTATAACCCGAGCAACAACACATGGACGGCCATTGCCACAGCCGGCGCACCGACGCCACGTGTCAACCAAAGCACCGTCTGGACCGGCACGGAAATGATTGTCTGGGGCGGCGCTGCACTCGGGGTACGGTTCAACGACGGCGGGCGCTACAACCCAACCACGAACACTTGGACGCCAGTCACCACCGTCGGCGCTCCGGCGGGACGTGAAAACCACACGGCCGTCTGGACCGATGCCTACGCCGAACCCAACCAGAACGCCACGAAGTACATGATTGTCTGGGGTGGACAAGGCGGCGATGCCACCGGCGGACGCTATGACCCCCTCACAAACACATGGCTGCCTATGACCACAACCCGTGTGCCAGTCGCCCGCGAAGGCCATACAGCCATCAATACCGGCGTGGAAATGATCGTCTGGGGCGGTACAACGGCCGGTGTGCGGACGCTAACTGGCGGGCGCTACAACTTGGCCACAGCTCAGTGGCTACCAACCTCGACTCAAGGTGCACCTGGTGCAGATGCTAACCTGCCGCCAGTAGGACATACGGCTATCTGGACGGGCAGCGAAATGATCATCTGGGGCGGACAGACCAACGCCGGCGGGCGCTATAACCCTGTTACCAACATGTGGACTGCCACTTCGCTGACCAACGCACCTTCTGCGCGGGAAGAACACACGGCTATCTGGACGGGCAGCGAAATGATTGTCTGGGGCGGACGCTTCATTAATCCTGCCAACAACCAGACCACTTACTTTGATGACGGTGGACGCTACAATCCGGCAACCAACACCTGGGCTCCCATAGCCGCCGAGGGCCGTCCCGGTCGGCGCTCCCGGCATACGGCCGTGTGGACGGGTAGCGAAATGATTATCTGGGGCGGCGTCACCTTTGCCGACAACCGCCTTTCCGAACTGCGTACCGGCGGACGCTACAACCCGACGACGAACGCCTGGACGCCCACACGCACCGATCCAACCACCTCCGGCGGGGCGGATGGCGCGCCGGAGGCCCGTTTTGACCACACGGCGATTTGGACGGGCGACCGGATGATTGTCTGGGGCGGGGCAACCACGGCCGCCCGGGTCTTCAACTCCGGGGCGCTGTACAACCCGGCCACCGACACATGGGCAGCAACGTCCGCTAATGGTGTCCCTTCGGCGCGTTCCGGGCACACCGCCGTCTGGACTGGCCGCGAAATGATCGTCTGGGGGGATGCCGGCGCCACCGGCGGACGCTACAACCCGACGTTTGACTTCTGGCGTCCGGTTGAAACGGAGGGCGCACCGGATTTGACGGCCAACCACACGGCCATCTGGGATGCCACCCGCCGACAGATGGTCGTTTGGGGCGGACGCGGTAGCGGGGGCGTATCCAACGCGCTGGGGGCTTACGGAGCCCGGGGTGAACAGGGCGATACCGTGGGCGTCTTCCGCCGGGGACAGTTTTTCCTGCGCAACTCGAACACCTCAGGTGATGCCGACCTGTCCTTTGCATTTGGCGCAGAAGGTGATCTTCCTCTTGCCGGCGACTGGAACGGCGACGGCATCACCACCGTCGGGGTCTTCCGCAACGGTACGTTCTTCCTGCGCAACAGCAATACCAGCGGCGTGGCCGATATTGCCTTTGCCTATGGCGGCGCGGAGGACATCCCGCTGGCCGGCGACTGGGACGGCAACGGCACGACGACCATTGGCGTCTATCGCCCGGCCGAACGGACGTTCTTTCTGCGCAACAGCAACACAGCCGGCAACCCGGACATCGTCGTGGTCTATGGCGAGGAAGGCGACCGCCCAATCGTCGGCGACTGGGACGGCAACGGCACGACGACAGTCGGCGTGGTGCGCGGCAACACCTTCCTGCTGCGCAATGCCAACACCGGCGGCGATGCCGATCTGGCGTTCAACTTTGGCAACCCCGATGACAAGGTTGTGGTCGGGGACTTCGACGGCGATGGTGTGGACACTATCGGCGTCTACCGCTTCCTGACGTTCTTTCTGCGCAACACCAACCTACCCGGCACAGCCGATTTCTTGCTGGTTTACGGCGCAGAAGGCGACACGCCGCTCGTCGGCAACTGGGACGGGCAGTTGTAGCGCGGGCACCGCCCAACGCACGGGGACTGTCAACCGGGACGGGCCCGCCCTTCAGCTTTCGATGACGGCTGCAATCGGTACGCGCCGGCCACGACCAAACGCCTTGGGGGTCACCTTGATGCCGGGTGCGGCCTGCTGCCGCTTGTATTCGTTGCGGTTGATCAGCTTGGCAACGTATTCGACCGTGGCCCGGTCAAATCCTTCGGCTACGATTTCATCCAAGCTCTGATACCGCTCGATGTAACGCTCCAAAATGGCGTCAAGGATGTCGTAAGGCGGAAGGGTATCTTGGTCTGTCTGGCCGGGGCGCAGTTCGGCCGAAGGCGGTTTTGTGATGGTACGGGTGGGGATGATCACCCGATGCCGGTTGATATAGGCCGCAAGGCGATAGACATCGGTTTTAGGCACGTCGGAAATCGCCGCCAGACCGCCACACATGTCGCCGTAGAGTGTGCAGTAACCCACTGCCAGCTCCGACTTGTTGCCGGTTGTTAGCACCAACGCGCCCAACTGGTTTGAAAAGGCCATCAGGGTCACACCGCGTAGCCGGGCCTGGAGATTTTCTTCCGTCACGCCATGTGGGGGAAAGCCAAAGGCTGGCGTCAGCATCTGCATCATGGCGCTGACGGCTGGCTCGATGGGTACGACGTGGAAGCCGATTCCAAGGTTGCGGGCCAGTTCGGCAGCATCTTCAAGGCTATGGTCTGAAGAATACTTCGAGGGCATCGCCACTCCGGTGACGTTCTCCGGCCCAAGTGCCTGCACGGCGAGCGCAGCTGTTACGGCTGAGTCAACGCCACCGCTAAGGCCCACCACCGCTTGCCGGAAACCGCACTTCCCCATGTAATCCCGGATGCCCAGCACAAGAGCATCGTGGATGTCGGCAATCTCGTCTGGGACGGTTGGCGTTATAGGCGCCGGCAGGTTTGCCAGGTCAACGATGCGAAGGTCTTCCTGAAAAGCATGGGCTTCTAGCACCAGCTCGCCTTGTGCATTGAGCACCAGGCTGCGCCCATCAAACACGAGGCTGTCATTGCCCCCAACTTGGTTGACCAATACCACCGGCAGCTTTAGGGTTTTGGCATGATGGGCAAGCATAGCCTGCCGAAGGGCCGCCTTACCACGGTGGAACGGCGAAGCCGAAACATTGATGATGACCTGCGCTCCCTGCTCGGCCAGTTCGCGGACGGGATCGACCTCGTACAGATGGGTGTCCCAGAACTCACGGCTGTTCCAGGCATCTTCACAGACGCAAACGCCCAGCCGATAGCCGTTCCAGCGGATGATTTCCCGCCGCTCGGCGGGTTCAAAGTGCCGTGCTTCATCAAAGACATCGTAGGTGGGCAGCAGTGTTTTGTAGCGGATGGCGCGCAGTTCGCCGCCTTCAAGCAAAGCAACCGCGTTGTAAAGCGGCTTGCCGAAATCATCGGGATTTTCCGCCACAAACCCCACCAACAGGGCCGCATCCACTGTAGCTGAAAAGCGTACCAGGTCGTCTAAAGCCGCCAGGTTTCGTGCAATAAAGGCTGGACGGTCAAGCAGGTCAAGCGGCGGGTACCCCGGAATTGTCAGTTCGGGAAAGACGACCAACCGGGCGCCCTGCAGGGCAGCCCGCATAGCATATTGCCGAACCTTGGCCGCGTTGGCGACGAAGGCCCCGACCGTGGTGTTGATTTGGGCAAGCGCGATCTTCATGGTCATCCTCCGGCTCGAGCGGCGTACATGGGAAAAGCCCGAATTGTACACGCCTAGATGCCGTTGTCACGGGGCTGATGTTGTGGTGTCTCGGCAATCTGCCACAAGGGAGCGGATACTACTTATGGCGGGTAGGCTTCTACCAAGCACTATCGGTCGTGAGTCCACTAAAAATTACTTGATTTCATGCGGATGGCCGGTTAGCCTCGTGTGAAAACCTGCTTCACAACAAGGGATACTTCAAACCGATCAGCAAGGTCAAAGAAATAACCCTGTGGTGAAGTGGCGAAAACCTGCTTCACAACAAGGGATACTTCACACACTTACGCTTCAGGAGGAACTACGTTATGGCAGCTAAGGCCCCAAAGTCCAAAGCGACCAAAACCACGGCTAAGGCTACAGCGACCAGCAAGACAACAAGCAAGAAAGAAATGCCGGCGCAAAAGACGACGGCGAAGAAGGCTGCGGCAAAACCAATGACTAAAACCGAGCTTATCAATCACTTTGCCGAAAAGTTCAGCCTTCCGAAACAGAAGGTCCGCGATTTTTTTGACGAACAGGCACGACTTGCCGTCGCTCAAGCCAGAGTCGGCTTTACAATTCCAGGGCTGGGGAAACTGGTTATCCGGCAATACAAGGCTCGTGAAGGACGCAATCCACGGACGGGCGAAAAGATCGAGATCAAAGCCCGGGAACGGCTCAAGTTCGTTGTTTCCGCCGCAGCTATGAAGGCTGCCGGCCTGGAATAACACGGCTGTTTTTGTCGTGCGAACCCGGATTCTGCCGACTTGAGACTATGGCGCCAAAAGCGTGGGCAAGCGTGTGCTTAGCCCACGCTGCCTTAGTCTAAAACAGCAGGCGCAACGAAAACTGGACCGAGCGCGGACTGCCAAACTGAAAAAGCTGGTTGAGACCGTTGGAGGGGCTTGTCTGCCGCGTGGCTGTGCCACTCACACCGGCTAAAGCCCGCCCTAGCATACTTGACGCTTCTCCATTACCGACAAGGGTACCGTTGGGCAGCCGGGTCGGGCTAGGCGGTGTGAAGTTTGCCTGGTTGAAGGCATTGAAGAAATCCGTCGCAAACTGCAACCGCAGGCGCTCGCCGAGGTTGAATGTGCGACGCACGGACAAATCCCACTGGCTTGCAGCCAACCAGCGCAGGCGGTTGCGGCCCAGCGTCCCCTGTCGATTGCGGGCCGGTTCGGCAAAGGCTGCCGGATTGAGCCGCCGGCCACCCGGCGCATTCCGGTCGCGGATAAACACTGGCTGCCCCGGCACAAGATCAACGCGGCGCGTCGTCCCAATGTTGAAGACATCGAAGGACTGGGAAATGACGTTGAGCGGCGCCCCGGAACGCACCCGGAAAATGCCGTTGATGGACCATCCCCCAACAAGTGCCTTCACAAAGGGCTGCTGCGAGAAGGTCGGCAGGTCATAGGTTGCAGCCGCCGTCAAGGTGTGCCGGATGTCAAAACTCGACGGGCCGCGTTCTAAGCGCTGGTTGTAGCCTTCTAGTGGAATGCCCTGAAAGACTTCGTCCGACACATCGTCAATGGACTTAGCCCAGGTGTACGAAGCCAGCGCCTGAAGGCCCCGTGACAATCGTCGCCGGTACTGCATCTGCAAGGCATTGTAGTCTGACTTCGTTGCATTACGGGTGACACTGACCGGCGAGCCGGCGGCCGGCGAAGCTGAAGGCGCCGGACCGAACACAGCCGGGTTGATGACAATTACCGGACGATCAAGACCGAAGTTCTGCCGGGCAAAGGCTTCGTTGTAGTTCCGCAGTTGCTCGGCGCGCAGCAGCCGCCGCCCGGCTGCGCCAACATACGAGACGGTGATGGCATTGTGGCGCCCAATGGCGCGTTCGAGCGTCACGTTCCAGTGGTGCGTGTAGGGCAGGCGCAGGTTTCTGTCAAAGACGAAAAAGCTGGCGTTGATAGGCAGGTTGTTGGGATCGAGAAACGGTGGCGGCTGCAGGTCGGCTTCGTTAGCCGGAAAGCGGAGTTGAGCCGGGTTTGTAATCGTTCGGAGCGTGTTGTAGGGAAAACTGTTGAACCCACGCAGCGCCGTGCCGGTTCCGAGATCGTAAAATATCCCGTACCCGCCGCGCAGAATCCAGCCGCCGAAGAACCGCCCTAGCGCCGAGCCAGATTGTTCGGCAAACTGGTAGGCCACGCCCAGCCGGGGCGCAAAGTCAATGTAGCGCGTCCGCCACTGGCGCGTACCGGCAGGTGCCAATCTGGCCGTGAGTGGATTTTCCAATCCGTCAATCGAAAAGGGCAAACGCTCGCCGGACAAAGGCGGATTGAGGTCATGACGCAACCCGAAAGTGAGCGTCAGACGCGGCCGGATGCGCCACGTATCCTGCACGAATGACGAAAAGTTGTGGACACGGAAACCAGTAACCGGCGCAAAAGCTTGAATGGAAATCGAGGTCGGAATGCCATTGGCCCGGCTCGCCACAGTACCAAAGACATAGCTGATGGACAGTGACCGCGTATCCTGAATGGGACGCAGCAGACGATAGTCCGCACCGACCTTGACTTCGTGGTTGCCCACAACGTAGGTCACGCTGCTGACCAGGTTGAACTGGCGCTGAAGTTGCCCTAGGGTGCGCCCTTGCGTAAGGTTAGCTGCCGAAACGCCCGACACGCCGGGAATCGTCTGAAGGCTCACAGACGTTGTGGCGCGGGGCGCAAAAGACGGAAAAATGAGCGAATCCGGCGGCAGCACCGCACCGTCGCGCTCGACACCCCGAAAATCGAAGTTCCCACGTGAACGCCCGAAGTTAAGGCGCGTATCCAGCACCAGATTGGGACGAATAGCCCACGTCAGGCCGCCGGTTATACTCCGGTTGTTGCGCTCGAAGACGTTTTCCTGGCTCGGAAATGACCGGAAGCGGCTCCCGGAAGGCGAGTTCAGAAAGGTGAAAAACATGTTGGCCGACTGCCCGAACTTCTGGTCGAAGCGCAGGTTGAACGTGTCAATTTCCGAAGGGTCGGAAATTCCAACCACGTAGCGTGCGGCATCGGGTGGGTCACCAGGCTCTGCCGGCGCATTTGGACGCGGAAAAGCGTTGAGCACGGCCCGAAACGGTTCTGGTGCGGCCTGGCGCGCTGCCAGCGACGGCACACGGGCCACAAACACCGTTCCCGGCACAAGCAGCCGCAGCCCTTCGTAGGTGGCAAAGAAAAACGACCGGTTGCGTCCATCATACAGCCCCGGAATCCGAATGGGGCCGCCAAACGTCCCGCCAAACTGATTCAACCGCAGCGGCAAGCGCGGGCGTCCGTCGCGGTTGTTGAACCAGTCGTTGGCATCGAGTTTTTCATTGCGGAAGTAATGAAACAGCGAGCCGGTGAAATCATTGCTGCCGCTACGGGTTGAGATGGAAATTTGTCCGCCCGGCGTCCGGCCGTACTCAGCAGCAAAGCTGGAGGTCTGGACGCGGAATTCCTGCATGGCGTCGGCCGGGACGAGGCTGCTGGTGCTTCCCAGAATTGTCAGCGCCGGCTGCGTCCCGGCCGCCTGCTGGAAGGACTGCGCGGTGACGGCAGCTCCGAAATTGGCGCTGACGCCGTCTACCATGAAGTAGTTGGCGTTGGTACGCTGTCCATTGATGCTGAACTGCCCGGTCGAAAAGATGCTTGGCGTCGCCAGTACGACCCCTGGCGTCAGCTCGATGAGCGCCTGAAAACTGCGTCCGTTGAGCGGTAGGTTTTCGACGAACTTGCGTTCAATCACCGTACCGACGGTGCCTGATTCGCGGTTGACCAGATCGCTGCCACTTTCGACCGTGATGGTTTCACTGATCGCCCCGGCAACGAGCGTGAAATCCTTGGCGACGATGGCTTCGACGTTGACAACTACCCGTGTTTCCACGACCGTCTGAAAACCGTCGCGTTTGACTTCCAGCCGGTAGTCACCGGGTAGCAATTCGGCAATGACGTAGCGCCCGGAGGCGTTGGTCGTAGCCGTACGGGTGAAGTTGGTTGCTAGGTTTGTGGCGGAGACTTCTGCGCCACTGATGAACGCGCCGCTGCTGTCCCGCACAATGCCAGTGATGGTGCCCGTCGGCCCGGCCAGTACGGGCAAGCTCCACATGCACAGCCAGATCACGCCGGCCACGACCCAGAGGCGCGGCCGAAACC
>Ga0308412_1001621_pt1 | contig 12254 bp, 6 predicted proteins | sample HotsprottomLayer_FD_202357 | JGI IMG/M metagenome (GOLD analysis project Ga0308412, IMG submission 202357) | Hot spring phototrophic mat microbial communities from Octopus Spring, Yellowstone National Park, Wyoming, United States -... | ecosystem: Environmental > Aquatic > Thermal springs > Hot...
AGTGACCGCCTTGTGGCCGTCCGGTCAATCTGGCGCATCGAAAGCCGCAGGGCGCCCCTCACTGCCCACGCATGGAGGGCCACGCTCTGTCGTGGCCGCATTTCGGGTTGCTCATTGGAAGGCATCCAGGAAAACCCAACAGACGCGGCAGATGCGCGTCCCGTTATCAAACGCGATGCCAATCAACAGCAAGAGCTGACCTGCGCCCGGCCACGGCAGAGACACGACTGGCGCTTACCGGTAAAACCAGTGGCGCTTAGCGGTAATCGGTCGGCGGCAGTCCGCAGATGTACTGCCGCCAGCCGTCCAGATGCTCTTTGCTGAGGCTGTTTTCGCGGAGGATTTCGGTCTCGACCATGTGATGGGTGTTGGGCACGCGCACCCGCACTTTCAGCCGGCCGTTAGGCTCGTAATCGAAAGACACTACCACCGGCGAGCGCGCCGGCAGGTCTGGCGGAAGGTTGCGGACCGAGCACCGGCCGATGGGGGTGCAATCGTCGGCCGAAGGGCTTTCTCCCTCGACGATCTGAACCAGGATCGAACGCTGACCATCTTTGTGGGTGCGAAAGACCCGGCGGCGTTTGACCGGCAGCGGTGTGTTGCGGGGAATGAGTATCCCGTTGCGGCGGCGCTTGGTCAGAGGGTCGATTCCCACCACCCCAAGGCTGTGCGAGTTGACGTTGCGGATGGTAAAGGTAGCCGGCCGGCCTTGCTGCTGGGCCAGCAGCAACCCGGCGTGCAGTGCAGCGCCGTGAGCCACGGCTTCGTCGGCGGCCACCGAGGCGTCGGGCGTCTTGCCCGATATCTGCTGGAGCATATTGCGCACCATGGGCATCCGCGTGGAGCCGCCGACCAGCAATACCCGGTCCACCTCCGACCATTCCAGGCCGGCCGCCTTGAGCGTCTGCACGGTGGTGAAGCGTGTGCGGTCCAGCAGGTCCTGGGTGGCATCTTCGAACTGTTGCCGGGTTATTTCCACCTGCGAGACCATACCTCGATATTCGCAAGGCACGACCACTTTTTGACGCACCGAGAGGGTGCGCTTGGCGTCTTCGCACTCGCGCCACAGCTTGCCGGCGGCACGCGGGTCTTCGCGGGGGTCGCACAGGTGCTCGCGCATGAAACGTTCGGCCACCAGATCGACCAGCCGCTGGTCCCAGTCGTAGCCGCCCAGTCGCACGTCGCCGTCGGTGGCCAGGGCGATGAACCGGGAGCCGCGGATTTCCATCACCGTCACATCGAAGGTGCCGCCGCCCAGATCGTAAACCAGCACGTGCTGTGGCTCGTCGGCCGAGCTGTTGCGCGACAAGAAACCCTGCTGGAAGCCGAAAGCCACCGCAGCAGCGGTCGGTTCGTTGATGATGTCCATCACCTCGAAGCCTGCCATGTAACCGGCGTCCTGCGTAGCCTTGCGGCGGACTTCGTCGAAATACGCCGGAACGGTGATCACCACTTTGCTGAACGGCCCGATCTGCTGGATGGCATCCTGCCGCAGCTTGTTGAGGATGAAGGCTTCGATGACCTCGGGCGGATACTGCTTGCCTTCCAGCACTTTATGAAAGACGCGGTGCCCTACATCGCGTTTGCTGCACTCGGCGCAGCGCTCGGCTTCGGTAGCCAGCGCTTTCAGGGCTTCCTTTCCCACGATGATTTCGTCCCGGTCGAAAAGCACTACGCTAGGCGTCAGGTGGTCTCCTTCAGCATTGACCAGCGTATAAGGACGGCCCTGGTCGTCGAGCTTGGCAACCACCGAGAAAGTGGTGCCCAAATCGATGCCCACAGCCGGTATTACTTCGTTGCTCATGGCAGGTTTGTCGAAAACGCGCCGCGTGGCGCCCCATCAACTTGCAAAAAACCTCTCAAAACACTTCCACGTGCAGCAGAAATCTGGGCTGCTTGCAACCGCTGCTGATGTCGCTCCGGCAGACCCCGTGCATTGCGGACGCTGCCGGCACCGGTTGGCATGTCTGTGTATTTCAATCTATGTCTGCACTTCAACTGCTATTGCTGCCATTCGACTTCGCCGCTGGCAAGCCGCCGCGGAAGCAGCGCCTGTCGATGTGCGTCATCCTCCGAACAGCTTCAGCAGATGGCGTAATGCGTCGGGGCGAACCAGCCACAGCACGACTGCGCCCAGCGCAAGCCCCAAAACAGCCGACACCACATAGCCGACGGCGCTGAACAGCCAGCGGGGTATTTGCAGTCGAATGGTCAATTTGCGTGCTGCCTCGGCGTTGGCCATTCGCGCGCCGACGCCGGGACCGCTGGCCGTGGCAACCGCTTGGGCTCCCAGCGCGGTGGCGGCGCCCGCCGGCTGTGCGCCAGCCGCTCCCGGCAGCGGAATGCCTGAGGGTCCGATCGCCGCCGCCCCAGCGCCGGGCGGTGGTCCGCCCGCTACGGCCGAGCTGCCGGCGGTCCCCGGCGGTTGTGCTGCTAGCGGCCCTTGCATTGCTGGAGGCAGAGGGAGCGGAATTGCGCCCAGTCCAGGCGCAGCGGCGGCCGGGCCAGCGGACACAGCAGCACCGGCCGGACGGCCAGCGGCCGCAGCACCAGTGGCGGCGGCACCGGTGCCCGGGGCAGCACCACTGTATCCAGCCGCAGCAGCGCCGGCCGGCTGGACGCCGATGCCCACATGGCCAGCAAGACCCTGCGCAGCCGGTGTTCCCGCGCCGGTGGCGGCGCCGTAAGGTGTTGGCAGGGCTACCGTGGTGGCCGGCTGGTCCGCCGTCGCAACTGCCGAAGGGGCAGATGGCGAGATCGGCGGGAAAGAGGCTGCCGGTTGCCAGTTGGCTGAAGACGCTGGCTGCAACTGTTGGCTGGCGGCGCGAAAGGCCTCGAAACCGGCGCCAGATTCCACCAGTTGCCTCCAGCCGGCAATGCCTGCGCTTGAAAGCCCCGCGCTGCGTTCCATCTCCAGCGTGGCCTTGTGGTGCGTGCCCGGCACCACCGCCCGAACGCTCAAACGTCCATTCGTGCCGTACTCGAAGGTGACATCCACCGGCCAGCCTTTGGGCAGACCGGCAGGCAGATCGCGGATCACCGTCCGCCCGATCGCCGTACATTCGCCCGGCAACGAACTTTCCCCCTCGAGCACCTGGATGACGATCGACCGCTGGTTTTCGGTCTTGGTCATGAAGCGTTCGGTGAATTTGGCGGGCAGCCGGGTGTTACGAGGGATGAGGATGACGTTGGTCTTCCGCATCGTCTCGGGGTCGATTCCCTCGATCCCCAGGCTGTGCGAATTGACGTTGGTAACCTCGAAGTGGGCCGTTACTCCCGGTTCGCCTCGCCTGGCCAGCAAATACGCGGCGTACAGGGCTGCGCCGCGGGCGACGGCCTCGTCGGGGTTTACGGTCCGGTCCGGCTCGATGCCGGTCATCTTCCGCAGCATGTCGATGACCATCGGCATGCGCGTCGAACCGCCCACCAGCAGCACCCGCGAGACGTCTTTCCACTCCATTTTGGCATCGGCGATCAACTGCCGGGTGGTGTAGGCGGTGCGCTCCAGCAGGTCGGCGGTCAACTCGTTGAACAATTCCCGCGAGACCGGGATCTCCGCGGTCAGCCCGCCGTACTCGACTTGAACAGTAGTGCGATTGCGCGCCGTCAGGGCGTGCTTGGCGTCGATGGCCGCCGCCAGCACGCGATTGGCGGCAATCGGGTCTTGCCGAGGGTCCAGCCGATGGGCCTTGCGGAACTGCTCGCACAGATAATCCACCAGCCGCAAATCCCAGTCGTGTCCGCCAAGCTGAACGTCGCCGTCGGTGGCGATGGTGTCCACCCGCCCCGGCGCCAGATGAAGCAATGTAACATCGAACGTGCCGCCCCCCAGATCGTACACCAGCACGTTCATTTCCTCGCGCGGTGTGCCCACCGGTGTGAGATACCCTAGCTTCTCGCCGAAGGCCAGCGCGGCGGCGGTCGGTTCGTTGACGATGTCGAGGACTTTCAGCCCGGCCATCTCGCCGGCGTCGGCGGTGGCCTTGCGCCGCGGCTCGTCGAAGTAGGCCGGGACGGTGATCACCACGTGCGGGTCGGCAGTAAGCCGCTGCACTATGTCGGCCTTGAGCTTGCGGAGGATGCAGGCCTGGATGACCTCGGGCGGCAGATACTGGCCGTGAATGGGACGACTGTAATACGGTGCGCCCATGTCGCGCTTGACCCACTCGGCCACCAGATCGGGATTGATGAAAAGCGCCGTTCGGGCGTGCCTGCCGACCACCACCTCCGCGTCACTGAACAGCACCACGCTGGGGGTAAGAATCTCCCCTTCGGCGTTGCGCAACACGACCGACTTGCCCGAATCGTCGACGTAGGCAATAACCGAAAAAGTAGTACCCAGATCGATTCCAATGGGCAATATGCGCGGCATCGACAATGGCCTCTCGGTCTGTCCAAAACTCTAGTCTACCAGCCGGTGCTTGCGTTCTCAAGCAAACGTTTTGCGCGCTGTGGCAAGCACTTGTGGGGGTTCCAATGGCCTTTGCGCCGCGCAAATCGCGCCGCTGATACGGCAAAATCGTTACACTGGGGATTGACGGAACGCCGGTTAGACTCCCACACGCCCCAAAGCGGCTTTCAGCCGCAACCAAATAGTGTTGGAGGGACGCGCTGCGGTCGCGTCCGTTAGCACTGGGAACACGGCCACGACGGAGCGTGGCCCTCCAAACCTTTCGGAAACATGCGCGCAAAACGCGCCGCTGATACGGCAAAATCGTTACACTGGGGATTGACAGAACGCCGGTTTGCCTACCACACGCCCTATCCGGTCCATCTCGATCACGTTGCTAACCTCGTCGCCCGGCAGTTCGGCGCTTGGTACAACGAACCCCACCGGGGCGTGAGGCTCGATCCCTGGCAAGACACGCATTCGGCCGTGATGGGTTCTTCGAGTTGTTGCCGCCTTCGCCAGATGCCGCGTGCGCCCTATGGCGCTGGCCGGAAGTTGTCATCGTGGCGGCATGCAATTCCCGGAACGTTCTTCTCCCGTTCCCTTTGGAGAGTCTATCAAGCTGGTCCACTACGCTTACTATTGTGCGTCGCCGGAAAGCCATTGGATGGTAAACCGTGCCAGCGTGATCTTTTCGTAAGGGCTTTGCTGGCCGCGTTCGTACAAACAGAGGATCGTGCCGTCAGGCGACACTGCTATGCAGGAGTAAGCGGCAGGTCCTTCGTGGATGACTTTGCTTGCCGGCCAGGTCTTGCCCTCGTCGAAACTGGCCCGCACGGTCAGCTTTTCGCGCTTGCTTGTGCTGGCCGGGTTGCTGAACAGGATCACGCCCTTGTTGTTGGCGTCTGGCCAACTGTGTCGCCGGATGCTCGCCTGACAGACCGGCTCGACAAGAGTCTGATCGTAGTAGATCTGGCCGAAGCTCTCGCCGCCGTCCTTGCTGATGGCTACAGCCCGACACTGATGCTTGCGGTTGTAGTTCCGCATATTGAGCATCACCGCTCCGTCGGCCAGTTCGACGGCTTCGCACTCGTTTGTGCCGGGTCCGACCACACCACCCAGCTTCCACGTCTTGCCCCGGTCGTCGCTGTAAACAACATGCGAGCGGAAGATGTGCGTCTGTGCCTCCTTGTGGTCGCAAGGGATCAGCAATCTGCCGCTGCGAAGCTGGATGCCGGCCCCGGGGCCGGTGGCGTACCATGTCCAGTCGGGTTTTTTCAGCACATCGGTCAGGTTCTGCGGTTTGGAGAAGGTCTTGCCGTCATCGGTGCTGTGGCAAATCCAGACGGTGCGCGTTCCCTTCGATTTGCCGGCGGCAATCATCGCTTCGGTATCGCTGCCGAGGTTGTGGGTCATCAGCAGGAAGATGGTGCCGCTTTGGCGATCGATCACCGGGCAGGGATTGCCGCAGGTGTTGTCGGCGTCGTCCCAAACGACCTGTTGCGGGCCGAAGGTGCGACCGCCGTCCTGGCTGCGTTTTACCAGCAGGTCGATGTCGCCCGAGTCGCCCCGGCCGTGCTTCCGCCCCTCGCAAAAAGCCAGTACTGTTCCCTTGTTGGTGACGATGACCGAGGGAATGCGGTAAGTGTGATAACCATCCTGGCCGGAGAGGAAAACATCCACCTGCTCCAAGCCCTCGGGGGCTGACTGCTGGGCAGACACAACGCCAGCTTGCCCGAGGATCGCTGCCGCCAAAGCGGCCGCCAAGAAAGCCCGCGTTGCACATGCCGTTGGACTTTGCGCACTGGCGACAAGCAGCCCAGCAAAACGTAGTTCTATCATGGCATTCTCCGGAAACTCGACGAGATTGCGCTATTTGATCTTGTCTTGGTTCGATGCAGTATTCCAGTATCGTTCGGACAGTATACACCCAGCGGTATTTGATACAGCCGGTGGTGTTTGTCGCCGGCACAGACGATCGTTGTCTCGGCCATCGAGGCTCACCAGTAACGGGCGCCGCTGCTTGCTTGCCAGCAGTGCAGGTCTGTGCGCCGATGCGACCACTACGGTGTCCCCGGTTCGCCTAGTTCGCTTTTCGGTACATCTGCTTTCTGCCGGACCGGTTGAGCGAGCCACTCAAGTCGCCATGTATTGTGCTACTGCGGGGCTGCGTAACCGGAGCACGACTGCTGGTCGCTGGCAAGCGGTTCGATTCGCACCGCGCAGACCTTGGTCTCGGGTATCTTGGCCACCGGGTCCAGCGCGGCGTGGGTGAGCACGTTGGTGGGCGTCTCGGCGAAATGGAACGTCAGCGAAACCACGCCTGGTCGGCATGCCTCGGTAATTTTCACTCGCACGCTCACCTCGCCCCGCCGCGAACGGACCAACACCGGCTGGCCGTCGGACAGTTGCAGCCTGGCGGCGTCATCCGGATGAATGCGCAGCCATTCCTGGCCGTCTAGTGCTTCGATGCCCTCGACGCGGCGCGTCATCGTACCGGTGTGGTACTGATACAAACTGCGATCGGTCGTCAGCAGCAGGGGATATTGCTCATCGGGAAGTTCGGCCGACGGTTTGAATTTCAGCGGGGCGAAGCGCGCCTTGCCGTCGGCGGTCGCAAACCGCTCGGTGTGCAGGATGGGCGTGCCAGGATGATCGGCACTGGGACAGGGCCATTGCAACCCCTGCTGCTCGAGTCGCTGGTACGAGATGCCCCCGTAGATCGGCGCCAGCGAAGCGATCTCGGTCATTATCTCGGCCGGATGCGAAAAAGCAAAACCGCTGGCGCCCATGCGTTGGGCGATCTGGCAGATGATCCACCAGTCGGGCTTGGCCAGGCCGGGCGGATCGACCGCTTTGCGCACAAGCTGCACGCGGCGCTCGGTGTTGGTGAACGTCCCGTCCTTTTCGGCAAACGTGGCCGCCGGCAGCACAACGTGGGCCAGCCGTGCCGTCTCGGTGAGGAAAATGTCCTGCACAACGAAGAACTCCAGTTGACGCAAAGCTCGCTCGGCATGTTGGGCGTCGGCCTCGCTGAGCAGCGGGTTTTCGCCCATCAGATAGACCGCCTTGATAGTGCCTTGCAAGATGGCGTCGAACATTTCCGTCAGGGCCAGTCCCGGCTTTTCCGGCATCCGGCAGCCCCAGGCGGCCTCGAACTTGGCGCGCAGTTGAGGGTCGTCGACGCGCTGGTAGCCGGGCAAGACGTTCGGCAGTGCCCCCATGTCGCAGGCGCCTTGCACGTTATTCTGCCCGCGGAGGGGATTGACGCCCCCGCCGGGCATCCCCAAGTTGCCTGTCAACAACGCAAGGTTGCTGATGGCCAGCACGTTGTCGGTGCCGTGTGTGTGCTGGGTGATGCCCATCGCGTACAAGATGCTGGCCGGTTTACCGGTGGCGAACATCCGAGCCGCTTGGACGATCTTTTCTTGCGGCACGCCGGTCACTTGGGCGACGAAATCCAGCGGGAAGTCTTCCAGCGAAGCGCGGAAGACATCGAAATCGACCGTCCGCTGGGCGATGAATTGCTGGTCGTGCAAACCTTGCTCGACGATCACCCGCGCCATGCCCATCAGCAACGCTACATCGCTGCCCGGTTGATGTTGCAGCAGCAGCGTGGCGTGCCGGGCCAGGTCGATTTCTTTGGGATTGGCCACGATCAGCTTTGCGCCGCGGCGTACGGCCTCGTGGATTTTCAGGGCCAGCACGGGATGGGCGGCAGTTGTGTTGGTGCCGATGGCGAAGATGCACTTAGCCTGAGCGATATCCTGGATGGTATTGGTCATCGCCCCGCTGCCCAGGGTTCGCGCCAGCCCGGCCACCGATGGAGCATGGCACAAACGGGCGCAATGGTCGATGTTGTTGGTGCCCATCACGGCCCGGGCGAACTTCTGCATCAGATAGTTTTCTTCGTTGGTGCAACGGGCCGAGGCCATGGCGGCGAAAGCGTCGCCCCGATATTGCCAGAACTGGCGTGCGATCAGTTCCAGGGCTTCATCCCAGCCGACCGGCACAAGCTGGCCGTCGCGGCGCAGCAGCGGCGTGGTCAAGCGCTCCGGATGGTGTATGAAATCGTGCCCGAAACGGCCCTTGACGCACAACCGGCCTTGGTTGACCGGACTGTGCCTGTCGCCGCTGACGCTGACCACCCGCTCCCCGCGAACCCCGAGGTAAATACTGCAACCGACTCCGCAGTAGGGGCAGACGGTTTTCACTTCGCGCTGCGGCTGCTGGTGGCGTTTGGGGACCAGTGCGGCCACCGGGCAGCGGACCACGCACTCGCCGCAGGAGACGCAGGTGGATTCGACCCAGCGGCCGCTGAAGGTGCTGACCACCGTCTGGAAACCGCGAAAGGCGAAATCTATGGCATTGGCCCCCACGATTTCGTCGCAGGTGCGGATGCAGATGCCGCACAGGATGCACTGGTTAGGATCGAAGACGAAGAACGGGTTGGACTCGTCTGGCGCAAAGGTTTTCTGGGGGCGGCGCAGCCGGGCAATCCTTTCCGGGCTTACTCCCACGAAACTGGCGACGCGCTGCAACTGGCAGCGATTGTTCTTGGCGCAGGCCAGACAGTCGGCATGATGATTGACCACCAGCAGCTCCACGGCCACGCGGCGGACTTTGTCGATTTCCGGGCTTTGGGTGCGGACAACCATCCCCGGCTCGACCGGGGCCAGACAGGCCAGCGTCATCCCCCGCCCTACGATCTCCACCATGCACACGCGGCAGAAGCCGACAGGGCGCAGGTCCGGGTGGTGGCACAAATGGGGAATATAGATGCCGGCGGCCAAAGCCGCTTCCAACACCGTGGTTCCCGGCTCAACGGAGACCTCTTGCCCGTCGATGATCACCGAAATCCCATCCACAATCCGCTCCTCTTCTATTCACATTCCCAATTTTTGGTGACGCAGCCCCGTTGGAAAACGTTATATCAGGCGGTCACTACCTTTCCCGAAAATCAACACGTCTTGCCGTATCGGAACCGTGACCTGGTGTGTTTCCTCAAACTGGCGTCTGCTACAATATGCCCCGCGCCTTGGCCTCGGCGTTGGGAATCTTGAGCACGGCGTCAACCGGGCACACATCGAAACAGACGCCGCACTTGATGCACTTGTCGGCGACGATACGATGCGCCTCTTTGCGTTTTCCCTCGATGGCCTCGGTGGGGCATTCCTTGGCGCACAGTGTGCAACCGGTGCACAGCGCAGCGTCGATGAAGTACCTCAATAGAGCTTTGCAGACGCCGGCCGGACAACTCTTGTCGCGGATGTGCGCCTCGTACTCGTCGCGGAAATAGCGGAGGGTGGTCAGTACCGGATTGGGCGCAGTCTGCCCCAGCCCGCACAAGGAGCCGGACTTGACCGACGCGGCCAACTCTTCCAGCAGCTCGATGTCTTCCGGCTGGGCCTTGCCGGTGGTAATGTCGTCGAGAATATCGAGCAACTGTTTTGTGCCGAGCCGGCACGGCACGCATGCCCCGCAGGATTCCTTCTGCGCAAAATCGAGGAAATAGCGCGCCACATCGACCATGCAGGTTCGATCGTCCATCACCACCAGGCCGCCGGAACCCATGATCGAGCCGGCTGCCTGGAGGGAATCGTAGTCGATGGGGGTATCCAGCAGCGCCGCCGGGATGCAACCACCAGACGGACCGCCAGTTTGCACCGCCTTGAAAGGCCGGTCATCGATGAGGCCGCCGCCGATATCGAATATCATTTGCCGCAGGGTAGTGCCCAGCGGCGCCTCCACCAAGCCTGTGCGTTTGACCTTTCCAACCAGGGAGAAGGTCTTCGTACCTTTGCTGGCTTCGGTGCCGTAGTGGGCGAACCACTGGGCGCCGTTTTGCAGGACAATCGCGGCGGAAGCCAGGGTTTCCACATTGTTGATGACGGTGGGCTTGCCCCACAGGCCAGCCACAGCCGGAAACGGTGGTCGGGGGCGAGGCGTGCCCCGTCGTCCTTCCAACGAGGCGATCAGTGCCGTCTCCTCTCCGCAGACGAACGCCCCGGCGCCTTCCATGATCTCTATGCGGAAAGCGAACCCCGAACCGAGGATGTCCTCGCCCAGCAGTCCTTGCTGCTGGGCCTGTCGGATGGCAGTACGGAGCCTTTCCAGCGCCAGCGGGTATTCAGCCCGACAGTAAATGTATCCTTTGCTGGCGCCCACCGCCCGGGCGGCAATCATCATTCCTTCCAGGATGGAATGAGGATCACCTTCGATGAGCGAGCGGTTCATGAAGGCGCCAGGATCGCCTTCGTCGGCGTTGCAGACAATGTATTTTTGGTCGCTGGCAGCCTTGGCGCAGAACTGCCATTTGCGCCAGGTGGGAAAACCGGCGCCGCCGCGTCCGCGCAGCCCGGCACGCCGCACCTGGTCGATAATCTCCTCTGGCGACATCCGCAGCGCCTTGACCAGCCCGGTGTAGCCGCCGTTGGCCAGATAGTGCTCGAGCCGGCAAGGATCGATCAGGCCGCAGTTGCGCAATACCCGGCGAACCTGCCCGCGCATCACTGGAGTCTGTGATAGTGGGGGAATATCGCCCACGGGCGCCTCGCCCAGCACACCCAGGGCGCCTTCAACGGGCGGAACTTCGCGCACCAGACATTGCTCGATCAGTTCCTCGGCGCGTTGGGGGGTCACATAGCCATAAACGATGCCCGGCTGGCCGGGCAGAAAGATGGTGATAATCGGCTCGGCGTAGCACAGGCCGATACAGCCGACTTCCATCACCGTGCAGTCGATGCCTGACCGGCTCAGTGCGTCGGTGACAGCTTCGGTTACTTCCATTGCCCCGGCCGACCGACCGCAGGTAGCGGTGCCGATGGTAATCCGTGGCTTGGGGCTGTTTTCCATCGCCGCCCAGCACTGCTTGGCCTGCTGGCAGAGGACCTCGAAACCGCCAAGATTCATCGTTCACCTCGGGGCACGCAATCGCATAACGCCCAGTGTCGCCAGACGCCTGCACTCAGCTATGCTGGTCTGGCGGCGCCGTGCTGGCACGTCGCACAAGCTGGGCGGCCTTCTTCGGCGTGAGCCTGGCCTGTACCTGGTTGTTGACCATCACACACGGCGACAACCCGCAGGCGCCAATGCAAGCGACCGTCTCCAGGGAATACTCCAGGTCCGGCGTGGTCTCGCCTTCCTTGATGCCCAATTGCCTCTCCAACTCTTGCAGTATCCGCGGTGCGCCGCGGACGTGGCAGGCCGTGCCGCGGCAAACCATGATGTGTTTGCATCCGATGGGCTTGAAACGGAACTGCGCGTAAAAGGTGGCCACGGCGTACACGCGGCTTTCGGGCACGCGGGTGAAGCGGGCGATTTCGCGCAGGGCCTCTTTCGGCAAATATCCGTAGTGCTGTTGCACTCGCTGCAAAATGGGGATCAACTCCTCGCTGCGGCCTTCAAAGGATGCCAGTATCGCATCAAGCGATTGTTTCATGCTGAAGCCCCCATCGGCATAGAGTCCTATTGCGTATCGTGTGTGCGTCGTCCGCGCATGCGGTCCGGCGATCTGGAGGGCCACGCTCCGTCGTGGCCGCACGAACCGCCGGCACCGCGCACTGCTGGGCAAGCCAGGAGTGGCACCGCCTGCGCGGCGTCGGGTGGAGGGCCACGCTCTGTCGTGGCCGTGCACCCAGTGCCAACGGACGCGACCGCAGCGCGTCCCTCCAGTAACACAGTCTGGTTGCGGCTGTTGGCCGCTTTAGGGCATATCTATACGTTGTCCTTGGGCGAATTGTCGGCGAATTGATCTTCGTCTTTCAATTCCTTCTTGAGTTTGTACAACTGCTCTTTCAACTTCTTGACGGTTTCGGCATAGGCCGGGTCATTGTACACGTTGTTCATCTCGTGCGGGTCTTTC
>Ga0308412_1001628_pt1 | contig 12217 bp, 9 predicted proteins | sample HotsprottomLayer_FD_202357 | JGI IMG/M metagenome (GOLD analysis project Ga0308412, IMG submission 202357) | Hot spring phototrophic mat microbial communities from Octopus Spring, Yellowstone National Park, Wyoming, United States -... | ecosystem: Environmental > Aquatic > Thermal springs > Hot...
CGCCGGCGAGGTCATTGAACGCCCAGCTTCTGTCGTTAAAGAACTGCTGGAAAACTCGGTCGATGCCGGCAGTCGGCGAATTGAGATCGATCTCGAGCAAGGCGGCAGCGAATTCATTCGAGTCGTTGATGACGGCTGTGGAATCGCTCCTGAAGATTTGCCTCTGGCATTGGCCAGCCACGCCACCAGCAAGCTGCGGACCGCGGAAGATCTGTTCAACATCGTCACCATGGGATTTCGCGGCGAGGCCCTCGCCTCGATTGCGGGCGTTGCCCAGGTCACGCTGCAATCCCGTATGCACCATCACGACTGCGGGGCTGAGATTTACTGTGCCGGCGGAGAATGTCGCCCGGTTCGCCCCTGGAACGGTGCCCCGGGAACCCGCATCGAAGTTCGCCACCTCTTCTACAACGTCCCGGTTCGCAAAAAATTCCTTAAAAGCACGGCCACGGAACTGGGCCACGTCTGTGAAACCGTAACACGTCTTGCGCTCAGTCAGCCGCGATTGCACCTGACCTTAAGGCACAACGGCAAACTGGTCTACGAGATACCGGCTACGGCCAACTTACTGGATCGCATCGAGTTGTTCTTCGGCCCGGAGCTCCGCCATGCACTTCTGGAACTCGACAGTGGCCCCGGAGCAGTGCGACTCAGCGGTTACGTCGCCGACCCGGCAGTCGATCGCGGCAACGCCAGGTGGCAGTACCTCTTTGTTAACGGCCGCTGGTTCCGCGATCGCAGTCTCGGTCATGCCTTGCAAGAGGCTTACCGCGGCTTGCTGATGACTGGCCGGTATGCGGTCGGCTTTCTTTATCTCAGCGTCCCACCCGACACGGTGGATGTGAATGTCCATCCGACAAAAGCAGAAGTCCGCTTCCGTGACAATGCCGCCCTGTTCTCGCTCATCCGGAGCACCATCAAAACGAGGCTGCTCAAAGCGAATCTGGTGCCGAAGTTGCAAACTCCGACCGTCACATGCTCTGACCCGCTCGGGGAGTCCCGGCTACTGTCCGATGCCTGGACTCAGAAGGAATGGCCGTTGAAACCCGGGGCTGAGAATAAGCCGTGGAAGCTGGCGGCGGACCAGACTGTCTCGTCCGCATCGCTTTTCTCTCCCCGCTCACCACGGTGTGAAGATGCGGAAGCGGCCCCGGCACCCTGGGAATTGATCCATGATCCCTTGGCTCCATCGCGGGGAAATGTGCCTGTCACCACCCCCGTCAACGCCGAGATCGCTATTCAACCAGCAGAATCGACCTCAGCAACGGCTACCGCCACCGTCTTAAGGCCAGACGCCGGGACTCTCAACGACCCCGGTTCCGACCTCAGCATCGAACCGATTTCTTCCCCTCATCCTTTTCCTCCACAGACTCGACTGTCGTTCGACTGGACCGCGATCCCGAGCGGTTCGGCCTTGCAAGTGCATCATGCGTACCTGGTGCAGGAAACACCAGAAGGGATGCTCGTGATTGATCAACATGCTTTGCATGAGCGCATTCTTTATGAACAACTCCGGCATCGGATCCGGACAGGCAAACTTGAAGTGCAACGGTTGCTGATCCCGGTGCCGATCGAACTCACGGCCGAGCAAGCGGCTCTCGTGCTGAGTGTGAGCGAGGACCTCGCGTCACTGGGGCTGGAAGTCTCCGGTTTCGGCGGTAACACCGTCTTGCTTTCCAGTTACCCGACTTTGCTCGCGCGTCGGATGCCCCATGAACTTTTCCAGGGGGTCGTCGATGAATTGCTGGCCACCGATCGACTCCCCGCCAAAGAAGTACTGCTCGACCACCTGCTTGCCACGATGGCCTGCAAGGCGGCGGTGAAAGCGGGCGATCCGCTGTCGCCGGAGGAAATCACCGCTCTTCTGCAGCTACGACATCTTGCTGAGAATTCCCACCACTGCCCGCACGGCCGACCGACGTCGTTACTTTTCACACGCCAAGAACTGGATCGTCAGTTCAAACGCATCTGAACTTCGCTCGGTAACAATCGCCTGGCAATCGCGTTACCGCCTGAGTGACTGCGTCTGCGGATACAATCTGTGCTGCCTGACGACCGGTCTCCGGTTACGATGCCGGGGATGATCTGCAGTTTCGATGGCTTGTTGTCACGGAGTCTCTCTCATGAGCGATCTTGGCATTACGCGTCGCACGGCACTGGGGACGGGCGTCGCCCTGGCGAGTAGCACAGCGGTATTGCCCCACCTGACTGCCCAGCCGGAATCGGCTTCGCTGAAGGGCAACATCCGCCATTCTGTTGTCTTCTGGTGTTTCAACGTGGCCGGGGAAAAATGGTCGGCGGCCCGAACCGCGCAGGTGGCGAAAGAACTTGGCTGTCGCTCAGTCGAATTGATCGATCCCGAGCACTGGCCCATGTTGAAAGCACAGGGCTTGACCTGTGCGATCGCGGGAAACGGTTTGAAACGGCTACCGTTCATGTACGGCCTGAACAATCCGGCATTTCAGCAAGAAGTCATCGCTTCGACCCGGAAAACAATCGAGCAGTGTGCCGAGGCCGGTGTCCCGAGTGTGATTGCCTTCGTGGGCTACAAGTGGCGTGATCCGGAGAACCCGATGTCCGGGGAAATACCTCGCGATGACGCTTTCAAGCACTGTGTCGCCGGGTTGAAGGAACTCGCCCGCGATGCCGAAGCCAAAAAGGTCAGGATTTGCGTCGAACATTTGAACACTCGGGACAACACCCACCCGATGAAAGGGCATCCTGGCTATCAGGGCGATGATCTCGACTTCGTCATGGAAATTCTCCGGGCGGTCGGCTCGCCCTGGGTCAAACTCCTCTTCGATATTTACCACGTGCAGATCATGCATGGCGACCTGATTCGCCGCCTGGATCAGTGTCGGGAATTCCTGGGGCACATTCACACTGCTGGCAATCCAGGCCGTGCGGAACTCGATGCGGATCAAGAAATCAACTACGCCGCGGTGATGCGAAAGCTAGTGCAACTCAAGTATTCCGGTTACGTCGGTCATGAATTTATTCCGACCCGGAATCCGTATGAAGGTCTCCGGCAAGCGATTCGAGTTTGCGATGTGTAACAATCCTGGTGGAAAATTCCGACTGCGGCGGCGACTGAAGGATTCTTGAGTGACAATTAATTGTCACTCGCTCAGGTCATAAAAAGAGCCCGATTCTGCTGACACTGGGGCAAAGGGAATCGGGCTTAGTCCGGTAAGGTTATTTCTTCTTGCTGGTCGTTGATTTTTTTGTCGGGGCTTTGCTGCTGGCGGTTTTTTTCGCCGTCGCTTTTACCGGGGCGGTTTTTTTCGCCGCCGATTTCGCCGGGGTAGCAGCTGCGCTCTTCTTGGCTTTCCCCTTGTTGAAGATTGCATCGTAACCTTCCGCGTACCCCTTTGTCTCCGTCAAACCTACGCGAACAATACTCACGGAAGTCATCCTCCATCCCGAGACTCGGGATTTCAACTCCCCCGCCAGGGTATCCACCCTCGACGGACGGCGCGAATGAGTTGTGCCCATGCCGCACCGACAGACCGCTCCCACAGCGGCCCGCTCCTTCTTGCTAATCTAAATTCTTCCACACCGCTTGTCACGCGGACCTGGAACAATTTGAGCCAGAATCTGCAAAAAAATCTGCGATTATCGGTCTGAAGCGAATCGATACAGGATGTTCGCGGCTTGTTCGACTTGCTGCAACTCCACCCACTCATCCTTCGTGTGCGCTTGCTGAATGTCTCCCGGGCCGAAAACCACCACGGGAATGCCAGCATCTGCAATCGTCGATGCATCGGTTCCAAACGGGACGCCAATCACTTCGTGCCGACCCACCTCGGCATCAATTGCCCGTCCGAGCCGCTGAATTAATGGCCCTGCCCCGGGAGCATGCAACGGCGGGCATGAGAGCCGGGGCGGAATCGTCGTAAACGGTGTCTCCGTCTGCTGCCGTAAAAACGCATCCAGATCGACTGGAGCATCAGCGGCGTGCTCTCCCGGCAGCAATCGGCGATCGAGTTCAATCCGGCAGCAATCCGGCACCGTGTTCGGGCTGACTCCCCCCTGAATCATCCCGACGCTCAAAGTCGGCGGACCCAGCAGGGGATCACTTCGGGATCGCATCAACTGCGCGGCATACGCTTCAATTTCGGTGACTATCCGTGCCATCCGATACACCGCGTTGATGCCTTGCTCGGGCCGGGAACTGTGACAGGCGACCCCACTCGTCTCGATTTGCCAGCGGACCACTCCCTTGTGCGCTTTCACGATATTCAGGAGTGTCGGCTCGGCGACAATCGCGTAATCGGTACGCAGCCCCGACTTCATCAAATGCTGCACTCCCAGAAAAGTGTGCTCTTCATCGACCGTGAACGCCAGGGTCACCGCCGCTGAACCGGGCGGCTTTTCCCGAACCAGCCGGGCAAACGCCGTCAGCATCGCGACCGCCCCGGCTTTGACATCGCAGGCCCCCCGGCCATACAGCCGCCCCGATTCGATCACTGCCCCGAACGGGTCGATGATCATCCCGTCCACCGGCACGGTGTCTTGATGGCATTCCCACAAGACCGAGAATGGCGGCGGCATCGGTGGCGTGTATCGCGCAATCACATTATCCCGCCCCGGAGCCACCGTTTGTCGTTCCACGGCAACGCCTAGGGCATGCAATTCCTCTTCCAGGAAGGCCGTGACCCGGTGTTCAAAACTGATCTCGGCTGGGATCGTGGTACGCCCCATCGGGTTCACCGAGGGAAGTCGCACGAGGGCCGCCAATAACTCAGGAATGGATCGCATCGGACCTTCAAGAACTGGGCCACGGAAACCACGGGGAACCAGCGCTGGCGAATTCCCAGGCTCATCATCGCCGGCCCTCTCGCTGCCGTCAATCGAACCCGCTATAACGACACAAACTTTGTCGTTCCTGTGTTCCTGGAAGACCCATGAAAATTCACGAATATCAGGCGAAGGAACTGCTCGCGGCTGCCGGGGCACCGATCCCTCGGCACATTGTCGTACGTTCGGCCGAGGAAGCCGGTCGCGCTTTTGATGAACTCGGTGGCCGTGGGGCCATGATCAAAGCTCAGATTCACGCCGGGGGCCGTGGTGCCGGGCAACTCAAAGATTATCCCGAAAAACTTGGCGGTGTGAAATTCGCCCCGACCCGGGAAAAGGCGGTCGCCATCGCCGCGGCAATGCTTGCTCACAAACTCGTGACCAAGCAAACCGGACCTGACGGGCAAAAAATCAGCACCTTGATTGTCCAGGCCGATGCCGAACCGGCGAAAGAATATTACCTCGGCATGGTGCTTGATCGTTCGATCGGCATGCCGGTCATGATGGCCTCGGCTGAAGGCGGCATGGATATCGAGGAAGTCGCGGTCCGCTCGCCGGAAAAAATCCTCAAAATTCCCGTAGCGCCGGAAACCGGACTGTGGCCGTTCCAGGCTCAGAAACTTGCCTTCGACCTCGGTTTTGCCCCGGAACAGATCCCGGCTGTTGTGAAAATTATGCTCGCGGTTTCGAAAGTTTACCTCGACAAAGACGCAAGCATCGTCGAAGTTAACCCGCTGGCGGTCACGAAGGCTGGCGAAGTGGTGGTGCTCGACGCCAAGATTGATTTTGATGACAACGCGTTGTTCCGCCATCCGGAATTGCAGACACTGCGTGATCTTAGCGAGGAAAACCCGACGGAAATCCGCGCCAGTCAAGCGAATCTGAATTACATTCAACTCGATGGCAACATCGGCTGCCTGGTGAACGGGGCGGGTCTGGCCATGGCGACGATGGACATTATCCACTACCACGGGGGCAAGCCCGCCAACTTCCTTGATGTCGGCGGCGGCGTCACCGCGGAAGGAGCTATCGAGGCCTTCCGCATCATTCTCTCTGACCCCGGCGTCAAGGGCATTCTGGTGAATATCTTCGGGGGCATCGCCAAGTGCGACCTGATTGCCGAGGCTCTCGTCAAAGCCGGTCGGGAAGTCGGCTTCAAAGTCCCGGTCGTGGTGCGGCTTGAAGGGACAAATTCCGACAAAGCCCGGGAAATTCTGAAAAGTGTCCAGTCCGAGTTGCCAATGATCCGTCCCGCCGCCGGGCTGACCGAGGCCGCGAAAATGGTCGTCGATCTGGCGAAATGATGGCACCGTTACCAGGCTCGGTTCCGAAGCCGGCCAGAAGAGGGCTGGTGATGGCCTGCCAGCGCCACAACATTCTCCGGGCTGGCGGAGTTTTCCCCGTCGGATCATTCCCGGTTTCGACGCCGATGACCGACGCCACCGGGGCTCAACGAAGACGACGGCCGACTGTGCCGGAAGGATTATCCGCCTTCGGATTATTCATCAACGAACCGAGAGTTACGCCATGACGCTGCCAGGGATGATCGGCCAGGTCAAGCTGCTTGGAACCTTCGTGTTGATGGTGCTGTTGCTGGGCTGCGGCCCTGCGTCACGTTCTGCGAAGTCAAATCAAGCGGCGGGCCCACAATCCGCGACGACCACCAGTCCGGCGACGACAGCGTCGAAACAATCCGCCGAGGAATTCGCGGCCATGATGCTCGGATTGCTTCAGCAACATGCCACGTTACGCCAGCAACAGGGACCCGACTTCACTCGTGATACTGCCGACCGGCTCTCTTCCCAGGTAATCGCTCGGCGGGTCAGCCCTGCATTTAAGGCGGTGATTGCCGAACCGACGCTTGAATCCGACCAGGAAGCCGGTTTCTCACTGACTGGGTTCGAAGTCTGGTTAAAATCTCTCCCTGCACAAAAGTATCAGATCGTCAAACCGCCGCTAATTGAAACTGACACAGTGGCGGGATATCGTTTGACGGCCAGCGAGCCAGCTGCCTCAGGCTTGATCCGAGTTGCGAAGTCGGAGCGTGGCTGGGAACTTGACTGGCTGTCCTTGGGCGGCCCGGCTAATGTGTCGCTGTCAGCATCGAGTGAAGGTTCGGCAACATTCGCGGCATTGGCTTTTCTTAATGCGGTCGTCACTGGGAAACCGTTGCTGGCCGAGGCCTGGATTCGCCCGGAAGCCCGAGCCCGACTGGCACCGCCATTTGCCTCTGATCAAAGCCGCGGTTTCAATCGCGGACTTCTGCAACGTGCGATCGAAGATTTCCGGGGCATGGCGCAAGGCTACGAGATCAGTAGCCTGCAACGCGCGGGCAACACGGTCACTGTCTCCGGGAAACTGGATGGAAAGTCATTCACCCTCACCCTGATCAGCAGCGATCCGGCTAGTCGCTGGCTCGTCGATCAGTTCGACCGGAAGTGAACGACGACGGATTTTTTTGCTGGGGAACAACCGTGCTTGGCCGAGGCGGCGTGCCCGGCTTCTGGGGGGAATCAATCGCCGTGGCGGATGCATGCGGTAAAGCCGTTTTGTCTCGCTCGGCTCGCCGGCACTCACGGGAACGGCATTGTTGCTCGGGATCGGCATCAGTGTCGATGATTCTGGACCGAGAACCAAACCGAGTTGCTGGTAACGCTTCGGTTGGTAGTTCGCGGCGGGTTTCTGACAATGGCCGGCCACTGCTGCCAGTTGTATCAATCCAACAACCGCCTGGTGACTGACCTCGCGGCCGTGATTCGTTCGCCGCATCCCTCTGAGGATCGTTTATGAGCATTTTGGTCGATGCAGCTACAAAAGTAATCACCCAGGGAATTACCGGCTCGGCTGGCACATTCCATACCGATCAATGTTTGGCTTACGGCAGCCAGTTTGTCGGCGGGGTGACCCCGCGTAAAGGGGGGACGACCTGGACAGGCAAGGAAAGCGGCAAGTCGTTGCCAGTATTCAACACCGTGTACGAGGCGGTGGCGAAAACCGGGGCCACCGCCAGTATGATTTTCGTTCCGGCCGCCGGTGCCGCCGATGCCATTATGGAAGCGGCGGACGCGGGAATTCAGTTGATCGTGGCGATTACTGAAGGGATTCCCGTTCTGGACATGGCCAAGGCGATGCGATTTGTGCGAACGAAGCCCGGCGTGCGGGTCATCGGCCCGAACTGTCCGGGGGTGATCACGCCGGGGCAGTGCAAAATTGGGATTATGCCAGGCTACATCCACACACCGGTGAAGCCGGGAGGCAGGGGGATCGGCATCCTCAGCCGTTCGGGCACATTAACGTACGAAGCCGTGTTTCAGCTGAGCCGGATGGGATATGCCCAGAGTACTTGCGTGGGCATCGGCGGCGATCCGATCATCGGTACGAATCAGATCGATTGCCTGGAGCTGTTTCAGAACGATCCGGAGACCGAAGCCATTTTGATGATCGGGGAAATCGGCGGCACCGCGGAAGAAAAAGCCGCCGAGTATATTGCTCGGCATGTGACAAAACCGGTGGCGGCGTTCATTGCGGGGCAAACCGCACCGCCGGGCCGGCGGATGGGGCATGCCGGGGCGATCATCTCGGGCGGCAGCGGCTCCGCAGCGGACAAAATTGCCGCGCTGAAAGCCGCAGGAATCGAGGTTGCCCCCACCCCGGCCGATCTGGCCGTGACCGTGCAAAAAGCGATAGCTGCTCGAAAATAACCCGCGGCTTCGCGAGAATGCCGATCTCACCCTGATTTCCCCTCGCCCTGCCGTGAATTTATCTCCTATGGTTGTGGTGTCGAGCCTGGCCGACTGAGGAGGGCACAGCATGGACACGGGTAATTCCGCGATTGCACCGGATGATCTGGGGAAAACGCTGCAGCAACTGGGGCTGGTGAGCGAATCGCAATGGCAACAGGCACTGGCTCGGGCGGGCCAAGACGGCAAGCTGTCCGTGGTTTTGGACATCCTCACCCGGACGCCGGCAATTTGGGCACCCGCGGAAACAGGGATCCGCAGCACCGCCTTGACGGCGCATCAAGTTCGGCAGATCGAGCGTTGTTTGAAGGAGAATGCGCTGCCGAAGTTGCCCCGGCTGTTGCGGTGGAATAACTATTTCATTCTCGACCCGATCGGCAAAGGCGGCATGGGGGTGGTCTACAAGGGCTGGGATGTCGAACATCGCCGCTATGTAGCCATCAAACGGACTCACCGGGACTCACCGGAAGTCCGCAAGCGGCTCAAACGTGAAGCCAAGCTCCAGCAGTTCTTGGATCATCCGAACATCGCCAAGCTTTACAGCCGGGAGAAATACGGCAACACCGATCTTCTGGTGCTGGAATATCTTCCGGGAAACACCCTGGCGGAAATTGTGCATAAGCGTGGCCGGGAAAAACCGTTGCCCTGGCAGTTTGTCGCTGAGATGGCAGCGGATCTGCTCGATGCCTTGGATCATGCCCACGGGAATAATCGCCGTAACGTCACCATCATCCACCGGGATATTAAACCTGGGAATATTATGTTGATGCGGCAGAAAGTGCAGGGCGTCGACAAATATATTCCGAAATTGCTCGACATGGGGCTGGCGAAGTCGATGGCGACGGATGATCAGCCCGCCGCCGCTAGAATGGTGAGTGTCGATGAGCAACTGACCCGGCAGTTTCAGATTCTTGGCACACCCGAGTACATGGCACCGGAACAGTGGGAGGGGGGGCTTTCGGCGATCCCCGAGTCGGACATTTATTGCCTGGGCGGTACACTCTTTTTCGCGTTGACGGCAGAGGCCCCGTTCCAGGGTGTCAACAAAGGCAACAAAATGACCTATTTTGCCGAGATGTGCCACAAGCACAGTGCGGAGCCGCGGCCGTCGGTGCGGAAGAAACGGCCGGATGTGCCGGTGGAAATCGATCGGCTGCTGCAACAAATGATGGCGGTGCCACCCAGCCATCGCGGCAAATGTCTGGAATTGCGTGATCGTTTTCGTGAGTTGCTCAGCTCGCTGGCTCCGGTTTCCAGCCACACCGGGCCAGCATCCTCCCGGCCAGTTGCTGGAGCGGCACCGCCATCCGGGCGACTGCCGGCATCTGCCTCGGGGCCGGCCAGCCAATCGGCGCGTTCTGATAGAACATCCGCACCGGCTTCAACCGAAGCAGATTCGATGGATCCGCTTGCCCAGCCTGAATCGGCGGTGTCGTCTGCAGTTGCCTCGAGCCGATCGTCTGACCGTCAGGCACGATCTCCGGCATCATCAGCACGTATGCCACGCAGCGATTCGCCTGTCCGATCGCCTCGGCCGTTGCCGAAGATTGATGATGAAGAACTCGAGGCGATCTCGGTTCGCCCTGGCAGCGGAGATGATGTTGATGACGACGAAGCAGCAGCACGGCCGTTGTCCGCTCGGCGACTCCCTTCAGTGAAACTCGACGCCCTGAGCGATCGGGCGAAAATATTGTTTGATCCCAGTCGAGAAGGAGAAAGGGAACGGGAAGCCACGATCGGGGCGTTGCTGGCATGGCTCCGCGGCTTGATCCGCCCGGCTCGGCAGCCGATTTCCGTCACGATCATTGTGGCGGTACTTGGCCTGACGGCGGCGTTTCTGTCGGTTTCGCTGGCGGTTTTCCTGGCGATTGTCCTTTTGATGGCAATCGGGTTTGCCTTTGTCTCACAGCCCAGGCGGGATGATTAAGTTCCGAAGCTGGCTCTCTAGCCCCCGCATAACGGATTTTGCATCCCGCAGGGAAATCGGATCACGCTGGATCGGGCGGACTGTGCTGAAGTCGTTCCACGGCTTGGGAATCGAGGAACTTACCGGCAAAGTGCGGCGATGATGCCTGCGGCCGCGGCGACCCCGAGAATTGCCGAGGCAGTTAAAGTCGCACGCAACCTGGATCGGTGCGGGTGATGCTGAGAGCGATTTGGCGGTAATTCCAGGATCGGGGAGAAGTCACAGCGAGCGTTCAGGTCGGTTTCAATCCGGCTCAGCCAGTCGACGACAACGGTAGCGGTGCTTGGCCGTAATTCTGGTCGTTTAGCCATCATGGCGGTGATCAACTTCTCAAGTTCAGCTGGTACCTCTGGATTGAGTTCGCGAATTCGCGGCGGTGTATCGACGGCTAGGGCGGTGAGAACCTCCAAGATGGTGTTGCCGTTAAACGGCGGTCGGCCCGAGAGCATGCGATACAGAACACAGCCGAGACTGAAGAGATCGGCGCGGGCATCGACACCTCGTCCTTGAACTTGCTCGGGGGCGACGTAGCCGGGAGTGCCGACGCCGACGCCATCCGGGGTCAGGCGTAAATCGCTGGCATCGACGGGGCGAACCAGCCCGAAATCGAGAATCTTCACCCGGCCGCGAGGGGCTTCCAGCCAGATGTTTGCCGGCTTAATGTCGCGGTGAATCAACCCCTTGGCGTGTGCGGCGGCGAGCCCCTGCGCGGTTTCCCGACCGATGCGGAGCGTCTCCCGGAGAGGGATGATTCCCTCACGCAAACAGCGGTCTTGAAGCGTCTCGCCTTCGAGCAATTCCATCGCCATGTAGAGAACATCTCGTGCTTCGCCGGTCTGGAAAACCGTGACGATGTGTGAGGTGCGGAGGGAAGCCACGGCACGAGCTTCCCGGAGAAACCGTTGCCGAGCCACCGGGCTGCGGGATACCGAGGCATTCATCACTTTGACGGCGACCCGTCGCTGGAGTTGCGTGTCGATCGCTTCGTAGACGGTCCCCATGCCACCGGTGCCGAGCACCCGAATCAGGCGATACGGCCCGAGCGCATGCTGTGACCCGACAGGTGGATCCGTGCCTTCCGCGGGGGTTTCAGCAACGGCGTCGGCCAAAGTCAACGTCCGCACGACTCGGGGTGATAAGGAATCGGCATCTGGCCGGTAGGACAGCAGCGATTGCACACGCTCTTGTTCCGCCCGTGGCAAGGGCAGCGGCGGATTCCGCATGACCCCGAGCAGGGGGTCGCTGCTGCGGAGATTTTCCAGCCGCGCGGCGCAGTCGCGACAACCGCCGGCATGAAAGGCGATTCGCATCGCGACCTCCTCGGGCAGCTTTCCCTGCAAAAATTCGACTAGAGTGCCATCGTTCGGGCAAGTGGTGGTGAGACGCATGGTTGACGTCCCCGCTGCCATGTGAACTGGAGAAATCGATTCGCAGAATCGCGAGATTCGAGCAACTGTCGCTCTTGCAATTACAAGATGCTACGCATCAGCCGGACCGGATCTTGGAAGCCTGGCTCGGGATTCGCGGCCGCCGCCGTGGCCGAGCGCTGGTTACCGCCGCGACGGGGGAATCTCTGGCGGCACCACCTGATCGAGCATCTGCTTCGCTTCTGCGACCACGGCCGCCAGCTCGGCATCGCCGATCGCATTCCGCAACTCTCCCGGATCATTCTGGTGATCGTACAGTTCTCGGGCCAGGATTTTCCCCGTCT
>Ga0308412_1001634_pt1 | contig 12204 bp, 11 predicted proteins | sample HotsprottomLayer_FD_202357 | JGI IMG/M metagenome (GOLD analysis project Ga0308412, IMG submission 202357) | Hot spring phototrophic mat microbial communities from Octopus Spring, Yellowstone National Park, Wyoming, United States -... | ecosystem: Environmental > Aquatic > Thermal springs > Hot...
GGCGGCGACCCGGTCGTAGCACGCGCGGATCGCACCGATGTCGCCGCGACCCAGGCGTCGGAGCCGGTCCGGCTCGCCGGGTGTCAGCGCGGCGAGCGCCCGGGTCGGCACCCGCGCCCGGGGTCGTTCCCCGGCGAGCTCCCAACCGGCCCGGCGGTACGGGCGAAGCGTCGCCGGGTGCAGCACGCTCACGGCGAGACCTTCGCTTCGCATGTGGGCCAGCGCTGTGTCGATCATCCGGGCGGCCACGCCCCGGCCCCGCCACTCGGGACGGACCACGACCGTGGCCACGCCACCCATCGGCACGCGCCGTCCCCCGAGGTACTGACCCATCGGCAACACCCGTAGCGCCCCGACGATCCCGACCCCCGGCGCGTCCACGACGAACAGGCCCTCGGTCGGGGTGTCCTGCACGAAGCGGACCCGGTCGGTTTCGCCGATCCCGAACGCCTGGGCCCGCACGTCGAAGACGGCGTCGAGATCCGCCGGCGTGCCCGGCCGTGGGCTCCACGTCAACGGCCGCCTCCCTTTCTCTCGCCCCGGCGCGTCGGCGGGGTCGGTCGCGACCTGCGTGGGCGTGCGGTGCGGCCGGACGCCCGCCCGCCGTTCGCGGTGGTGGGCGTGGCCGACGGGCAGATGTCGGCGAGGAGGCAGCGGTCGCAGCGGGGACGGCGGGCGGCACAGACCCGGCGTCCGTGGAGGATGAGGCGCAACGACAGTGCCCCCCGCTCCGTGGGGGGCACCAGCGCGTCGAGGTCCCGCTCCACCTTGTCGGGGTCGGTCTCGTCGCTGAGCCCAAGGCGCCGGGCGAGGCGACCGACGTGGGTGTCGACCGGAAGGCCCGGCAGGCCGAACGCCACCGAGCGGATCACATTGGCCGTCTTGCGGCCGACCCCCGGCAGGGTGACGAGCTCCTCGAGCGCATCGGGCACCTCGCCGCCGTAGCGTTCTTCGAGCGCCGCGGCCATCCCGATGAGACTGCGGGCCTTCTGGCGGAAGAAGCCGGTGGGACGGATGAGCGCCTCGAGCTCCTCGGGGTCGGCGGCGGCGAGGTCCGCCGGGGTGGGGTACCGGGCGAAGAGGGCCGGGGTGACCGAGTTCACCATCTCGTCGGTGCACTGGGCCGAGAGGATCGTGGCCACGAGGAGCTCGTAGGGGTTCCGGTGGGCCAGCGCGCAGAGCTCGGTGGCACCGCCCGGGTACGCCTGGGCGAGACGCTCGATCACGACCTGGGCGCGTCGAGCAGCCCCGCGGGGTCTGGCCATCGGCTCACGGTACCGTGCGGCCGTGACCCGGCTCTGCGCCCCGCTCGACGCGCCGGTCGCGGGCCCGCTGCTGGTCCTGGCCGACCGGGTGGCCGCGGCGACGGGCTGCGACCCGCTCGACGCTCGGGTGCGGCGCGCGCTGGAGACGCCGGGGCCCGGCACCCTCGCGGTGTGCGTACCCGCCGAGGGCGGAACCGCCGGGGGTGCACCGATCGCGGCGCTGGTGGTGAGCGCACCCGTCGACGAGCGGGGCAACCGGGTGGCGGGTCTGCTCATCGACCCTGCGCTGGCGGACGGCGCGCCCGACGGGTCCGGCGCGCAAGGCGACCAGCCGCGACGGATCGGCTCCCGTCGGGACGCGGCCGTCGCCGCGCTCACCGACCGGCTGCTGGCCGGGACGGGACCGGTGGCGGCGGTGACCACCCTGTGGGGCATCGGTGACGACCCGGCCCGTGACCGGGCGCTGACCGGGGCCGGGTGGCAGGTGGGGCGCCGCCAGCACCGCCTCGAAATATCACTCCCGGTCCCGCCCGCCGACCCCGTCCCCGGTGTGGCGTTGCGGCGGTACCGGCCCGGGATCGACGACGACGCCGTGCTGGCGGTGAACAACCGGGCCTTCGCCGGGCACCCCGACCAGGGCGGATGGACCCGGGCGCGCCTGGCCGCCGCGCTCGTCGCCGACCCCCGGTTCACCCCGGCCGATCTCCTGGTGGCGGTCGACGCCGACGCCGGTCAGCCGGACGGCACCTGCCTGGGGTTCTGCTGGACCCGGTTGCACCCCGGGTCGTCCTCCCCACCGGCCGGGCACCCCACCCCGGCGCCGCCGGCGGCGACGGTCGGGGAGATCCACGTGATCGCAGTGGATCCCGGCGCACAGGGCCGTGGGGTCGGGCGCCTGCTCGTCCTCGCCGGGCTCGCGCACCTCCACGATCGCGGTGCAGCCACCGGCATGCTGTACGTCGCCGCCGACAACGAGGCCGCGCTCGGCCTGTACCGCGCCGTCGGGTTCCGCAGGGTCCGCTCGGACACCGCGTTTCTCCTCTCCCCGTCGGCCGGTGACCGCCCCCAGGCGTCCGCGACCCGTGTGGACGGGAGGCGTGAGGATGCGTGAGGTGCTTCCCGCCCACGATCCGGCCGGTGCCCCGCGGGCAGCGAGCCGGGCGCCGGACCGGCCGGCCGTCCATCCGGACGGTCGAGGGGTCGGGGCGCCCTCCCGCTACGGCATCGACCGCGACGGCCTGGCGGGCCTGCTCGCCGAGTTGGGCGAGCCCCCCTACCGCCACCGGCAGGTCTGGGACGTGCTGTGGCGGCGCCGCCGGCCGCTGGAGGAAGGCACCGATCTGCCCGTGCCGCTGCGGTCCGAGCTCGCCGAGCGTCTCCCCCTGCGCCTCCGGGCGCTGCGGGAACAGGTCTCGGCCGACGGGTGCACCCGCAAGTGGCTCTGGTCGGCAGACGGGGCGCAGGTCGAGACCGTCCTCATGGTCTCGCCCCGGCGGGTCACCGTCTGCGTCTCCACCCAGGCGGGCTGCGCGCTCCGATGCGCGTTCTGCGCCACCGGCCAGGCCGGGTTCACCCGCAACCTCACCGCCGGTGAGATCCTCGAGCAGGTGCTGCGCGCCCAGCACGCCACGGCCCGGCGGGTCACCCACGTCGTGTGCATGGGGATGGGTGAACCGCTCGCCAACTGGGAACCCACCCGCCGCGCCCTCGAACGCCTGCACGCCGACCTCGGGTTGTCGGCCCGTCACCTCACCGTCTCCACCGTCGGCTGGGTGCCGGGGATGCGCCGCCTCGCGGCGAGCGCCCTGCCGGTGAACCTCGCCGTGTCCTTGCACGCCCCCGACGACGACCTGCGCGACCGGCTCGTGCCGATCAATCGGCGCTGGCCGCTGCGCGAGGTGCTCGACGCGGCGGTGGCATGTGCCCGGACCCGTGGGCGGCGGGTCACCTTCGAGTACACCCTCATCGACCACCTCAACGACGCGCCCGGGCAAGCCCGGGCCCTCGCCGAGCTCCTGCGGCCGCTCGGGCCGCTGGGCCGGCACGTCAACGTGATCCCCCTGAACCCCACCGCCGGCTTCCCGCACCGTGCCCCCGATCCCGCCCGCAGCGCGGCGTTCCTCACCGCGCTGCGCCGCGCCGGGCTCACCGCCACCCTGCGCCGCACCCGGGGCGCCGACATCGACGCCGCCTGCGGTCAGCTCCGGGCCCGGGAGCTCCCGGGGGCCGCCGGTCCGGCACGCCGGCGGCCGGTCGGCAAGAATGCCCCGGATGGGTGAACACCGCTTCCTCAACCCCCACCAGCCCCAGACCCTCTACGGTGCCACGCTCCTCTGCTACATCGACGCGGTCTTCGGGCTGCTCGGTTCGGGCGGCTACCCGTTCCTGCTGCTCCTGGCGGTGGCGTTGGGCGCCGGCGGGTTCGGGATCGCGAACGAGAAGAAGTGGGGCTACGGCCTGGCGCTGGGCGCCGCCGCGGTGCAGGTGCTGTTGCTCGTCGGCACCGCAGGGACCGCGGTGCTGGGCTTCCCGCTCGTCATCACCTTCCTGTTCGACGCGCTGCTCGTGGCGCTGCTCGTACACCCGATGAGCCGCGACTACCAGCGCATCTGGTTCCGCTGACCCGGCCCGATGGATCTCGGGTTGCGGGGACGGGCCGCGGTGGTGGCCGGCGGCACCCGCGGGATCGGGCGGGCCGTGGCCGACCTGTTCGCCGCTGAGGGGTGCCGGGTGGCGGTGCTCGCCCGCGGCGCCACCGACCTGGTCGCCACCGAGGCGGCGCTCGGCGCGCTGGGGGCCCCCGACGCGGTGGCGCTCACCTGCGACCTACTCGACCCGGGTGAGGTGGAGGCCGCCTTCGAGTTCCTCGGGGAACGCTGGGGGGAGTGCAACGCGCTGGTGAACGCGGTGGGGCCGGTGCACGTCGGCGACCTCCACCGGCTGAGCGACGCCGACTGGATCTCCGCCTTCGACCAGGGGGTGGTCTCGGCCATCCGCACCGTGCGGGCCGCGTTCCCCCTGCTGCGGCGGGCGACCTTCGCCCGGGTCGTGAACATCGGGGCCTCGTCGGTCCGGCACCAGTCGCCGAGCCTCATCGCGTACACCGCGGCGAAGGCGGCGCTGGTGAGCGTCACGAAGAACCTGGCCCGTACCCTCGCCCCCGACGGGGTGCTGGTGAACGTGGTGTGCCCCGGCACCGTCCTGTCCCCCGCCCTCGAATCGGCGTTGCCGCCCCGCCTGGGCGCTGATCCCGACCTCGGGCCACTGGAGGCCGCCTACGAGACCATCGCCCACGAGTTCGGGGTGCGCAACGACCTCGGGCGCGTGGGGCTCCCGGAGGAGATCGCCACCACGGTGGTGTTTCTCTGCTCACAGGCCGCGACCTTCATCACCGGGGCGGTGATCCCGGTCGACGGCGGCACCGACTTCTGACCGATGGCCGCATCCTCGTGCCGACCGGCGCGACCGGCCCGCCACGGGCCGGACGGGCGACGCTGATGTGTGACACGTTCTGCGTCGCCCGTCCCGGCGGGATGCTCTTCGCGAAGAACTCCGACCGGCCCCCCACCGAGGCGCAGGTGGTGGAGGCCCACCCGGCCCGGCCCGGTGGCGGACGTCTGGCCACCCAGTACCTCACCGTCGACGATCCCGGGGCCCGGGCGGTGCTCGGCTCCCGACCCACGTGGCTGTGGGGGCTCGAGCACGGCGTCAACGACGCCCGGGTGGCGATCGGCAACGAGAAGATCTGGACCACCCGCGACCCCCGGGAGGCCCCGCCGGCGCTCATCGGCATGGATCTCGTCCGCCTGGGTCTGGAGCGGGCCGGCACCGCCGAGGAGGCCCTGAGGGTGGTCACGTCGCTCCTGGAAGCCCACGGGCAGGGCGGGTCCTGCGAGGCCGATCACGACGAGCCGTACTGGTCGTCGTTCCTGCTCGCCGATCCCACCGGCGCCTGGATCCTGGAGACGAGTGGCCGCAGCTGGGCCGCCCGCCACCAGCCGGCCGGGGCGGCGATCTCCAACCGGGTCATCCTCGACGACCGCTGGGATCTGGCCTCGGCCGACGTGGCTGCGGGCAGCGACCTGCAATCCTGGCGCGACCCGGCCGCGCCCACCGAGATCGCCGACCACCGCCTCGCCGCGACCGTGCCGTTCGTGGCCGGCGCCCGTGCCGACCCGCGGCTGGCGGTGGCGACCCTCCGCCATCACGGCACCCGCCCCTGGGGGGCGCCCGGCGCCGACCCGGGCGACGTGTGCCCCCCACCCGCCGGCGTCGCCCCCGACTGGACCGGGATCACGGTGTGCATGCACGTACGCGGCTACCAGGCCACCACCGCGGCCATGGTCGCCGACCTCGACGCGGATCCCGACGCCCCGGCCCGGGCGTGGGTGGCGCTCGGCAGCCCGTGCGCAAGCGTGTTCGTCCCCGTCTTCCCGCCGCTCGTTCCCGCCGCGCTCGCCTCCGAGGCGACCTGGTGGCGGTTCGCCCGGCTGCGGGACCGGGTCGAGGTCGACCCCGATGCGCTCGGGGCGGTGCGGGCGGTGCTCGCACCGGTGGAGGCCGAGCTGTGGGACGGCGCCGACGCCGCCGCCGGCGGCACTGACGCCGCCCGTGCCCGGTTCGTGCGCGAGGCGTGGGCACCGGTCGCCGACGCGCTCGACCGCCTCGGGGTCTGAGCCGGGCGGACGACTCGCCGCCAGCCACCCCGCCTCGGTAGGTTCGCCTCATGGAGTACAACCTCGCCGACCTCTGGGAGTGCGTGGTCGACACCGTGGGTGAGCGCGAGGCGATGGTGTGCGGGACACGGCGGCTCACCTTCGCCGAGGCCGACGAGCGGATCGACCGGCTCGCTCATGCCCTCGCCGAGCGGGGGATCGGGCCCGGCGATCACGTCGCCTGCTACCTCTACAACGGCACCGAGTACCTGGAGACGATGCTGGCGGCCTGGAAGCTGCGGGCGGTGCCGATCAACGTCAACTACCGCTACGTGACCGAGGAGCTGCGCTACCTGCTCACCGACGCGGATGTGCGGGCGGTGGTGATGCACGAGGAGCTCGCCCCCCGCCTCGCCCAGGTGGCCGGGGACCTGCCGCTGCTGCGGTCGGTGCTGGTGGTGCCGGACGGGTCGGGGCACGCAGACGACGTCGCCCGCCTCGGCGCCGAGGACTACGAGACGGTGCTCGCCGCCTCCCGTCCCGGCCGTGACTACCCCGAACGGTCCGCCGACGACCTCTACATCCTCTACACCGGCGGCACCACCGGCATGCCGAAAGGGGTGATGTGGCGCCACGAGGACATCTTCTTCGGGGCGTTCGGCGGGGGTGACCTGGGAGGGAATCACATCACCCGACCGGAGGAGATCTCGGAGCGGGCGCTGGCCGGACGCACCCGATGCCTGCCGGCCTGCCCGTTCATGCACGGCACCGCGCACTGGATGGCGTTCTCGAGCCTCTACACCGGGGGGGCGGTGGTCATCTCCGAGGACCGGCGGCTGATCCCGGTGCGCCTCTGGGAGCTCGTCGCCGCGGAGCGGGTCAACTTCCTCGTGATCGTCGGCGACGCGTTCGCCCGTCCGCTCGTGGAGGCGCTCGACGAGCTGGGTGACGCGGTCGATCTCTCGGAGCTCGTGGTGCTGCTGTCGGGCGGGGCGATCCTGTCCCCGGCGGTGAAGCGGGCCTTGGCGGAGCGGCTCCCCGGCTGCCTCATCATCGACGGGTACGGCTCCTCGGAGGCCGGCGGCCAGGGCCAGTCGGTCACCGTCGCCGGCGCGGAACCCACCCCGCAGCCCCGGTTCCGGGTCAACGACGAGACCACGGTGCTCACCGAGGACCTCCGCCCCGCCCCGGTGGGGGTGGTCGGCAAGCTCGCCCGCCGCGGGCACATCCCGATCGGCTACTACAAGGATCCCGAGAAGACCGCCGCGACCTTCCCGGTGATCGACGGGGTGCGCTGGTCGATCCCGGGGGACTTCGCCCGCATCGAGGAGGACGGCACGATCACGCTCCTGGGGCGGGGATCGGTGTCGATCAACACCGGCGGGGAGAAGGTCTACCCCGAGGAGGTGGAGGCCACGCTGAAGGCCCATCCCGCGATCTTCGACGCGGTGGTGGTGGGCGTCCCCGATCCGCGCTGGGGGGAACGGGTGGTGGGTGTGGTGCAGGTCCGGCCCGGCCACACCCTCGACTTCGCCGACGTCGACACCCACACCCGGGCCCACCTGGCCTCCTACAAGGCGCCCCGGGCGCTCGTGGAGGTCGACGAGATCGTCCGCTCCCCCTCCGGCAAACCCGACTACCGCTGGGCGAAAGCCACCGCGATGGAACACCTCGGCATCCCGGCGCCGGGCTGAGGCTCCGAGCCGTTCCGTGCCCAACCGTCTCGCCACCGAGTCCAGCCCGTATCTCCGTCAGCACGCCGACAACCCGGTCGACTGGTACCCGTGGGGGGCGGAGGCGTTCGCGGCGGCGGCCACACGGCAGGTGCCGATCCTGCTGTCGGTCGGCTACTCCACCTGCCACTGGTGCCACGTGATGGCCCACGAGTCCTTCGAGGACCCCGAGGTCGCCGCGGTGATGAACGAGCGGTTCGTGAACGTCAAGGTCGACCGGGAGGAACGGCCCGACGTCGACGCCCTGTACATGGACGCGGTGCAGGCGCTCACCGGTCGGGGTGGGTGGCCGATGACGGTGTTCCTCACCCCCGACGGGCGCCCGTTCTACGCCGGCACGTACTTCCCCCCCACCGACCGGGGCGGCATGCCGGGCTTCCGACGCGTGCTCGACGCGGTCGACGAGGCCTGGCGCCGACGCCGGGCCGACGTCGAGACCCAGGCCGACCGCCTGCGCGACGCGATCGCCGCGCAGATGGACCTGGCCGGCCGCCTGGATCCCCCTGGCCCGGAGGGTGACCGCACGGCGCCGGACACCCCTGGTGGGCTCGCCGCGTCGCAGGAGGCGGCGTTCGCCGCGCTTGCCGAACGGTTCGACCCGGCGCACGGTGGGTTCGGCTCGGCGCCGAAGTTCCCGCCCTGCCCCGCCCTCGACCTGCTGCTGCGGATCGCGGTGCGCGCCGAGGACCCGGTCCGCGCCGACGCCCTCGCGATGGTGACCACCACGCTCGACGCGATGGCCGCCGGCGGCATCCACGACCACGTCGGCGGCGGGTTCCACCGCTACGCCACCGACGCGTTCTGGCTGGTGCCCCACTTCGAGAAGATGCTCTACGACCAGGCCCTGCTCACCGGCACCTACCTGCGCGCCTGGCTGGTGACCGGGCACGACCGGTACCGCCGGGTGGTGGAACGCACCGTGGGCTACGTGTTGCGCGACTTGCGCCACCCGCGGGGCGGGTTCTGCTCGGCCCAGGACGCCGACACCGACGGGGTCGAGGGCGGCACCTACCTGTGGAGCCTGGCCGAGATCCTCGAGGTCTGCGGGGACGACGCCGAGGCCGTGGTGCGGCACTTCGGGGTCACCGAGCGGGGGAACTTCACCGACCCCCACACCGGGGTCACCGGCAACATCCTCGCCGCCCGGGACCGGGCCGCCGAGCCGCCCCCGGCCGTGTCGGCCGCCCTCGACCGTCTCGCCGTCCGCCGCGCCACCCGTCCCCAGCCGGGTCTCGACGACAAGGTGCTGGTGGCCTGGAACGCGCTCTTCACCCAGAACCTGGCCGAGGCGGCCGCCGCGCTGGGACGTCCCGACTGGATGGCCGCCGCGGCCGCGAACCTCGCGTTCCTGGGCGCCGAGCTGCGCCGGCCGGACGGCCGGTGGCTGCGGTCGTGGCAGGCCGCCTCGGGGGCCCGTCACCTCGCCGTCGCCGAGGACTACGCCGCGCTGCTGGGGGCCTACGTGACCCTGGCCGAGCTCGACGATCCCCGTTGGCTCGAGGAGGCTGTGGCGAGCGCGGAAGGCCTCGTCGACCTCTTCGCCGACGAGGGTGGGCTGCGCACCACCGGAAGGGACGCCGAACCGCTCGTGGTGACCCCCCGCTCGGTGCTCGACGGGGCGGTCCCCTCGGAGCACTCCCTCGCGTGTGACGGGTTGCTGCGCCTCGGGGCCCTCACCGGCGACGACCGCTGGTCGGCCGAGGCCCGCCGGCTGCTGCGACTCCTGCAACCGTTGCTCCGACGTCACCCCAGCGCGGTGCCGGTCCTCGTCGGGGCGGCCGAGCGGGCCGTGCTGGGGCCCCTGGAGGTCGCCGTCGTCGGGCCGCCCGGCCCGGCGCGGGATGCGCTCGCCGCGGTGCTGCACCGCCGGATGCTGCCGCCGGCCGTGCGCTGCGTGACCCGCCCGGAACCGGGAGGGATCGCCGGTCGTTCACCACTGCTGGCCGGCCGGGGCACCGTGGCCGGCCGGCCGGCGGCGTACGTGTGCGAGGGCTACACCTGCCGGGCCCCGGTGACCGGGCCCGAGGCCTTCGCCGCCGAGCTGGACGCGGCGGTGGCCCGGATCAGGGACGGTGCCCGAGTCCGTTGAGGAGCGCCTCGGCGGTCGCCCAGCCGAACGCGATCACCGCCTCCCCGCGGGACGGGTCGATGCCGCTGAGCGCTGCGGTCGCCGCCTTGCCACCTCCTTTGAGGGTGGAGGCGTCGAGCACCGCGTCGGGGGCCCCGGTGCCGGCGACCCGGAACGCCCGGTCGTCGTAGCGCGCCTCGCAGCGGAACCGGCGGGCCAGGCGGCGGCCCCAGGCCCGCTCCTCCCCGGTGGGGGCGTACCCCGGTCGGGGCACCACGTCCACGAGGCCGCCGAAGAGGGCGTAGGCCCCCGGATGCGCGATGCGCCCGGCGACGAGCACGTCCTCGTCGGGGAAGGAGATCGCCGCCCGCCGGTACAGCTCCGCGACCATGCCCTTCACGGCGGCGCCCGCGTGCCGGCCCCGTCGGGCGGCCCCCAGGCCCCAGAGGATGCACGGCGTGCCCCCCACCCGTTCCAGCGAGCCGAACATGAACGCCTGGCGCGCCCCGTCGGCGTCGGCGACCACGATGAGGGGGAACTGCTCCACGTGCGCCTCGAGCTCTGCGTCCATCCCGGACAGGCCCACCGAGCCGAGCAGCTGGCCGAACTCGTCCAGCTCGGCCGGTTTCAGCGAGACGGAATCACGGGACTCGATCAGCATCGGCCTTCCATTCTGGCCGAAACCGGTGCCCGCGGGCCAGTCACCGGCTGACGTTGCGGTCAGGGTACGGAGCGGCCCGGCGGCCCCGGCGTGGGCACGTCGGTACGCGGCCTGCGACGGCTCCGCCACCGGGCCGGGGGCCTCGGTGACGCCCCCGGTCAGCCGACCGGCTCGGCGGCGGCGAGATCCCAGTAGGCCCGGAGTTCGGCGATGCGGCCCTCGCCGTCGAACCTGAACGTGTCGACGGCGTGGATCCGCATCCGCTGCCCGCCCATGGCCGCTTCGATCGTGAGCACCATCGCCGCCTCCGCCCCGCAGACGATGCGCCGGGTGGCCTCCAACCGGATCGAGCCGGCCATCCCGTGCACCGCGTCCCAGAACGCGCCGATCGCGTCCCGCCCGACGTGCGCCGGAGTGCCGACCGGGTCCTCGAGCACCGCGTCCTCCCGGAACAGCGCACAGAACGCCGCCCGGTCGTCCCGGTTGAAGGCGTCGAGGTACCCCTGGATCGTCTCCTGCACCACCTCCGGTGCGGGAACGGTGTGCTGCTCGGCCACCGCCGTCTCCTCTCCGGTCGTCTCCGGTCGTCTCCGGTCTTCCTCTCGTCCGGTCCGGCGCGGTGCCGGGCCGGTCGGGGCCCCTGGGACCGGTGCCCGCCGTTCCGGCCCGGCTCCCGGACCCTATTCGACCCGCAGTCCGGCGGTCCGGGTCGCGGTCGCCGGCAGGTGTGGATCCATCTCGGTGAGCGTCGCCACGAGCATCGCCGCGACCACGACGTCACGCACCCACTTGCGGTCGGCGGGCACCACGTGCCAGGGAGCCCAGTCGGTGCTCGTGGCGCCGATCGCCTCCTCGTAGGCCGCCAGGTACTCGTCCCAGCGGCGGCGGGTCTCGAGGTCCTCGGGCCGGAACTTCCAGCGCCGTTCCGGGTCGTCGATCCGTCGCTGGAGGCGACGGCGCTGCTCGTCCCGGGAGATGTGGAGGAACACCTTCAGGATCCGGGTGCCCTCGTCGGTGAGCAACCGCTCGAACTCCCGGACGTGCCGCACCCGCCGTTGCACCTCGTCCCGCTCCACCAGGCCGAGGACCCGGGTGGTGACGAGATCCTCGTAGTGCGAGCGGTTCCAGATGCCGATCTCCCCCCGGGCCGGGCACGCCGCATGCACCCGCCACAGGTAGTCGTGGGCGAGCTCGTGCGGGGTGGGCACCTTGAACGAGGTCACCTGGCACCCCTGCGGGTTCACGCCGGTGAACACCCGCCGGATGGTGCCGTCCTTGCCGGACGCGTCGAGTCCCTGGAGCACGAGGAGCACCGCCCGGCGCTGCTCGGCCCAGAGGCGGTTCTGGAGGAGTCGTAGCTGCCCGACCATCCCCTCGAGCCGGGCGATCGCGTGCACCTTCGACTCGAGCCCGCACGCGTCGGCCGGGTCGCGGCTCGCCAGTCGTGCCGGGCCACCCGGCGACACCACCAGCCGGTCCCGCACCACCTGCCACAGGCGCGTCCCGTCCCGCCCCCCTTCGCCCCTCGTCACGGCCCGGACGCTACCGCGGGGCCGAGCGCCGCCGTTCCCGGCCACCGACGGTCACCGCCGCACCGGGCGCCATCTCGCATCGACCCGGCGTGGCGCCGACGGTCATCATCGTGGTCCCCATCCCCCGACGAACGGGCCTGGCTCATCCACCGCCGGTCGTCGCTGCACGTCCCCGATCACCCGGCGACCTGGTCGTGGCACCTGTCACGGATGACCGTGCTGCCACGCCACCGACCGACACCACGCCCACCGCATCGCCGCGACCGGCCGTTTGCTTGACGGGCGGTCGC
>Ga0308412_1001639_pt1 | contig 12190 bp, 10 predicted proteins | sample HotsprottomLayer_FD_202357 | JGI IMG/M metagenome (GOLD analysis project Ga0308412, IMG submission 202357) | Hot spring phototrophic mat microbial communities from Octopus Spring, Yellowstone National Park, Wyoming, United States -... | ecosystem: Environmental > Aquatic > Thermal springs > Hot...
GGCATCGCCCGCTTCACCGTGGGCCAGCGCAAGGGGCTCGGCGTGGCGGTCGGCGAACCCCTCTACGTGACCGCGATCGACGCCACGCGGGCGCGGATCGTGGTGGGCCCGCGCCGCGCGAGCCTGGTCGCCGCCGCCCGGCTCGAAGCCTGCTCCTGGCTCGACGGCCCGCGCCCCGAGGAGGTCGTGGCGGTCAAGCACCGCTACAACGAGCCGCCGGTGGCCGGCCGCGTCGCCGTCGAGCCCGACGGCCGGGCACGGGTCGCGTTCCTCGAGCCGCAGGCCGGCGTCGCCCCGGGCCAGGCCTGCGTCGTCTGGCGCGGCACCCGGCTTTTGGGCGGCGGCTGGATCGCCGCGACCGAACCGGTACGGGACGCCGCGGCCGCGCGGCTTGACGGGGTGCTCGCCGCTCCTTAGGTGACGCGCACGGCTCGGGCGTGGCGGAGTAGCTCAGCGGTAGAGCAGGGGAATCATAATCCCTTGGTCGGGGGTTCGAATCCCTCCTCCGCTACCAACCGGGAACCGGCCCGGGCGCGGCCGTCGCTCGCCTCGAAATCGCGTTCCCGTTGACGAAGAATTAACGTTTCCGCTCGACAATCCGCTCGACCGCGGTGCTATCCTCGCCGTGGGGTCGCGCGGAGGCGGGCATGGTCGAGATCGCGAGCTTCCGCATCGAGCGGGTCGAGATCCTGCGGGCCGACGGCACGCTCGCTGCGCCCTTGCCGGCCTGGGCCGAGGACGGGGACGAGCTCGTCCGACTCTACCGGGCGATGGTCCTGACCCGCGTCTACGACACCAAGGCGGTCAATCTCCAACGCACCGGCCGGCTCGGCACGGTCGCCTCCTCGCTCGGCCAAGAGGCCGTCGCGGTCGGCACCGCGGCTGCGATGCGCCCCGAGGACGTGTTGTTGCCCTCTTTCCGTGAGCAGGGCGCGATGCTCTGGCGCGGCGTGCGGATCGAGGAGCTGTTGACGTTTTGGGGCGGCGACGAGCGCGGCTCGAACTGGAGCGGCCCGCGCGAGGATTTCCCGATCTGCGTGCCGGTCGGCACGCACGCCCCGCACGCCGCCGGGGTCGCGACCGCCTTCAAGCTCCGCCGCGAGCCGCGGGTCGCGGTCTGCGTGCTCGGCGACGGCGCTACCTCCAAGGGCGACGTCTACGAGGCCTGGAACCTGGCGGGCGTGTGGCGGCTGCCGATGGTGACGGTGGTCAACGACAATCAGTGGGCGATCTCGGTGCCGCGCTCGGCCCAGACCGCGGCCGCCACGCTCGCCCAAAAGGCGATCGCCTGCGGCATGCCGGGCATCCAGGTGGACGGCAACGACGTGATCGCCGTGCGCGAGGTCGTGGGCCGGGCGATCGAGCGGGCGCGCTCGGGCGAAGGCCCCGCGATCGTCGAGGCCACGACCTACCGGCTTTCCGACCACACGACCGCCGACGACGCGCGGCGCTACCGCGACGACGCGGAAGTGAGCGCGCGTTGGAAAGAGGAGCCGATCGCCCGGTTGCGTGCCTTCTTGGTCGGCCGCGGCGCTTGGGACAAGGACCGCGAGGAGAAGCTCTTGGCCGAGTGCGCCCGCGAGGTCGACCGGGCGGTCGAGGCCTACCTCGCCCGCACGCCGCCCGCCGCGACCGACATGATCGACCACGTCTTCGCCGAGCTCCCGCGGGCGATGGCCGGCCAGCGCGCCGCGATCCTCCGGCGGGCGGCGGAGCGCGCCGAAGCCCGTGCCGGGAACGGGAGTGGCCGGCCGTGAGCGCGCTCACCCTCGTCGAGGCGGTGCGGACGGCGCTGGCCCGGGCGATGGAAGAGGATCCGACGGTGCTCGTCCTCGGCGAGGACGTCGGCAAGGACGGCGGCGTGTTCCGGGCGACCGAGGGCCTGTTCGAGCGGTTCGGCCCCGAGCGCGTGCTCGACACGCCGCTCTCCGAGGCCCTCTTCACCGGACTCGCGGTCGGGCTCGGCGCCCAGGGTTTCCGGCCGGTGGTCGAGTTCCAATTCGACGGGTTCATGTACCCCGCACTCGACCAGCTCGTGAACCACGCCGGCCGGCTGCGCTCGCGCACCCGCGGCCGGCTCGGTTGCCCGATCGTGCTGCGCGCGCCCTATGGCGGGGGGATCCGGGCCCCCGAGCACCATTCGGAGAGCCCGGAAGCCTTCTTCGCCCACGTCCCGGGCGTGCGGACGGTGATCCCATCTTCGCCGGCCCGGGCCTACGGGCTCCTGTTGGCGGCGATCCGCGACCCCGATCCGGTCGTGTTCCTCGAGCCCAAGCGGATCTACCGCGCCTTCCGCGAGGAGGTCACGGACGACGGCACGGCGCTGCCGCTCGACCGTGCCTTCCTCCTCCGCGAGGGTCGCGACCTCACGCTCCTCGCCTGGGGAGCCATGATCCCGCTCTGTCTGAAGGCCGCCGAGCGGCTCGCCGAAGAGGGGGTGTCGGCCGAGGTGGTCGACGTCGCGACGCTGAAGCCGCTCGATACCGGCACGATCCTCGATTCCGTCGCCAAGACCGGCCGCTGCGTGATCGTCCACGAGGCGCCGCCGAGCTACGGCCCGGGTGCCGAGATCGCGGCCCTGCTGGCGAGCGAAGGGCTGTTCTCGCTCTTGGCCCCGGTCGTGCGGGTGACCGGCTTCGACGTGCCCACACCTTTGCCGAAGCTCGAGGACGTGTTCCTGCCGGCGCTCACCGACGTCCTGGCGGCGTGCCGGGCGGTTCTGGCGCACCGATGAAGCGCCCGGAGCGGGCCCGGTCGGCCGCAGCCCGCCCGCCGCGGCGGCCGCGAGCGGACCTCGGCCGAGGCGGGCCGGTTCCGGCGCCGAGCCCGTTGCCGGTGGACGAGCCCGTGGAGGGACCATGACGACCTTCCGGCTTCCGGACCTCGGCGAAGGCCTCGAGGAGGCCGAGATCGTCGCTTGGCACGTCGCCGTGGGCGACCACGTGGTCGCCGACCAGCCGCTCCTGTCGGTCGAGACCGACAAGGCCGTGGTCGAGGTGCCGGCACCCCGCTCCGGGCGGATCGCGGCTCTGCTGGCCGAGCCCGGCGCCATCGTGAAGGTCGGCGCCCCCTTGGTCGAGTTCGAGGACGTCGAGCGGCCCGACGCCGGCTCGGTCGTCGGCACCCTCGTCCGGGCCGAGGAGCCGGCTCCCCCGCCACCCACGGCTCCCGGCGCCGCGGAAGGCGCGGTCAAGGCCGCACCCGCGGTCCGCAAGCGGGCGCAGGAGCTCGGCGTCGACCTCGGCCGGGTCGTACCGAGCGGACCCGAGGGGACGGTGACGATGGCCGACGTCGAGGCCGCGGCGGCCGGCGCCCGGCCGCCTTCGGGCGGAGGGGCGGTCCCGGGCGGGCCCGCGGCCGCCGAGCTCTTGCCGCTGCGCGGGGTACGGCGGGCGATGGCGCGGACCATGGCGCGGGCCCATGCCGAGGTCGTGCCCGCGACCGTGGTCGACGAGGCCGATGTCGGCCGCTGGCCCGAGGGCACCGACGTCACCCTGCGCCTCGTCCGGGCGATCGCCGCGGGCTGCCGGGCCGAGCCCGCCTTGAACGCCCGCTTTCTCTCCGAGGCCGAGGGGCGGGTGCTCGAAGCCCGGGTCGATCTCGGCATCGCCGTCGACCTGCCGGACGGGCTCATCGTGCCGGTGCTGCGCGACGTCACCAATCGGACGGCCGCCGACCTGCGCGCGGGCCTCGATCGCTTGAAGCGCGACGTGCGCGCCCGGACCATCCCCTTGGCCGAGCTCCGCGGGGCGACCATCACGCTTTCCAATTTCGGCATGCTCGGTGGCCGCTTCGCCCAGCTCGTCGTCGTCCCGCCGCAGGTCGCGATCCTGGGTGCCGGGCGGATCCGCGAGGACGTCCGCGTGGTGGCCGGGGCCATCCGCATCACCCGGCTCCTGCCGCTCTCCTTGAGCTTCGACCACCGCGCCGTCACGGGCGGCGAAGCCGCGCGGTTCCTGCAGGCGGTGATCGGCGATCTCGAGCTGCCGGATTGAGCGAGGTGGGGCGAGCGGGGCACGAAGGGAGGGGGTTGCGATGGAGCGTGGCTGGTTCGGCTTCGAGGACGCGCTGGGGCCCGAGCAGGTCGTCCACCTCCGGCACGCGAAGCTCGGCCTCGAGGCGATCGTCGTGGTCGACAACACCGCCTGTGGGGTCGCGATCGGCGGCGTCCGCATGGCCCCCGACGTGACGCTCGAGGAGTGCTTCCGGCTGGCCCGGGCGATGACCTTCAAGAACGCCGCCGCCGGCCTGCGTCACGGTGGCGGCAAGGCGGTGATCCGCGCCGACCCGGCCATGCCCGCGCCCGAGAAGGAGCGGCTCGTGCGCGGCTTCGCCCGCGCCATCCGCGATCTCGAGGCCTGTGTGCCGGGGCCGGACATGGGCACGGACGAGACGGCGATGGCCTGGATCCGCGACGAGATCGGGCGGGCGGTCGGGCTACCGCGCGAGCTCGGCGGCATCCCGCTCGACGAGATCGGCGCCACGGGCCACGGGCTCGCGGTCGCCTGCGAGGTCGCCTGCCGGCACGCCGAAATCCCGCTCGACGGCGCCCGGGTGGCGATCCAGGGCTTCGGCGCGGTCGGCCGCCACGCCGCCCGCCGGCTCGCCGAACGCGGCTGTCGGATCGTCGCGGTGAGCGACAGCAAGGGCACGATCGTTGCGGAGAGCGGCCTCGACGTCGCGGCCCTGCTCGCCCTCAAGGCCCGCGGCGAGCCCGTCACGAGCTTCCCGGGAGGCCGCCCGGCCGATCCCGCGGCGATCGTCGAGGTCGCTTGCGAGATTTGGATTCCGGCCGCCCGACCGGACGTGATCCACGAGGGGAACGCGGAGGCGCTCCGGGCCCGGATCGTGGTGAGCGGGGCGAACATCCCGATCACCGCCGGGGCCGAGGCGATCCTCGAAGCCAAGGGCGTGCTGCTCGTGCCCGACTTCATCGCCAATGCCGGCGGGGTGATCTGCGCTGCGGTCGAGTACGCGGGCGGCAGCGAAGCCGAAGCGCTCGCGACGATCGCCGAGAAGATCCGCGCCAACACGGAAGCCGTGTTGGTCCGCGCCCGGGCGGAGGCGATCCCGACCCGTCGCGCGGCCGAAGCCCTCGCCCGCGAACGGGTCGAGAGGGCGATGGCCTTCCGCCGGTTCGGCTGAGCCCGGCTGCGGTGGCCGCCACCGAGGGAGCTGGCCGTGGGCTCGAAAGCCGTCGAGCACACGCCGAGACCGGGCGCATGCCGACGCGCGCGGCCGCTCGAGCGAAGGGCGCGGGCCGGCCGAAGCGGAAGTGGGCGCAGCCGCGGGGAGCACCTCGCTCCGGCCCCGGCCCGGGCGGGGACGGTCGTGGCCCCCGCCGTCTCGCTCGGGTCCCGCGCCGAGGCCGCGGCCGGCGGACCCGCAGGGACGGTTGGAGCCGACGGTGCATGCGTGGTGCCTTCGCGGACCTCACCCGCCGGTCGCGAAACCGGGCAGCTGTTTGCGGTGCGGCCCCCGCACCTGAACACTGCCGCCGGCGGGGAGCTTCGGCGCGAGGCTTTCGCGGCGGTTCGACCGAGCCGCGAGGCGAGGTCGGTGGTCGGCGGACGGTCGGCGAGGGGAGGGGACGCGCCGCCGCGAGCGGCCAGGGGACCATTCGGCCCGACGGCGTCGCGAAGCGAGGACGCCGTCGGCGCCCCGCCCGCGCACCGGGCCCCGCGGCACCGTCGGGCATTCGAGCGGAGGCGTCACGGCGCGCCCGCCGTTCGGCCGAGCCCATGGACCTCGGACCGAGGGTCGGCGGGGAACGGTCACCGAGCGGGGGCGAGAGCGCCGCGGCGGCAGGTAGGCGCCCTGCCGCTGCGCCGAGGGGGCCGGTTGAAGCCCCGGTATGCGCCGCGTTGGTGGGTGGCGCCGGTCCGGCGGTGCCTCGGCGCACGACCTCCGCTCCGCCGTTCGGTGGGAGACGGGTTCGCGGAACGGCGACGAGAGGTTGTTGGCGGCGTGGCCCGCCTGGACGATCCGCGCCGGCGGCGAGCCGGGGCGGGGCCGTATCCGAGACCGTGCGCGCACCGCCCACCGGCCCTGGGGACGACCGCCCGGCGCGAGGGGATGCAGCGAGCGACGATCTCGCAGCACCCCGGGCCGAGCTTCGCCGCGAAGTCCCGCGCGCGGTGCCGGATGTTGGACGGGGCGGGACCGCGTGATCGCTCCTGGCGGAAGGACGTTTCCGCCGTCTTCCGCGCCGTGCCCGAGCCGCCTCGAGCAAAGCTGCGCGCTCGGTCCGGCTCGGCGCCTTCCCCGAGGGCGCCTGCTCGCGCGCATGGCGACGTCGCGGATGGTCGACGGACTCGCTCGTCCCGGCCCGGCGGCGCCGGGTGCCGGCACGCGCGAACGAGCGGGAAGGCCGCCCGATCGGGCCCGCTTCGCGGCAGACCAGGCCGGCGGACGGCCCGAGCGGCCTACTCCGAGGCGTCCTCGGCCGGCTTCTCGCGCTCGACGATCACCTGCCGACCGCGGTAGCGCCCGGTCTTGAGGTCGATGTGATGCGGCCTGCGGAACTCGCCGCTCTCCTTGTCCTCGACCCAGGTCGGCATGGAAAGCGCCAGGTGCGAGCGGCGCATGTCGCGACGCGACTTCGAGATCTTCTTCTTCGGAACGGCCATCGGTGGGTTCCCGCTCGCGGCCGCCCGGCGGGGGTCGGCACGCACCGAACCAGCGCGGCACCGTCCCGTGCCGCGAGAGCCGAGCGTCTAGTCGAGGCCCGAGCGCCGGTCAACCGGGCCCGCGGCGGCGCCACGGCCGCCCGCGCTCCTCCGGGCCACGACCGAGCGACGATCCGGCGCACGAGCGTCGGCCGGAACGCGCACGGCCGTGAGCCACCGGGCGACCGAGCCGAGCGGCGCGGCGGAGCACGGGGTGATCGGCCCGCACTCGGACCCCCGGCGGCGAGCCGGGGGCCGCTGCCCGAATGGCCCGAGAACGGTTACCATCCGCTCGATGTCCGCAGCTCGCCGGCGTCGACGCCTCGAGGGAAACGGCGCGCGATGCGCAAGATCCTGCTCCGCCTCCTGCTCCTCGTCCTGCTGCTGCCGGCCCTCGTCGCGGGCGGCCTTGCGGTCCTGGGCGTCGACCGCCTGCGGCCTTGGGTCGAGGCCCGGGCCACCGCCGCCCTCGACCGCCCGGTCGCGATCGAGGGGAGCCTCTCGCTCGGCTGGTCTGCCGGGCCCGTGCTCCGGGTCGAGGGGCTGCGGCTCGCCGCCCGGCCGGGCGAGCACGAGGACCTCGCCCGGATCGGTCGGCTCGAGGCGCACCCGGCGCTTCGGCCACTCTTCTTCGGCCGGCTCGAGCTCGACCGGCTGCTCCTCGCCGATTCGACGGTCACCCTTCCGGTCGGCGGGGAGAAAGGCGCGGGAGCGGCCGGACCGCCCGGCGCCGGGAGCGGCAGCGAGCCGGTCACTCCTTTGCCGGTCGCCCGCGACGTCCGCCTCGAGCGGGTCCGCCTGCTCGTGCCGGCGGCCGAGGGGCGACCGCCGCTCTCCTTGCTGGTCACCGAGGCGCAGGCGAGCCTGCCCGATCCCGCGGGCCCGCTCGCGCTCGAAGCGCGGGGCGAGCTCGACGGCCGACCGGCCTTGCTGCGCCTCGGCCTCGATTCGCCGACGGCACTCCTGGAGCGCCGGCGCGTGCGCCTCGAGCCGCTCGCGCTCACACTCGGCGGCAGCGACCTCGAGGGCGCGCTCGACCTCGACCCGGGCGGGCCGCGGCCGCGGCTCGAGGGGAAGCTCGCGAGCCGCCGGCTCGAGCTTCCGCACCTCCTGGCTCTGCTCGCTGCGCCCGCGGGCGGCGGCGAACCCGACCCGAACAGGGCCGGTAGCGACCGCGGCAAGCCGCGGTCGGGACGGCTGATCCCCGATGCCCCGATCGAGCTCGCCGGCTTGCGCGGGATCGAGGCGAGCCTCGAGCTGCGGGTGGCGGAGCTCGTGACCGGCGGGCCGGTGCTGCGCGAGCTCGTGCTGCCGGTCCGGATCGGCAACGGCCGGCTCCTGGCCGAGCCGGTCGCGGCCGAGCTCGCGGGCGGGCGGATCGGCGGACGGCTCGAGGCGGACGGCGGCCAGCCGCAGCCCGCGGTCGCACTCGCGCTCGAGGCGCGCGGCCTCGCGACCGCCCGGCTGCAGCGCGAGCTCGGCCAGGAGCCGACGCTCGACGCCGCGCTCGACCTCGACCTCGAGCTCACCGGCCGCGGCCGCTCGCTGCGCGCGCTCCTGGCCTCGGCCGAAGGCGAGCTCACCGCGGCCCTGGGCGGCGGCCGGCTGCGGGCGGCCGCACTCGACCGGATCGCCGGTGGGGTGCGCGAGGCGGTCCGCGCGCTCGCGGCGCAAGGCGGCGACGGCTGGGTCGAGCTGCGCTGCGGCGCCTTCGACCTGCCGATCCGCGCCGGGGTGGTCGAGCTCAGGGTGGCGGTGCTGGAGACCGCCCGCGCCAGGCTCTCCGGCGAGGGTCGGCTCGACCTCGGCAGCGAGCGGCTCGACGTGACCCTTGTGCCGCGCTCGCGCGGGGCGACCTTGAGTGTGGCCGTGCCGGTCCGGGTGCGCGGCACCCTCGCCGCCCCGGAGATCGCCCTCGACCAACGCGAGGCGGGCCGCCGCGCGGCCCTCGGCCTTCTCGGGGCGCTCGTCTTCCCGCCGGCGGCCCTGGCCGCGTTCGCCGATCTGGGCGCGGCCGGCAACCCCTGCCTCGCCTCCGAGCCCGCGCCTTCCCCGACGGACCCGGCGACCTCGGGCCCGGCGCTGCCGGGCGTGGACGTCTTGCGGCGCGGCCTCGAGGGGCTGTTCGGCGGCGGTCGCCGCTAGGGGGGTGCCGTGGGGCGCGTGGCGGACGGCGCAGCCGACGGCCGGGACGCCCCCGGCCCTCGTCCCCCGGGGGTCGGCGCCGCCTTGGTCCCCCGGCGAGCGGGACGTCCGCCGGCGCCACCGCGGGTCCTCGCCGGCGCGCCGTTCGTGCGGGCGCAAGCCAGCCCGCGTCGCTCTGGACAGGCCGGCAGGCTCGGCTAAGGTCCGCGCCCGCCGAGGCGATCTCGGTCGTACCAGGGATCCGGGGAGGCGAACCCATGTCCTCGTCCACGTCACGTCGTGCGCTCCTCGCCGGGGCGGCCTCGCTCGCCGCGGCCGCCGGGCTCGGCCGGCCGGCTCCGGCCGCGGACAAGATCAAGCTGCGGCTGTCGACGCCCGCCACCCCGACCGACCAGCGCTCGCGGGCGCTCGAGGAAGTGTTCGGCCCGGCGGTGGCCGGCTTCGCGATCTACGAGCCGCACTACAACGCCACGCTCTTCAAGCAGGGGACCGAGCTCGAGGCGATCGCCCGCGGCAACCTCGAGATGTCGATCACCTCGGCCCAAGAGCTTGCGACCTTCTTCCCCGAGTTCTCGGTGTTCACGGCAGGCTACGTGCACCGCGACGCGGCGCACCAGGTCCGGGTGTTCAACGATCCCTTGATGCAGCCGTTCAAGGAGAAGGCGGAGAAAGAGCTCGGCGTGAAGCTCTTGACCGTGATGTATCTCGGTCGCCGCCAGCTCAATCTGCGCACCGACAAGAAGATCCGCACGCCCGAGGACTTGGCCGGCGTCAAGCTGCGCATGCCACCGGCCGACACTTGGCAGTTCCTCGGCAGAGCCTTGGGTGCGAACCCGGTGCCGATGGCCTTCACCGAGATCTACACCGCACTCCAGACCGGCGCGGTCGACGGGCAGGACAACCCCTTGCCCACCGTCCGCGATTCCAAGTTCTTCGAGGTCACCAAGCAGATCGTCCTCACCTCGCACCTGGTCGATCTCAACTACCTGGCGTTCTCCAAGAAGGTCTGGGACAAGCTCGGGGCCGAGCAGCAGGCGGTCGTCCAGAAGGCGGCCGACGAGGCGGCCGAGCTCGGCCGCAAGCGCCAGCTCGCCCTCGAGGCCGAGCTCGTCCAGTTCTTCAAGGACAAGGGCCTCGAGGTCTACGAGCCCGACGTCGCCGCGTTCCGCGCCCGGGTCCAAAAGGCCTATCTCGAATCCGACTACGCCAAGGCCTGGCCCAAGGGCATCCTCGACAAGATCAACGCGCTTTGAGGGGGCGCGCGCACCGCGCGGGCCTCGTTCTGCGGGGGGCGGCGGACGCGCTCGCCGCCGCCCTCCTCCTCGCCCTCTTCGCGACCTTCGTCCTGCAGATCGCCTTCCGCTACCTCTTGAATTGGCCGGTCGGCTGGACGGTCGAGGTCTGCCTCACGCTCTGGCTCTGGCTCGTGCTCCTGGGCGCCGCCCTGTGCGTCCCCGACCGGGAGCATGTCCGCTTCGACCTTTTGGAGCGGCGTCTTCCGCCGCGCGGCCGCCGCGTGGCGGGCCTCCTGGTCGCCCTTGCCCTGCTCGCGGGCTTCTTCGCGGTCCTCGAGCCGAGCTGGGACTACGTCAGCTTCTACAAGATCAAACGCAGCGCCACGCTGCGCATCCCCTTGTCCTGGGTCTTCTCGGTCTTCCTCGTCTTCGCCGCGGCCCTCGTCCTGCGCCAGGCCTGGGCCATCGTCCGGCTCCTGCGCGCACCCGCCGAACCGGCACCCGGAGCGACGGAGCCCGCGGATGCGTCCCGGCTGCGGCGATGAGCCTCGGCTTCGCGCTCTGCCTCCTCACGGTCTTCGCCCTCGGCGTGCTCGGCGCGCCGGTCGCCTGGGCACTGTTCGTGGCCGCCGTCGTCTATCTCGCCGTGCAGGGTGCGGATCTCGCGCTCGCGACCGAGCAGCTCGTCCAATCGCTCTACGACGGCTACGTGCTCTTGGCCGTGCCCCTCTTCGTCACCGCCGCCAACATCATGAACGCCGGCACGGTGAGCGAGCGGCTGTTGGCCTTCTGCACCGCCGCGGTCGGCCGGTTCGAGGGCGGGCTCGGCCACGTCAACATCGTCTCCTCGGTGATCTTCGCCGGCATGTCGGGTTCGGCCGTCGCGGACGCGGCCGGTGTCGGCAAGCTCGTCATGGAGATGATGACCAAGGACGGCCGGTACCCCAGGGGCTACGCCGCCGCCTTGACCGCCGCCTCGGCGACGATCGGGCCGATCATCCCGCCCTCGATCCCGATGGTCATGTACGCCCTCGTCTCCGATCAGTCGATCGGCTTCTTGTTCTTGGCCGGCGTGGTGCCGGGATTGCTCGTGGCGACGGTCTTGATGGTCATGAACCGGGCGATGGCCGCACGGCTGCACGTCGCCCGCGAGGACCCCGTGCCCTTGGCCGAATTGCCGCGGCGCACACTCGAGGCCTTCCCCGCCCTGCTCATGCCGGTGATCCTCTTGGGCGGGATCTACGGTGGCGCCACCACACCGACCGAAGCGGCGTCGATCGCGGCGCTCTACGCGCTGTTGATCGCCGCGCTCCTCTACCGGGCCTTGAGCCTGCCCGTGCTCTGGGGGCAGTTCGTGACGAGCGCCCGGCAGGCCGCGACGGTCGGCATCGTCATCGGCTGCGCCTTGATCTTCAACTACATCGTGGCCTCCGAGCGGATCCCGCAGGCGCTCTCGGGCGTGCTCGCCGGGCTCGACATCTCGCCGCTGGTTTTCCTCTTGCTCGTGAACGGCTTGCTGCTGTTGTTGGGCTGCGTGCTCGATGCGACCACGATCATCCTCGTGATCCTGCCGCTCTTCCTGCCGGCCTGCGAGGCGCTCGGCATCGACCTCGTCCATTTCGGCGTCGTGGCCGTCGTCAACTGCATGATCGGGCTCGTGACCCCGCCCTACGGCATGCTGCTGTTCGTGATCGGGGCGCTCACCGGAACCCCGCTGCAGGAGACGCTCCGCTATCTCTGGCCGTTCCTGTTGGTCCTGATCGGCGCGCTCTTGGCCTTGATCCTGTTCCCCGACCTCACGCTCTGGCTGCCGCGCCGTTTCGGCTACGCGGGCTGAGGGCGCCGGCAGGCACTCGCCGTCCGGCCCGCTCAGCCCCTCGAGTCGTCTCAGCGGCGCCGCCAGGCTTGGGTGCGCGCCAGGAGCCCGCGGGTGACGAACCCGTAGAGCCCGCGCACCACGGCACTGGTGAGGAAGATCATCACCGCCATCGCCGCGGCCGGCGCGATGTCGCCGGCATCGTCCATGTTGAGCACCGCGATCGAGGCGAGCTGGGTGCGCGGTGAATAGAGGAACACCACCGCCGAGACGGTCGTCATCGCGTTGACGAAAAGATAGAGGGCGATGTCCAGGATCGCGGGCAA
>Ga0308412_1001654_pt1 | contig 12136 bp, 10 predicted proteins | sample HotsprottomLayer_FD_202357 | JGI IMG/M metagenome (GOLD analysis project Ga0308412, IMG submission 202357) | Hot spring phototrophic mat microbial communities from Octopus Spring, Yellowstone National Park, Wyoming, United States -... | ecosystem: Environmental > Aquatic > Thermal springs > Hot...
GGGGGGGCGGGGCGCCCCCCCCCCCCCCCCCATACTCCCCTTGCCTACCCGCGATGGCCAGGCATCCTGGCGCAACGAGAAACGAATGGAAGCGAATGGAAGGGTTCCTGGAGGGCCTGCGGCCCTCCACTCCCCCCCACCGGAGGGCGACCGCGTAAGTCTTGTAAAATGAGAACTAATGTTCTTATTCTACCATGGATCCGCCGATTTTCAATCCGACGCGTCATAGAGACGCTGCAAGCTCGTGAGCGCTAACGTGAATATGGGGGAACCTGGTTCCCCCATACCCCCGCCCGCGGGAAGGCGAGGGCGCAGCCCGTGCGTAGGGGGAGGGGGAAACCCGGTTTCCCCACACCCCGCTCCAGCCGACGTGCCGGGAAGCGTTGCTGTCACGCCCGATCGAGCACGGCGAGGGTCTCTACGTGGGGGGTATGGGGGAACATGTCATAGCCGCGGAGGAAACGCGCGGCGTAGTGCGGGGCAAGCGCGAGAAGATCTTCGATCTGGGTGAGCGGGTTGCACGAGACATAGATGATCCGGCGCGGGCCGATGCGCAGCAACTCGCGGCAAACATCGGGGCCGAGGCCGGTGCGGGGCGGGTCGAGCACCGCCACATCGAAGGCGCCCCGCCCCTGGGCGCGCAAATACGTCCCTACGTCAGCGGCGACCGGCTCGATGTTGGCGATGCCGTTCGCTGCGGCGTTCTCGCGCGCCAGGGCGGCGCTCTCCTCCAGCGCCTCCACGCAGACCACGCGGGCCACGCGCGGCGCCAGGGTCAGCCCCATCAGGCCCACACCGCCGTACAGGTCAGCCACGGCGCGCGCCCCGGGCTCGACCGCGGCGCTCACGTCGTCGAGGAGGCGCTTCAGGAGATGCACATTATTCTGGAAGAAGGTATTGGGGCCTATCGCCAGGCGCAGGCGCCCGACGCGCATGCTCAGCGTCGCGGCGCCCCAGTGGCGCACCGGCGTGCCGAAGGAGAGGTCGGTCAGGGTGGCGTTGCGCAGCCAGTGGAAGCCGACCACGCCGGGTTGCTCTAGCGCTGCGGCGGCCAGGCGCTCCATGGCCGCTTCTGGCTCCCCCGCGGCAGTAACCGCCGCGAGCAACAGTTCGTTGTCGAGGTTGCGGCGCACGACCAGGTAGCGCAGAAAGCCTTCGTGGCGCCGCACGTCGTAGTCGGGCAGGCCCAGGGCGCGGGCCGCCGCCCACACCGCGCGGGCCGCCGCGAAGGCTTCTGGCGGAATGAGGTGGCACTCTTCCAGATCGACCACGTGATTGAAGCGTCCGCGCGCCCGCAGGCCGAAGCGCCCCCTGGTGGCCACGTAGTCCATGCGCGTGCGATAGCCGAAGGGATCAGGGGAGGGCACGAGTTCAAAGGCTCCGGTTGGGGTGGCCACCGCTATGCCGGCCTCGGCGAAGATACGTTCCAGGGCGGCGCCTTTGGCGGCGAGTTGCGCGGGGTAGGCCCGGTCCTGAAAGGCGCAGCCGCCACATTCGACGGCATGCCGGCAGCGAGGCGGAACGGCCTGCCCCGACCGGGCCAGGTCGTGTACCAGGCGCCGGAACTCCTTCGCGCGCATGCTGGCCCTCCTGCGTCGTGCGGGCCTCCCTGCCGGCTCGCGTCTCATACCATTGTTGATTGCCGATTTTGGATTGTGGATTGCCCCGCAGGGCGTCACCGTGCGATCCGGCACTCCGACCAATGCGGAAAGTTCAACAGGAAATGGTATCACTCCTTGTGGGGGGAGGTGCGGCGGGCCTGGCCCACCGCGATCCCGTTGGTCCGCCCGCGGCGGGGGCGGGCCCCGGCGCAGACCGAAGGAGTCTGCCGCCGCGGGCGGAACGGCAGGTGCGGGGAGGCACGGCCTCCCTGCGCCCCGTCAACGGTAACGTAGGGGGTAAACCATACGCCTGAGGCGTGGTTCAAAACCTGCGGTTTGCGCTTGACCGTCTGGCGGGGAGGTGTGGGGAGAGGCCTGGTCCCTCCCCACCTCCCCCGTGGTCCCGTGTCGAGGCGAACGGTCACGTGCGTTTGAACCATGCCTAAAATCCAAAATCTAAAATCCCAAATCGTATTACCCCTCGGCCAGGCCCTCCTCCTCGACCACGCGGCGCATGCGGGCCAGCGCCTGCGCCCGGCGCGCGCTCGCGAGGGCCGCCGGCCCCGGTGGGGTGAAAGGCCAGGTGACGCCATCGCCCTCGAGGCGCCCGCGCTCGAGATCCAGCCGCAGGAGCGACCCTTCGGCGAGGTGAGCCGCGGCGGGGGGCAGACTCAACACCGGCAGGCCGTAAGCTTCGGCGGCGGCGACCAGGTCCGCCGCCGCCTCCCGGCAGATCAGCGCCGCGACACCCACGGCCTGCAGGGCCAGCACCGCCGCCTCGGCCCCCTCGCCGCCGGACAGCGCTCCGTCCACCACCAGCACGTCACCCTCGCGGGTGCGTTCGGCAAACTCCGCGTCAACTGCCGCGAGACAATGAGCGGCGATGTCCGCCGGATCGCCGCGAGCGACCACCTCGGGGGCGATCACCTGCCAGGGGGTCAGGGAGGCGCTGACGCGCCGGGCGTAGCCGGTGATGACCATACGCGCTTCAGATCCTATGCGGCCATACGCGCATCGAGCACGCGGCGCACGGCGTCCACGTCGGGCGGCAGTTCGATGGGCGGGTTGGCGTAGGTGCTGACCACTTCACGCAACTGGCCCTCGTGGTACTCGATCTTGAAGCGGCTGAACTTCAGCCCGTGGGCGGTTGAGACGACCACCACCCGGTCGCTGCGCCGGATCACGCCTTGCTCGACCAGTTTGATTGCTGCGGCCAGGGCCACGCCGGTATGTGGGCAGGCATAGGCGCCGGTGCGATCGGCGCGCGCCGCGGCATCGGCGAGTTCCTGCTCGCTGGCCTGCTCGACCACGCCATTGAAACGCTGCAGGGTGCTGATGGCCCGGTTGATGCTGACCGGCGCGCCGATCTGGATGGCCGAGGCCGCGGTGGTCCCGGCGGTGATCGGCTCGTAGCGCCAGTCATTGCGGTAGGCGCGGTAGAGCGGGTTGGCGTGCTCGGCCTGGGCGCAGGCGATACGCGGCAGGCGGGAGATCAACCCCAGGTCGTACATCATCAGCAGGCCCTTGCCCAGGGCGAAGGTGTTGCCGAGGTTGCCGCCGGGGATGACGATCCAGTCCGGCACTTCCCAGTCGAACTGCTGGACAATCTCGATGCCAACGGTCTTCTGGCCCTCGATGCGCAACGAGTTGAGCGAATTGGCCAGGTAGAGGCCATTGTTGGGATCGGCGGTAATCTCGCGCACGATGCGCATACAGCCGTCGAAGTCGGTGTCGAGGGAGATGACGGTGGCCCCGTGGGCGATCGGCTGCACCAGTTGGGCCACGCTGACCCTGCCGCGGGGCAGGAAGACAATTGTCGGAATGCCGGCCGCGGCCCCGTAGGCCGCCAGGGCCGCGGAGGTATCGCCGGTGGAGGCGCAGGCCACCGCGCGGATGGGCTTGCCCTCGCGGATCATCTGCTTGACGACGCTCACCAGCACGGTCATGCCCAGGTCCTTGAACGACCCGGTATGGCTATTGCCGCACATTTTGATCCAGAAGTCCTCAACGCCGATCTCGCGACCGAAGCGCTCGGCCCAGAAGAGATTGGTGCCGCCCTCGAACATACTGACGACGTTCGCGTCGTCCAGTTCGGGGCAGACCCACTCCTTCTTGCCCCAGACGCCGGAACCATAGGGCCAGGCGGTGCGCATCCAGCGGCGGTCGAAGAGGCGCTTCCACTCCTCGGCGCTCACCTGGCGCAGGGCCTCGAGATCGTGCTGCACTTCGAGCAACCCGCCGGAACGCGAGTAGTAGACCACTTCGGTCAGCGGGTAGCGCTCGTCGGGATCATCCTGAGCGGCGAACCAGGCGCGGTAGGTAGGCATGGAAGACCTGCTGGCGGGGATTCAAGCTGCGGCGACCCTTGCCGGCGATTATACCATGCCCCCGGCGCTCTCGGCTTCGATGGCGGCAATCTGCCTGCCGGCCTCATCGCGCCAGTAGCCCTCGGGGGACAGTTCGACGAAGCGCTGCAGGTCGGCGAGGGCCTGCGCGGGTTTGCCATTGAAGCGATGGAACAGGCCGCGTTGCAGGTAGGGTTCGGGCCACTCGGGGAGCAACGCGCTGGCGCGCTCCAGATCGGCGATAGCGGCGGCGTACTCCCCCAGTTCGCGCCCGCGGATGAGGCCGCGCCGGTAGTGCGCCGGGGCGAAGTCGGGCCAGCAACGGGTGGCGCGCTGAAACGAGCCGACTCCGGCGCGATAGAAGGAGCGGTCGTGGGTCGTGTGCCCCATGTAGCACAGGCTGAGGCCCCAGAGGTGCCACCAGCGCGCCCAGAGGCGGCCCAGGAGGGCGGTGCGTTTCTTCATCGTGTTTGGATGCTTCGACATGCTTTCAGCAGGGCTATGCGAGATGCTCCCGGCTCGTGCTGGACCGCCCGGCGGGTGGCGATATGGGGAAACCGGGTTTCCCCGGCCCCCTGCTCGAGGGCTGCGCCCTCGCAAACCTTCTCACAGATGGGGGCTGGGGAAACCTGATTTCTCCAGCCCCCATCTTCAACGGGCCAGGTTCACGTTGGCGATAGACGACAATGCCGTCTGCAGATTCGCGGTCGTGCGCAGGTCGCTGAGATCGGCGCCCAGGCTGACCAGTGTCTGGGCGACCTCGGGCCGGATGCCGGCCAGTATCGTTTCGGCTCCCATCAGACGGGCGGCCTGGGCCACCTGAAGGAGCGCCGCCGCAACCTGCGTGTCAACCAGCGCCACGCCGGTCATGTCCAGGATCAGGGTGCGGACACGCCGCTCGGCGAGCGCCTGGAGCACTGTTGTGAACAGGTGCTGGACGCGATGGGTATCAATGTTGCCGATCAGCGGAAGCACCAGTGTCGTATCGCTCACCGGGATGATGGGCAGCGCCACGGCCATGAACAACTCGTTCAGCTTTTGTTGGGCCTGGAGACTCTCAGCAAGTTGCGCCGCGGTGGCGCGCTGTTCTTCCACCAGTTGCCGCAGCCTTGCGGTGCGTTCCGCAACCCGCGCCTCCAACGTGGCATTGATATCGGACAACTGCCGGTTGGTCGTTTCGAGGCGCTGCCGGGCCGTATCCGCATCGCGCAGCGCGCGCTCCAGACTCCGCGCCCCGATAAAGGAAATGAAGGCGCTGATAGTGAGCAGCACTGTTAGATGGGCCGTTGCCAGATGCAGATCGATCGCCTCACGGGTTGCCGGTGGAACTAGAGCGAGGGTGCCTGCAACTCCGGTGATCAACAGTCCGAGCACGATCCAGATTTGCTGCGGAGGAAGCAGGATGCTGGACAATAGCACTCCGATGATCATGTAAAACGAGTTGAACCGAGAAGTCGGGTTCAGAAACACACCGCTCAACGCCCCGATACTACTGAGCGCGATCAGGATATAGGCTCCAGCGGTAACCAGACCCTTTCGCGCCAGGGCCGCTGCCCCGGCAAATACCATCAACGCCAGCCCGAGGTTAAGAAAGCGTCCAGGCGATGGTTGTAGCAACGTCAGCCCAAGTCCGAGACTCAAGAGCATGGCCACGATGCCCAGGCAAATGATGATCAGGATGCGTCCCCGGCGCCTGGTATCGGGATCGGTGGCCGTGACAGTGGTAAGGGTTTCAATCCAATGGATCATCTGGAGACCCCTAACGTGAACATCGTTCGCAGGGTTCAGCCCTCCTCCCAGCCTCCCCCCGCTGGGGGGAGGAGCCGGGTTCCCGCCCCCAGCGGGGGAGGGTCAGGGCAGGGGCTGTCACCGTGCCCACGGAGACGCGATGCGGGCGGGACGCCCGCGCTCCCAGGTCATGGTCATCGCGGCGTTGTGCGCCCCGCGCATAGGGCCTGACGTGAACATGGGGGAACCTGGTTCCCCCATACCCCTCCCGGTGGAGGGTTTAGGAGGGCGCAGCCCGCGAGCAGGGGGATGGGGAAACCCGGTTTCCCCATAGCCCCACCCGGTGGGAGGGTTTGGGAGGGCGCAACCCTCCCAGGAACAATCGTATGTTCATCCAATCGGTGCGCGGGCGCAGCCGTATGGACGGCTTGATAGCCTGTTGCGGCTACAATTCTAGCACGGAGCCATAACCAGAGTATCCGGTTTCGGGTTCATTGAGGAAACGTGCTTTCCGAATGAGGGATTGCATGCAGAGCGAATAGGGACCGGGGCGAAAGAATGCTATAATGGCCCCTGCGAAAACGAGGCGCGCGGCGCGTCCGCCGGCTGCCAGGCGTTGCGCGCAGAGGGGTTGATGCGGGGAGGTTCACCTTGATGCGCCATGTGCGCGCCTTCATGCTGGCAATCAGCCTCTTCGCCCTGGTGATCGCCTGCGGCGGCTATGTCATCCTGAGCGAGATCCGCGCCCCTGCGGCGGCGGCGGGCGACCCGGTCGAGTTCATTGTTGAGCCGGGCGCCTCAGCCGGCGAGATCGCCACGGCCCTCAAGGCCGAAGGGTTGATCCGCCAGCCGGCGCTGTTTACCCTGCTGGCCCGCAGCCAGGGGCTGGAGAACAAATTGCAGGCCGGGCGCTTCATCCTCAGCCCGACTATGACCATGAGCCAGATCCTGATCGCCCTGCAGAACAGCCGCATGGCCGAGGTGCAGGTGACCATCCCGGAGGGGACGCGGCTGGAAGAAATCGCCGCCATCCTGGAAGCGGCCGGCGTGACCGGCGCGGCGGACTTCCTGGCCGTCGCCCGCGACGGGGAGCGTTTCCGCGAGGAGTTCTTCCTGCTGAGCAGCATGCCCGAAGGCGCCTCAATTGAAGGCTACCTCTTCCCCGACACCTACCGCTTTCCCGAACAGGCGCGCCCCGAGGAGGTCATTCGCGCCATGCTCACCCGTTTTGTCGAGCAGTACGCCGCCATCGAGCGCGGCGTGCAGGTGCCGGGGGCCACGGTGCACGACCTGGTGACGATGGCTTCCATCGTCCAGCGCGAGGCCGCGCGCCTCGATGAGATGCCGCTGATCGCCGGGGTGTTCTGGAACCGGCTCAAGCCGGAGTACGCGCCGATCGTCGGCGGCGCGCTCGGCTCCGACGCCACGGTGCAGTACGCCGCGGGCTACAGCGCCGCGGAAGGCGCCTGGTGGCGCAAAACGTTGACCGACGAGGATCTGCGGATCGCCAGTCCTTACAACACCCGGCTCAACCCCGGCTTGCCGCCCGGCCCCATCGCCGCCCCCGGCCTCGCCGCCCTGAAGGCCGCCGCGCAACCCGACACCGCCGCTGGCTACCTGTTCTTCGTCGCCAGTTGCGCCAGAGACGGCAGCCACAACTTCGCCGCCGCCTACGAGGAGTTTCAGCGCTACGAGGCCGAATGGCTCGCCTGCCAGTAGCCCCCCGCGCGGGCGCTTCCCGCGGGAGGGCGCAGACCCTCCCGGAAATGCCCTAACGTGAACATACGCCTTCGGCGAGGGATGTGGGGAAACCGGGTTTCCCCACGCCCCCGCCCCGCAGGGGCATAGGGAAACCGGGTTTCCCCATGCCCCGCTCCGAGAGCTTATGTTCACGTTAGCGCATGCGGCGCCGCAGCCCCCCTCCCAACCTCCCCCCGCTGGGGGGAGGCGCCGGACCCCCTCCCCCAGCGGGGGAGGGCTGGGGAGGGGGCAGTCACCTTCGTTGCAACGGATTGCCGCTCGAGCATGGAGATGGGGAAACCCGGTTTCCCCACCTCTATGCCCGCCGGAAGCAATGTGAGCGTGACCCTCCGGGTCGCGCGCGGGAAACGCACCTATGCAGCGCATTATCCTCATCGGCGATCCGGTGGCCCATAGCCGCTCGCCGCGCATGCACAACGCCGCCCTGCAACACCTCGGCATCGTCGCGCGCTACGAGGCGCTGCGCACCACCGCAGCCGAACTTCCGGCGCGCGTGGCGGCCCTGCGCGGCCCGGAATACCTCGGCGCCAACGTCACCCTGCCCCACAAGCAGGCGGTTATCCCGCTCCTCGACCGGCTCGAGGAGCAGGCCGCGCTGATCGGGGCGGTCAATACGATCTACAAAGACGGCGACGCCCTGGTGGGCGCCAACACCGACGCCCCGGCCCTGCGCGCCGATCTGGCCGACGCTGGCGTTGACCTCGCCGGGCGCAGCGTGGTGATCCTCGGGGCCAGCGGCGCGGCCCGCGCCGCCGCCTTCGCCCTGGCCGGGGCCGGGGTCGGCAGCCTGGTCATCGCCAACCGCACCGTCGAGCGCGCCGAGGACCTGCTCGCCGACCTGCTCATCGGCATCACCGACGAACAGGGGTTGACCGCCTCCGGCGAGCCGCCGCCCACCCTGATCGCCCTCGATCTGCGCGACCCCGACCTGCGCGAGCATCTTGCCGCCTGCGACCTGCTGGTCAACGCCACGGCCCTCGGCTGGCGCGAGGGCGAGACGCCCCTGCCCGATCCCCCCGTCGGCTCGCGCACCCTGGTCTACGACATGGTCTACCGGCCCACGCGCCTGCTGCGCGAGGCCGCGGCGCGCGGCGCCGCCACCCGCGATGGCCTGGGCATGCTGTTGCACCAGGGCGCCCTGGCCTTCACCCGCTGGACCGGGCGCCCGGCTCCCCTCGCGGTCATGCGCGCCGCGCTGCAGGAGACGGGGTGAGGGGAGCAAACGCCGGGGCTGGTTCAATAGGGCTACGTCAATGTCCGGTTGATCGTCCGCGCTGTGGGCGTAAACGCCTCGGCTACGGCTGCGAAGGCCACTTGCGTGGCCTGTGGAGCCCGCGAAAGCGGGCTTCGCAGAGGCTAGCCCGCAGCTTCAGTCGCCGGGCGGACGACGTTGACGTAGCCCTGGCCGGTTCGACCGAAGCATGACCCTGGTTGCGCCTGGCTGGTATGATACAGTGGCCAGGATCTCCTCGCAGGGCGCGGAGGGGACCGCCGCTTCCTTCCTGGCCGGCGCGATCCTCCGCTGTACACGCTACGGACATTCGCATGCTTCCCGCGCTGCTGGTCTTTCTGGCCGGACTGATGCTCGGCTCGCTGCTCAATGTGCTGATCATCCGCATTCCGCGCGAGGGGCGCCTGCTCGGCTGGCCGCGCTGCACCCGCACGGGCGCGCCCCTGGCCCCCTGGCAGGTGACTCCCGTGGCCGGCTGGCTGCTCCAACGGGGCCGCGCGCCCGACGGGCGCCCGTTGCACTGGATCTATCCCCTGGTCGAACTGATCACCGCGCTCATTCTGCTGCGGCTCTATCACCTCTATGGCTTCGGCCCGGCCTTCTTCTATCTGGCCTTTGTCTGCGCGGTGCTGATCGTTACCGGGGCGATTGACTGGCTCTACCGGTATATCTACACCTTCGTCATCCTTGGCGCGGCCCTGGTGGCCCTCGTCGCCGGACCGCTCGCCGGCCTGAACTGGCTCAACGTCACCCTCGGCGCGCTCGCCGGCGGCTTCGTTTTCATGTTGTTCTACCTGGCGGCCCGCCTCCTCTTCCCCGGTTCTGGCGTGCCCTTCGGTCTCGGCGATGTCTACCTGGCCATCTTCATCGGCGCGGCAGTAGGGTTGCTCAACCTGGCCCCGGCGCTGTTCTACGGCATGCTCCTGGCCGGCGTCGTCTCGGCGGGCATTCTCATCGCCCGGCGCGCCGGGCGGCCCACGCCGACCTATATCGCCTATGGCAGCTATCTCTGCCTGGGCACGCTCCTGTTTATCGCCCTGGGCGGTATGGGCTGATGTGAACATGGGGGAACCGGGTTCCCCCATCCCCCCGCCCGCGGGAGGGTTTGGGAGGGCGCAGCCCTCCCAAACACAACTATAAGCGCCTGCTGAAGCTATGCAACGCATTCCTCTCACCATCGAACAGCAAAACACGCTCAAGGCCCTCGCCTGGCTGATGGTGGCCATGATCGGGGCCTGCGTCATCGGCCTGGGCACGATCTTTACTTGCCTGTTCATCGCCAGCGGTAACGCGCCGATCGTCAGGGTCTTTATCATCGTGGGCCTGACCATAACCCTGGTGTCGCTCGGGTTCGTGGCGTGGCGCGTCTACAGCATCGCCCTGGACCTGCGCGACGGCGTGGCCCATGTCCACGCGGCGCGCCTGACCCGCAAGTTCAGTTCCGCGCGCAACCCGAAACAGTTCTACGCGGTCTTTGATACTCCTGTTACGCTTCAGATAAGCCGCGAGAGGTGGGAACCGCTTCAACCCGAGGGCCGGTACCTGGTGACCTATAGCCCCCGTTCGCGGATAGGCTGGATGGTGGAACCCTTTCCTGAGGAGTGAGGATCTCGCCATTTCGGATTGTAGATTTTTGATTTTTGATTGCGGGATCTGGCCTCCCTACTGGATATGGCAAAGGTGCGCAAGCACGCTTCGCCGGTCCGCTATCCGGCGGTAGGGCGGTGGATGCGCCCGCGGGGGCAGGGGAATGGGGAAACCAGCTTTCCCCGTAACTGTTCACACCTGGGGTAACCTGCGCGCCCGGGAGCGAGGGCGTCCCGCTCTCGTCGCGTCTCCGCGGGCAAGCTGCCCGCGCTCCCAGGAGAAAGGTGAACACTTCCCTTTCCCCATATCCTGGTGATGTGCCGCTGCGCCGCGCGCGAGCGTAACAAAAAAGCGACTGACCACCAGGGACAGTCGCGGAAGTGGATGGACAGACCGGCAGGGTTGCATGCCACAGGGTACTGGCCACCGGTCTTGATCTATCTGAGAACAGGATACTCCGCGGAGTTACAACGCACATCGTTCGCCGGGACCGATCGCCCCTGCATCGCTGGTCGGAGCCAGGAAGGGAGATTCTCCCCCTATTCACACGTTTGTGAACCAGGTTTCCTTGCGTTTCCGCCCCTCTGCCAGAACTCTCACGTGTGAACAGGTGCTGTGTCAAGATCTTTTGCCACTCCCTGGCCGGCTCGCGTACACTCCGCTGTTAGCGGGGCGCAGCGGGCCAGGCCCGCCGCGCCCCCCGCAACGGGTCGCGCCAGGCCTCGCAGCGAACCCATGCCTGACACAAGATGCCGGACGCGTCATTATGTCATTTGTGGAGGTTGCCGAACCATGAGCGAATACGAGTATTACGAGTTCCAGACCGTTGACCGGCGACTCACTGCCGAGCAGCAGGCGGAGATGCGCCGGCTCTCCAAACGCGTGGATCTGAGCCCGACCCGCGCCGCCTTCAACTATTCGTATGGCAGCTTCCGCGGCGACCCCCTGGAGGTGCTGGAGAAGCACTTCGATGCTCTGCTCTACATCGCCAACTGGGGCACGAAGATGCTGGCCTTCCGCTTTCCCGCGGGCGCTGTGGACGCTGGATCGTTGCAGCCCTACCTGACCGGTGAAGATGAGGGCTATGCGGGCGAACTTCTGACGACGCCGCAGCACCTTGTGCTCCGCTTCGAGATCCGTGAGTATGAGGGTTACGGCTGGATCGAGGGCGAGGGCTTGCTTGACCCGCTCGTCCCCCTGCGCCAGGCTATCCTGCGCGGCGACCTGCGGGCGCTGTACCTCTTCTGGCTGCGCTGCGCGATGGATCGCGCCGGATGGGCCGAGGACGAAGAGGGCTACGAAAGCCCCGAGGCCCTGGTCGAGCCGCCTGTGCCCCCGGGGTTGGGCCAGCTTGATCCCGCGCTGGAGGCGTTCGCCGAGTTCTTCGCCATCGATCAAGATCTGATCGCCGCGGCTGCCGCGGCCAGTCCGGCGCTGGAGGCGACCACGGAGCCGCTGGAGCGCTGGGTTGCCCTGCTGCCCGAGGCGGAGCGCAATGCCTTCCTGGTGCGGGTGGCCCGCGGCGAGACGGATGTGGGCGCCGAGCTTCTGCGGCGCCTGCGTGAGGCCGGTGGGGCCCATGGGCCGGCGACCTTGCCCGGGCGCCGCACCTTCGCCGAACTCCGGACCGCCGCGCAGCGGCAGCAGCAGTTGCGGCTCCAGCGAGAGCGCGAGGCCGCCGAGCGCGCCCGGCTGGCGAAACTGGAGGCCCTGGCCCGGCGCGAGGCCGAGGTCTGGGCGAGTGTGTCCGGCCTGCTGGCCAGGCGCACTGCCAGCGGCTACGATGAAGGGGTCGCCCTGCTGGCCGAACTGCGCGACCTGGCCGTGCATCGTGGCCAGCAGGCTGTCTTCGACGCCAGACTTGCCGAGGTGACGGGGCCGTA
>Ga0308412_1001658_pt1 | contig 12123 bp, 8 predicted proteins | sample HotsprottomLayer_FD_202357 | JGI IMG/M metagenome (GOLD analysis project Ga0308412, IMG submission 202357) | Hot spring phototrophic mat microbial communities from Octopus Spring, Yellowstone National Park, Wyoming, United States -... | ecosystem: Environmental > Aquatic > Thermal springs > Hot...
CCGGCTCGTTCCGGCTGGAGGTTTTTCAAGTTGGTCAGTACAGCGTGGAGATTGCCCTGCCGGATCAGGTGATTCGTCTGGAAGGCATCAAAATCTAACCCGGTCCCAGCCAAACCCAAAAACCCCCCAGGCGCGCGCCTGGGGGTTAATACTAACCCGACCGAAGTTATCCGCCTAGCGAAGGGCGATGCCGCCCCTTGGAAGGAATGCGCCTTCCTCGCCGAGCGCAGCGAGGGGTGCGCTGCAGGATTCAAAAAGATAGCCTCTTGATGTTTTTTGTTTGAAGACCATCTTTTCTGGCATAAAACCTTGCCAACCCGTCAACCAGCCTACCCCTCAAAACCCAGCAAAAGGGGGTCTTCCAGCATATCGGCCACAAAGCGGCAGAAGCGGGCTGCGTCAGCCCCGTCAATTAGGCGGTGGTCGTAGGAGAGCGAGAAGGGCATGATGTTGCGCGGTTCAAAAGCGCCCTTTTCGGCGTTCCACACCGGCTCGATGCTGCTGCGCGAGACGCCCATGATGGCCACCTCGGGCCAGTTGACGATGGGCGTAAAGCCGGTGCCGCCGATGCCACCCAGGTTGGAGATGGTGAACGAGGCCCCTTGCATCTCCTCAGGGGTGAGCTTGCGCTCGCGGGCCTTGACGGCAATTTCACCCAGTTCCGCGGCCAGGGCGATGACCCCTTTCCTATCTACATCGCGTACCACCGGTACCAGCAAGCCGGTGGGGGTATCCACCGCCACGCCGATGTGGATGTAGTCCTTGTAGATGATTTCGTTGGCCGCGGTGTCTATGGAGGCATTGAACTTGGGGAACTGCTTGAGCGCCGCCGCAGCTATCTTGAGCAGGATGGCGGTCATGGTGATCTTAGCGCCCCGCTTTTCGGCCCTGGGGTTGATGCGTTTGCGCAGGGCCTCCATCTCGGTGATGTCGGCCTTGTCGAAATGAGTCACCATCGGGATGGTGCTCCAGGCCTGGGCCATGCTGCGCACGGTGGCCCGGCGAACCCCCGACATGGCCTCGCGGCGCACCGGCCCAAACCTGCTGAAGTCGGGCAGGGTGGGCGCTGGCACACTGGGGGGTCGAGCGACCACGGCTGCAGGTGCTTCTCCCGAGGCAAAGCGCCTGAGGTCGTTTTCGGAAATACGGTAGGCCGGCCCGCTACCCACCACCTCCAAGAGGTTGATACCCATCTCCCTGGCTAACCGACGCACGCTGGGGGCCGCCGGAATCAGCCGACGCTGGCCTGTGGGTGCGCTGGGCAAGGGAGCCATGCTGCGCTGGGGAGCCGGAGCGCTAGGAGGCTGAGGAACTGCTGGAGAGGCTGTTTGGGGTGCAGGCGCCGACTTACTTTCCGCTGCCGTTGTAGTAACCCCTTCAGCCAGCACGGCGATTACCTGTCCGCTTTTTACTTCGTCGCCTGGCTTCACCAGCACCTTGGAAACCGTGCCGCCCTCAGAAGCAGGGGCTTCCATTACCGCTTTATCGGTCTCCAGCTCCAGCACCGGCTGCCCTGCCGCAATGGTATCGCCTTCCTTGATCAAGACCCCTACCACCACCGCAGAGGCCACATTGTCGCCTAGGTCGGGTATTTTTAGCTCTGCCATGATTGCTCCCGTTGGTCACGCTGATAGCCGAAGGCTACCAGCCACTAGCGTTTGTGCGGATGCTCGCGCTCGAGGTCAATCCCCAGTTTCCTGATGGCTTCGTTAAAACTGTTGAGGCTTACCTTGCCCTCCCCCTGCAGGGCCGAAAGCGCAGCCAGCACTATATGCTTGGCGTCCACTTCGAAGAAATCGCGCAGGGCCTCGCGGGTCTCGGAGCGGCCAAAACCATCGGTGCCCAGGCTGTGAATAGGGCGGTTCAGGAAGCCTGAGACCAGCGAAGGCAGGGCCTTCATGTAGTCGGAAGCCGCCACGATGGGGCCTTCGGTGGGGTTCAGGCACTGGGCCACGTAGGGCAGCTTGGCCTTGCCACCTGGGTTCAGGAGGTTATGGCGGGCTGCTTCGATGGCATCGTAGTAGAGGGCCTTATAGCTGGTCGCGCTCCAGACATCGGCAGCGATGCCGTAGTCGCTCTCCAGCATCTCCGCTGCCTTGATGACCTCGTTGAGAATGGTGCCGCTGCCCATCAGTTGCGCCCGCGCTTTAGGTTTTTTCAGCTCGCTCTTCCTAAACAGGTACAGGCCCTTCAAAATACCCTGGCGGGTTTCTTCGCGCGGCTCGGGCATGGCGGGCTGGGGGTAGTTCTCGTTCATCAGGGTGATGTAGTAGAAGAGGTCTTCGCCATCCTGGTACATGCGCTTCATCCCGTCCTGCAGAATCACCGCCAGCTCGTAGGCAAAGGCCGGGTCGTAGGCCGGCATGTTGGGCACCGGCAGGGCCAGCACATGAGAATGGCCGTCCTCGTGCTGCAAGCCCTCGCCGTTGAGGGTGGTGCGGCCTGCGGTGGCCCCCAGCAAAAAGCCCTTGGTGCGCTGGTCGCCTGCGGCCCAAACCAGGTCGCCCACCCGCTGGAGCCCAAACATCGAGTAGAAGATGTAAAAGGGTATGGTGGGAATGCCGTAGTGGGCATAGGCGGTTCCGGCGGCGATGAAACTGCACATGGCCCCGGCCTCGTTGATGCCCTCTTGCAGCAGTTGGCCGGTCTCGGACTCGCGGTAGACCGTCACGGTTCCGGCATCCACCGGGATGTAGAGCTGGCCCTTGGGCGAGTAGATGCCCACCGACGAGATCACGCCCTCCATGCCGAAGGTGCGGGCCTCGTCGGGGACGATGGGCACGATGTATTTTCCCACCTCGGGGTGGCGCACCAGCTTGGTCAACATCCGCACGAAGGCCATGGTAGTGGAGATTTCGCGCCCACCCGAGCCCGCCAGGAATTCTTCAAAGAAGGCCAGGTCGGGGGTCTTGATGCGGTACTCGCGCACCCGCCGCTCGGGGATCAGGCCGCCCAAGGCTTTGCGGCGCTCGAGCATGTAGCGCACCTCCGGCGAGTCTGGGCCGGGGTGGTAGAAGGGGGTTTTCTCCAGGTCTTCGTCGGGGATGGGAATGCCCAGGTGATCCCGCGCTTCCTTGAGGTCTTCTAAGGTCAGCTTCTTGACCTGGTGGGCCACGTTCTTAGCCTGGGCGGTGGGGCCCAGGCAGTAGCCCTTGACGGTGCGGGCGATGATCACGGTGGGGGCGCCCTTGTGCTCGGCGGCAGCCTTGAAGGCCGCGTAGATTTTGCGGTTATCGTGGCCCCCGCGCGAAAGGCTCAATCGGTCGAGGTCTTCATCGCTCATACCCTCGATCAGCTTTTTGAGGGCCGGGGTGTTGAAGAACCTCTCGCGCAGCTCCTTGCCGCCATAGGCCGCGTAGCGTTGGCTCTCGCCGTCTACCAGCTGCTCCATGCGCTCCAGCAGCACCCCTTCGGTGTCTTTGGCAAACAGCTCGTCCCAAGCGCTGCCCCAGACCACCTTGATCACGTTCCAGCCGCTGCCGCGGTAAACGCTCTCGAGCTCTTGAATTACCTTGGAGTTGCCCCGCACCGGCCCGTCCAGGCGCTGCAGGTTAGCGTTGATCACAAACACCAGGTTGTCGAGCTCTTCGCTGGCCGCAACCCGCAAGGCCCCCACGGTTTCGACCTCGTCCTGTTCACCGTCGCCCAAGAAGGCCCAGACCTTGGCGTTGGTTCTGGGCTTGAGGCCCCGGTCTTCCAGGTAGCGCATAAAGCGGGCCTGGTAGATGGCCTGCAAAGCCCCCAGGCCCATGCTGACGGTGGGGAACTCCCAGTAGTCGGGCATCAGCCAGGGGTGGGGGTAGCTGGAGAGGCCCCGGCCCGGCCCGCCCAAAAGCTCGCGGCGGAACTTGCCCAGGTCGTCCTCGCTCAGGCGGCCCTCCAGATAGCTGCGGGCATACACCCCCGGCGACATATGCCCCTGGTAGAAGATCAGGTCGCGGTCGGGGGAGTCGGGCCCGCGGAAGAAGTGGTTGAAGCCCATCTCCATCAGCTCGGCGATGCTGGCGTAGGTGGAGATGTGCCCCCCGATGCCGTCGGCTTTTTTGTTGGCCTGCTGCACGATGGCGATGGTGTTCCAGCGCAGGATGTTGGCGATGCGCTGCTCGAGCTCGAGGTCGCCCGGATAAGGGGGCTGGTGCTCCACCGAAATGGTGTTCACGTAAGGCGTGTTGACCTTATCGTGGATCACCACCCCCAGATGGTAGGCGTAGTTCTCGAGCATCTCCATCAGCTGCGCCACCCGGTCGCGCCCGGCGCTGCGCAGAACGTACTCCAGGCTCTCGCGCCACTCCTGGTTCTCGAGGTCTTCCAGCTTAACCTGCTCCTCGGCAGATAGCCCTGCGCGGGCAGCAATCAGTTCGCGATCTTCAACCATAGGGGCCTCCTTTGGGCCATTCGCCGACAAAACCCGGTTTCAAAGCTCCAGACAATCGGCATCTGGCGGCGTTCTTTGTCATCAGCCTCACATTACAGCAGATTTTGATCCTTCCAATCGTAAGGAAGTATGTTTTTTACAGCTTATAAAAAACTTTTACCAAATGATAATCGGAAGGCCAGGCCGGCCCGTGCAGTATGGGCTTCCCTAACATCTCGGCAGGCCCATAGCACGCATGCTGTGTCGGTTCCCCATGGGATAGACAGCCCCCTCGATCAAGGTATTAGGCCTGCCAGGGCCCGATTTTTTTTGTAGATGAAAAATAGTTTCGCATATTGACAAAGTCCTAAACTGCCGCTAGCTTCAAAGCACATCGGGGGTATCCATGCGGCCTGAAGTCAGAGGTATCCACTATTTCACCAGGCAAGCGAGGAAAAACCTATGAGCCTTGCCCTGAACGAGCTCGAGCGCCTCTTCCCGCCCAGCCGCCTGCTCTGCAAGCCGGGGGAGCTGGCGCCCTACGAGTCCGACGCCCTCACGGCCTTCAGGGCCCGGCCCCTGGCGGTGGTGCTGCCCGAGAGCCACGACGAGGTGGTGGCGACGGTGCGCTGGTGCGTCAAACACCGGATACCCTATGTGGCCCGGGGCTCCGGCACCAGCCTTTCAGGGGGGTCGCTGCCCATCGAGGGCGGCTTGGTGATCGGGCTCAACCGCATGAACAAACTCCTGCGGCTCGAGCCCCAAGAGCGCATTGCGGTGGTGCAGCCGGGTTATATCAACCTGCAGGTCTCCCAGGCCGCTGCGCCTTACGGCCTCTACTATGCCCCCGACCCCTCCTCCCAGCCGGTCTCGACCATCGGGGGCAACCTGGCCTTCAACTCCGGGGGGGCCCACTGCCTCAAGTACGGCATGACCTCCAACCATGTGCTGGCGGCCCGGGTGGTGCTGCCCGACGGCGAGACGGTGGAGCTGGGCAGCGAAAGCCCGGAAAACACCGGCCCCGACTGGTTGGGGTTGTTTGTGGGCAGCGAGGGGCTTATGGGCATCGCCACCGAGATCACCCTGCGCCTGTTGCCCAAGCCCGAGACCTACCACACCGTGCTGGCGGCCTACGACTCGCTGGCCAAGGCCGGCGATGCGGTGGCCGCGGTGGTGGCCTCGGGGCTCTTGCCCGGCGCCATGGAGATCATGGACTCGCTGGCCATCGAAGCCGCCGAGGCCGCCGTCCAGGCCGGCTACCCCAAAGCGGCCCGCGCGCTCTTAATTGTGGAGCTCGAGGGCGAAACGCCCCAGGTCGAAGCCGAGGCCCGCCATTTAGACGAGGTCATCCGGCGGTCGGGGGCCTACGAGGTGCGGGTGGCCCAGAGTGCCGAGGAGCGCATGAAGATCTGGAAAGGGCGCAAGGCCGCCTTCTCGGCGGTGGGGCGGCTCTCGCCCGACTACATCGTGCAGGACGGGGTGGTGCCCCGCTCTAAGCTGGGCCAGGCCCTGCAGGAGATCGAGCGGCTCTCGGAGCGCTATGGCCTGCGAGTAGCCAACGTGTTCCATGCGGGCGACGGCAACCTGCACCCCCTGATCCTGTACAACGGACGGGTAGCGGGCGAGCTCGAGCGGGCCGAGGAACTGGCCGGGGAGATTCTGCGCCTGTGCGTGGCGCTGGGCGGTTCCATCACCGGCGAGCACGGGGTGGGCATGGAGAAAAAAGCCTATATGGCCGAGATGTTCTCCGAGGCCGACCTGGCCGCCATGCAGCGCATCCGCCGGGCCCTCGACCCCCTCGAGCTATCGAACCGGGGCAAAATGTTCCCTGGAGGCGAGGCCCCAGCGCTTAAGCATTCCGGCCCCCACCCCCTGGAGCAGGCCGGGGTCATCTCGCGGGAGTAAAACATGACCGCCGATGTGCTCTACCCCACCAGCCCCGCCGAGGTGCAGGAAGCCGTGCGCAGCCACCCACGAGTTCTGCCCCGGGGGGGCGGGAGCAAACCGGCGCTCTCCACACCCCGCGAAGGCCAGGCCGTGCTGAACCTGAGCGGCCTGTCGTGGGTGCTGGAGTACGACCCGGGCGAGTACGTTTTTGTGGCCCGGGCCGGCACCCGGCTGGCCGAGGTGGAACAACTGCTCGCACAGAACGGGCAGTACCTGCCCTTCGACCCCCCCCTGGTCGAGCAGGGGGCCACCCTGGGGGGCACGGTAGCGGCGGGTCTTTCCGGCCCCCTGCGCCAGCGCTTTGGCGGGGTGCGCGACTTCATCCTGGGGGTGCAGTTTGTGGACGGCGAGGGCAACCTGGTGCGCGGGGGCGGCAAGGTGGTGAAGAATGCCGCCGGGTTCGACCTGCCCAAGCTGATGGTGGGCAGCCTGGGGCGGCTGGGCATCCTGACCGAGCTGGCCTTCAAGGTTTTTCCCTTCCCCAAGGCCACCGCCACCCTGCGGATCCCCTTTCCTGGGCTGGAAGCGGCCCTGGAAGCCCTCTACAAGCTGGCGGGTTCGCCCATTGAACTCTACGCCCTCGACCTCGAGCCCCCCGCCACCCTCATCCTGCGCCTGGGCGGCCTGCCCGAGGCCCTGCCGGCCCGGCTGGAACGGCTCCAGCTCTTTTTGAGCAGAAGCGGCGAAGTCCTGCAGGGCGATGCTGAAACCCAGCACTGGCGCCACCTGAACCAGCTCAACCTGGGCAGGGGCTACCTGGTCAAGGTGGCGCTCACCGCCCGGCTGATCCCCGCCCTGGAAAAAGCGCTGGGCGGTGCTCCCAGGCGCTATATGAGCGCCGGCAACCTGCTGTACCTGGCCTGGGACGACCCACTGCCCCGGCTGGATGCCCTGCTCCAGTCTCAGGGCCTGGCCGGCCTGGTTCTGAAGGGCCGCACCGATCGGCCCCAGATTGGAATAGACTTGGAGCAGGTCTTTGGCCGGCGGGTGGCCGCTGCCCTCGACCCCAAAGGCCGCCTCGGTAACCTCGGGAAACCCTATGCAGCACAAGATTGACGTCGAAAAGCTCGGCCCTCAGGGTGAAATCATGGCCCACGCCATCGAGGCCTGCGTGCACTGCGGCTTCTGTCTGCCGGCCTGCCCCACCTATCAGGTGCTGGGCGAGGAGATGGACTCCCCCCGGGGGCGCATCTTCCTGATGAAGGAGGTGCTGGAAGGCAACCTGCAACCAGAGGAAGCCCAGCCCTACCTGGACAAGTGCCTGGGCTGCCTGGGCTGTGTAACGGCCTGCCCCAGCGGGGTGCCCTACGGCGAGCTCATCTCCACCTACCGGGGCTGGAGCGAGCCGAAGCGACAGCGCCCCCCTCTCCAGAAGCTCTTTCGCCTGGCCATCCAGGAGACCCTTCCCTACCCCGCCCGGTTCCGCGCCGCGGCCCTGCTGGGCCAGCTGGGCAAGCTCCTGAAGCCCCTCCTGCCGCCTTTGCTAAAGGCTCCCCTCGAGCTTCTCCCCGATGGGCTGCCCAAGCGGGAACCCCTGCCCGAGGTGGTAGCTGCCGAGGGGGAACGCCGGGCCCGGGTGGCCTTCCTGGCCGGCTGTGCCCAGCAGGTTTTGCAGCCCAATTTCAACCAGGCCACCCTGCGGGTACTGGCCCAGAATGGCGTCGAGGTGGTGATCCCCCCAGGGCAAAGCTGTTGCGGCGCGCTGGCCATGCACAGCGGCGAACGGGACCGGGCCTTGCGGTTTGCCCGCAACAACCTCAAAGCCTTTACCGCCGATTACGACGCCATCCTTACCAACGCCGCCGGCTGCGGCTCGGGCCTCAAGGAGTACCCCCTGCTCTTCCAGGGCGAACCAGAGGAGGCCCAGGCCCGCCAACTGGCGGCCAAGGTTAGGGATGTCTCGGTCTTTTTGCTCGAGTTGGGCCTGAAGGAGGTGCCCCCACTGCCAAAGCCCCTCAAGGTGGCCTACCACGACGCCTGCCACCTGGCCCACGCCCAGCAGGTACGGGCCGAGCCGCGCCAGCTGCTACAAAGCATCCCCGGCCTCGAGCTCTGCGAGATTCCCGAGGGGGAGCTGTGCTGTGGCTCGGCGGGTACGTATAACCTCGAGCAGCCCCAAATCGCCGCCACCCTAGGTGAACGCAAAGCCCGCAACATCCTGGCCACCGGGGCCGACCTGGTGGTCACCGGCAACATCGGCTGCTTTACCCAGATCCAAAGCCACCTGCGCAAGCTGGGCCGAGAAATCCCGGTGCTGCACACCCTCGAGCTGCTGGACCGGGCCTACGCCGAAACCCCCATCCTGCCCAGTTCATAAAAACGTTGATCTAGGCGCAAAAGGTCGAAAGTCGAAGGCCGGCTACCGAACACCCTCTACCTGCGACCGCAACAGTCCATCAAAAATGGCTCGCTTGGCAGGCTGCTCTCAGTCGGATACACCTCGGCGATCAGCCCGACCATCCCGTATAGAATGCGGCTTATGCGCGAGCTGCTCGTGGCCAGCTTCCAGCACGCCTTGGAGCAAACCCACCCCGCCCGCCTCACCGCAGCGCACCTGCCACAAGAAACGCCCGCGCTGATCGTTTCGGTAGGAAAAGCGGCCTTGAGCATGCTGGCCGCCGCCCGAGAGCGGTTTCCCCAAGTGCCTTTTATTGCGGTTCCCAAAGCCGAGGAGGGCCGGGTCTGGCCGCAAGTGAGTCATGGCCAGATCATACCGGCCAGCCACCCCGTGCCCGGCGAGCGGAGCGTGGCGGCCGGACAAAAAGTCCTGCAAGCCGTCGCTCAGCTCAAAGCCGACGAGCTGCTTTTGCTCCTGGTCTCAGGGGGCGGCAGCGCGCTCTTATGTGCGCCCTGGGGCATTGACCTACCCACCAAACAAGCCCTGACCCAAGCGCTTTTGCGCTCAGGGGCCGATATCCAGGAGATGAATGCGGTGCGGAAACACGTCTCGGCCATCAAAGGCGGGCGGCTGGCGGCGGCCACCCCGGCTCGAATTCTGGCCCTGTACCTTTCCGACGTACCAGGCGACGACCTCTCGGTGATCGCCTCGGGGCCCACCGTGCCCGACCAGACCACCTTTGCCGAGGCCCTGGCGGTGCTCGACAAGTACGGCCTGGACTTCCCCCAGGTGCGCGCCCACCTGATCCAGGGCGCAAGGGGCGCCCTGCCCGAGTCGCCCAAGCCGGGGGAGGCCCTCTTCCAGCGGGTGGAAAACCGCCTCATAGGCAGCAATCAGGTTCTGCTCGAGGCCGCCCGGCGCTTCTGGCAGGCCCAGGGGTATCGAGCGGTGATCCTCTCCGACCGCTTCCAGGGCGAGGCCCGCGAGCTGGCCCGCTTCCATGCTAGCCTGGTGCAGAGCATCCGCGCCCACGCCCAGCCCTTCCGCCCTCCGGTGGTGTTGCTCTCCGGCGGCGAGGCCAGCGTCACGGTGCGCGGGTCGGGCACAGGGGGACGCAACCAGGAGTTTTTGGGCTGGCTGGCTTTCTATCTGCGCCAGGAGGGCCTGTGGGCCCTGGCCGCCGACTCCGACGGCATCGATGGCAACACCAAAGCGGCGGGCGCCATCCTGCGGCCCGATAGCTGGAACCAGGCCCACCAGAGGGGCCTGGACCTAGGGGCCCTGCTGCAAGACAACGATGCCCACAGGTTTTTCCAGGCCCTGGGCGATTTGCTCCTCACCGGCGAAACGGCCCACAACCTCAACGATTTTCGGGTGCTGGTGGTGGAGCAAAAAAGCTGAAGCCTGCCCGATGCGAAGCCGACGAGGCTTGAGCCCTCCCTAGGGCTTTGGATAGGGGTCTTTCGGCGATACCGCGTGCAAAGTCTGCATACGCTGGAGCGCTCTTCGCAAACATTGGGCTGCTTATCGATTGCTTTGCTATGTATATCACAGTTGCCTTTCGCATGGGAGGCGCGTCTGTGAGGGGTGCGATAAGCTAAGGTCGGTTTATGTCAAACGTTCTGGTCTTACACGGTTTTACCTCGCACCCTGTCCTGACCATGGGGCCCCTACCTGAAACGCTGCGCAAAGCCGGGTTCAAGGTGGCCCAGCCCACCCTCCCCGGCCACGGCACCCGGCCTGAAGACCTGCGGGGCGTGCGCTGGCAGGACTGGCTCCAGACCGCCCGCCAGGCTTATCTGGCCTTGCCCGAACCCCGGGCCGTGGTGGGGCTCTCGATGGGGGGGTTGCTGGCGGGCTGGCTGGCCGCCGAACACAAAACCGCTGCCCTGGTAGCCCTAGCCCCCGCCCTGGGCTTTAAAAACCGCTTGGCCTACCTGGCCCCCCTGCTGCACCCCATCAAGCCCTGGGCCCACAGCACCGACCCTGCTGAGGAAGCCCGGCGGCGTGCCAAAAGCCCCAACTACCCCAACTTTCCCACCTCGGCCCTGACCCAGCTCATCGCCCTTCAGCGGCGCTTGCCCGAGCTTCTGCCCAGGGTCACGGCCCCGGCTTGGGTGCTCGAGGCCGCCCACGACGACTCTGTGCCACAAGCCGCAGTGCGACGCTATTTCGAGCTTATCGGAGGCCCCCACAAGGAGTACCGCGTTTACCCAAGTCAGCACGACATGCTGCTGGATCCGCTTGGCCAACAAATTTCCGACGACATCACCACCTGGCTCCAAGAGCGCTTGTTGTGAGCAACATACAGTTCAACCTCCCTCGGCCTGTCTACAATCGGGGCATGTTCAGGTCTCGGCTACTTTTCAAAGCCTGTCTGCTGGGGTGTTTATTGCTGGTGTGCCCTGCCCAGGCCCAGTTTATCGCTGGGGGTGGAATGGTTCCCATCACCAATTTCGAGACCATGTGGCAGGCCAACATGTTTCAACTCTATGCCAATGCCATGAACACCAGCCAGATGGAAATTAATCGCATCATCTTGGGCTCGCTGGGCCGCAAATCCAACAACACCTCCTCCCGGCCCAGCACGTCCGGCATCTCTAACAGCCCATCCACCCGGCCCACCCCTAAGGCTACCAGCTTCCAGCCTAGCCCAAGCCCGCTGCTGATAGATACCCTCACCCGCACCCTAAGCAAAGACAGAGAAACGCAAAGCCTGCTAAAAGAACTCTTTAGCGAGGGCCAAAAGCTTTACGAAGAGGAAGCCCGGCGGCTGGGCCGCTCTCATAACCTAGCCATGGCCCTGAGCTATTTTGTGGGCTCTTGCTATATGGTTGCTACCGGACAGGAGCCCTCGGAGGCGAGCCTGCTGGCCTTCCAAGCCACCGCCGACGAGGCCCTGGGGTCTGCCCCCGCCTTTAAGAAACTCAGCAACCGCGAGCGGCAGACCCTATACGAGCTGTTCGTTCACCTGGCTACCCTGCCCCTAGCCGGTTACGTGGCCGCCTTACAGCAAAACGACGCTAAAGAGGCCCGGGTCTTTCAGCAACTCGCCTCAGAGCTGCTGGAGTTGGTGCTGGGGGTCAAGCCCGAGCGCTTGCGGTTTGGCCCCGAGGGCCTATCAATCCGCTAGCGCGACACCTCGAGCTCCAGCTTGTTGGACTACCCCCGTCTCACCCAGGCCCGCGAGTTCATCCAGAACCCCCTCCCCAACACCATTCGGCCCAGGCTCACCAACCTCCAGGCCGCGCGCGGGGTGGGGCGGACGGAAGGCGTGGACAGCGTAGAGCATGGCGGGGCCCTCCTGTGCCGGTGCTGGCCGACGGCGACCCGGCTCGAGCCGCTGGGCCCCCGCTAGCGCTGGCAGCGCTGGGGCCCGCCGCGGTTCCCCGCGAGCTGGTGGGGGCTTTGCAGTTCCCCCTGCGGGGGGGGCGCATCGCCGAGCCCTACGGCTTCCAGGGCAACGACTGGCAGACCCTCCAGG
>Ga0308412_1001665_pt1 | contig 12114 bp, 14 predicted proteins | sample HotsprottomLayer_FD_202357 | JGI IMG/M metagenome (GOLD analysis project Ga0308412, IMG submission 202357) | Hot spring phototrophic mat microbial communities from Octopus Spring, Yellowstone National Park, Wyoming, United States -... | ecosystem: Environmental > Aquatic > Thermal springs > Hot...
TGGTTTCAGTGCTCTTCAGCGAGCCGAAAATTCCTCAATGTATGCCGAAGACGCGATCATAACGCAAATCCGGGGTTTCAGTGCTCTTCAGCGAGCCGAAAATTCCTCAATTCGTTTGACGACGTAAAGGCGAAGGCGCTCGAACTGTTTCAGTGCTCTTCAGCGAGCCGAAAATTCCTCAATTTCGAGAGTGCGCTCTACAAATTTGAGGCAGTCGCGTTTCAGTGCTCTTCAGCGAGCCGAAAATTCCTCAATCGAACCGCGTGTTCGGGCAGTATCGCGGCTATTGGAGTTTCAGTGCTCTTCAGCGAGCCGAAAATTCCTCAATTGGTTTAGATGAGGTTCATCTTTTGAAGCACCGGTGTTTCAGTGCTCTTCAGCGAGCCGAAAATTCCTCAATAGCGAAGTAAATTGGGTATGGTAATAAAGCGTATGAGTTTCAGTGCTCTTCAGCGAGCCGAAAATTCCTCAATCGTACTCGTTTTCGGCGTAGGAAGTTGGTCTATCGGTTTCAGTGCTCTTCAGCGAGCCGAAAATTCCTCAATTTATCGAGAACCTCAGCCGCTTCGTTTTCCGGAAGCGGTTTCAGTGCTCTTCAGCGAGCCGAAAATTCCTCAATCGTCCAGCGCCCCCAGCGCTTCAGCGCGCTGCTGCTGCGTTTCAGTGCTCTTCAGCGAGCCGAAAATTCCTCAATCCGACAACGCTGACGTTTCAGCACCAGACGGTTGAGGTTTCAGTGCTCTTCAGCGAGCCGAAAATTCCTCAATCGATTTCTGGCGCTGCCCGTCGTGTCGCGTGACGCTGTTTCAGTGCTCTTCAGCGAGCCGAAAATTCCTCAATGGTAATCCCGGCGCAGGTCGCTACTGGCATTACGCGTTTCAGTGCTCTTCAGCGAGCCGAAAATTCCTCAATCAGACCGCGAAGGTGGTTGCGTTCTTATACTTCTACGGGTTTCAGTGCTCTTCAGCGAGCCGAAAATTCCTCAATGAGGATATCGTTCACGCGACGATCCGGCTAGCGGCGGTTTCAGTGCTCTTCAGCGAGCCGAAAATTCCTCAATGTTGCCGCAGATATTCGAGCCAGATGAGACGATCCGTTTCAGTGCTCTTCAGCGAGCCGAAAATTCCTCAATCTCCTTCATCAACGTACAACCGGACTGCCGGCTTGCGTTTCAGTGCTCTTCAGCGAGCCGAAAATTCCTCAATCAGTTCTTCACCGACGAATTCGTACTTCTCGTACTCGCGTTTCAGTGCTCTTCAGCGAGCCGAAAATTCCTCAATTGAGTGTACGTGACTGGCGTGTAACGATTGTCCCGTGTTTCAGTGCTCTTCAGCGAGCCGAAAATTCCTCAATTCGACGGCTACAGCATTGGGGGCGTTGGGTATAGGGAGTTTCAGTGCTCTTCAGCGAGCCGAAAATTCCTCAATAGATTGAACCTATCCCGCATCAAGAGTTGGAGGAATGTTTCAGTGCTCTTCAGCGAGCCGAAAATTCCTCAATACGCAGCGGCGCGGGTGGTGCAGGACGCGCTCGACGGTTTCAGTGCTCTTCAGCGAGCCGAAAATTCCTCAATGATGACGGAACTGGTGAAGGGCGGCGTCAACGTCAAAGGTTTCAGTGCTCTTCAGCGAGCCGAAAATTCCTCAATGCGTACTTCTCGTAGTAGTAGTACGTGCGCGGGTCTGGTTTCAGTGCTCTTCAGCGAGCCGAAAATTCCTCAATTTATCGGGATGATGGCTCCGACGATCACCAGCGCGTCCGCGTTTCAGTGCTCTTCAGCGAGCCGAAAATTCCTCAATCATCCGCAGAGGACGTACTCCAGAAGTCGCTGGAGGTTTCAGTGCTCTTCAGCGAGCCGAAAATTCCTCAATCTGGATCGCCAGCGCGTTGCTGGAGACCGGACGCGTTTCAGTGCTCTTCAGCGAGCCGAAAATTCCTCAATGTGTGGATCGCACACCCGTTCTGGCGTTCGCGGCTGAGTTTCAGTGCTCTTCAGCGAGCCGAAAATTCCTCAATCGAGCGCGGATATTGGTCGCCCGCGCTGTCGGCTGGTTTCAGTGCTCTTCAGCGAGCCGAAAATTCCTCAATTGCTCGCCCGTCCTGAGTTTACGCCCGTCCCGTGGCGGTTTCAGTGCTCTTCAGCGAGCCGAAAATTCCTCAATCGTACCGTCGCCCGACATGCCGCGCCGGCCCGGGCAGTTTCAGTGCTCTTCAGCGAGCCGAAAATTCCTCAATCCGACATGCCGCGCCGGCCCGGGCAGGGCGGCGCGCGTTTCAGTGCTCTTCAGCGAGCCGAAAATTCCTCAATCCGGTATCCGCAAGCGGCATCAAGAGCGAACCGCGCGTTTCAGTGCTCTTCAGCGAGCCGAAAATTCCTCAATGCTCGATGTGTTTGACGATCTCGTCGCGCTGCGCGAGTTTCAGTGCTCTTCAGCGAGCCGAAAATTCCTCAATGTTGGTTTCCGAGCGCAGCAATTCCCGCCGCAGCGGTTTCAGTGCTCTTCAGCGAGCCGAAAATTCCTCAATGGCGCAGGCGATGCCGTCCATCCCCGCGTTGCGCTGTTTCAGTGCTCTTCAGCGAGCCGAAAATTCCTCAATTGAAAACCTCATTCCCCCGTTGCTCGACCGGCGCGGGCGTTTCAGTGCTCTTCAGCGAGCCGAAAATTCCTCAATTCGTTCGTGGTTGTGTCGGGGCGATCACGCGCAGCGGCGGTTTCAGTGCTCTTCAGCGAGCCGAAAATTCCTCAATTACGACGACTTCGCGCGCGGGCTGGGGCTTGGGTGCGGTTTCAGTGCTCTTCAGCGAGCCGAAAATTCCTCAATTCTGGGTGAACATCGCAGAGAACTCCCGACTGAAGAGTTTCAGTGCTCTTCAGCGAGCCGAAAATTCCTCAATTCCGTCCGCTGGCGCGTGCGGTGGCGCGCGCACCGAGTTTCAGTGCTCTTCAGCGAGCCGAAAATTCCTCAATTCGTAGGCGTCCAGCCGCACCAGCGTCAGATCGAGGGTTTCAGTGCTCTTCAGCGAGCCGAAAATTCCTCAATTCGCGCGGTTGTTTGCGGACGAGATGCGCATTGAGGTGTTTCAGTGCTCTTCAGCGAGCCGAAAATTCCTCAATTACTTCGAGATCGAAGAACCGATCCGCGTCTCGAAGTGTTTCAGTGCTCTTCAGCGAGCCGAAAATTCCTCAATTTTGTGCGGCGGGTTAGTCGTACTTGACGAACGGGGTGAGTTTCAGTGCTCTTCAGCGAGCCGAAAATTCCTCAATTTTGAGCAGATGACGCACAAAACGTTTGCTGCGCCAGGTTTCAGTGCTCTTCAGCGAGCCGAAAATTCCTCAATTTGAAATCCGCGCCGAGAAACTCGGCGAGTACAAAGGTTTCAGTGCTCTTCAGCGAGCCGAAAATTCCTCAATTTCTGCGACTGTGGTTCGCTGCGCTGCTCAACGAACGTTTCAGTGCTCTTCAGCGAGCCGAAAATTCCTCAATTCAGCGACGACAGCGTATTCAACGTAAGCGTGTAGTTGGTTTCAGTGCTCTTCAGCGAGCCGAAAATTCCTCAATTCGGACGTGAACTGATGCTGTGGGACGCACAGTTGCGGTTTCAGTGCTCTTCAGCGAGCCGAAAATTCCTCAATTACTCCGCAAGCTGTACGATTTCGCTGATCCCGCGTCGTTTCAGTGCTCTTCAGCGAGCCGAAAATTCCTCAATTGCGCGACCGTCGCGCGCCCGGTAGAACGTCCACTCGAGTTTCAGTGCTCTTCAGCGAGCCGAAAATTCCTCAATTAGGGTTCGGCGCGTTGCAACGCGACGCGCGGATTTGTTTCAGTGCTCTTCAGCGAGCCGAAAATTCCTCAATTTCCAGCGTACCGCGCCTGGTGGTAATCTCCCAAGGAAGTTTCAGTGCTCTTCAGCGAGCCGAAAATTCCTCAATTACCCCGTGGTCGCTCCACCGTCGTTGCTTGTCGCATGTTTCAGTGCTCTTCAGCGAGCCGAAAATTCCTCAATTCGGCTATGACCACACAACGAACAGTCATCTCCTACGGGTTTCAGTGCTCTTCAGCGAGCCGAAAATTCCTCAATTACATCCGTCACCTCACAGCACGCGCGTCCAGCCGGTGTTTCAGTGCTCTTCAGCGAGCCGAAAATTCCTCAATTGGAAGCGGCAGCGGCGGGGGTGCGCGCGTACCGCGAGTTTCAGTGCTCTTCAGCGAGCCGAAAATTCCTCAATTTTTGACGCGATCGGCGACGAGGGAAACGAGTGATGCGTTTCAGTGCTCTTCAGCGAGCCGAAAATTCCTCAATTACCGCCGCCAGCCAGCCCGCCAACTCCCCGCGCGTCGGTTTCAGTGCTCTTCAGCGAGCCGAAAATTCCTCAATTCCGCAAGCCGCGTCGCCATCAGCCGCGCGCGCCAGAAGTTTCAGTGCTCTTCAGCGAGCCGAAAATTCCTCAATTAGAAAGGAGGAACGATGAATCAGAATCACGATGATGGTTTCAGTGCTCTTCAGCGAGCCGAAAATTCCTCAATTCATACGCGGCGGGTATGTTGTGTCGCCGGAACTGCCGTTTCAGTGCTCTTCAGCGAGCCGAAAATTCCTCAATTCAGCACCCGTTCGTACACCGCCCTCAGCGCCTTCAGGTTTCAGTGCTCTTCAGCGAGCCGAAAATTCCTCAATTTCAAGCGCGCGCTCCAGATCGTTGATGCGCCGCGCCGTTTCAGTGCTCTTCAGCGAGCCGAAAATTCCTCAATTGCCGACAACGCTGACGTTTCAGCAGACGCCGATTGAGGTTTCAGTGCTCTTCAGCGAGCCGAAAATTCCTCAATTTGACTGAGTAGTCCCCCCGCACACCCGCGCTGTCGCTGGTTTCAGTGCTCTTCAGCGAGCCGAAAATTCCTCAATTCGAAGAAGAGCGACCGGAGTTGGACGGTGCGTATGTGTTTCAGTGCTCTTCAGCGAGCCGAAAATTCCTCAATTGCCCGTCGCCGGGTATGTACCGCAACAGCGTTTCGAGTTTCAGTGCTCTTCAGCGAGCCGAAAATTCCTCAATTGTTGACATCACCTCGCTCGATAAGCAAGAACTCGGCGGTTTCAGTGCTCTTCAGCGAGCCGAAAATTCCTCAATTCCACGGCGCGCGCGAGCGCAGCCGCGAGGGTAGCCCGTTTCAGTGCTCTTCAGCGAGCCGAAAATTCCTCAATTTTGCCGACCAAATACGAGATTGTCAACGATCTCGACGTTTCAGTGCTCTTCAGCGAGCCGAAAATTCCTCAATTCATTCGTCCACCCCGATGCCGCGCAGGTTGCGGCGGTTTCAGTGCTCTTCAGCGAGCCGAAAATTCCTCAATTCCAGACGCCGACGCCCTCAAACCAGCGGATTTCGGTTTCAGTGCTCTTCAGCGAGCCGAAAATTCCTCAATTCAACGCCCGCAGAGCCGCGCACAATGCTTCGGAACTATGTTTCAGTGCTCTTCAGCGAGCCGAAAATTCCTCAATTTCTGATACGCGCGCCGTCGGTGTAGGAGGTACGTAGAGTTTCAGTGCTCTTCAGCGAGCCGAAAATTCCTCAATTAGAGACCAACTTCCGGAACTCATCGCGCGGCTGGGGTTTCAGTGCTCTTCAGCGAGCCGAAAATTCCTCAATTATAACCCGGCAAGCGATGAATCACCCTTGTCAAGGGTTTCAGTGCTCTTCAGCGAGCCGAAAATTCCTCAATTTGAGCGGGATTGACACAAACTTCTTCCGCACCGAAGGTTTCAGTGCTCTTCAGCGAGCCGAAAATTCCTCAATTCACTAGCCCTCGGGACGTTTACCGAACTCACGTTACCGTTTCAGTGCTCTTCAGCGAGCCGAAAATTCCTCAATTGCGTCGCTCGGTGCGGCGCTCATTGACGGGATAAAAAGGTTTCAGTGCTCTTCAGCGAGCCGAAAATTCCTCAATTGCGGGCGTCGTAACTGACGTCAGTGCGGGCAAAGCCGGTTTCAGTGCTCTTCAGCGAGCCGAAAATTCCTCAATTGTTCAACGCGATCCTCGCCGCACTGCGGTTGCGGATCGGTTTCAGTGCTCTTCAGCGAGCCGAAAATTCCTCAATTTTGACGAATACATACCCCTCCGGCGCGAGAAACGCGCTGGTTTCAGTGCTCTTCAGCGAGCCGAAAATTCCTCAATTCGTCGGTCGCACTGATGAGTTGCGCGATATACACGCGTTTCAGTGCTCTTCAGCGAGCCGAAAATTCCTCAATTGCCCGCCGCGCCCGCGCCCGCGATTGCGGCAGCAGCGTTTCAGTGCTCTTCAGCGAGCCGAAAATTCCTCAATTGTTCATCAACAACAGTGTACTTCCCGCCGTAATACGTTTCAGTGCTCTTCAGCGAGCCGAAAATTCCTCAATTCGCCAGCGTCTGCACCGTTTCCTCAAACGACAACCGTTTCAGTGCTCTTCAGCGAGCCGAAAATTCCTCAATTCGAACGTCGCCAAAAACTGCGCTGCACTACTCAGCCGTTTCAGTGCTCTTCAGCGAGCCGAAAATTCCTCAATTTCGGCGAGGTTGGCGTTCCGCTGGTTGTCTTCGACCGTTTCAGTGCTCTTCAGCGAGCCGAAAATTCCTCAATTGGTGCGCTGGCGGATCATTGAGCCGCTGCTGCAACGTTTCAGTGCTCTTCAGCGAGCCGAAAATTCCTCAATTCTTCGCAAGCGCCTCGCTCCGCTCGGCGGTCTTGAGTTTCAGTGCTCTTCAGCGAGCCGAAAATTCCTCAATTTTGACGATTTGGCGCGGATGTGCTAATATCGGTGCTAGTTTCAGTGCTCTTCAGCGAGCCGAAAATTCCTCAATTCCTCATCGCGCGTGTGCGGCACCGTGTACGTCGCCGTTTCAGTGCTCTTCAGCGAGCCGAAAATTCCTCAATTCCAGCGGGCGACATGCCGCGTGCCGCCGCTGCCGCGTTTCAGTGCTCTTCAGCGAGCCGAAAATTCCTCAATTCGCGGGCGCGGGTGCGGGGGAGGGGAGGATAGCGAGTTTCAGTGCTCTTCAGCGAGCCGAAAATTCCTCAATTCCGCCGCTCCGTGTTGATCCGATCCTCAAGCTCCCGTTTCAGTGCTCTTCAGCGAGCCGAAAATTCCTCAATTATTGACCGCCGCCGCGCCGATCTGACGGAGCGCACCGAGTTTCAGTGCTCTTCAGCGAGCCGAAAATTCCTCAATTCTCGAATGTCGCCGCAACGTCGATACTCGAACGCAGTGTTTCAGTGCTCTTCAGCGAGCCGAAAATTCCTCAATTCGGCATCACCGTCAACGCCGCGCCGGGAATGGACGAGGTTTCAGTGCTCTTCAGCGAGCCGAAAATTCCTCAATTCTGAGCGTCGAAGCGACCGCGACGGGAGTTATCGCGTTTCAGTGCTCTTCAGCGAGCCGAAAATTCCTCAATGCAGCAAGCCTTGGACGCGATGACCGAACTGATCAGTTTCAGTGCTCTTCAGCGAGCCGAAAATTCCTCAATTCCGCATCACCGCAATCAATCCGGCGTCGGCATCCGGGTTTCAGTGCTCTTCAGCGAGCCGAAAATTCCTCAATTCGTTCCTCACAACAGTCAACCCTTCCGACATTTTAGTTTCAGTGCTCTTCAGCGAGCCGAAAATTCCTCAATTATCATGACCCATGGGGAAAGCTCGCGCGCGCGCGCGCGGTTTCAGTGCTCTTCAGCGAGCCGAAAATTCCTCAATTCAATCAAGGCCGATAGCGCCCGTAAGCACAGCTTTGGTTTCAGTGCTCTTCAGCGAGCCGAAAATTCCTCAATTCGGAATGGTTCCGTGTCGTCGCGTGGGACAAACTGGGTTTCAGTGCTCTTCAGCGAGCCGAAAATTCCTCAATTTTCGCGATACGGGTGAGATGGAAGAGATACGCTTCGGTTTCAGTGCTCTTCAGCGAGCCGAAAATTCCTCAATTATGTTCGATCCGTCTGCGCGCCGCGCGCTTTGCTCAAAGTTTCAGTGCTCTTCAGCGAGCCGAAAATTCCTCAATTTTGTTCGGGATCGTAGCGCGGGAGAAACACCTCGCCGTTTCAGTGCTCTTCAGCGAGCCGAAAATTCCTCAATTTGTGGTATAGTATGTGTGTAACAAATCTATCACATAAGGGTTTCAGTGCTCTTCAGCGAGCCGAAAATTCCTCAATTGTTGTCGCCGCCCGCGCGAAACAGCGCCAACAGCGCCGTTTCAGTGCTCTTCAGCGAGCCGAAAATTCCTCAATTCAGCGCCAGCCGTCCCGCGAGCACGACGACCAACACGGGTTTCAGTGCTCTTCAGCGAGCCGAAAATTCCTCAATTAGCAGCAGCACTGCCGTCGCCGCAACTTGCGCCGCGTGTTTCAGTGCTCTTCAGCGAGCCGAAAATTCCTCAATTCGTCACCGAGGTCGCGCCTGCCGTTGTTTCGTTTCCGTTTCAGTGCTCTTCAGCGAGCCGAAAATTCCTCAATTATTGGGAGGTATGTTCAAGGAACTGATCAAGCGAGAGTTTCAGTGCTCTTCAGCGAGCCGAAAATTCCTCAATTTCATCGATCTCCCACACCGCGCGCGTTGCGCGGGTGTTTCAGTGCTCTTCAGCGAGCCGAAAATTCCTCAATTATGTCCTGCCAGTTCCTTGTTCCCGTCCAAATTCGGTGTTTCAGTGCTCTTCAGCGAGCCGAAAATTCCTCAATTCGTTCGTCTCTGGAGCGTCGCCGTCGCGCACGCGAGTTTCAGTGCTCTTCAGCGAGCCGAAAATTCCTCAATTTCTCGACCCGCGCACATCGCGCGTCTTCCTCGTCCGTTTCAGTGCTCTTCAGCGAGCCGAAAATTCCTCAATTTACGACGCAAATTTACGCGACATCATCGAGCAGAGCCTCGTGTTTCAGTGCTCTTCAGCGAGCCGAAAATTCCTCAATTTCGACAGAAATGAGCCTCTGGCAAGCGTTGTTCCCATTGTTTCAGTGCTCTTCAGCGAGCCGAAAATTCCTCAATTGGTCGATTCCGTTATCAGCGCGCTCGGCGCGCTGGGTTTCAGTGCTCTTCAGCGAGCCGAAAATTCCTCAATTCCACACCAGCGGGCTGTCTGCGCGAAAGTCGATAACCGTTTCAGTGCTCTTCAGCGAGCCGAAAATTCCTCAATTGGTGGCTGGTGCGCGACGGGCGGCTGCGCTACGAACGGTTTCAGTGCTCTTCAGCGAGCCGAAAATTCCTCAATTGTTGGAAAGCGACCGCCAGCATCGAGATTGATGCGGTTTCAGTGCTCTTCAGCGAGCCGAAAATTCCTCAATTCGCTGTTTCTGATAATAGTGACCGGCTTCTTCTGTGTTTCAGTGCTCTTCAGCGAGCCGAAAATTCCTCAATTTATCGAAATCGATGCGTGGAATGTTGTACCCCACAAGTTTCAGTGCTCTTCAGCGAGCCGAAAATTCCTCAATTTCAATCCGGCGTCGAGGCGCAACTGCGCCTTACGGGTTTCAGTGCTCTTCAGCGAGCCGAAAATTCCTCAATTCATTGATGTGTTCATCTACTCACCGTCGGTTGGAACGTTTCAGTGCTCTTCAGCGAGCCGAAAATTCCTCAATTTTTTCTTTCAGACAGCACGCTGGTATGGCGTTTCCGTTTCAGTGCTCTTCAGCGAGCCGAAAATTCCTCAATTACGTCGTCAACTACCTGCGTGCGGTGAAATATGCGCGTTTCAGTGCTCTTCAGCGAGCCGAAAATTCCTCAATTTTTCGAGGTCAACGATCTTTGGATCGCTGAGGATCAGGTTTCAGTGCTCTTCAGCGAGCCGAAAATTCCTCAATTCCTGACACCGCTGCGGATTCGGCGCTGGAGTCAAGGTTTCAGTGCTCTTCAGCGAGCCGAAAATTCCTCAATTCAGCGTCGAACTCGGCGCGCTGGGGCGCGTGCTGGTGTTTCAGTGCTCTTCAGCGAGCCGAAAATTCCTCAATTCGTCAGTGCAGTAGCGAGTAATGCGTCGTTGACGGTTTCAGTGCTCTTCAGCGAGCCGAAAATTCCTCAATTCCTCGCACAGCGACGGTCTCCCAACCCGATTCTCATGTTTCAGTGCTCTTCAGCGAGCCGAAAATTCCTCAATTTTTCTTTGTCCTTATCAGTATGTGCGGAAACCCGCGTTTCAGTGCTCTTCAGCGAGCCGAAAATTCCTCAATTTGCCCGCTATGGCATCTATTCAAGTCGAGCGTTGGTCGTTTCAGTGCTCTTCAGCGAGCCGAAAATTCCTCAATTTGCTGCCGTCGCCGGAAGACGTGCTCCAGAAATCGCTTTCAGTGCTCTTCAGCGAGCCGAAAATTCCTCAATTCCAGATACTGCCGCGCTACGCGCCGTCGTCAGACCTTTCAGTGCTCTTCAGCGAGCCGAAAATTCCTCAATTCAACGCCGCGTCTCCTCGCCCGGCTCGTCAACGAGCGGCCTTTCAGTGCTCTTCAGCGAGCCGAAAATTCCTCAATTGAAACGGACTTCGGTCGTCTGCGCGAAACCCCGATCCTTTCAGTGCTCTTCAGCGAGCCGAAAATTCCTCAATTTGAACGCCGCCCCGCAGAGAGAGAGGAGTAGTAGGACTTTCAGTGCTCTTCAGCGAGCCGAAAATTCCTCAATTACCCCGCGCCCCGCGCGCGAGGTCGTCATCGAAGACTTTCAGTGCTCTTCAGCGAGCCGAAAATTCCTCAATTCGTTGACGACCTGCCGCGTACCGTACCAAATTATGAACTTTCAGTGCTCTTCAGCGAGCCGAAAATTCCTCAATTCGATCTGCGTCATCACTCCGGAGCGCGCATAGCCCTTTCAGTGCTCTTCAGCGAGCCGAAAATTCCTCAATTCCTATTTCGAGCGCGGCGCGGTGCGCCCCACCGTCCTTTCAGTGCTCTTCAGCGAGCCGAAAATTCCTCAATTCGGTGAGACGCAGTTGCGCCTCGACGCCCGCCTGGATCTTTCAGTGCTCTTCAGCGAGCCGAAAATTCCTCAATTAAGTGCGGTCTGCACTGTGGACTGCACCGCGCTCCACGCTTTCAGTGCTCTTCAGCGAGCCGAAAATTCCTCAATTCAAGTTCCCACCAAAACATCGCCTCTGCCTCGTTTAGCGACTTTCAGTGCTCTTCAGCGAGCCGAAAATTCCTCAATTACCGGCGCGGGCGCGCAGTGCTGGCGGGCACGCCGAACTTTCAGTGCTCTTCAGCGAGCCGAAAATTCCTCAATTCGACAGCGAAACGGGTACGTCGCGGTGCGTGAACAGCGCCTTTCAGTGCTCTTCAGCGAGCCGAAAATTCCTCAATTAATCCGCCAGCACCAGCGATCCGGCGCTGGTGACGGCCTTTCAGTGCTCTTCAGCGAGCCGAAAATTCCTCAATTCGCGCGAACGTACCGCCTCATCGGGTTCAAAGATTTGCTTTCAGTGCTCTTCAGCGAGCCGAAAATTCCTCAATTCGTCGCCGTCGTCTGAGGTCGAAAACTCATAGTCCGCTTTCAGTGCTCTTCAGCGAGCCGAAAATTCCTCAATTCCGCCGCGCCCGCGCCCGCAATCGCCGCCGCTGCGCTTTCAGTGCTCTTCAGCGAGCCGAAAATTCCTCAATTTCGGTTGGGCTGTTTCCAAGCGTGTACTGTCGCAGCGACTTTCAGTGCTCTTCAGCGAGCCGAAAATTCCTCAATTCGCGCCGCGTCGTAATCTCCCACGGCAGCGACGCGACTTTCAGTGCTCTTCAGCGAGCCGAAAATTCCTCAATTTATACTTCGCGTCCTCGAACGAGAGGAACGGAACGTCTTTCAGTGCTCTTCAGCGAGCCGAAAATTCCTCAATTTTAGTGCTGCTGCCGTCGGCGCTGCCGGATGACCTTTCAGTGCTCTTCAGCGAGCCGAAAATTCCTCAATTTGATTGAAATATCGGCGTTCCCCGGACGCGACATTCCTTTCAGTGCTCTTCAGCGAGCCGAAAATTCCTCAATTCGTAGCCGATAATCAGCGCCAGCGCCGACTGCACCTCTTTCAGTGCTCTTCAGCGAGCCGAAAATTCCTCAATTCCCGACCCTCGCACCTGCGTCCATCCATATTCCCGACTGCGACGATCACGCTTCGTCGTTCCTGAGCCTTCCTGGTGCGTCGCCATGAC
>Ga0308412_1001666_pt1 | contig 12107 bp, 11 predicted proteins | sample HotsprottomLayer_FD_202357 | JGI IMG/M metagenome (GOLD analysis project Ga0308412, IMG submission 202357) | Hot spring phototrophic mat microbial communities from Octopus Spring, Yellowstone National Park, Wyoming, United States -... | ecosystem: Environmental > Aquatic > Thermal springs > Hot...
GAAGCTGGGAGCGAAAATCCTAAACACCATGAGCTCTGTGGGGATGCCGGACAGCTTCAAAGTATCAGCCTGAACTTACGAACCTGCAGGGGAGATACCTATTTATGCAACAAAGCCCCACAAAACGCGAAACCCGGTAGGCACTCCCCTCCAAGGCCTAGCCCCGTTCGATGTAACCAAAGCCGGTGGCCGGATAACTCGGCTGAATGCCAAAAGTGACCAGATAGCCCTGCTGGGCAGGGTGCTTGGCCTGGGCCACCGCTTCGGCAAACGCTTCCTCCTGTGAGATAAGTTGATCGGCGGAAAGCACCAGCATCAGCTCGTCGGGGTTGCGCTCAGCGATCCACAAAGCGGCCATGGCGATGGCAGGTGCGGTGTTGCGGCGCAAGGGCTCGATGATGAAGTAGGTTTGCACCTCAGGCAGACCCAGGGCCTGGTACTCGCTTAGCGCGCTATATTGGTGCTCCTGACCCGTCACCGTGAGCACCTCGCGCGCCCCGGCTTTTACGGCCCGCAGGAAGGCCTTTTGTAACAGGCTTTGCCCGTCGGGGAGCCTCATGAAAGGCTTTGGATAAAGCTCTCTGGAAACCGGCCATAGCCGGGTTCCCGCTCCACCTGCGAGAATTACGGCAATCATCGCTCTCACCTAAAGCCTTACCCGGCTGCGGTCCCCCAGCACCAGCTGCAGGGTGTGGCGGCGCGCATTGCCCTGCCCATCCACCACCACCCCCTGACCCAGGATGCTGCTGTCCAGGCGGTAAGGCAGCGCGTGCACCTGGGCCTCGTCCATCAGAATGGAGTATTCGACCTCACTGGCAATCACCTTAGCACCCCTCCCCACGGCGGTGTAAGGGCCGATAAAGCTATCCTCGATCAGGGCTCCGGCCCCCACATACGCCGGGCCGCGCAGGGTGCTGCGCACCAGGCGGGCTCCGGGCTCCACCACCACCTCGCCCACCAGCTGGGCCTCCTCGAGCACCCCCTCGACACGGCGAACCAGCGAAGAGAGGACCAGCCGGTTGGCATCCAGCAGGTCTTCGGGCTTGCCGGTGTCTTTCCACCAGCCGCGCACCTGGTGGGCTACCACCCGCAAGCCCGCGTCCACCAGGCCCTGGATGGCCTCGGTGATCTCGTACTCCCCGCGACCCGAGGGCCTGAGGCGCTGGATAATGGGGTGGATTTCCGGGCCAAACAGGTACACCCCCACCAGGGCCAGGTTGGAGGGGGGCTCCTTGGGCTTCTCCAATAGCCGCACCACCTGTCCGGCCTGGTCGAGCACCACCACCCCAAAAGCCCGGGGGTCTTCTACCGGGCTCAGCAAAACGATGGCCTCAGGGCGGGTTTGGCGGTACTCCTCCACCAGGTGCTTGATGCCCCCCGAGAGCAGGTTGTCACCCAGGTAGAGCACAAAGGGGCTATCTGCCAGGAAGCCCCGGGCAGTCTTGACCGCGTGGGCGATGCCCAGCGGTGCTTCCTGCACGATGTAGGTGAGCTTCACCCCCCAGTGCGAGCCGTCGCCCAGGGCCGAGCGAACCTCATCACCGGTTTCGGGGCTTAGGATTACGCCAATATCGCGGATACCGGCCTGCAGCAAGTCTTCCAGGGCGTACAACAGGTTGGGCTTGCCTGCGATTGGGATGAGCTGTTTGGCGCGGGTGTGGGTAAGGGGTCGAAGGCGGGTGCCCTTGCCGCCAGCGAGTAAAAGTCCCTTGAACTCCATAGCGGCCTATAGTCTATCCCAAGGCCTAGGTCGGGCGTGCTGTGTCCTGGCAGGGCTGAAGCCCAGGGGCTACTTCCGCTGGCTCTCGGAGCGAGTGTTGTAAAATCCGGTGAGCTTGACGAACCTCTGGAGGGCAGAAATATGGTGCAGTCCAGCGACAACACCAACCCCACCCTGGAGCAGTCGCCACCGAGCTTTGTTGTGGTCGGCCAGCCCACCGCGGGCCTCCGCTTCCTAGCCGAAGCCCTACCTCCAGTTATGGTGGCCTCCGGCTACCGCTTCGAACCCGAGGCCGAGGCGCCCAGGGCGGTGCTCAACTTCATCCAGGCCGAAAAACCCACCCCCTACCGGCGCAAGGCCCAAGCCACCATGGTGGTCTCCTTTCTGGAGCTGCCGCAGATGCCCGCCCAACCCATTGCGGCGCTATATCCCTATCTGGTGCGGGCCTTGTCCAACATGCTGGTGGTGTACGTGCCGGGGCAGGGGGCGCATTTTTTGACCCTCGAGCTCGGTCAGTACCACGAGCCCGAAGGCCCCCGCTTCACCGAGCGGCTTTTTGAGCGCATCCACCCCATCGCCTCTTCGGTGCTGGTGGTGAACAACCGCTTTGAGGCCGACCTCGAGCCCGAACTCTGGCAGGGTGATGAGCTCACCGAGGGCCTGCGCCGGGCCGGGCGCCGCCTGTCCGAGTGGGATCTGCTCCCAGCGGCTTTTCCCATCGAAGAAATCCTGCCACCCGAGGACTTTCGCCACGTCAAACGGCTCTATGGCATCGGGGGGCTTTCCTATGGCAACCTCTCGGTACGCAAGGACCAGCGGCGCTTCTGGATGTCGGCCAGCGGGGTGGACAAGGCCAACCTGCGCGCGGTGGGGCGCGACATTCTCATGGTCACCGACTACGATCCTGTGCAGAATTGCATGCGCCTCTCGGTTCCGCCGGGCGTCGAGCCGCGCCGGGTGAGCGTGGACGCCATCGAGCACTGGATGATCTACCGCGAGCACCCCCAGGTGGGGGCCATCATCCACGTACACGCCTGGATGGAGAACATCGCCTCAACCCAGTTCAACTACCCTTGCGGTACCTACCAGCTGGCTAGCGCGGTGGCCGAAAAAGTGCGGGAGGCCCCCGACCCCAGCCGGGCAGTGGTGGGCCTCAGAAACCACGGCCTGACCATCACCGGCCACAGCCTTGAAGACATTTTAGAGCGAATCGAGGGCCGGCTTTTGCGCCAGGTGCCTATGTCCTGACCGGCTAGACCAAAGGGGGGACGCGGGTACAGGCCCGGATTCGCTCCCGCAGCGCCTTAGCCCTTTCCAATAGCGGGATGGCTTGCCCGCTCAACTGGGCCTGGAACTCCAGCGCCACCACCCTGGCGGGGGTAAAGGCCCGGCCGTCGGGATTGGGAAACAGGCTGTTCAGAAGCTCAAAGTCTGGGTCGGAACGCCAGTCCGCTTCTTTTTTGAGCCGGTCGAGGTAACCCCACTGAAAGCGCTCCTCGCTAAGCTCTCCAGCGATATAGCGATCGAGCAAGTCCAAGTAGGCCTGCAGCCCCACCACAGCCGGGTTGCGCACGGGCTTGCCGATGTGCAGCGGCAGCGACTCCTGTAGCAAGGGCTCTAGGTACTCGGGGTTGATTTTCCAGTTGTCCAGGTCGAAGAGGGGCCGGGCCCGGCGGAAAAAGATGAACTGCGGGCTCTGGTGCTTAATGCCAGTGCGGGCCACGACATGGTTGGACGCGGGGCGGTCTTCGGGGATGCGGATCACGCCAACCGCTACGTCAGGGCGGGCCTCGAGGCACTTCTGCACGTGCTGTAGGGCCTCGAGGGTCTTGTCGCTGGTGCTGGCTTTGAATATCACCGCAAGCTCATGCTGCTCTAAAAAAGCATCCACGTCCTCAGGGGTTCTGAGCGAAAAGACCCGTTCGCGCAGGCTCATCAGATGCTATTTTAGGGCACTCCCTTCGGTCGGGTTGGTTCGTCACCGTTTGGTCATGGACCAACCGAATCTGGATTAGCCGGTGGAGCTTGGGAGCTGGTGGGTTATACTCATGCGAAGTGCTCGGTTTGCAGTGTGACCAGTGACAAATGCCTTTCTTAGATTTCACGTTACCCTGAGCTTTGGAATGGAACGGCCCTCCACACCCCGGACTCTACCGATACTGCTTTTATTGCTTCTAGCGAGCCTTATGGCAGGCCTTTACTTTGTGTCTCCTGGCCTAAGGGAGCGCCTGGACGGGGTCTATGGCCTGTTCTCTAGCGGCAACCCACAGGCGATCCAGGCCTGGGTGGCCGGGCTCGGCTGGCTGGGCCCCTTGTGCATCATCGGCTTGATGATCGCCCAGACCCTGGTCTCGGTGATGCCGATGAGCCTGGTTATGCTCATCTCGGTGCTGGCTTTCGGGCCGGTGCTCGGCGGCCTTTTGGGCTGGTTCGGGGCCGTGATCGCTGCCATGGTGGGCTACGGCTTGGCCAGGGCGCTGGGCCCGGTGGTGGTGGACCGCTTTGTGAGTGAGCGCATCCGCCAAAAGGTAGAGGCCCAGGTCGGGCGCTACGGCCCCTGGGCCATCATCGCGCTGCGACTGTCGTTCGTAGTGCCCACCGACAGCGTAAATTTTGTGGCAGGGCTGGTTCGGATGCACCCCCTCAAGTTTTTGCTGGCCACCTCGGTAGGGGCGCTGCCGGTCACCGTGGTCATCGCCTGGTTGGGCGCCGATTATTCACGGCTGGGACCTTTCCTGTTGGTAGCCTCCCTGCTAGGTCTTCTGGTCCTGGGGGGCTGGGTCATCTACGACCGCAACCGCCTGCGCCCCGGCGAGGACAAATCAGGTTGAGCCATCCATTAAGGCCTCCATCCCTTCCACCGCGCCCAGTCGCAAAGAGCAATCGGCCCAGCGCGAGAGCGGCGTGGGGTTGGGGTTGATTTCGATCAGGTAGGCACCGCTCAAGTGGGCCAGCCTCGCCAGGCTGGCCGCAGGCTCCACCTCGGCGCTGGTACCGATCACGAGAGCTACCTCGGCCTCGAGAAACGCTCGCTCGGCCTGCTCAAAGGCACCCGCTGGCAGCATCTCGCCGAACCAGACCACGTCGGGCCGGCCCCGGGCGTTGCAGAAGGGACAGCAAGGCGGCGGCACGAAATGGGCTGGGTCGGGGAGGGGGAACCGTTGCCCACAGCGCTCGCAGCGACCTCGGGCGATATTGCCGTGCAGTTCGACCAGGCGGCTCGAGCCCGCGCGGCTGTGCAAGCCGTCCACATTTTGCGTCACCAAGGTAAAACCCTCCCCTACCCGCTGCTCCAGCGCAACCAGGAGCTGGTGGGCCCGGTTGGGCTGGGCTTGCGTCACCTTCTGGTAGCGCCAGGCATACCAGTCCCAGACTTTCTGCGGGTTGCGGGCGTAGGCTTGGGGGGTGGCGTACTCTTCGATGTCAAAATCCTTCCACAAGCCCGTAGCGTCCCGAAAGGTGGGAATACCCGAAGGCTGGGAGATACCCGCTCCGGTAAGCACAGCCACCCGACGAGCCGCCCGCAAGCGCTCGCGCGCATCCTTCAGGCTCATACCCACAGTGTACGGGGGGAGGTGGGCCACGTAAAATACAGCCAGGTCGCCACGCCCTGTCTGGCTGCTGCAAATATGCGACTCTACACCGCTCAAGCCATGCGCGAGGCCGACCTGCGGGCCATGGCCCTGGGCTACCCCAGCTTGCTCTTGATGGAGGCCGCTGGCAGGCAGGTAGCCCAGAGGCTCTTGGAGCACTTTGGGGGGCGCGCCATTGCCGTGCTCTGCGGTAAGGGCAACAACGGCGGCGATGGTCTGGCGGCCGCCCGCTGGCTGGCCCACTGGGGACACGAGGTGGCGGTGTACGCCGCCGAAGGGCAGGCAGGGGATGCAGCCACCATGCGACAGGCGCTGCTGGCCCACGGCCAGGAGATCGCCCCCCTATCGGCCTGGGAGCCCAGGCCGCATACCGTGGTGCTGGACGCACTGTTCGGTACCGGCCTGCGGGGGCCTCTAACGGGTGTTTATGCGGCGTTGGTGGAGAGGGTAGGCCAATCCGGCCTGCCGGTCGTGGCGGTGGACCTTCCTTCGGGGCTGCCTTACGCGCCCCACCTGCGCGCCGACCTGACCGTGGCCCTGGCGGGCCTGAAAAACGAACATGTGTTTTACCCCCACCGGGCGGCCTGCGGCCGAATTGTGCTCGAGCCCATCGGAATGCCCTCCGAGGCCTTGGAAAACCCCCACTTGCCTGAGCTGCTCTGCGGGGCCAGCCTGCGCACCCTGTGGCCTACCCGGCCCGGCAACGCTCATAAGGGCTCGGTGGGACGGGTGCTGGTGCTAGGGGGTTACCGCAGCTACACTGGCGCGCCCAGCCTGGCGGCCCTGGGGGCCTACCGCTCAGGCGCAGGTCTGGTCACGGTGGCCTACCCCGCCGACTGCGCGGTCAACCCGCCGCTGGAAGTGGTGCGGCTACCGCTACAAGAATGGCGAGCCGACCAGCTACAAACCGTCCGGGCCGAGGCGGTGGCGGTGGGCATGGGCGCTGGTGCAGGCGGCCCTGAAGCTGCGCTGGCTGCCTTAGAACTGCGCAAGCCCACGGTGTTGGACGCCGATGCCCTGCAAGAGCCGGTTCTGCGGGCCTATGCAAAAGCAGGCCGCCCCGCCGTCCTAACCCCTCACCCTGGCGAGGCCAGCCGCCTGCTAGGCCTGTCTAGTGAGCAGATCGCCCAGATGCCCCTCGAGGCCGCCCAGACCCTGGCCCAGCGCTACCCCGGCCTGGTGGTGGTGCTCAAGGGTGGGCCCACGGTGCTGGCCTGGCAACCAGCCCCCGCTTCCCAGCCAATGCTGGCCGTCAACAGCACCGGCAACCCCAGCATGGCCACCGGCGGGATGGGCGATGTGCTCTCGGGGGTGATCGCCGCCCTGCTGGCCGCAGGTCTGTCGGCCTGGGATGCCGCCCGGCTGGGGGTGTACCTGCACGGGCTGGCCGGCGATCTGGTGGGCAAACCGGGCTTGCTGGCCCACGAGGTTGCCGATGCCCTGCCATCCTCTATACGTCAGCTGTGCTCAGGGGATATCAGAGATTTTTGGGAGTAGCCAGACCCGACTCAACGCGAACAAACTGGGCGCCCATGCGGCAAATGATCACCTGGGCTCTGACCAGCCGGCGTCACTCGGAACGGCGAAAAATCAAACAGGCCAGAGATATGATGGTAAAGATCGCCCTTGGGCGAAACACTATGTCCGGCGAATCCGTATACGTACAAGTTCCGGCTACCCTGGCCAACCTGGGCTCTGGCTTTGATGCGCTGGGGGTGGCGCTCGATCTGTACCTCGAGGTACACGCCTTCCCATCCAGCACCGACCAACTGCACTACAGCGGCCAGGGGCAGGTTCCCAATACCCCCGACAACCTCATCCACCAGGGCTATCGGGCGGCCTGGCAGACCCTAGGCGAACCCAACCCACCCGCCATCGCCATCCATGCCCATAACCCCATCCCGCTGGCCCGTGGCATGGGGAGCAGCTCCGCAGCCTTGGTGGCGGGGGCGGCCCTGGCCGATGCCTTCTCGGGGGGTCGGCTTGGCCTGGACGGCATCTTTCGGGTAACGGCTACCCTGGAGGGCCACCCCGATAACGTAGGCCCCGCCGTGTACGGGGGCTTTGTGGCCGCACTGGCCGACCCACCCCTGGCCTTGCCGCTGCCCTCGCCCAAGGGGTTGCGCTTTGTCCTCGGGGTACCGGCCTATGAGGTGCCCACGCCGCTGGCCCGAGCAGCCCTGCCCCAAACCATCCCCCACGCCGACGCGGTCTTCAACCTGGCCCGCAGCGCCCTCTGGCCGGCGGCCCTCTACGCTGGGCGCCTGGATGCGTTGCGGGAAGCGGCTCGAGATCGTCTACACCAGCCCTATCGGGCCCACCTGATGCCGGGCCTCGAGGTCGCGCTCGAGCGGGTTTACAGCGCGGGCGCCCTGGCCGCTTTCGTAGGTGGTGCAGGGCCTACCCTGGCCGCCCTATGCGAAGCTCAGCATGTAGAGGCCATTCGCCGGGCCTTGCAAGACTACGTGGGGCAGGGTTTCATGTTGGTGTTGGGCTTGGGCGAGGGGTTGCGATGGAAGGTAGCTTTGACACCATACCGCTAAGCGACGTGCTGCAAATGATCCACGCCAGCCGTGGAACGGGCTTGCTGCACCTCGAGTCCAAACAACTCCCTTTGAAGCTACAGTTCATGCTTGGCGAGGTGATCGGGGGCAGCATCCTGGACTGGGAGGGCTTCGAGGCCATCGCCACCTTTCCGCTCCACCCTGAGCAGGGCTATTTCCGGTTTGTGGGGGTCCGGGTTCAGGGCACACCGCTCATGCCGTTCAAGGTTTTTATGGGCGAGTGGGCCCGCATGAACGACCAGTGGGCCCGCTTTCGCAGCGTGCTGGACTCTCCCAGCCGGGTTCTGGAGACGCCCCGGGCGGTGGAGCCTTATGCCATTTTTGTGGGAGGCAAGAGCGTTCGGGCGGCTGCTAAAAGCTGGGGGGTCCCACTGATCATAGCCGCCGAACGGGCCTGGCGAGGGCTGCAGGAAGGCGATCTAACCAAGCTGCGCAAATATGCCTGGTTTGCTTTGCGCATCCGCCACCCCAGCGCCCGGCGCACCCAAGCCGGTATCCGCAATCCCAAAGACCTGACAGTGCTGCTCGATGGCAGCCGCAACCTAGGGGAGCTGGTTCAAGCCGGCCTGCCCATTGCCCAGGTGCGCGCCTATCTGCTCGAGCGCATTACCAGTGGTGAGCTCGAGGTCCCCGGCAGGGGCTGGATATTGCGCGACCTGCTCTGGGAAATCGAAGCCGAGGCCCAGAAGCAAAACCGCCACTGAATGCTTGGGCTTCCCATCAGCACAGCTTCCACCAAGGCCCAACATCGCAAGCCCGGCGGACGCACAGGAAAGCAGTTCGCCAAGGGTGCCAAGAGGCAGACTCATGCCGGATTCAAATAATCTTCTCGAATCCTGCGCTTGCCAGCCTTGCCAAAGCAGAGAACTCCCTTCGGCCAGGGCAGTGCCTCGCCGTGACTGAACCTGGTATCACACCCCAGCCCTGCGGAAAGCCTCGCTCACCAGGGCCCTGGCCTCCTCCAGCACGCGCTCGAGGTGCTCGGGCCCCCTAAAGCTCTCGGCATAAATCTTGTAGACATCCTCGGTGCCGGAAGGCCGCGCGGCAAACCAGGCGTTCTCGGTCACCACCTTGAGCCCGCCGATGGGCTCGTTGTTGCCGGGGGCGCGGGTCAACTTGGCAAGGATGGGTTCACCGGCCAGCTCGGTGGCCGTGACCATCTCGGGCGAGAGGTTGAGTAGGGCTTTTTTCTGGGCGCTGTTCGCCTCCGCATCCATACGCTTGTAGGCCGAGGAACCAAACCTCGCTTCCAGATCGCGGTAGTGCTGGCTGGGCGATTTACCCGTCTTGGCCAGAATCTCGGCGGCCAGCAGGCCCAGGATGATGCCGTCTTTATCCGTGCTCCAGGCCGAGCCGTCCATGCGCAAAAACGAGGCCCCCGCGCTTTCCTCGCCGCCAAACCCCAGGGTTCCGTGCAACAGCCCGTCCACAAAATACTTGAAGCCCACCGGCACCTCCACCAGCCTGCGGCCCAGGTGCTTTGCCACCCGGTCGATCATGCTGCTGCTGACCAGAGTCTTCCCTACCCCCAGGTCAGCCCGCCACTGGGGGCGGTTCTGGTAAAGGTAGTGGACGCAGACCGCCAGGTAGTGGTTGGGGTTCATCAGACCATCGGGGGTGACGATGCCGTGCCGGTCGGCGTCGGGGTCGTTGCCGATGGCCACGTCGAAGCGGTCCTTGAGACCGATCAGCGAGGCCATGGCGTAAGGCGAGGAGCAGTCCATGCGGATTTTGCCGTCTTTGTCGAGGGTCATAAAGCCAAAGCTGGGGTCAATGCGTTCGTTGACGATGGTCAGATTGAGCCCGTAGTGTTCGGCGATGCGCTGCCAGACCGCCAGCGAAGCGCCTCCCAGCGGGTCTACCCCGATCCGGATACCCACCGCCTTGATGGCAGCCATATCCACGATGCTCTCCAGCTGGCGCACGTAGGGCGTAACGAAGTCGAACTCCTCCACCGCCTCCAGGGCCCGGTGCAGGGGCCAGCGCTTCACCTCGACAAGACCGTCCCGCAATATCTGGTTGGCCCGCTCCTGAATGGCTTTGGTTACGCCGGTATCGGCAGGGCCGCCATTCGGGGGGTTGTACTTGAAGCCCCCGTCCTGGGGGGGGTTGTGGCTGGGGGTGATGACGATGCCGTCGGCCAGGCCACCTTGGTGAACAGGCCCGCCTGGGCTCTGTCCCGAAGAGGATCGTCCGCTTTGGTGAACAGGCCCACCTGGGCTCTGTCCCGAAGGGGATCGTCCGCGGTTGTGCTCGAGGATGGCGTGCGAGATAAGGGGGGTTGGGGTATAGCCCCGCCCTTTTTCGACCCGCACATCCACCCCATTGGCCGCCAGCACCTCCACCGCCGTAACCCAGGCCGCTTCGGAGAGGGCGTGGGTGTCCATGCCCATAAAAAGCGGCCCGCTGATGCCCTGCTCGGCGCGGTACTCCGCTACCGCCTGGGCCATGGCCAGAATGTGGGCCTCGTTGAAGGTTCCGGCCAGGGAAGTGCCCCGGTGGCCGCTGGTGCCAAAGGCCACCTGCTGGGCCGGGTTTTGGGGGTCGGGCCGCAGGGCATAATAGCTGCTCATCAGCCGGGGGATGTTGACCAGAATGCGGTGGGGTGCAGGTTGGCCGGCTAGGGGGTGTATCATAACCGCTCCTTCTGCCAGGAGTCTATTGCAGGGTCAGCGCTGGAGCAATTGGCAGGCCTGATGATACGCCCATAGCCGATCAGCGGTTCATAGGCCAGGCTGATCGAAGCCGAAATGGGCAAGGAGGCCTCGATCCGACCATGACATACCCCCATGCCTTGCGGGAGCCCTCGAGCGCCCCCCACAAACAGCTAGGCCTGCACTACTTCTTTGCCTTCGTGCAGCGCCTCGATCTGGTCCACCACATACTCAGCAAAGGGCATGGCAGCCGTCCAGGCCGGCGAGATGGCGTTTAGCACGTGCAGGCCCTGGGGGTTGCCCTCGAGCAAAAAGTCCATCACCAGCTTTTTATCCTGATGGTCGTAAAGCTGGGCGCGGATGCCGGGCCGGCCCCAGGTGCGGTAGTTCTCCAGCCGCACATCTTCCAGCAGGGCCGAGGCCTGCTTAACCAGATAGGCCCTGGAGTACTTTTTAATCTCTTCCAGGGCCAGGCTGCGGAAGTTGAAGTCGTTGCGGAAGAACAAGATGGCCTCGTCGCGCAGGATCGAGAGGGCCTCGGCGGCATCGAAGCCCTTCAGGCCCTCGTAGTTTTCGCGCCAGAAGGCCGGGATGGCGGTGGGGCCAATTTTGGCCTGACCATCTACCGTAACGGTAAAGTGGACGCCCAGAAAAGTATTGCGCAGGTCCGGCACCGGGTAGATGTTGGTTCGGAGGGCCCCCGGCGGTTCAGAGCCGTACACATAGAGCCCCTTGAAGGGCAGGATGCGGTAGCGCAGCCCCAGGCCAAAGTCGTGGGCCACTTTGTCGGCGTGCAGGCCGGCGGCGTTGACCACAAAACCCGGGCTGTAGACCTCCCGGGGGGTGAGGACGTTCTGGCCGCGCCGCCCCCGGTAGGGGCTATCCAGGTGAATCTCGATGCCCTGGGCCTGGCACTCCGCGGCGATGGCGGCCATGCACTCCTTGGGGTCTACGGTGGCGGTGTTGGGCGACCACAGGGCCAGCTCGGTGGACTTGACTCGAGGCTCGATTTTTTTGGCCTCCTCCACCGAAATCAGATAGGTCTCCACCCCGTTCAAATCGCCGCGGCGCTTAAGCTCGCGCAGGCCCTCCACTTCCTGCTGGTTTTTGGCCACCACCAGCTTGCCGCAGCGGTTGATCTTGAGGCCCCGCTCCTCCACAAAGCGCTTCCAGCGGGCGTTGCCCTCGCGGGTGAAGCGGGCCTTGAGGGAGTCGGCGGTGTAGTAAAACCCCGCGTGCAGCACGCCGGAGTTGCGTCCCGAGCCGTGCTGGGCCAGCGCCTTTTCCTTTTCCAACACCACAATGCGGGCGCTGGCCTTGCGTTTTTTGATTTCCAGGGCAATCGCCAGGCCCACAATGCCCCCGCCGATGATCAGGTAGTCGCAGGTTTTCATCTCGCACATTCTACGCGCAAGATGCGTGGTTGCATGTTTTCTTCGGCGTTGTCCACTCAGACTGGCGGTTGTGTCAAGATTTATGTGTAAGAGTCTGTGTACAGGGGAAGTACCGCTCCCGCAACATCTGCTCCAGTGTCTCTTTGGCCTCCGCAAATCCCCTGCGCTTCCTCTCCTCCCAC